>Ga0302325_10015582_pt1 | contig 16157 bp, 10 predicted proteins | sample Palsa_T0_2_FD_201948 | JGI IMG/M metagenome (GOLD analysis project Ga0302325, IMG submission 201948) | Peat permafrost microbial communities from Stordalen Mire near Abisko, Sweden - Palsa_T0_2 | ecosystem: Environmental > Terrestrial > Soil > Palsa > Peat permafrost | place: Sweden: Abisko... | reverse complement strand
GCGCCGGCGAGGCGCACCCGGATGCAGCTCAGGAATCGCCGGTACGATTCATGCTCGTAGCGCTCTCCAAAGGCCTGCAGTCCGGTGGTGTTCAGTGCTTCGAGATAACTCTGCAGCCGCTGCTCGAGTCCGCCGCTGACCGGCACTTGCTGCGCCGAACTGGTGAGCAGATCGAGCACTAACTGGAGCTGTTGCTGGTAGTGCGCCAGCAGATGCTCACGAGCCATGGCCAGCGCTTCGCGGGTAACCTGCGGCGTAACGTTAGGATTGCCATCGCGGTCGCCGCCGATCCATGATCCGAAGGAGAGCAGGACGGGCATCTCTGTCAGGCTCAGGCAGACGCCGTACTCCGCCTCGAAGGCGGCCGCCACTTCGGTATAGAGACCGGGCAGGGTGGCATAGATGGAAACGTCGTAGTAGTCGAGGCCCATTCTTACTTCGTCGCGGACCGTAGGGCGGCGGGTGCGAACTTCGTCGGTCTCCCACAGCGCGGTAATCTCGGCGGTGAGGCCATCTTCGAAGCGTTCCAGTTGCTCATCGGAGAGCGGGATGCGATCGAGCTGCTCGAGCAGGTCCCCGATGCGGCGGCGCTTGAACATCACCACGCGGCGCGCAACCTCGGTGGGGTGCGCGGTAAAGACGGGGACAATGGAGATGCGGCGAAGCCAATCCACGGCTTCTTCGCCGGAGATGCCTGCCTTGCGCATCGCGCGCAGAGTTCCGCGCAGGGAACCGCGCTGCGTCTCTGCCTCCCCGGAGAGTTGGAGAGACAGCCGCCGGCGCTTGCGATGGTTGGTCTCAGCCATGTTGATGAGTTCGAAGTAGAAGGCAAAAGCGCGCGCTAGGCGATAGGCCTGGACCAGCTCCAGTGAGTGAACGCTGCCTAACGCTGTGGCAAAGAGCTTCCCGGCTTCGGACTCCTGGTTCTGCGGGTTGTCGTTCTGCGCGTCGCGGCGGGCAATGGCAATCTGCCGCAGTTGTTCCACCTCCGCGAACAGCTCTTCGCCCGCCTGCTCGCGCAGAACCTGGCCAAGAAGCATGCCCAGCGAGCGGACGTCGCGTCGCAGCGGCGCCTCTTTGATGTCGCCGCTGCGGGCTTCGAGCTCCGCCAGGCGAAGAGACCAGTTCTCCGGTTTCCAGAGCAAAGTCATTGCCTTGATTATGCAGGAAGGGAACAAACCCGCGATCGTTGTCGGCCCATACTTGTTCGGCACGCAACCACGCTGTCTCAGGAATCGGCCCGCCCGCGGCATTTTCACCGGTTACATCTATCGTGAAACCGCTCTAAGCGGCGGCCTTTTCCATAGGGCTGGATGGCTGATCCGAGAGTTCCTCGAGGCTTTTGCCCTTGGTTTCGGGGAGCAGGAAGATGGTGACGATCAGTCCCAGGCAACTGACTATAGCGGCAGCGCCCTCCGCAGCCGGCAGCCCATTCCAGTGCATAAAGAATGGGAAGGTAAAGACGCCGAAAAAGCCACCAATCTTGCCCGTGGCCGCGGCGATACCATGACCGGTGGTTCGAACTTTTACAGGAAAGATTTCCGAAGGGTAGACGAAGGTGGTGGCATTCGGGCCGAACTCAGTAAAGAAGTAGCTGAGGCCATAGATAATCAGGAAGGGATAAGTCAGCTTGGCAACATTGGGAATAAGGGCGAGCAGGCCAAACGTGCCCGCCATCATCCCAAATCCGAGGCACTGGATAACTTTGCGGCCGAGCTTATCCATGGTGAGCGCCGCGACGGCATAGCCGGGTGCTGCGAAGACAGTGAAGATGCCAAGTTGGGTAAGGGTCTTCTGCATGATCGTGTGATCGCTGCCCAAGGCGGAGAGCACCAGGGGGCTCGATACGGTGTTGCCGTAGTAGGCAAAGTCCATCAGGAACCAGGCAGCACTGGCGCCGATCAGGCGTGACAAAATCATCCGATTGTCTACCAAACGATGAAAGCCATCCCAGAAAGAGACCGAGTGAGTCTTCTTATCAAAATGCTCTGACTTTTTAAGCTTGCCGGAGCCGTCTTCTTCGTGCCCTGCAGCCTTGAGAAAACGTGGCGACTCTTTGAGGTGACGGCGCGCTCCATAAACGGCAAGGGCGGGCAGCGCACCGAAAGAGATCAGAATGCGCCAGATGATGTCATGTGACAGATGAGTGGAAAGCAGGCCGGCAGCGAAGAGAGGACCGACGATCAGCCCGGCGGCTTGCATCGCGAAAACCAGGCTCACGAGCATGCCGCGATGTGCCTTGCCGGCATACTCGCTCATAATGGTGGCAGAAACAGGATAGTCGCCACCGATGCCAATTCCGAGGATGAAACGAAATCCGATGAGCCACCAGATGTTGGGGGAGAAGGCGCAGGCGATTGCCCCCGCGGCGAGAACCAGCACTTCGACACCATAAATCCGCTTGCGGCCGACCATATCCGCGATTCGACCGAAGAGCAATGCACCGATAGCTGCAGCAAGCAAAGCCGTGGACTCGACCAGGCCCTCTTCCACCTTACCGACGTGCCACATGGGTTTCAGCAGCGCCATGACCACGCCGATGATGAAGAGATCGTAAGCATCGGTGAAAAAGCCCATGCCCGAAATAAACATGATCTTCCAATGCTCTTTGGATATCGGCGCATTATCCATCTCGGAGAAGTCGTTTTGCCTGGTGTCGATCGACGTGGCCATAATGCTTACCTCTCCCTTAGCTTGATGCGTGCGCGTGTTAACGGCGCATGAACGCCCGATGAAAATGGGGGGGACAGCCCGCGCAGCCAAGGTCGGGTCAGGCGGACAGAAGGGGCAAGCGTCGTTCTGGCTACCACGATTAAGCCATTTTCAGGTCAAGCGACACAACCGCGTGTTGGGGAATTGAGATCTCTGTCCTGTTGCCGCGAACCGTGACCGGCAGAGGAGAAAGCTTAACTTCATTAGGACGGTCCAATGTGTTGCCGGCGTTCATCTCTGCGTGGGTCAGCACGCTCCCGCGTCCTTCGACGATACTTCCGCTTGTCAATCGAATTTGAGCGGCGACCGGTGAATCCAAAGATGGATTGGTGATTGTGACCGTCAGCTTCTTGCCATTGACAGACGCCGAACCCGACAGTCCCGGCATAGTCGCAGTGCCGTTGCGGGATGGGACCTTCAGTTCGTCACAGCGAATGTTCATCGCTGCCAGCTGCGATCGCATGTGGTTGCGATACATCTCGAAAACGTAATAGACCGGGGTGCGCGCAAAACGGTCCCCTCGTGCAAGGAAAAGGGAATGAATGCAATTGACGGTCTGAGCTACGTTCGCCATCGCGATCTTATCCGCGTGCCTGTTGAAGACATCGAACGTTACGGCCGTGTGGAGCGCATCGCGAAGCGTCAGCGGCTGACTAAGCAGGTAGGTCGGCGCGATCTCCTCACCCGGGCGATACCAGACACCCCACTCGTCCACCACCAGCTTGGTGTGGTGCTCGGCATCGTATTTGCCCATTGCCGCCCAATGTTGCTCGATGACCGTCTCGGTGCGCATTCCCTCGCGAATAACGTCGTACCACCCTTGAGCGTCGAATGTTGATACCTTCTCCGGGCTGTTTCTGAAATCTGTGTAGTAGTGCACCGACAGGCCGTCCACCCGCGACCTGTGACCGTTTTGCATCGCGTCGAAGAAGCCGTTTGTCCATCCCAGATCGAGGTCTTTGGAATGTCCGCGTGGACCTACGGCGACCAGAAACGGCTTGGGAGCATAGGCCGGAAATTGCGTAACGAACCGCCGGTAAAGAGTGGCATACTCCTGCGGGGTCATGTCTCCGCCGCAGCCCCACGATTCGTTGCCCACTCCCCAAAACCGCACGCCGAAGGGCTCCGTATCTCCGTTTTGCGCCCGTTCGCTTGCCAGGGAGACGGTGCCGGCAGGGGCGTTGCAATAAGACACCCAATCATGGAACTCTTGCGGAGAGCCCGACCCCATGTTTGTGGCGAGGTAAGGTTCGGCCCCGCAGAGCCGGCACAAATGCATGAATTCGTGAATGCCGAACTGGTTGGTCTCGGTATCATCGAGCCCTTTCGGCATGCTAGCCTGCCAATAGTTGTAGGTCCGGGGACGCTTTGCCGGGTCGCCGATGCCATCGCGCCAGTGGTAGCCGTCGGCAAAACAGCCGCCCGGCCAGCGAAAGTTGGGCGCTCCAATGCGCTTCATGTCATCAACGAACTGCTTACGGATGCCGTCGATATTCGGAATTTTCGAACCCCGTCCGACCCAGATGCCGTCGTAAATGACGCCGCCGAGATGCTCAATAAATTGGCCATATAAGTTAGGGCTAATTTCCCCCCCTGTCTCCCGGGCCGTGATTTCAATATTGGCATCCGCTGCAAGGGCTGGAGTTACTCCAGCAATCACTCCTGCAGACATGTAGGCGCTGGCACGAAGAAAGCTTCGGCGATTCATCCTGTAAGGTTAAACCCCACGCAGCGCTGGACTCACAGCATTCCCGGCCCGTAGGGCCGCCTGCCAAACGTCAGCCCAGCTCGGCAGGCTGGGAGGTCAATCACCCAGGATCGTCCGAGCGCCGGGCGCGTTACCAAACCTGGATCGGACGTGCGATCTGTCAGTTTCTCCCGGCCCGTAGGGCCGTCTGCCAAACGTCAGCCCAGCCCGGCAGGGCTGGGAGGTCAATCACCCAGGATCGTCCGAGCGCCGTAGACGCGGCACCAAACCTGCATTGTCCACGCGATCTACAGCACCAAAAACAGAGAAAATCTGATCCCAACGGAATTCGAGAAACGAATCTATTCGTTTATTGCATCTATTGCGCGCGAGCAGAAAATCCCGCTTCTAGCTGCGGAGGAATGCCGAACCACAGTCATCTCCTCTTTCTGTTGCCTGCAACAATATCGTTGGCATCCGCGATCAACACCTTCAAAACGAACTCCTCGCGGTTCATGCATGAACGCGGCCTCGCATTTCAATGGCAGGACGGATACGGGGCCTTCAGCGTGAGTCCTTCGCAACTCTCCTACATCCGCAATCAGCACGAGCATCACAAGAAGGTGACCTTCGAGCAGGAGTTCCTGGCACTCTTGAAAAAGGCTGGCGTACCCTACGACCCCAAATACGTGTTGGGTTGAATCGAGTGCCGCGCCTCTGGCGCTCCGGGATGTTGGCGTTCCCCCTGATACCCAGCCCTGCCGGACTGGGCTCACGTTTGGCTTCCGGCCCTACGGGCCTGCTTCTTTCGGCCCCGAACCCATCCGCCTTCCATTATCCGCATCCGCTGCTCCAACCGCCGCGAACTCGTCATCCCCAGCGCATTCCCACCTGTGTGGATCACAAGTTCTCACACAGACTCTGACTTCCTGGGCAAATCCGGCCTCACTCCCGATGGTCCTCGGTGAATGCTTCCGTGCAGTCCAAATTAACCCCTCCAAAAAGCTAATTTGGAAAAGTCTGACGCTCTACCTAGTAGCTGCAAGTTGCCTGAGTCGAGTGCGAAGCTGCTCAAGATCCTCCCTCGATAGATAGTGTCCGTCGGCGACGACACCTGCAATCTTGCGGGTGTTGGCGATGTCTTCCAATGGGTTGGCTTCGAGCAGGACGAGATCGGCGATCCTGCCCGTCTGGATGGTGCCGTAGTCACCGCGCCTGTTATAGAACTCTGCCGGATTGAGCGTGGAGGTCTGCAACGCCTCCAGTGGGGTAAACCCCGCCGCGACAAAGCGCTGCAATTCGAGATGGAGGCTGATGCCGGGAATGACATCAACTCCCGCAGGTGTGTCGGTGCCGGCCAGAAAGGGCACGTTCGCAGCGTGCAGCTTGCGCACGATGTCGAGCTCGTGCTCGACAAATTTCTCGCGGACAGGGAGTGCGTCCGTGTCGAGGGATTTGAGGATGGAGGCTTGCGATGCGGGCCAATCCTTCGTGACCCAGGTATGACCTGCGTAGGCGATGTCCGGGTCCTTGGTGTAGTCGATGGCATCAACCAGCCACTGGCCTCGCTCCCAGAAGAGCGTCGGGCACTGCCAGATATGGTTCTTCGCGAGCAGCTGAATGATGCTGGCCTCGCGGACCGGGTCGTAGCTCTCGAGGAACATACCAGGAGTCTTCTTGCCGGTGAGGTATTTGTCCTCATCGGGGGAACTGGCTTCGAAGATGCCGATGAGGTGCTCAAAGGTGCGCTGGCCTGCTGACACTGCTTCCGTGGCGCGGATAGCGTCGGGAACGTGGCCTTCGAATTCGATGCCCACCCTTTTCGACTCTTCCGCGATGGCGAAGTAGGCGTCGCGCGGAACGCCTGACTGGACCTTGATGAAATCGACTCCCCGGCTCTTGAGCATGTCTACTGCTTTGCGCCCGTCCTCAGGTGTGACGATGGGAATGGCGGCTTTGTATTGGGACTTGGGACCATCGAGCATGGGCCCGGAGACGATCATGCGTGGGCCGAGGAGCCGGTGCGCGGCGATCTCATCGCGGGCATGGAGAACGGCGTCGAGATCGCTGCCCATATCGCGGACGCCGGTTATGCCGTTGGCGAGGAAGAGTGGAAGGATGAGGTCGGTTCCGTCGGCGGCGGTGCTATCGAAGTAGATGTGGGTGTGCATATCCCACAGACCGGGGATGAGGTACTCGCCGCTGGCGTCGACAATCTGTCCAGCTTTGGGATTGTGTTTGGTGGAGCGACCGATGCTGGCGATGCGGTTGCCGTGAATGACTAGAGTCCTGTCGGGTGCGGTCTTGCCCGTGACCGTGTCGATGACGGTTGCGTGCGTGATGGTGAGAGTTTGCGCCTTGGCGCCAAGCACCATGACCGAAAGGAGCGAAAGGACCGACAGTATCCTCAAACAAAAACCATCTTCCGCACCGAATCGCGCACCGTTCCCCATGCCCGGCTCTCCGGATCGACCACGTCGAAATGGTCCGCGGAAGGGACCATGCTCACCGTCGCGTTATCTCCCAAACGCCGCGACATCTCATTCCATCGTGACGGCAACTGGGGTGGAATCTCATCGTCTGCAGTGCCTTGAATCAAAACCTGCGGCACGTGAAATGGCAGGAGGTCTCCTGGATTGCCCGCACTATACCGATCCGGCAGCTCCGCCGGTCGACCGCCCATCAGGTCATAGATTTCATGTTTGTCGTGAGCATAGGTAAAGTATCCCGACAAATCGATCGTTAACCGCAGATCGACCGCTCCTGCCAGTGCGATCGCACCGCGCAGCGGAACCTGCGGCCTTGGTTCGTAAATCTCGCTGTGCGGATCGACGTGATGTCTGCCCGCCAGCCAGAAAGCAAGGTGGCCGCCAGCCGAATGGCCCATCGTAATCACCCGCGACAGGTCCAACGGATAGCGCTTCGCGAGCGTTGCAGCGAAGTCGAAACCAGCAGCCGTGTCCTGGAAAGTTGTTGGCCATCCTCCGCCTGTCTCGCCCACTCGCCTATACTCGACTGACCAGGACGCGATCCCGTCCTTCTTCAACGCCGCGCAGAGATGACCGGCATAGCCAAGATCGTACTCCGACCTCCACCATCCTCCATGGAGGAAGACGACAAGGGGGAAAGGACTCCTCGTCGGCGGAATCCAAAGATCTCCAAACTGATAGGGTCCTGCACCATAGGGAATGCGATGATCCGCAGACGGTACAGGTCGAGACAGGATATCCATCGTAGGTATTTTCTCCCAATGCCTGCTCTTATCTCGACGCCCGCGTTCTCATCCTTCACGTATCCTAATATGTGCAGGAGGGCGCTCTTCTATGGCTGCATACGGAAGTGAGCTGTCGCGGCTTGTCGACGAACTGAACCGTTCCCCGGCCGCAACGAAAACTGGCGAAAATGCGTCGATCGACCGACTGCTTGCGCTTGCCGTGCAACGCGGCGCTTCCGACATTATTTTGGTAGCCGGATCGGCAATCGCGCTGCGCGTCAAGGGCTCCCTGACGCCGGCTGCCGGCAAGCCATTGTCGGCAGAAGAGCTTCGCAGCTTGCTGCTCCCGTTGCTAACGGCCCATCAGTCAGACGAGCTAGAAACCAACAAGTCACTGGATTTCTGTTTCGTGCGCGGTCCGATCGGGAGATTCCGAGCCAACTTCCACTATCAGCGCGGTACGCTGGCGGCCAGCATTCGTCTGTTGCCTGCGCAGATCCCGTCGCTCGAATCGCTGCACCTGCCCGCCGCGCTGGCCCAGCTGACGGAGCGGCGACAAGGCCTGGTGCTGCTTACCGGGCCCACTGGATGCGGCAAGACCTCAACCCTGGCTGCACTGCTCGACTTGATCAACGCCCGGCGTCGCGATCACATCATAACCATCGAGGATCCGGTCGAGTATCAGCATGCAAACCGAAGCTCGATTGTGGAGCAGATCGAGGTAGGCCATGACACACCCTCGTTCGCGCAAGCCGTGCGGGCCGTATTGCGTCAGGATCCCGACGTGATCCTGGTGGGAGAAATGCGCGACAGCGAGACCATGACTGCAGCGCTCACGGCAGCCGAAACCGGGCACCTGGTGCTCTCCTCTATACACACCAACGATACCTCTCAGACCATCTCGCGCATCCTGGATATTTTTCCCGCAGGGCATCAGTCTCAGATTCGGCAACAACTATCCCTGGCGCTGCTGGCAATCGTCACCCAGCAACTCGTGCCGGCTGCCGATAATGCAAGCCGCTACCCAGCCGTCGAAATTCTGATGGCCACGAGCGCAATCCGCAATTTGATCCGTACCGCTCAGGACCACCAGATTCGCTCCCATATCTCCACCGGGCGTGCGGAGGGGATGATGACCATGGAGCAGTCGCTGGCCGAGCTTGTCGGCCTTGGGCGCATTCAGCGCGATACGGCCTTCTCCCACTGCTACAACGCACACGAACTACGGCAGTACTTGAATGAACCGCCAGGTCAACCCTGAGGCAAGCGGTAACGGGAGGCACGAGCTCACATGTTTGTTCCCCAGGCGATTGGATTCGTGAGCAGCCCTTACCACGCTACGGCCGAGATCCCGAAGGGTCCTCACGCGAAGCACGAGGCCGAGGGTATCCTCAACGTCTTGCCGGAATTCGAGATCGGGCTCACTGACATCGAGGGTTTCTCGCATCTCTTCGTGATCTGGGAATTCGACAGATCCCGAAACTTCGATTTGATCGGCACACCGCCTTTCGACGATAAGCCGCGCGGAGTGTTCGCAACTCGATCTCCCCGCCGCCCGAATCCCATTGGTCTTACTGTGGTCCAGTTGCTTAGCCGTGAGAACGCGCTGCTGCATGTACGAGGTGTCGACATGCTCGACGGAACGCCCATTCTCGACATCAAGCCCTACCTATCGAGCATCCCTTCGGAGATCTTGCGCCGCGGATGGTTTGCAGAAGCCGAGGCACGTCAAAAGTGATGCGCAGCGAACCGTTCGGCGAGAGCAAACTGGTAGTGGACTTAACAGCCTGCGGAAAAACTCATTTCTGTTGAAGGGGACGGCCTTCACAGGCAGCGGAAAAACTCATTTCTGTTGAAGGGGACGGCCTTCAGGCCGTCCATAACTGCTTTGCAACCAACTCGGCTTCAGCCGCTGAGGGATGGCTTTCTCCTCAAAGCGGTCCTCCGCAGCCTGTTAGGGAGGCGTGACCTATCAGTGCAGCCTATACATCTCCATCACATCCTTGCGCAGCGCGTCGCGGCTGGTCGGACGGGTATAGAACATATGTCCGCCGGGATATTCGCGTACCGCGACCCGGCTAAGGTCACCCATGATCGGCATCTGGTCCACGGTAAGCAAGGATCCCATGAAGGGGCACGACAAATCGTTCCAGCCGTGGACGATCAGCACCCTTATCTTCGGATCGGCGGCCACAGCTTGCCGCAGATCGCCGACCGAGCCTTTGCGCAAATCGTCTCCCCCGTCCCAGAGGCGGTTTACATCCTGGGAGAGCGCGTTGTAGCGAGCGTTCACCTTCCACCCCACCGTGGCCGTAACAAAGTTCACCATCGCCGTCGTCGTCGGAGCAATGATGCTTGCGAGTATCGGGTCGTTCGACCGCTGGTTGGGCGAATACGGGAATGGATCGAACGAGGTCACATTCGAGTCGTATACCGAGCCGATCTTGCCCTGGTCGCGGAAGACTTCGCGGAGATAGGCCCCAGTCTCGAGTCGGCCTCCGGAACGCTTCACGAACTCCGGATCAAGACCCGTCAGCTCAGTGACCCGTTTCACGATCCGCGGCGTGGCCTCGGGATCGGAGTGGCCCTTCAACAGGTCGGTCGCATACTGGCCGCGGGTATAGCCGATCACATCCGCCATCGCCTCCGGGGTCAGCTTCTGCTCGCGTTCGAGATGTGCGGCGGTGATGGAGGGTAGAGTCACCATCCACGGAATCGGCGAGAGATCGCCGTTATCTTCGAGGGTTGGATTCAGGTAGGGCGAAACCAGCACCACCCCATTCATTGCTACGCCCAGCTGCGACTGCAAATAATGGGTAATTCGCGGCCCGCGAAAGCCGCCGTAGCTCTCGCCGACAAGGTACTTTTTCGAGGCCAGACGATTGTTCTTGAGCAGCCAGTCATAGACAGCGCGGGATAGATATTCGATATCGGGAGTGGTGCTGTAGAAGAGCTTCTTGGTTTCAGCCTCAGGGAGCAGAGACCGGCTGAAACCCGTGCCGATAGGGTCGATGAAGACCAGGTCGGTGAAGTCGAGCCATGTTCCCGGGTTGTCGGTCAGGGTCGTGGGATCGGAGGGGCTATCGCCCTCGTTGCCGGCCTGCAGATGCTTGGGCCCAATGGCCCCGAAGTTGAGGTAGACCGAGGAAGCACCCGGCCCGCCGTTGAAAGCAAACGTCACCGCCCGGTTTTCGCCATCTACGGTATATGCGGTGAAGACAACGTCTCCGCTCTCTTTGCCGTCCTTATCGCGGACCGGCAACGAGCCGACGGTCACGGTGTAGCGCAACGTTTTGCCGTCCAGCGACATACTCTGCGCAATATGAGCGTCCGGCGGCAGCGGTGGCAGGGGACTCTTATCCGCGGCCTTATCAGCCGCAGCAGGCTTATCGCCGGCGGGAGGCGCATCCTTTGGCGCCTGCGCGACGGTCAGGCGGCACGGCGCTACCAGGCAACACAAAGCGATGGCTGCAAGAGAGGTTCGACGGAAGCCATCCAGGAATTTCGCGAAACTCATGTGGATAACATACATCCTGCGCGAAGGGGTCTTGTAAGAGTTCAAGATGATTGCGATGCAACCATCCACATGCGCTCTCATGCTTGCACGGTTTCAGTGCAGGTGCAACGGTCGAATGTATGGTGCGGCATATTGAACGCCGAGGTGGACAATTTCCAATATCAGGACCGCAACCAGAATGCGGAATATCCAGAACTTCGCCCGCTCATGCATGGTCAGCCGTGCCCCGATGTATCCTCCGGCAACGCTGCCGGCCGACATGACCAGCCCCTGCGGCCAGCGGATGCTGCCGTGCCCTGCGAACATCAGGATCGGCACCAGCGTGGTGGCAACTGCCAGCAGTGCCTTCAAGGCATTGGCACGTATGAGGTCGTAGTGGAACATCAGTATGAGTACCAGCAGCAGATACGTGGCCCCGTCGAGAACGATGAAGCCGAGCCAGAATCCGACGCCTAGTAAGGCGAACATGCCCGCCGTGGTGATCCCGGCAGCGCCGAGCGTTGGTCGCTCCAACACCTTCTTCATCTTGGTAACCAGCAAAAGAAGAGCTAACATGACGGCTGCGGTGATCACCAGTGCCATGCTGCGCCCCGGAATCCTTTCTGCCGCCAGTACGCCCACCACGCTGCCTAACGTGGCCGGAATCGCCATCTTGAGACCGGCGCGCCAGTCCACCTCTGCCTTCGCCTGGAACGTACGTAGCGCCATGAGGGAACCGAACAGGACCGATAACCGGTTCGTCGCATTGGCATCGAGAGGCGACAGCCCGAACATCAGCAGCACAGGCAGCGAGATAGCGGATCCGGATGAGGCAAGCGTATTCACCAGTCCGCAACCGAGTCCGGCAACAAGCAGGATTAACCCATACAGAAGGTGTAGGAACGTTAGGTGCATCGGAGCCTTTCTGTGAGAGGCTGCTAAACAATGCGGCCAGCGCATACGACGTACGGGTGCCCCAGGTCTCGCTTTTGAGACCTGGGTTTGTACTTCTCTACACGCTCACAGCACTCGGGGAAGATTTTTGGACTGTTTCGGACTGAAACTCCGCCATCCTAGCGTTGCGTCACGGCCAAGTCAATTTCTTTTTGGGCGGATCTTGCTTCGTGAGACGGAGAGGACGCCAGTCGGGCAGGGCCGCCCATCAGTTGGAAGCTGTTTCGGCGCCCGCTGGACTCTGGTTCACCACCGCACTTTTCACCCACGCAGTTTTGCCGTGCAGCCAGTCGGGATCCTTGAACTCCCATCCCACGCGTGCCTGCGTTGGGTCCCCGTGCACGCTGCCGCTTGCAATCCGCGTCTTGTGTCCGGCGATGACCTCAAATTTCGACGCAGCGCCCGCGGCAGTTGCACCGGGCGTAAACGTGATCGTCAACCCCTGATTGGCGTCGGCCCCTGCAGCAGCGTAGTGCATTTTGTCGATGGACCATGCGCTGTTCGTCCAGGTCGCCTCGATAGCGACCGTTCGACCGGGAAGATGATCGTCATTTTCGATGATGGTCGCGTGATCGCCGGCGAGTGCCTGAACACGCAAGGTGCATCCCAGGCCGTCCTGTGCCTTCAGCTTCCATTCCGCGCCGACAGCCGGGGTCTTGGGCGCGCTGGTGGTCGTCCATTGTTGCCCAGCGCCCGCAAAGACAGCAATGTCGACGTTCTCAGACAGGGCGCCATGATATGCCACAAAGTATGGCGGCTGGCTGATCTCCGTCCAGACGTCGGCAGCGCTCACGGCTTTCCCGATCTTGAGCGCCGTGCCCTCTCCGGCGACAGCCGAGCGCCCGCGATACATAAGCACCGGTGGTTCAACACCGGCAGGTGAGCTCCCGCCTCCACGCTCGCTGATGTCAGAGCCTTGAATGAACTGCCACGTCACCGGCTCGCCCGCCTGATCGACGAAGCGCAACAGGTAGGTGGCGCCTGTGCCCACATTGGCCGGGCGGTCGAGCTGCATCTTGGTAAGGTAGGCTTCCGCGCCGGACCGCTTGTCCAGGTCCACCATCTCCTGCTGGTTTGCGTAGTGGATGCGCTTGCCCGTAGCGCGTTCAGTCAACACTGCTTCATAAAGAGGTGTCGCTCCGGCCGGATCGACATAAAGTTCGATCATCGTATAGGGCAGCTCTGGGCCTATCCACTGCACGAACTGCTCCGGCCAGTGCCGGTAGACGATCTGCTCGGGAGCGATCGGTGGCGGGAGTACAGGCTCTGCGGTCTGTGCGAAGATTGTGACCGCACTCCCAAGAAAAACGGCAACTGCAACAGTTCTGAACATAATTTCTCCTTTCAGATCAAGCCCTAGAAGGTGTAACGGACACCAAACTCCACTCGTCGCGCGGCTTCCGCGGCCAATGGCTGAGTGAACGTGGGCGAGCCGACAACGTTGCCCACGGAAGTCACGTTGGTGTGGTTGAGAAGATTAGCCGAACGAGCATTCAGGGTAACGCTCTGATGCCGGTCGGCAGAGATGCCGTGGGTATGAAGCTCGAAGGTGCGGCTCAGGTTTGAATCTAGATGAACAAGAGTGGGCATGGTTCCTGCGTTCCTTCCAAGCGTGCCATTCAAACCGGTGGTACTAAGCAGACCGAAGGGTGTTTGGTAGACGCCCGTGCCCTGCTGTGCAGTGAGCGAGGGACGGTCATTGAAAACGCCATCCCCGTTGTTATCCATGCCGGTGACGACGTTGTAAGGGTCTCCGGAGGAAGCATCGAACTGGCTGGTGAACGAGAGCTTCGCCGGAAGGTTCAGCTGCCCAATCGCGAACAGCCGGTGTGTTGATTCCCAGGAGGCGCGCGCCGTTTCCCCGCGATCGGAATAACTGGACTGCGGAAATAGCGTGGCCGAGTCCGCATCCGTCTTCAGGTTGAAATATAAGTAACCGACAAAGATACCAACCCGTTTATAGCTGTGTTGATCTACGCCGAGGAAGACCACCTGGCCGTGCAGGTGGCCGGACTGTTCAAACTGGAAGATGTTCTTGCCGGGTGCGAAGGGCCGCGCAGCAAGCAAGGGATTCGCGGTGCTGTCATTGACCAGCGGCGCATTGATATTGCGGGAGCGAAGCGTGCCCCAGGCTTGCGCGTCAAAAACGTTTGCCTGCGCATGCCAGTGTTGGGGCAGTTCGTGCTCTACGCCAAGCTGAGACTGGAACGACCAGGTTTGTCCCAGGCCGGCGGCGAACTGGCGGGTGGTTGCCACGGCGATGGTGGAAGGCGTGGGCACGAGTGGTTGTGTGAACGATGGCGAGTAAAGAAGCATTTGGGTTTGGCGGACGCCATTCAAGCGGTACGCTTCGGTGGTTACGTCCGGCGTGACAGGACTGGAAAAGAGTCCGCCCCGTGCATGCACGACCCACCGCTGCTTGTGGTCGGGCGACCATGCTATGCCGACTCGGGGAACCAGGTTCCCGAAGCTGCTTGGCGAGGTTTGAAGGGCATAGCGCAATCCCAGCGCGAGCGAAAAGTTCGGCTTGAGATTCCATTGATCCTGGGCAAAAAGCGAGACACGCCACTGTGCGAAGGGAACCAGGGGCGCACCCTGGGTGACGTTGTAGGTTGTGGGAACTCCGCCCGGCAAACTAAGCAAAGTTCGCCGGTATTGTTCCAGTCCTGAGATCGCGGTCTGTTGAGAATTATCGGCGAGAACAGGAGCCAGTCCGCCCCCGAAGACAAAAGCGCCGTTGAAGGTGTCAGGATCGAAGTCGTGAACCAGTATTCCCAGGGAGGCAACCCCGAATTTCAGCGCGTGCTTGCGATGGCTCCACATCACGTCGTCGTCCACTTCGAGATCACGCTCGCGATTCTGCAGATGGCCGGCCGTGGCGCCACCTCCAACAAAAGCGCCCGCTACCTGCAGGCTGGGTGCACTCGAGAGCGGTACATCGGCGGTGTTCTTCCACGTGAAACCAATGCGGGTCTGGTGCAGGAGGGTAGGGCTGAGCGTGAAGATATCGGTCAGCCGCAGGTCCTGCTCGCTGACGGTGCTGTTGTACCCCGCCTCAGGAAGCACCAGGCCACCAGTGCCAAGGTTGCCGGAATCGTTTACGTTCGCGGAATACGTTGCCGCGAGCATATTCCTGGCGTTCAACTGCCAATCGGTGCGTACATTGCCGATCCACAAACGCTGCGGCGCCGCGACATTTTCGCTCAGCGGCGTCTCGTCTCCCTGGCTATTGAGCACGACGGCGTTCACGACGTTGAACTCGTCAATGTTTCGTCTCTCCAGGGCAAGGAAGAAATCGCTTTTCTGCCTGCGAATGGGGCCGCCCAATTCGAATCCATACCGCCGCTTGCCCGCCGGCGTGGCGCTCAGCGCGAAGGGATCGGTTGCATTCAGCCCGGATTCGCTGTCGGTGAAGAAGAGAGCTCCGTGGAGAGAGTCCCGGCCAGGCTTAGTGAAGATCTCGACCCGGCCGCCCTGGTACGGCGGACGATCGTATTCAGCCGAGAACATGTCAGGGTTCACGCGGATGGAAGCGATCGAGGATTTAGGCGGCAGAGCGCTGCCGTTCTGGAAACCATCAACGGTAATAATGGCCTGGCCGGGGGCGCCGCCGCTGCTGGCGGCGAGCACCTGCAGCTGACGTTTGAAGTCGTCTGGGTCGTCGTCCATGCCCTGAAGGTCCTGCGCGGTCAGCGTGTGTGTGCCGGCGCCGTGGTCCGCATCGACCGATACTCCACTGTTTTCTCCTACCTCAACCACGGTGTGAACATCCGCGATGCGGAGATGAACGGTGATGTTCGCGGAGCCGCGGCCGCTCACCTGCGTATCCGCAAACCCGTTGGCGCGGACGGCGATCTGGTAGGGATCATTGCCGACACAATGCAAGACAAAGGAACCGCGCTCACCCGAGGTTGTTTCCTCCCTGGCTGCTTGTAAAACGATGGAAGCTCCTACGACTGCCGCTCCGGAAGGGTCGAGCACCGTGCCGCTAAGAGTGTTGGATCCAGCGGGGCCGCATGGTTGCGCGCGCAAGTTTCCGCCCACGGTCAACGCAGTGCAGAGGATCATTCCAGCCCATCGATTCATAAATCCGC
>Ga0302325_10015580_pt1 | contig 16157 bp, 12 predicted proteins | sample Palsa_T0_2_FD_201948 | JGI IMG/M metagenome (GOLD analysis project Ga0302325, IMG submission 201948) | Peat permafrost microbial communities from Stordalen Mire near Abisko, Sweden - Palsa_T0_2 | ecosystem: Environmental > Terrestrial > Soil > Palsa > Peat permafrost | place: Sweden: Abisko... | reverse complement strand
ACGAGATTCGAACGATCGCTGTCGACCTGGCTCTGCGCGATATAGCCTTGACCGAGCAGGGATTGATCGCGATTCACGGTCTGCTGCGCGAGGGTCAGCGCACTTTGCGCCTTCGTTACGTTGGACATCGCCGCTGCGACGCCCGCCGCATTCGAACGCGCGGTGGCAAGCGCAGCTAGTGCGGTGGCTTGGGCGGCACGGGCGGTGGCGGCCGCGTTGCCGATCGATGCTTGGGCGCCGCCGGCCGTAGCTTGCGCCGCTTGCGCTTGAGCCTCGGCTTGCGCGAGCGAAGCCTCTGCTTGATCGAGCGAGGCTTGCAACGCGGTCGGATCGATCTTGGCGAGGATCTGGCCCTGCTTGACGTGTGAATTGTAGTCGACGTCGATCTCGGAGATCGTTCCCGATTCTTGCGTGCCGACGGCAATCGTATTTTGCGGATTGACCGTGCCGGTGGCCGTTACCGACTGCACGAGATCCTGGCGCACGACCGGCGCCGTATCATACGTCACCGTTGCCGACGCACGCACGCGATAGATGGCAACGGTCGCTGCGACCAGTGCGAGCGCGACCAGCAAGGCCACGATGACGAGCAGAGGCGGCCGCTTGCGCTTTGCGCGCGGCAGCACGAATGTTTCGACGTGAGAAGTCCGGCCGTTGGTTGACGGGCGCTCGAGGGTTTCCATAGCGTTTGTCCTTTATGACGTACGCCAGGGAAACGAAGCGAGGCCGGCAAGCGTGGTTAAGGCCGCTTAAGATGTGGTTGGGGTAGGGCTGGGAGCGTCCCGTCTGGCCGTGCAGCGAGCTACAGGTGACGAATCCTCAAGATATTGCCGGTTGCGTCGTCGGCGACGAAGAGGCTGCCGCTCGGACCGACGGCGATCCCGGTCGGCCTCCCGATATAGCCCGACGCGCTGGCTGAGGAGCCGAACCCCGAGATGATCTGCTGGCCTTGAACCGCGGCGTTCGACCAGTTGACCGGCGTCAACGGCGCGTCGCCCGACATCGGCACGAAATACACGCGCGGCGCCGAGGCGGGGCAGCAGTGCCAAGAGCCGTGCGAGGTCACGAAGAGACCGCCGCGATACGAGGCCGGGAATGCATAGGGGCCGCTTTGATTTACCGGATAGAACGTCGCGCCGATCAGCGTTGAATAGGCCGGAAACTCAACCGTGGGCGCTACCGTCGTCGCACAATTCGGCGTCGGGGTGACGTGCAGCGCATTGTAGGCGAGGTGATTCTCTTCGCAGGCGGGCCACCCGTAGTCGACATTCGAACTGCCGCGCAGCGTCGGCGAATCCATGTATTCGTATGGATGACCGTAAGGTGAAAGATCGTCCTGACCGGCACCGCCGACCCAAAGAGAACCCGTCGCCGGGTTGAGCGTAAGCGCGATCGGATTGCGGATTCGCGTCGCCAAGCGCGTCATGTTGGAACCGTCGAGGTTCATCTGCTGCACGCTTGCGCGCGTCGGATCGGTCTCCACGCAGGCATTGCACGACGAACCGACGCCGGCATATACGCTCGTGGCAGATGCAGCCACGCTCGTTGTCGTGTGAATGTCACCGTCGGTCGTCGGTGAAACCGGACCCGTGCGGACGTGCGATATCGCGCTCGCGTTCGATTCCGAACGATCGCCTTGGGTGTAGGCGATACGCCAAATCGTCGTATTCGTAGCGGCGTAGATGCTGCCGCTCGGTCCATAAGCGATACCGCTCGCCGGCCCCTCGGAAAGCGCGATGAAGGTCGTGGGGGCTCCGGCGACGCCCGCGCCGTCGGCGTTCGGCACGATCGCGATACTACTGCCGGTCGTGCCGACCAAAAGATCGCCGTTCGGAAGCGCCGCAAGCTCGCGCGCGCCTCCGACATGCGCAATCACGTTTGCATAGAAACCCTGCGCGAACACGAGCCGCGCGTCCGCGGGTGGAGGCGTGGTCGCAGCCGCGGGTGCCGTCGCACCGGTCGCCGGCGGCGTCGGCGTCGCTGTCGCGACGACCGATGTTCCCACGTTCCCTCCGCCGGCACTTCCACCCCCGCCACCCGAACAAGCTGCAAGCGACGCGGCACCTGCCAGAAGAAACGATACGAAGACCGGGCGCAAATTCATCACAATCATGCCGACCTTTTCCTTGTCGGCAAATTGCCGACGGCTTTCGTAGCTTCGCTCTTCGACCTCTTGTGCTCGTACATGGCAGCATCTGCCTTACGAATCAGCAGCTCAGGCTCCAAGCCGTCTTCCGGGAAGAAGCTGAGGCCGACGCTGCACCCCACGTGCACCCGTTCGTCACCGGCGATCGCACATATTTTTTCGATCGAGCGAGTCAAGCGCTCGACGACGCAATGAATGTCGTTTGCATCCTTGTTCCATTCCAATACGGCCGCGAACTCGTCTCCGCCGACGCGCGCCGCATAGTCATGCCCGCGCAAACACGAGCGAATGCGCCGCCCGATAACGCTGAGCAACTCGTCGCCGGCGGCGTGCCCGAGACGGTCGTTGATCGCTTTGAATCCGTCGAGGTCGATCACGGCGACTGCGAACGTGGCTGCCCGCCGTGTTTTGTCATCGATCTCCCGGGCCAAGCGCTCGGCAAACGCGCGGCGGTTCGGCAACGTCGTCAGCAAATCACGGAACGCTGCGCGTTCGATCGCGGCACCATCGCGTACGAGCAGCCCGAAGCGGACGCCGATTGCCGCCAGGATGAGAATCGTCGCGAGCATCATCGTCGTGACCAGTTGCTCGACGTGCGAAGCCCGTTCGCGCGTCGCATTCAAAAGGGACAGGACGCCCGCCTGAACGTCGGCATCGAGCGTACGGTAGCGGTCGAAGAGCCCCTTACCCAGGGCAAGCCGGCGCACTGCGGCAGACTGCCGCCCCGATTCCACGGCAACGACCTCGGAGGCGAAGTATCGGGTCAGCCGATTCGCTGCACCCGCCGCGCTCTCAATCTTCAAGTCAACCGTTGGATAGGCGGCGTCGTGCGCCGCGAGATAGCCGGCATCGCCGCGCAATTGACGCCGGCCTTGGAAATAGATCTCCAGGAACGCCGGGTTTCCGCTCGCCACGTAACCGCGCAGCCCGGTCTCTTCATTGACGAGAGCAAGCAGCGAATCACGCTGCGCCGCCCCCAAGTCGACGATACCCCGAACGGCAAGGGCGTCGCGCGCAAGCCCAACCACTCCGGCAAGCGCCACGCCGTTGACGACGATCGCGATCGCCAGCGTGACGGCGCAAAGCACTCCGAACTCGTGGCTAACGCGATGTCGTACCATCTTCGCCTTCGCAGAACTCAGCGGGTCGAGTGACTCCTGCTTATTAGCTCTTCGGCATTCGCGCGCTCAAAAGCGATATATCCGCACGACGAATACGTGGTGCGGCGACTGATGAAAAGGGCGGCAAGCGCCCGTTCGTTCGCTAGTGCAGCTGAATGAGGACCATGCCGTCGGCGGCAGCTGCAACAGGTTCCGCAACTTCTTGCGCGCGGGGAGCGTCTGCCGAAGCTCGTGCAACCGCCTCGTCGTGGGCACGCTGCAGCATGTCGTCCGTAATTTTACCGGCCGCGCGCTTTGCGCGAAAGTCGTCGATCGCGGCCCGTAAAGCGGCGAGCGAGCGCTCGGGGTAGTCTTTTTTCTTTTCCGGATAACCGTCGAGTTCTGCCTCGATGTCGGCCTCGCTGATCGCGTAGGCTTGCTCGAGCGTCTTCCCCGCAGCGAGCTCGACCAGCAAACTGCAGGTCGCCGTCCCGAAGCCGCAGCCGGTCGTAAAGTACGAGACATCCTCGATCGTTTCGCCCGGGCCGACCTTCAAATAATAGGTGTACATGTCGCCGCACGAATCGCTGAAGTACTCGCCCGAGGCGTGTGGGTTCTCCATCGTGCGAAAGCCCTGGCGCTTCTCGACGAGCTCTTGAAACTTCGGAAAATTCACGGAACGACGGTACTCCTTAAGATTGGCCGGCAGCTTTGGAAGCTGTCGCGATCTCGAACCGGCATGCATCGCCGCCGGTTGCGATCGATTCGACTTGCTTGACGTCGTGCGCCACGGTTTCGTGCAGGACGCTGTGGATGATCGAGCACACCTCGGGGTGTTCGCCGACCGTCTGCGCGTACGGGCAATTGTGTTCGCGCAGTTCGAGGCCGCCCGCCCGTTCGACGACATCGGCTTCGACGCCGTCCTCGCGCAACAAACTCGCCAGTTCGTAGACGCGGCCTTTGGTGTCGGTGGCGATCATCTTGCTGCGGTATTTCGCGACGGCGCGGTCGCCGAGCTTGGAGAGCACGGTTTCGAGCGCCTGCGGACCGAACTCGTTGCGCACTTCGTGCAGCACGGCATTGAGCATCTTGTCGTAGCGCTGCGGAAACAGCGTCTCGGCCGCTTCGGTCAGCGAATACTCCAGGGTCGGCTTGGTCGGCCCGCGGCGAACCGATCGTTCGACGACGTAACCATCCCGCTCAAGCGTCAGAAGCTGCTGCCGTACGGCGTTGGCGGAGAGCCCGAAGGCCTCGGCGAGATCGACGGCCGAAGCCGAGTGGCGGCGCCGCAGCTCCGTCACGATTCTGCCACGGGTCGACTGCAAAAACCGGGCGTCGTGCATTCCATTGGGACCGTACCACGAAAAGCGAAGATAGTCCATACTTTCCTTGACTTTCTATGCCTGGAGCCGTACGATAGCGCCCGTATGAGCGAGCGCGGACTACGAATAGCCGGCCTGCGGGCGGGCGTGGACGGAAATGAAATCCTCAAGGGCATCGATCTGGACGTGGAACCGGGCAGCGTCCATGCGCTGATGGGCCCAAACGGCAGCGGCAAATCGACCTTGGCCTTCGCGATGGCGGGCCACCCGAGCTACCAGATTCAGAGCGGCACGGTCACGCTCGACGGCACCGACCTCACGACGCTCGCACCCGAGAAGCGAGCGCGGACCGGGCTCTTCCTATCGTTTCAATATCCCGCCGCGATTCCGGGCGTGTCGGTTGCGAACTTCATCCGAACGGCCCGCCAAGCGGTCCATCCGGACGACCTCACCCCCTCGAAATTCCGGGCGGCGATCTTCGAGCAACTCGACGTGCTCGACATGGACCCTGCCTTTCTTTCGCGCTACGTGAACGACGGCTTTTCGGGCGGCGAGAAAAAACGTCTCGAGATGCTCCAGCTTGCAATGCTCAAACCGAAGTATGCGATTCTCGATGAAACCGACTCCGGGCTCGACGTCGACGCGTTGCGTGCCGTCGGCAATTCCGTTCGGGCACTGCGTGAAGCGGAAGCGGGCAAAGACATCGGCTTCCTGATCATCACGCACTATCCACGGATATTGCAGCACATCACCGCCGATCGCGTTCACGTGATGATGGACGGACGCATCGTACTTTCGGGCGGGCCGGAACTTGCGAACCGGATCGAACGCGAAGGGTACGACACGATTCGGGAAGAGGTCGCCGCGAGTGCCGGGTAGTTCCGCCACGGCGGTGCGCGGCGTTTCCAAACTCTCGCTCGATGCATTCCTCGAACGTTTCGGCGAGGGTTCGATCTGCGCCCAAGACCGCTACGACGCACTCGCTCGCTACGAGGAACTGCCGGTTCGCACGACGATCAGAGGCGGACGCGGTTGGAAGCGCGACCTCGCGAAGCTCGATCTTTCTGCGGTCGAGCCGTTCGCGGCTACAGCCGGCTACGAACCACTGCGCGATGCGCTCTCGCCGGCAGCGCTGGCCGCGGGCGTAACGATCGAGCGTTTCTCGCACGCTCGCCGGCAGCATCGCGCCGCCTTCGAGGCTGCCTTCGGTCGCGCGCTCGACACCCGCGAAGACAAGTTCGCCTCGCTCGCGCTCGCTTTTCAAAACCAGGGTGCGTTCATCGACGTTCCGGCCGGCGTCAGCCTCGACGAGCCGCTGACGAGCGCGCTCGAACCGGATGGTGCGGCCGTTTTCAGCTACACGCTCGTAGCCCTCGGTGAGGGCGCGCGCGCGACGGTCGTCGAGCGGATCGCAGCGGACGGCGCTACGCCCTTCGTCGGTGCGATCACCGAGATCGTCTTAGCGGACCGCGCCAAGCTCGTCTATTTGGTCGATCAACGCGCCGGCGCCGAAACGACGCTCGTTTCCACCCGGCGCGCCGTGCTCGGGGCCGGCGCGAGCCTTGATATCGGGTTCGCCGAACTTGGCGGGGCCCACGTCGTTTCGCGCTTTCGCGCGACCGCTGCGGCAAACGGAGCGCGCACGGGTGTGGTCGTCGTCTTTTTCTCCGACGGCGATCAGCACGTCGACGTCGAGACTGAAACCGTGCACGCGGCCCCAAATACCACCTCCGAAACGATCGTGCGCAGCGCCGGCATCGGCCACGGTCAGGGCCGTTATCTCGGCAACATAAAGATTCTAGCCGCCGCTCACGGCGCCGATGCAGCGTTGCGCGACGACGCCTTGCTGCTCTCGGATGGCGCGCACATCGATTCGGTCCCGGCGCTCGAAATTGCGGCCAATGACGTCAAGGCCTTTCACGGTGCGACGGTCGGCGCGATCTCCGAAGACGAGCTCTTTTACGCCGAAAGCCGCGGCATCGCACGCACCGACGCGGAACGGATGATTGCGCTTGGATTCTTCGAGCCGGCGGTGGCGCGCTTTGGGTTGGCGGAGCTGCGCGACGAGTTGCGCTCGGCCCTCGAAGCCAAGATCGGCGCAACGGCAGAGTTCGCCCGCCGATGATCGCCGCACCAGGCGATCATGCCGCGCTGCTGGCTCGCGATTTTCCGATCCTCGGCTTCCCGACCTCGCGCGGAAAGCGGCTTGCCTTCCTCGACTCAGCCGCCAGTTCGCAAAAACCGCAAGCGGTCATCGACGCGCTCGTGCATTACTACACGCACGACAACGCCAACATCCATCGCGGCGTCTACGAACTGGCCCAGCGCGCGACCGAAGCCTTCGAGCTGGCGCGTGCGAAGGTAGCGGGCTTCATCAACGCGGCCGAACCGGCCGAACTGATCTGGACGCGTAACACGACCGAGGCGATCAACCTGGTCAGCTACAGCTGGGGTCTGGCCAACCTCAAGGCCGGCGATGCGATCTTGACCTCCCAGCTCGAACACCATTCAAATCTCGTGCCCTGGCAGCTTCTTGCTGCGAAGACCGGTGCCGAGCTGCGTTTTATCGAGGTCGACGGCGACGGGCTGCACAAACTCGACACGCTGGATGCGCTGCTCGAAAATGTGAAGTTGGTCGCGCTCTCGCACGTTTCCAATACGCTCGGTACGATCGTGCCGCTTGAAACGATCGTACCAAGAGCCCACGCTGCGGGCGCGATCGTGCTCGTCGACGGCGCGCAATCGGTACCGCACTTCAAGATCGACGTCCAAGCGCTCGACGTCGACTTCTTCGCGGCGAGCGGCCACAAGATGTGCGGGCCTACCGGCATCGGGTTTCTGTACGGCAAGCGCGCGTTGCTCGATGCGATGCCGCCGTTTCTTACCGGCGGCGATATGATCAAGGAAGTGAGCTACGAGGACACGACCTTCAGCGAGCTTCCCTGGAAATTCGAGGCGGGCACGAGCAATATTGCCGACGCCGTCGGGCTCGGTGCGGCCGTGGACTATCTCGAAGCGGTCGGCATGGACTGGATCACGGCGCACGACCGGGCGCTCCTCGCCTACACGCTCGAGCGTCTCGAACCATTTGCCAAGCGCGGTCTCGTCGTCTACGGTCCCAAGAGTCTGGCGGACCGCTCCGGTGTTCTTTCCTTCAACTTCGCCGACATCCACGCGCACGATCTCGCCTCGATCCTCGATACCGAGGGCGTCTGCGTGCGTGCCGGCCATCATTGCACGATGCCGCTCATGGAAAAGATGGGCTGGCCCGCAACCGCCCGGGCGTCCTTCTACCTCTATAACACCGAAGAGGACGTCGACCAGCTCGTCACCGGGCTCGAGAAGGCCGCGCACGTCTTCAAGATCGCGTAACGATGGACGACTTCTACAAGGAATACATTCTCGATCACTACCGCAATCCGCGCAATTTCGGACAGTTGGAGCAGCCGGATGCGACCGCCGAGGATTTGAACCCGCTATGCGGCGACCGGATCCGGTTCGATCTCAAAGTTGATGCCGAGGGCCGCGTAACCGACGTGCGCTTCTCCGGTAAGGGTTGCGCGATCAGTCAAGCGTCGGCTTCCATGCTCTCCGAGTCGCTCAAAGGTGAAAAGCTCGACGACGTGGCGCGCATGCCGCAGGAACGCGTGCTCGAAAACATCGGCATCGGCATCAGCGCAGCCCGTATGAAGTGCGCGATGCTCGGTTTGAAGGTTGCCAAGTCCGCGGCGCTCGGCCGGCTCGCGCAGTGGCCCGATGAGGAGAACGGGGAGGGCTCCCCGTCGACCTGACCGTCATCGGCGATGCGTTTCTGCGCGTGGCGGGGGCGATCGTACTCGATATGTTGGCGTTCGTCGTCTGGAATATTGGGACACGCACGCCCTTGGCGCTGCTGCGCGATCTGCGCCGCGGCCTGCACGACGCGCGCGTCGCTTTGATCGGCGCGATCAGTTTTCTCGTCGGACTGATCTTCATCACCGCAGCCACGGTCTTGCTCAGCCCCGCGATCGCCGACCTCGAGCGCGATTTTCTTCCGGTGGAACTCTTTACGCTGTTGGTGGGCTTGGCGCTCGAGCACGTGGTCGGCGACGACCTGCGAGCGCTCTCCGGCAGCCGCGACAAGACGGGGCAGTAGCCCGCTAACGCTCAGATATCGCGCTTCCCTTCGACGCAAACGTTTTGGACGTCGTAGGCCTGCAGCGTAAACCAGCGATACGCGCGGCCGTCGCGCACCTCCAAGTAAATGTGCCGCGAGGTCGCGTTCGGCGACACGGGCGGGATGCCGACGGCGCGCACCCGCACGTAGCCGTCGGTTTCACCGACCTGCTTTGCCCTCTGCGGCAGCGACAGCAACTGATCGTTCCAGTAAGCGATCGTACCGTCACCGGCCCTGACCGCTTTGCGCACGTCCGCGGCAGTCGGCGCGTCGTCGAGCGGCTGATCGCTGGTCGACGTCATCACGCTCGCAATGCCGGTTGGACGCGCTTGTTTCGAACCGCAAAAGTCGTCGATGCGGAGGGGCGAGAGGATACGCGGCGCCGTCTCCGTGCAGCCGGCGGTCACCAGCATCACGAGCGCGCATGCAGCGGCAAAACGAGCCCGAATCAATGCTTCGGCGGCACCGTGTAGATCGGCGTCGGCGCGACCAGCGGTGTGCCGCCGGTGGTGGGTGTGCCGGGGCCCGGCGGCGGACCGACCTGGGGTAAACCGGACGGCACCGCGAGCGGCTGCACCGCCGGGTAGATGCCGCCGAAGTTGACGACGTGCGGCGTCACGACGATGTAGAGATTCGTCTGCGTGCGCGAGGTACTGATGTGTTGAAAGAACTGACCGATCAGTGGGATGTCGCCGATGAAAGGCAGTTTGCTCAAACTGCGCGTTTCGTTGTCTTGCAGCAAGCCGCCGATCACGAAGGAGTCGCCGTCGCGCACGGTTGCGATCGTGCTCGCCGTGCGCTGGCTGATCTGCGGTGCGCCGATCGAATTGAAGCTCGTGACGCTCGAGACCTCGGAATAGATATGCGAGGTCACGAAACCGTCCGAGCTGACGCGCGGCTGAATCTGCAGATTGACGCCGACGTTGACGTAGTTGACCTGCTGCGATGAAATCGAGCCCGCGCCGGCGACCACGACGTTCGTGACGATCGGAATTGCGTCGCCGGTCAAAATCGAAGCTTGCTGCCCGCTCTGGGCGAGGATGCGCGGCTTCGCGACGACCTTTCCGTTGCCGAGCTGGACCTGAGCGAACAGGTTTGCCTGTAACGACACGCCGCCGGAGGCCGTGTTTCCGCTGGAAATCGCGAAGCCGTTGCCGGTTGCAGCGGAACCCGTTCCGGTGCGGCCGCCGCTGCCGTTGATCACGATGCCGGTCCCGTCCGGCGAAAAGTCGAGCCCGATGTTGCGGGCAGCGGTATCCGTCAGCTCGACGATCTGCGTTTCGAGAATGACGCTCGGCACGGGAATGTCGATCTTTTCGATGATCGCCTTGAGGCCCGCGATCACGTCGGGCGTGCCGCTCAAGATGATGGCGTTGAGCCGGCGATCGATCGCGATGTTGTCGTTGACCCGTTGAGCCACGCCTTGCGGAATACCGAAGCCGTTGCCGAAACTCTGCGTGGGCGCAGCCGACAGGCCGCCGCTGGTCACGCCGCCGAACGAGCTGCCGCCGAGCGACGACGTGCCGATGTTCGTTTGAATCGGGCTGAACGTATCGTTGCTCGCGACGGTCGAGCCGGCCACAAGCACACCCGCGATCTCGCTGACGTCGGCATATTTGAGCGGGACGATCTCGGTGACGGCACCGAGTGCGCTCAGCGGCGGCGGGGTCGCGAGCAGACCCGCCAGCGGGTTCAGCTGAGGCGCCGCCCCCGCCACCTCGATCAGCACGACGTTCCCGGAGGGCCGCACTTGGACCGCGACGGGCGCACTAAGGTGGAGTGCGATGCTGGCTGAGGTGCCGGACTGAGCGATCGAGACGCTCGAGACGGGACCTCCACCCGAGAGCGCGGGCGGGACTTGCGGGCCGAGCTGGGCGTTGTCAAAAATGACGGCGGTCTCGGTCGTGCCCGCTCCGACGACGTGGAAGGTCGCGGCCCCGCCCGAAAAATTCACCTGCACGACGGCCGACCCGCCGGGCCTCGCTTCCAGCCGGACGCCCGACATCGTGACCGCGGCGAGCGCCGCGACGGAGAGGGAAAGGACGGCTACGACCGTCGCGGCCACGGCAAAAGCCGCCCGCGGGAGACCAAACCGGCGCATGTTGCAGGCTTATCGCCCCCTACACCGTGGGGACCTCCCGAAGCGAGCGAGGTGCGGCTGTGATGTGGCTCTATCTCCTCCGGCTCCCCGATCTGTCGATGAGGATAAGTAGCGCATGCGCGTTGCAGGCGGGGCTGCGAATTTTTCACACCCCCGGGAAAATGGCCGATTTTACAAAGAATGATTCACGCGGTAGAACTCGACGAGTCGTCCCACGGCGAAGGTGATCGCAACGAAGTCCTCTATCGCAGCGAGCGCACGCTGATTTATCGCCTTCGGCGCCCCGGCGCAGGAAGCGTGATTTGTAAGGAGCCGCTTGGCCCCAATGCCATGAAGCGGCGCCGGCACGAAGCTGAAATTCTCGAACGGCTGGCGGGCGTCGACGGCGTTCCGCGCCTGAGCAAGATGATGGCGCCGGCCGGCTCAATCGCGCTCGAAGACGAAGCCGGCGTATCGCTGGCGGACATCGCGCGCACCGGGCGTCTCGAAATTCCCGCGCTGCTCGATCTTTCGATCGATCTCACCCGGATCGTGGCAGCGATGCACCGGGCCGGCGTGCTCCATAAGGACATCAACCCCGCCAATATCATGCTGGCCGGCGCTCAGCGCAAGCCGCTCCTGATCGACTTCGATTTGGCGACGACCTTTGCCGAGCAGCGCCCGAGCTTCGCGCACGACCGCGAAATTGCCGGAACGCTTGCTTACATCCCACCCGAGCAGACCGGACGCACCGGCCACAGCGTCGATCAGCGCGCGGACCTCTACTCGCTCGGCGTTACCCTCTACGAACTCGCGACCGGCCAGGTACCGTTTGACAGCGCGGACCCGCTGCAGTTGCTGCACGACCATCTCGCGCGCGTTCCGCGCGCTCCCTTCGACATCGACGGACGCGTCCCCAAGATTTTTTCCGACATCATCCTGCGGTTACTTGAAAAAGAACCCGACCGGCGCTACCAGAGCGCCGAGGGTTTGCTGCACGATCTCAACGCTTTTCGCGAGCAACTTTCGGGCGGGAGCGCCACCGCTTTTCAATTGGGCGAGCGCGATTTTCCGCTGCGTCTCACCTCGCCGTCGCGCCTGATCGGTCGTGACAACGAAATCGAAGCGTTGCGCGGCGCCTTTGAAACTGCGCTAAAGACCCAGCAACGCGGCGTGCTGATCGTCGGCGGCCAAGGCGTCGGCAAGACCGCGCTCATCAACGAGTTGCGGCCGATCGTAAGTTCGAAACGCGGCTGGTTCGTGTCGGCGAAATTCGACCAATACCGCCCCGATGCGACCTTCGGTGCCGTGTTGCAAGTGTTGCGTTCGCTCGGCCACCTTCTGCTGGCCGAACCTGAAGCGGAACTCAAGGGTCAGCGCAGCGCCATTCTGCGCGCGCTCGGTTCCAACGCCGGCTTGATCGCAGAGCTGCTGCCCGAATTCGCCCTGTTGCTCGGATCGGTTCCCGAAACCGCCCAAAGCGATCCGGTCGAAGGCGCCGTGCGCCTACGCGTCGCGATGCTCGAATTGCTTCGCGCCGTTGCTACGCCGGCCCGCCCGATCGTGATGGTCCTCGACGATCTGCAATGGGCCAACGAATCCTCGCTGCTTTTCGTCGAGTCGCTGTTGACCGACGAGAGCATGCGCGGCTTGCTGTTCGTGGGCGCCTGTCGCGAAGCGCAAACCGACCTCACCCATCCGCTGCTGGCCATGCTGCCGCGCTGGAAGTCCCTGGGCGCAGCGCCGCTCACGCTGCACGTGAGAAACCTCGATGCGGCCGATCTCGCGAACCTGCTCGAAGAGATGCTGCGCCTCGTACCGCAGGAAGCAGAAAAATTGTCGGCCGTCATCTCCGAGCGCACCGGCGGCAACCCCTACGACACGGTCGAACTGGTCAACGCGCTGCGGCGCGACGGCGCCCTTGCGCTCGACGAACACGGTTGGAACTGGAACGAAGCGACGATTCGCCGTTACATCGGGGAAGGCGAAGTCGTCGACCTCTTGGCGGTCCGCATCTCCAAGCTTCCGCACGACGCGCACGGCTTGCTCGAGATGATGTCGTGCTTGGGCAGCGAGATTGGATTCGGCCTGCTCGAAGCGGCCAGCGGCCTCTCGGCTTCGGTTCTCCAAGAGCGCCTGCAGCCGGCGCTCGAAGACGGCCTGGTCGGGATGGAAGGCGGCACCGACGCGAGCGCGTCGACGCGCGAAGCTGCCCTTCAGTTTCGCCACGACCGCGTTCACCAAGCGGCCTACGACGGCCTCGACCTTGCACGACGCCAAGCCTTGCATCTCGCAATTGCGCGTCAGCTGGCGACGCACCAAGAGTTCGAAGCGGAAGCGGCGGAGCAGTACCTGACCGCCGCCGATGCGCTCGACGAACCCGAAGAGCGGCGCCGCGTCTGCGGGTTGTTCCGAGACGCTGCCACCCGTGCGCGCCGTTCGACGAACTATCCGATTGCCGAGCGCTTCTTGCGAGCAGCGATTTCGTTGCACCGGTCGGATGCTGCGGATCCACAAGACTCCGTTTTGACGGATCTCGAGACGTCCCGGCATGCCGTGCTCTACAGCCTGGCGCGCTACGATGAAGCCGACGCTATCTACGCGGAAATCCAAACACGCTGCACCGATCCGGTCGACCTGACCGAAGCGACCTGCGGCCAGGTCGTCAGTCTTTGCAAGCGCGCTCGCTTGCGTGATGCCATCAACCTTGGGCTCGATCTTCTAGTGAAGCTCGGGCTCGAACCGCCAAGTGGCGACAACGTGCAGGCACTCATGGCTACGCGACTCGATGGGCTGTACGCCTGGATCGCGCAGGCAGACATTGCCGAAGAGAGCAGCAAGCCCGAAATCCAGGACCCGCGCACGATTGCGCTCGCCAAGGTCGTCGGCAAGCTGCTTTCCCCGGCGTTCTATGCCGATCCGGGCCTGCTGGCATGGCTCATTCTCGAGTGTCAGCGTCTTTGGGCCGAAAGCGGCCCGTGCGCATCGCTCCTTACCGGCCTCAGCGCCGCCAATTTCGTAACGATCGCTTTCCGGCAAGACTACCGGACCGGCTACGCCGTCGAACGCCACGTTTTGGCGGTCGGCGAAGCGCGCGGTTACGAACCCGAACTCTCCTTCGCGCGCTACGTCTTTTCCGTCTTCGGCGTGCAATGGTTCGAGCCGCTGGAAGAGTGCATCGCGCAAAGCCAGCGCGCCCGGGAAGGCTTGTTACGAGGCGGCGACCTTCAGGTGGCATGCCAGACGTATTTCGCTTCGCTGCCGGCCTATCAGGATTGCTCGCCGACGCTTGAAGCGTGCACGGCCGACACCGAGGCGGCGATTGCGTTCGCCGAGCAGACCGGAAACAATCAAGTTGCCCTCACGTACCTGCCGTATCGCCAGTTGATGCGCACGCTACGCGGAGAAACCTACGATCCCGGTAGCTTCACCGACGCCTCCTTCGATGAGGCTGCATACTTCACCAAGCTCAGCGCGAACCCGACCCCAACCGTCGGCTTCCGAGTGGCGCTCGCCATCTCGGCCGCAATATTCGGCGACCGCGAACGCTTGAGCGAGCACACGAACGCGTACATGCCCGTGTTGTCCTACATTCAAGGCAACTACCGGTTCGCGCTCGGCCACTTTCTGCGCTGCTTGGCCCTCGCCGACCGGGCGCGTGCAGCTGAAGGTAGCGCGTGCACCGCGATCTTGGCGGAACTAGACGTCTCGCGAGACTGGCTCGCCAAGCGCTCCGAGGACGCTCCGGGCAACTTCCTGCACTTGCTGCGGCTCGTCGAAGCCGAACGCGCTTGGGCGTGCGGCGATTCGTGGAATGCTGCGCTGCTGTTCGATGAAGCGCTGCGCGAAGGCGAATCGCGTAGCCGGCCTTGGCATCGCGCCCTGATCGCCGAACGCGCCGGGCTCTTCAACCTCGCGCACGGGCTTGAACGCGCCGGGCAAAAACTTGTCACCGAGGCCCGCCGTCTGTACGACACGTGGGGCGCAAGCGCCAAGGTCGAACAGCTCGATAAGGTCCATAGTTTCCTCTATGCCAAGACGAACCGTAGCGCCCAGCAGCGCGTCCGGGTCAGCAGCAGCGGGCTCTCATCAGGATCGATCGATCTGATGGGCATCCTCGGCGCTTCGCAGGCGCTCAGTTCGGAAACGAGTTTGGACCGGCTGCGCAGCCGCGTCGTCGAACTCTTGGGAGCAATGACCGGCGCAACCGGCGTCTCGATCGCGCTCTGGCAAGACGAAGAGCAAGCGTTCTTCCTGCTACCGCCCGCAAGTGATACCGATCCAACCGCGATTCCGATCGAAGTTGCCGCCGAGCGCGGCCTCGTCCCGCTCTCCGCCTTCCGCTTCGCGCAGCGCAGCGGCGAGCCGCTCCTGGTCGACGACGCCTCGGGCGACGATCGCTTCGCGCGCGATCCGTATTTTTCCGGACTCGATCATTGTTCGTTACTCGTCGTTCCCGTGCTCAGCCAGGGAACGCAGCGCGCCATGCTGTTTCTCGAAAATCGCCTGACGCGCGGCGCCTTCTCGACCGAACGGCTCGATGCGGTCAAGCTGATCGTCGGGCAACTGGCCGTCTCGATCGACAATGCCTTGCTCTACACCTCGCTTGAGAAAAAGGTCACCGAACGGACCGAAGCGTTGGCCGAGACCAACCGGCGTTTAGAAGTCCTGAGCCTGACCGATCCGCTGACCGGCCTTGCAAACCGCCGGCGCTTCGCCGAAGTGCTCGATGCCGAATGGGCGCGTGCCCAGCGCACGCAGCGCTCGATCGGCGTCGCGATGATCGACATCGACTACTTCAAACTCTACAACGATCACTACGGGCACCTTGCCGGCGACGCATGCTTACGCCGCGTCGCGACCGCCATCAACGATAGCGTTCGGCAGGCAACGGACCTCGTGGCACGCTACGGTGGTGAAGAGTTCTCCGTGATCCTGCCCGGCGCAAATCGTAGCGCCGTGCTCTCGATGGCCGAACGTGCGCGCGCGGCGGTCGTTGCGCTCAACGAGCCCCACGAGCGCAGCACGCGCGGCATCGTCACGGTCAGCCTCGGCATCGCAGCGATCATTCCCACGGCTGTCGGCCAGTCACAAGAACTGATCGGCCACGCCGACGCGGCGCTCTACGAAGCCAAACGGAAGGGCCGCAACCAGGTGATGAGCGGGCTCGCGAGCTAGAGCCGCGCCCCGTTCGAACTCGCTAGTTTTTGAAGATCGTGTGCTGCACGATCAGGGGCCCTGCCGGCGTGCGGCGGACGACGTATTGTGCCGAGTACGAACCTGCGGCGGTTTGCATGTCGACGTTGACGGTGACGCCGTCTGCATCGCCATGCGCCTGCACGTGTTCGATACG
>Ga0302325_10015579_pt1 | contig 16158 bp, 13 predicted proteins | sample Palsa_T0_2_FD_201948 | JGI IMG/M metagenome (GOLD analysis project Ga0302325, IMG submission 201948) | Peat permafrost microbial communities from Stordalen Mire near Abisko, Sweden - Palsa_T0_2 | ecosystem: Environmental > Terrestrial > Soil > Palsa > Peat permafrost | place: Sweden: Abisko... | reverse complement strand
ATGGGTGGCGTTCGAGCGCCGTTCGCCCTTGAAGTCCCGATCGCCGCCGGCATCTGGGCCCGACCCGCCACCGTCCTTGCGCTGATACGACTTCATCGATGCCCACGCTTCGATCAGCGTCCCGTCGACACTGAAGTGTTCATCCGAGAGCAGCTCCAGGCGCCGCGCTTCGCGCACCACGGCGTCGAAGAACTTCAACGCGACGTCTTCGCGCGCGAGGCGCTCGCGGTTCTTGCTGAAGGTGGAGGCATCGAAGGAGGCTTCCTGCAGACTCATATCCAAAAACCAGCGAAACAGGATGTTGTAGTCGAGCGTCTCACAGAACAGCCGATCGCTCCTGACCGAATACAGCGCAATCAGCAGCTGCGCCTTCAGCAGCCGCTCCGGGGGAATCGACGGCCGACCAATCTCGCTATACAACCCATCGAGCAGCGGACGGATCTGCTTCAATGCCGACTCCGTGTAGGCCTTAATCGAGCGAAGCGGGTGCCCAGCAGGAACACGTTCCTCGGGCGAGAAGTAACTGAACAGATGAGACTGGGGATCTACATGACCACGCATCGATGCATCTCGCGTTCACTGCCCAAACAACTGCATATCACACGCTCACTGAAAAACAAGCCTTTTTCAGCAGCCTGCTAGTTCAACTGGTGCCCCTGCTGCCGGATTGGGATGACGCCATGATTGTGGACTCGATAGCCGAACTACCGATATAAAAGAAGCGGCCCATCAGGGAGAGAGGGTACTTGGAAGATAAGCCGGTCGACACCGCAACCGGAGCCGCTTCACAAGGCGGCCCGGGAGGGACTATGCGTGCGCCCGGCGCGTCGCCGGCGGCTGCGACTGCCCATGCGCAAGTGTCATGGTGGGGCAGCGCGTGGCCGCGCGTCAAAGAGCACAAGATAGTGCAATGGACGGTCGCCTATGTGGCTTTCGCATTTGTGGCGTTGCACGGCGCGACGCTCTTCAGCGATGCGCTCGAGTGGCCGCATGCCATCGTACGTCTTGTGACGTTCCTGTTGATCCTCGGGCTTCCGATCGTGCCAATCCTCGCTTGGTACCACGGCGTACGAGCCTTGAAGCGCGTGAGCGGCTCGGAGCTGATGATCATTGCATTGTTGCTCGTGATTGGCGGCAGCCTCTTATGGCTTCTCCCACACCCGACTGCGGAACGCGCCAGGACCGAAACTCCGAGCCCACTGGCGGCGATCAACCCAAAGCCCGAGCCCACGGAGATCGCATTCAACCCTCCGCCGCACTCCATCGCCGTCCTGCCGTTTGTAAATATGAGCGGGGATCCCAAGGAGGACTACTTCTCCGACGGCATCAGTGAGGAGCTGCTCAATGCGCTCTCGCGCCTGAATGACCTGCAGGTCGTCGCGCGCACCTCATCCTTCTCGTTCAAGGGGCAAAACGTCGATGTGGCCACGATTGCGCATAAATTGAATGTCGGGGCAATCCTAGAGGGTAGTGTCCGCCGAGCCGGCAGCACTGTGCGTATCACCGCGCAATTGATCAACACCGTCACGGGGTTTCATCTGTGGTCCGAGACCTACGATCGACCGTTCACCGACATCCTGAAGGTGCAGACGGAGGTGGCGACCGCCGTAGCGCAGCAGCTGGAGATCAAGCTCGCCGGCGACGAGTCCACCAAATTCGAGGTCGGCGGGACCAAGAATCCAGAGGCATATGATGCCTATCTGCGCGCCCAACGTCTGGCCCAGGAGGCAGTAGGTGAGCCGGGCAATCGCGCCGTCTTAGCGGCGGTCGATCAGGCCATCGCGCTCGATCCCAATTACGCTGCGGCCCACGTAATACGAGCGACCATGCTCTCAAACCTTGCGTTCTCACGTAATACAGACATAGCTCGAGGTCTTTGCGAGCAAGCCCTCGCGTCTGCGGAGCAAGCGGTAGCGCTGGCGCCTGATTTCGGCGATGCACACGCAGTGCTCGCACGGGTCCGTGATCAATGCTTTCTAGACAAGTTCAGTGCCGCTGCCGAAATGGACCGAGCCCTCGCACTGGCACCGGGCAGCGCTTACGTGCAACGCGATGTCGCGGTCTTTGCGTCTCTCTTAGGACATTTTGAGCCGGCGCTTATCGCTGCGCAGCGCGCTATCAGTCTTGATCCACAAAATTTCCTCAGTTATCGCTTCGAAGCGGTAACTTACTTTAACGCAAGGCGGTACAGCGAGGCGCTGGCGGCGCTCCAGCATGCCCAGGCACTTCATCCTGGTTCACCCGATCTGAACCATATGTTGTTTAGTATTCTTTTCGACTCTGGCCAAGCCGAGAAGGCGCGCCAGCTATGTGAAGCACCGTCAACACCGTTGAATGAAGATTATCGGCACTTCTGTTTGGCGCTGGTCTACCACGCTCTCGGTCGGCAGGGGGACGCCGAACATGAACTCGAGCAATTCAAGATGCTAGATGGAGACGGTTCGGCATACTTCTACTCAGATATCTACGCGCAGTGGGGCGATGCGCCCGCTGCGCTTCAGTGGTTGAGCAAAGCGGAGCGACTCCGCGTGAGTGGGCTGAGTGAACTTAAGGTCGAGCCGCTACTCGATCCGATCCGCAATGAGCCGCAGTTCAAGGCACTTCTGGCGCGGATGAAGTTTCCGCCGTAGATCAACAATAGGAAACCGTGAACGAAATTGGCGATCCCGGAGAGGGGACGGGACACAAGCCGGCGGAAGCCGAGGCTCAAGACCAGCCACGGAGCGGGTCGGGGACGGCTGCGCCTTCGACCGCTGCGGCACCGGTAGCCCACGCTACTCACGGAACCGGCGCGTCTGGGTGGGGCAGCGTCTGGCCTCGCATCAGGGAACACAAGGTCGCGCAGTGGACGGTTGCCTATGCGGCCTTCGCATTTGTGGCGTTGCACGTCACGACGCTCGTGAGCGACGCCCTCGAATGGCCCCACGCTGTGGTGCGTGCCGTCACACTGGTGCTGATCCTTGGGTTGCCGATGGCCCCGATCATCGCCTGGTATCACGGCGTGCGGGCACTGCGGCGCGTCAGCATTCCTGAAGTTATTCTCATCACCCTGCTGCTGGTAATCGCCGGTTCACTGCTATGGCGCTCGCCGCACCCGTCTGCAGAAGCGGAGTCGGCCAAAAACGCTGCCCCGGTGAACGCGGTTCCCGTCAAGCCCGAAAGCACTGAGGCTGCGTTCAGTCCGCCGCCGCACTCCATCGCGGTGCTGCCCTTCGTGAACATGAGCGGGGATCCAAAGGAGGACTACTTTTCTGACGGTGTCAGTGAGGAGCTGCTCAATGCGCTCTCGCGCCTGAATGACCTGCAGGTCGTGGCGCGGACCTCATCGTTTGCGTTTAAGGGGAAGGATGTCGATGTGCCAACGATTGCGCGCAAGCTGAACGTCGGAGCCGTTCTAGAGGGCAGCGTACGCCGCGCCGGCAACACGGTGCGCATCACCGCGCAGTTAATCAACACCGTAACCGGCTTTCATCTGTGGTCCGAGACCTATGATCGACCGTTCAGCGACATCCTGAAGGTGCAGACGGAGGTGGCCACTGCCGTAGCGCAGCAGTTAGAGATCAAGCTCGCCGGCGACGAGTCAGCCAAATTCGAGATCGGCGGAACGAAAAATCCAGAGGCTTACGATGCCTACCTGCGCGGCCAACGGCTATACCAGGCAAACATCTATGAGCCGGCGGACTTGCACGCAGCCCTGGCGGACATCGATCAGGCCATTGCGCTCGATCCCGACTACGCTGGAGCTCACGTCCTGCGCGCGAGCATATTCGCCAACCTTACGTTTATATCTACCGATGTGCGATCGATCGCAAGTCTGCGCGAGCAAGCCCTTGCGTCAGCGGAGCACGCTGTATCGCTGGCACCAAATTTCGGCGATGCACATGTAGTTCTCGGACGCATCCGCGAGGAAGACTTCTTAGATTTTTTCGACGCCGCAGCCGAATTCGACCGCGCCCTGGCGCTAGCGCCGGGCAGTGCGTTTGTGCAACGTATTGCCGCTGTCTACACCGCTCTCCTGGGTCGCTTTGATACTGCTATCACTGCTGCGGCCCGGGCCGTCCGTCTTGATCCACAAAATTGGCTTGTTTATCGCCAGCAACAGGAAGCTTTCCATTGGGCAAGGCGATACGACGAGGCGCTCGCGGCTCTCCAGCATGCGCAAGCACTTCATCCTGACTCGCCCGATCTGAATGAAGCGCTAGTCGAACTCCTTTTCGACTCGGGCCGGATAGAACAGGTGCGGCAGCTTTGTGAGACACCCAAAACACCATTGGACGAAGATGTTCGGCACGCCTTTCTGGCGATGATCTACCACGCCCTCGGTCGCCAAGTTGACGCCCAACATGCACTCGATCAATTTAAGAAGTTGGAGGGAGACTCTCGGCCGTATATCTATGCGGTGATTTATGCACAGTGGGGCAACGCGTCCGCAGCGCTGCAGGGGCTCGCCAAAGCCGAGCAAATCCACGACCCCTTTCTAGCAGGGGTTAAGGTCGATCCGCTACTCGATCCGATCCGCAATGAGCCGCAGTTCAAGGCACTTCTGGCGCGGATGAGGTTTCCGCCTTAATTAACTCGGTGGACCAAAACTCAATGCACGCAACAGAAAGTGGGGCTTGCCTCTTCTGTTGATCTTATCCCATCGTACTCGCCGTCAAGGCGCTCCGTTGCTCACGCGCTTCGCGCGCTCCTCTACTCGCCGGGTGGCCGGCGGCCAGCCTGTGACGGCTGCGCTGCGATGGGACCCCTCCGGGCTCGGGCAATCCCGCCCGAGAAGACCGGAGAACGATCATGTCGAATCACAATCTCTTCATCCATGGAGCCGATGGCGCCGCTCAACCCGCCACGACCGAGCAGATCTTGGCGGCGGCCCGCCAAGCACTCGCGCACCGAGTTCGCCGGGGCGCCTCGCTAGACTCGCCGCAGAAGGTTCGCGAATACTTGACGGTGCGGCTGGGGCATCTGGATCACGAAATCTTTGGTGTCATCCTGGTAGACCAGCGCCATAGGGTTATCGAGTACGTCGAGCTGTTCCGCGGAACCATCGACGGCGCGAGTGTTTACCCGCGCGAAGTGGTGAAGCTGGCGCTGGAGAAGGGAGCGGCCGCCTGCGTACTCCTGCACAATCATCCGAGCGGCGTAAAAGATCAATCCCACGCCGACGAGCTCATCACCAAACGCGTCGCGGCTGCACTGGCGTTGATCGATGTGCGTGTGCTGGATCATCTGATCGTCGCCGGCGACACCGTGCTGAGCTTCTCCGAGAAGGGCCTCCTGTGAGGCCCCGCTCGGCCAGAGCGCGCGATGGTCCGCCTAGGCCCGAGTTGGTCGCGCGCGCGCAAAAGTCCGCATTTTTGGGGATAGCAAGGTAGCGGCCCCCTCTCGAAAATCGCTCCACGGCCTTCTAATGCGGCCGAGTTTTCATAGTTCGAGGCTCAACCGTCAAAACGGTCACCCCCTCAGCCCCCTTCTTGCGAGTTCTGAGAGACCGCGCCTGACGCATCCGCCCAGGAAGGAATCTGGTTTCGTCGGAGTTTTTTGGAACTCCACACCCGGCCCCTTGTGTCGCTCACCTGAGCAACCATGCCGCGCCAATGCGCAGCGTATTCCTCTAAGCCATCCTGGGTCACGACGTAGCGTTCGGCCGGCGCGCCCTCCGTCAACGTCTTGCCGATTATTCCGCTCGGGATTACGAGATGACTGTAACCACCGTTTATCGACGCTCTTTTAGGAAGGCGAAGCGCCACGTGGCTGACGAAGATTGGTCTGCGTCCGATGTTAGCGACGGTGATGACTCCCCATTTCTTGTTAGCGTCGTATTCAGTGCCAGGAGTAACGCTCATGTCCCATTGCAGAGAAACTTCGACTGCGGCACGGTCGCGGAGAAAATTCAGCACGCCGAGCACCGTCCCCGTGACGCCTGATACCAGACCCAAGACGGCCACGAGCTCTGTTACGGTCATGGTATCGCCGGGCAGCTCCACTCTGACTTCGCATCGCGCATCGTGCGTACCTACGAACCAATGGAGAGTAAAGGCGACATCGCGGCTCGCAATGCCGCTTGCTTGTCCATTTGCTCTCTTGTCGGCATATAGATCGATAAGTCGCGCTGCCATCGCCCAACGCCTTGAACGTTGAAATCAACGCGTAGGGGAAGCCAGTTATTGGTTGGAGTTTCTGACAGTAATTCAATGTTGTTGACGCAGGTAACACATTGAAGAGGGGTGTATTGTCTTTTCAAAATGCTGTCCGTGTAGGGAATCGCCGCTTGGCGGATAACGTCGAGCTTCAAAAGCAACCCGAGCCAAGGCGATCCTCGGTAGGCCTCAAAATACTCGAAAAAACGCATTCCGAAAGTTGAGTGGAAGGGACTTTCGCCGCGCTGCATCGACAGTACGGTCTGCACTTTTTGCGGTAGAGCGTCCAGCCCGGATACCTGAGCGATACACCTCTTGTCGTCAACATAGAGGTCGCCGGTTTCCGAGTGAAGCGCCCAATCCGTTCCTAGATTTTGCGCGTTAATGCGAGGAAAGGCCGGCGCGATAGGGCACTGCAGACTATATCCGTCACTTTGCTTGTTTAAGCTTGGTGCGTTCAAAAGTACTCGACCGTCACCAATCTCGTTCGACAGTAGGTATTTCTGGTCGGGCGTTGCCTTTATGAACCCATCGATAAAAGAAATGAGCTTGTGAACGTCACCGACCACGAAATGTTTGAGGTGCAATGTCCAGCTCGGCGCAGAAAACTGCCGAATATCGCCGGTACAAATTACATCTGGGCCGATAGCCAGAAGCCCAGCACCGAGGTCATGGCTTTTGCCCAGGCGCACGCCTTGCGCGCAAGCCGCCTCATGCTCTCGTTTCATCGCGCGCAGCTTTTCGACCGTGTACAGCACTTCGTCGTCATCGACTAAATCGGCATGATCAGCGCAAAGCCAAATCGCGTTGTCGATGCTCTTGCGTTCCTCGGGTGTCATCGAGGCGTCGTAGCGACGGCTTCCGGGGCCTGGCGACGCACCGCAAATGTGCGCGGCCTTGCCGATCATGGTTATGGCCGTCGAGGATTCCTCGCTCGGCCCTACTGTGGGTTTCTGGCATCCAGTGAAGGAACAGTGCCAGCCCGCTCGCATAGCCACGGCTCTTCTGATTGATGACGGAAAGTCGTCGCGGTTGTTCATGGCTTACTTTTATGCGCCTCCGGCGCTGCCTGTTGACTACGAACGGCTAAAGCAAAGGCGGCGACACGCCGGCTACTGAAAGTCTCGGTCAGTTAGAACAATCGGCCGACCGTTTCTCGGCGCGAAGGACCATGCCATTCGGCAGGCAGCTTCTATCTTTGCTCTGTTCTGCCCGCAAAAATCGACGGCGCTCGATGCTGTGAATTCGCCGACATGATTGGTCAGCACTTTGCGCGGGATCTCGAAGCGGTGCCTGTCGTCTCCCAGCGTAGCCCAAAGGACGATGCCAGCGGTGCGATCATCACCGGGGCGAAATTCATCATCAAACACAAGCGTCGGAGCAATTCGGGTGGCCAACATCACTCGCGTCCCTAGCTGGTGCGGTGCCACTGCATCACATGCAGCTTCTATCCAGTTCGCCATGCTGCGCCTATCCGCCTTTGCTGCCGCCGCGACCCGGTCATACAGAGCCGGGTCGAAATACACCGTTAGCCCTTTCTTGCCTGTGGGCATCTCGAAGCCTCCAATAGTAATGTCGTAGTAACATACTATGGAAGTAATTAAAGTAGCAAACGGCCGTATTTACTATTGATAACCTATTTCTCCAATAGTATCGGGTTCCCCGGTTGCGCCATGTGACAAGGAGCGCCCACTGACTGAGATGACCCGAAGCGGTCCGTCGTCACCGTCTGCTTTGTGGCATCAGACTCGCACGAAGCTCGGAGGTTGCACAGACCACCGCTCTCACTCCGCCGGGTGGATGTTCGCATTGAGTCTGAAGAGATTGCCCGGGTCGTATTGCTTCTTGAGCGCCATCAACCGTGTGCGGTTAGGGCCAAAGTTGTCATCGCCTGATTTCTGATCTGTGCTGGTGAGATTCGCGTAAAAGCCGGTCGTAAAGCGACTGAGCTTGTCCCACGCGGCACGAACCGCAGCGAGCTTACCCTCATTTTCCGCTGGATCTTTCCATTCGGCGCCCATCCCCAACATAAACAACTCTTGACGGTGGGCAAGCGCGGTTTCCGTCGGTGCCACATCGGCAATGGCCCCGCCCACAAAGCCCAGTCCAAGACCCCTTCGCTCCTCCATGATCGCGTCGATGAGTGCAGGCGTAAGCTCACTCACATGTCCGACTTTTTCATATTCGGCGGAGTCGGACAGTGTCGGGCCGTCATCCTGCGACTGAAGCTTCACGTAGTCCAACGCCCGGATGTTCTCCTCCCGCGGTTTGGTGGCCGCTCGCAAGGACTGCAGCACCTTCTCTCCGGAGCCTGGTTGCCCGACGAAGCAGACCTCGAGAACCGGAAAGAGCGCCCCGGCTTTGTCGGGTCTGACAGAGATATAGACAGTCAACTCACGGGGTGCCCGCGCGACAAATTCACCGCAATACTGCAAGACGTCGCGCGTCTGGGCTGGCGCGTAGGTTAGATCACCCACTAACACCTGCGGCCCCACGGGATGTAGCCGATATTCGAAGGAACTCACTACACCGAAATTTCCGCCACCGCCGCGAATAGCCCAAAATAGATCCGGATTCTCCGTGGCGCTCACGCGTAGTAATTTCGCCTCAGCAGTTATTAGATCCGCGGAAATCAGGTTATCGCAGGCCAAACCGTAAAGCCGCGATAGCGTGCCGTATCCACCACCGAGCGTGAGTCCGCCGATGCCGGTGTTAGAGACCGTGCCCATCGGAGTTGCAAGGCCGTACTGCTGTGTCTCCCAATCAAGGTCACCGATCAAGGCACCCCCCGCCGCTTGTGCGGTCTTGTCCATCGGCTCCACGCGAACGCTGCGCATTGAAGACAGATCGATTACCAATCCACCATTGCATGTGGAATAACCAGGGTAACTGTGACCTCCGCCACGCACAGCCACAAGTAAGTCTCGTTCGCGAGAGAATGCCACTGCACGCTGTATATCGGCGGCGCCAGAGCAGCGCGCGATCAAGGCGGGGCGACGATCGAACATCTTGTTCCAAATCCGTCGAGCCTGATCGTAATCCGGGTCATTCGCGGTCAGCAGCCGCCCGCGGAAGTTGGCTGCGAAGTCCTTCACCGCGGCCGCGGGGATTGTTGTCGGCTCGCCGGATAATTTGACTGCCGGTATGTCGCCTATTTTTGACAATACTTCGGCAGAGCTTGCACTCCTTGCTTTGAAAGCCGGAAGCGCTGCGATCGCGCCGAGCAATGTGGTCTCGCAGAAATCTCGTCGCTTCATGCCCATAAACATTTCCCCCAAGAGAGCAGCGGATACCCGTAGGTCAATTCAGAGTGCATCCCCCGTCGCAGAACATGTCTTTTGGCCGTTCGGGCTTTGGAAGCTGGTTCAGCACATCCTTTTTTATCTTCGCCACAATGTGCATCTGTGGGTCGGTGACTTCTGCAACGTCGTATTGGATGGCAGCGGCAAGCACTGTGGCTACCTCCGCACTATTCAATCGATAGTAGCTCCTAAGCCAGTTCGACAGGCCAGCGGTGGCCTGCTGAAGGGCTTCTGGCAATGAACCGCCAATGCCGGAAACCATAATGTACGCGTCGTTTTCAGCCCATGGCTGGTTCAACATTTCGTCGGGAATCAGATCGACCGTAAATTCGACGTCCATGGAGGTCTCGAGGCCGTTACCGGTAATCTCTCCATCCTCCTGTGATGCATGACCATCCCCAATGGTCAGCAGCGCCCCAGCCTGGTACACGGGCAAGTACAGCGTGGTCCCCTCCTGAATCTGGTTGTAATCAAGATTGCCTCCGTACGGACCAAGATTCGCTGAATCAAATGATTGATTCCAATAGGGTGCTACGCCGACGCACCCAAGCATCGGAATCAGCTTGATCTTGAAGTTCTTTAGCTTGTCAGAGGGCATATCCGGCGTCGCGGTGTTTTCGGATCGATCAAGTGTCCACTTGGAACTCCACGGCTTGATGGGCTCTTGCTTGTATCCGGGAGGCAAGACGCCCGGAAGCAGTGCATCGCGGTCCTGACCCGCCGTGTCGCGATTCAATCGAATCTTGTTGAAGTGGACGGCGATCGTGTCCCCGGGCATAGCTCCCTCGATATAGAATGGACCAGTTTGTGGATTCATGGGCAGTGATTTGGTCACGCCATGTTCATCGGCGCCCCCCGCATCAACAGTTTTCGTGCGCACGGTGTCGCCGGGGAAGATACGAAGGGCCGGCGGATTAGCGCCGGAGAACGAGCGGTAATAGACCTGCGGCTCGAATGTGCGGACTGTTGGCGTCGCCGGCCGCGGAAGTGGTCTGCGGCCTGAGAGCACAATCGGTACATCCTGAAGTGTACCCCTGCCCGACAAGGTATCTTTGGTCACGGTCAGCACCAGATCGCCGATGACCTTGGTGTTATCAGGGGCCAATATTTGAAGATGAAGGCCATCCTTCTGCAGCGTACCCGCGTACCGAAAAGGAAACATAAAATCCGGGACGAGGTATGCGGATCGTCCTGTATAGCGATCCGAGTCGGCAACTAGATCCAGGCCCGCCACGTAGGTGCCACCTGGGTAGGAAGTGGTAACTTCCCATCGGCCTTTGAAATCTTGTGGGCCGCTCGCGGCGAGCGCATTCGCACTGGCGATCGTCAGAACGCACAGCGAAGAAACCCATAGTGTCTTCATCTGCAGCCCTCTTTTATTTCTTAAATATGGGGCGCGCGATTTCCGCGGCTCCAGGCTGAGACCACGCTCCTTCGGACAAGTTCAGTGTATGCAATCTCGCCGCAAGATCGTGCCCATCTCCTGCCGCATTAAGGCTGAGGTCCCGCGGCTCTGCTTTTTCCTGATTCCGCGCTGCATCGTTGGAGCGCACCGCCCGCGCCAGCGCAAAGCCCCTGTCACGGGCAGTCCTATCTCGATCCCTGCTGTTTCTGCATTAATACGCTGCATTCTGCTCCGGGCGGACCCTGCGCGGTCCGTCAATCTGGTGAACGGACCGCTGGGGTCCGCCCAAACCGGAGTCAAATACATGCAGCTCATCACTTCCGCTCAACGCCAGAAACTCCTCGAGAACGGACGCGCCCAACGCGTCGCGATCGACCGTCAAGACCAATGCCTCGATTTCGAACCTGTCGTCAAACTCTTCACCCCGGACGGTCAGGCCACCTGGCTCCTCACGGAACTCAACCCCGATATCAATCTGGCCTTCGGTCTCATGGACCTTGGGCTCGGCGAGCCAGAACTTGGCTACGTGAGCCTGCGCGAGCTCGCCGCGATCCGCGGCCCGCTGGGGCTACCGCTCGAGCGCGATCTGTACTTTGCGCCGACGCGCACCATCTCCGCTTACGCCGAGCTCGCCCGCGAACATCGGCGCATCGTTACCTGATGGCCAGCTGCCACCGGCCTCGGGTCGGCGGTTCTTCAAGAGGCGCGGAAAAATCGACAGCCTACGAAGGCATTACAGCGGCGATCGAACCCCACCCCTTGACACTGCTATTGCTCAAAATGGCACTCACGAGCCAACAGGAGTCATTCGACCTCTGCAACTCGCGCCGCTAAACCGACCGTTCAATCCAGCTGATAGACTCCGGGTGCTTGCGATCAGGGGAGAGATATAAATGTGCACGATAATTGGTCTCACACTGATGACCGCAGGCGGATTGCTGGCCGGCGCTGCCTATGCAAAGGATGCACCCGACCTTCCCTCAGCGAAGCAGTCCGGCATCGACGCCATCGTTCAGAGCGAGCTCACAAGTACGGGGGTGGCGAGCGCATCAATAGCCATCGTGGTGGATTCGCGTGTCGTTTACCGTAAGGCGTACGGTTATGCACAGATTGACCCGCGTCGAGCAGCGAACACGGAGATGCGGTACGGCATCGGCTCGATCAGCAAGGAATTTCTTTCGACGGCCCTTGTGATGCTCGAATCGGAGGGACGGCTCAAGCTGGACGATAAGGTCGAAATTTACGAGCCCAATCTTGGAGCCGCTGGCCAAGCCACACTGCGTCAACTGCTCTCTCACACTGCAGGTATTCGCGACTACTATCCGCAGGACTATGTCTTTGCCGATATGCTCAAGCCCATTAGCCACGAGGCACTGCTGGATCGTTGGGCACGACAGCCAGTCGATTTCGCGCCCGGCGAACGTTGGCAATACAGCAATACGGGCTACGTTCTTGCCGGCGTAGTACTCGAGAAGATCGTGGGCCAGTCGGTCTTTCAATTTCTCCGTGAGCGCATTTTTACACCGTTGAAAATGAATACAGTCGTCGACTTTGACGATGGTGGTCTGAGTGGTGAGGATGCCACAGGTTACACTGCATTCGGGCTCGGCCCGCTGCAGCAAGCACCGGCAATCGGGCCGGGTTGGGTGTTTGCTGCAGGGGAATTGGCGATGACCCCAGAAGACCTTGCTCGTTGGGACATTTCGATTATTAACCAAAGTCTCATGAGCCCGCAGGCGTACCACACTTTGGAGCGAGAAACGCTCCTTAACAACGGCGCCGGCACAGGTTACGCGCTTGGCCTGCGCGTACAGCTCCAGTCCGAGCGGCGGGTGCTCTCGCATAACGGCGGAGTGCCCGGTTTCATCACGCAAAATGTGATTTATCCAGACGAGCGTGCGGCCATTGTCGTGTTCACGAATGCCGACACTACGCAAGCTGCGTCAGCTATTGCTGACAAGATCGGGGATATGCTGTTTGTGAGCGAGTCGCCGGAGGAGACGGCGAAAACCGAATTTGCGCGAAAGATACTCGCAAATCTGCGGCGAGGTCAGATTGACCGAACGCTCTTTAGCGTCAATTGCAACGAGTACTACACACCCACGGCTTTGGCAGACACGGCGCACAGTCTCTCACAGCTCGGTACCCTTAAGTCTTTCACACTCACCCGTTCGGGAACGCGCGGTGGCATGGATTTTCGAATCTATAAGACGGAATTCCCGAAGAAGACACTTGATGTGGTAGTGCGGCAGTGGCCGGATGGCAAAATCGAGGGGTTCCTGTTGGCGCCGAGATAACGTCCTAATAGCGTGCATGATTTTACCTTTCGCACGACGCACGAGCATGCCGCCGCCATTCATTGGCGTGCTGCTGCTGCCGGTGGGCATGAATCAGGGCTTCATCAGCATCGCGCTTGGCTACGTCCTGGCGCAACGCGGTATCGCAGTGTCCGTAATTGCCGGTCTCATCGGGCTGCGGCTGCTGCCTGACACATGGCTGTTCGTGTCGGGCCCGCTGGTAGACTGCACGCTCACGAGCGCGCGCTGGTATGTACTATCTGTCATCGCGATCGCGATAAGCTTAATGGCGCTCGCGTTCGTGCCGCTCGATACCGCAGGCATCGCACTGATGGCGCCGATATGCCTCGCCCTGGGCGTGGCATCGATCGTGAGTTCTAGCGCCACAAGCGCCGCGGTCGCACTCACGACGAGCCTTGCAGTGCGGGGCGCCTGCGCTGGCTGGCGGCAAGCGGGATATCTTGGCGGCATCGGGCTCGGCGGCGGCGTGGGCCTTTGGCTATCGACGCACGGCGTCGGACCGCACGTAACCGCGGGCCTGCTCGCGCTCGCCTGCGTAAGTTGCGCGTGCCCGTTCCTGTTCGTCCATGTGCCGCGTGCTGAGCGCGGCAGCACGCTTGTGTCGGCCGCCCGCACGGCGCTCGGATCGCTGTGGGCGCTACTGCGTTCCCGCGATGGGAAACTCGCCGTTATTGCGGTGACGTTGCCGGCAGGCCTGGGCGCAGCGATGAATCTGATGCCTGCAGTGGCAGCGGATTGGCGCGCATCGGCCGCGCTCGTGGCGGCGGTCACCGGCGTTCTCGGGGGTCTGGCCGCACTGCCTGGTTGCATCGCGGCCGGATACTTGTGTGATCGGTTTCCCCGACGAACGGTCTTCATATACTCGGCTCTGGCGTGTGCGGCGGGGGAGGCGCTCATGGCCATCTACCCACATTCCCCGCAGTCCTTCGCGATATTCGTGCTCGCGAACTCCGCGCTGACTGGACTTGCTTATGGCAGCGTCGAGGCGGTGATTTACGATCGGTTGGGGGCACTCGGTGCGGCGACGGTCGGCGGCGTGCTCGGGAGCTTGTGCAATCTGCCGGTCGTCATCGTAACAGTGCTTATCGGGACCGTGCAGTCGCACCGCGGCTCGAACGCAATGCTGATAGTTGAAGCCGGTCTCGGTGTCGCTTCCGTCGCGCTGTACGTACTCCTGATCTGGGTCTGGCGCCCCAAGGGCGCGCTGCAAGCCGCTGCGCAAGCCGCGCCAGTGGCTTGACGTCCGCAGTGCGCGAACGCTGTGCGGCATCGCGCTTGCCAAGCACAACAAACTGGCAAATGGGCTTCCGGTACGTCGGCTGCCAACCTAACTATCTTACATGAGTATTCACGAAGTGCAGCAGGGATCACACCGTGGCGGGAGGCTTGCTTGGCGCGGCGTTCGTCAGGCTATCTTTCGCCCTCCATGGACTCGGAGAACGGAACCATGACGCCTCGATCAGTCGCACCGTTATGGTTGATGGGTCTAACCAACTCAGTCTTCGGTATGTATGGCGGCATCATCTTGATCGCGGTGCCCCAGCTGCTAAGCATTCGGCACGTTCCCGAGACGACCATTGCAGCTATGACAGCGCTTATGGTCTCGCCGGGGTTCTGGACTTTTTTGGTGAGCCCAGTGCTAGACGTCCATTTTAGTAGGCGCTGGTATTCAGTCGCCAGCGCGGCGATAGGCGCTGCGTTGCTCGTGGTCGCGCTACTCAATCTCGATCACCTCGCGCTGGCGGAAGGTCTGCTCGTTGCGGGCTACTTCTTCGCGAACCTCTATCAAAGTGCGCTTGGCGGTTGGTTATCAAGCATCACAAGCGCGGAGCAGGAGAACACACTCAGTTCGTGGGTCACCATAGGGAACGTCGGGGCTGGCGGTGCCATGGCGGCGGCCACCGGTGAATTGATAAGAAATTTCTCTCCAGGAATCGCAGCACTCGTTCTAGGCGGACTGATTGTGCTTCCAACCGCTGTATTTCCCTTTATGTCGGCCCCAGGACCCGATCGGCGGCTCGCTGCCGAAAGCTTTGGTCAGTTTTTTGGCGACGTATTGAGCCTTCTGAAGCGGCGAGAAGTGTTAATCGCCATATTGCTTTTTGTCGCTCCCGCAGCAACGTTTTCGTTGACTAATTTTCTTGGAGGCATCGGCGATGACTTTCATGCTTCGAGGCATGTCGCCTCGCTTGTGGGCGGCGGGGCCGTGCTGTTCGGTGGGACTGCTGGGTGTCTGGTATTTCGGCTCGTCGATCGATTGTTGCCCCTTCGATTCCTATACTTGGCGATCGGGGTGATGGGATTACTATTTACCCTGATAGTTATCCTACTGCCGCATACGCCTGCGGTTTTTGCGGTCACGTTCATCGGCGAAAACGTATTTCAGGGTCTTGCGATCACCACATCCGTCGCGATTGCTTTTGAAACTATTGGCCCTCGTAACCCACTCGCTGCCACAACTTTTTGTTTACTGATATCCGCTTACAATATTCCGATCACGTACATGCTGATGGTCGACGGGTGGGGATACGGGAAACGGGGTGTTGCTGGTAGCTTTGCCGCGGATGCGTCGCTAGGTGTCGTCGCGAGCGTTCTATTGGGAGCACTCTTGATCTGGGTCACTCCACGTCGCCCCTTGGTGCCAATAGGGGTACCGGAGAGGTCATAACGTACGCGTGTTGTAGCAGCTCCGTAGGGCGCTCATGCGTAACTGGTTGGTTGTTCGTTCAGATCACTGTCGGGGGTGTCCGTTCGACATAGCGTACGCCACCTTTACTGAGTCGGACCGCACAACACCCAGGCCCCGCGCCGGTTGATCACCAGCCGGTAATAGATTGCCGATGCCACTATTAGGCCAAGCGTAGTGAGCAGACTGGGCCGCCCGATCTCCGGATCGAGCCAGCTGGCGTATGCGACAAGGCACATCATCAGCAGCGCGGCGATCGGCGCCAGCGGAAAGGAGGGCATGCGGTAGAGCCCATGATCCGTTGACTTCT
>Ga0302325_10015578_pt1 | contig 16159 bp, 16 predicted proteins | sample Palsa_T0_2_FD_201948 | JGI IMG/M metagenome (GOLD analysis project Ga0302325, IMG submission 201948) | Peat permafrost microbial communities from Stordalen Mire near Abisko, Sweden - Palsa_T0_2 | ecosystem: Environmental > Terrestrial > Soil > Palsa > Peat permafrost | place: Sweden: Abisko... | reverse complement strand
TCCGACCCCACGCGTGATTATCTTCAACGCCTGGCAACTTGAATCACCTCAGCCAATCATGGCACTAACCCAGTGAGCTACTGTACTATCGCTTTAAGGTTTAAACAGTGGAACAAATATGTAACGCATGATTACGTACGACATTGCGGGACTAAATGCGAAAAGCTATAATTAGCAATCCGACGGCCCAAACTTCCACCCGAAGCATCATACCTTCGGAGCTGTTATTCTGTTCTGGAATACGAAGAAGGCTGCGCTCCCAACTGCGAAGTCAGCGCCTTTGTTGAAGTACCAATATCCGGTAATTGCGCCTGGATATTATTAGCTTTCGCTTTGTTCCCTCCGACCCGCGCCGGAATGTGCGCCACAGAACCTTAAGAATTTCAACGGCACGTTATTGTAGCCTGTTCTGGGAGTAGAAAGCGCCTTGCTTAGCTTTGGGTGAACCTTGTTGGCCGTCTTCGCAAACTCGGCTATGATTTCCTCGTTAGACTAATTACCATATATCTTTCAATCATTCTTTCCTGTCATCGATAAGATTAGATCAACTTAATTCGCGCCAGGCGGTTATCGCAATTCAGCTATCTAACTATAAGGCTCTCGTACTATCACGCCCTCGTCCAATGCTTGCTTCACAGCCCGATAAACAGCCCTTGCAAAATTACTATTCTGAGCCAAAACATAGTCCAACGTCAAATCACCGAAATCTCCCCAAAGCGCTTCTTTGCCCTTAAGAGCATCATTCCACCCGTGGACGGCATAAGTATAACGCCAATCAAACCGCCAGGTCTTTGGCTGTGGTTCGAACTTGAAATCCTGCACAAACGTCGCGTTATACTTCAAGTCGCGTGCGTCTTCAAAGATGTATGGATCAGGCTCACCATCGTCCTCGTGAATCTCGTACAATTCTTTGATTCCCCAGTCTTCCCAACTCAATGGGAAAAATGACCTTTCATCCAGGATAAGGACTTCGTGCGGCCTCCCGGCGAATAAGGGCACCAGCCGAGTAAGAAGATCAACGCGGGCGGTCGTCCATTCTCCATCGAAGGCAGCATCCTGCAGCGAGCCGTATAATTTGATGAGTTCGCTTCCTGGCATGCCGAGAAACATTCCAGGGATAATGCCCCTATAGCGCCCCAGCCCAAGAACGGTCCGGAAGCCTGCCCGACGGAGGTCCGCTAGATCTTTGACGATATACATATCTTCGTCGAGGTAAACGCCGCCGTATTTCGTCACGACCTTCGTGCGAATAAAAACCGACTGGTGGGCGAGATGGATGTTGTCGTAGTAACGAAATTTGACCGATGGAAGATTCGCAACGGCACGCGTCCATTGGTCGGAAGAGGTTCGAGCTTGCTTGATTGATTCTGGATCAGCGTTGGTGTGGATGTAGATGTCCGGGTTCAAATAGAACTGGGCCGAGTAATAGGAGACGAATTGCCGGAAACTGAACTGAAGCTTCGCCTTCGGACCGGCGGGAGGAGGGACGACGTGAACGTAATGGACAATATTCGGAATCTCTCGTAATGTTGATCGGGATTGGGGCGTAAGATGTGTAGCGATGTTTCCGAGGGTGGTGTGCAGCCCCGGGTGGACGAGCGCAGTGAGGAGAAGAATTGACGTAAAAATAACGTCGAGAAAAATGTTCTGTCGCGACATAGCGTTCCCGGGGAGGCGGTTGGGTTCTAGGGGATGGCTGCGGATTTGAAAGTGAGGAGCTCTGAGGCACCTACTTAGTATTTATGGGCCGCGACAGGGGCCAATCAGCTTTCTCGGGGCAAGCCCGTGTGGGGGATTACTTTCAAGTTATCCAAGCACGGTGGATGCCTTAACTTCGAACACTTCAAGTTATGGCATCATCTCTGTGCATGGGCAACCAAGCGGCACGGTGCACTCAAGGGGACCCGAGTTCTGTTCCGCCCGAAGACTTCGCAATGGTCCTTATTAGTCAAACCATAGAAAAGGGGCACCGCTTTGGACTGGATTGGAGTATTCAAGCGGCGACGCAACCGATTGATCTCATTTGAAAGTAACAATACCCTTAAACTACTAGCTGTTACGACACAACAGGAGCCACTCTATTCTAGCAAGACATAAAAAATCATGATAGTTATGCACCTTTTCCACGGTATAGTAGTAGGGAATGCAATCGATGACGTGCTTTTGTGATATTTTCAGTGATTTTTAATGTGTGACCGGATCGACCTTAGATACGGCCGCGTGAATTCACTGGGGATGCCTATTGGCCGGTCCCTGCGGGTGGCACTTTAATATGTTTCAAAATTAATTAAATGGCTGTGTCCGTGTGGCCTTGGCTGTGTCCGTGCGTCCTTATATTTTGACTGTCCAGGCACGCCGATGCGCGTTTCTGGCCATCCCACGACGGAGCGGGCCCCAGCACCATACCTCCAAATAGCTCGCTGGCATCGACTCCCGCTCTGGCCTTGCATAAGCGCTGATGTTTTGGAAGGAGGCTGTAAAGTCCGGCTGCGGGAAAGGCCGAGTCGTCCAATTCCGCTATTCGACAGAGCGGTCTAGAATTGCCAGCCATGCTATCAACGAGTCAACGATTTGTCAGCTTCTGAGCATTTCTGGGTTTCACCATTCTTCTGCTGACCTATGGACGCTACTCAGGGAAATTACCATTCGCTGGCAGAAATAGCTGCCATTCAGTCGCCCGGGCCGAGGGGGAGCACCCGCCGCTGCACGCGCCCATCAACATGCCACAACACACATCGCACTGAGTACATCTAATAAGCGCCATGTAATTGCGACACCCGTCAACGGGCCTATTTCGAGTGGAAAGGATGCCACGCTTGACGTGAGTCGAGCCGTCACATTCTTTGGTACAAATTAACTTACTATTCTGACTTTAGGACCACGGTGGTTTACTTCGATTCCCTCAAGTGTGAAAGCCGGAGAAGACTTCGAAATGTCGTTCTACAATTAATAACCGGATCGTTCGCTTTGTCCTATGCGTCCTATCGTGATGTTCTAGTCCCTCACGGCCCCAGCGGCATTCAACGCGTTCAACTGGACAACCCATGCTCCAGAGGATTATGCCAACACACAAGCTACATGGAGACTAAACGATCCTGGCGAGTATTTGCTATACGTCTACTCGGAGTTTGCGATCTGCAGAGCATGGAAAGATATGGACTATCCCTGTGTCAAGGCCTCGGCGGAGGGAACCCCGGTGCGTCTCATCGTTCAACCGGCGCTGATACCGTTCTTCGAAGAAGGATTCGGAGTATGTTCAGAGAACGATACAACTCATGGCCCGTATCTTGCCACGACTTCCGTCCAGCTCGCTCATAGTTTCAATAATTGGCGTCACGAGTATCGGGAAATGAAATACACCAACTGGCAGTTCACTTATTCTATGTTTGTGGCTAACTCAGAACGTACGCACGACGCTATCTAAAGTACTATCTTTGACTCCGGTACCGGCACACATGATCTTCAATATTGGACTGTATTTCCCTATGGTTTTCGGTTACTGATGGTATTATCGGTGGCGGCCATGGGATTCTCGCGAGGAGATAAGGCAAATATATCGGGAGTTCTTGGACTTTGTAAAACTGCACTTCTCCTATCGCTTGAACCACGTTGTGCTAAAGACGGCAGTCAGTTCGGTTCCGGTATTTCCTTTTTGTTACTAAAGTAATTTAGTAGGCCGTGTTTTGTAACTACGACACCGACGTTTCCTATCGACCCCCGTCAGATTCTTATGAATTTCGACTTGGTGGCTCAAGACAATATTCGACGTTGCGCGGCAATAATCGTGAGCAAGCTCGACCATGATCCACCTTTTAGAGTTGGCGTTGTTGACGTCACGTCTCTCACTGATAATCGGCCAGACACGTCAACGGAGGGCCGACATTGGATCGTGAGCAGGCGAGAAAAGGCGGGGGCGAAACTACTGGTTCTTGGCTCTATTGTTTCAGATAGCGTGGAGGTCACTCATCAAACAAATATTGTGGAGTTACGCTATTCCCGGCTGAGTGAGATGCGCGTTGCGCACAATATCACCAAGCGCACATTGTTTTGAGGCGCGCATTGTAGTGAGACGCGCATTATCCGTTCCTTCTCGTCTATATAGCTGTGGATTAATCCCGTATTTGAATTTCAAAAGAAGTTATTGATCTCGCACCTTTTCTTCATATATTACTAGAACCTCACCATCTGAATGATATCTGCACCAATCTTTTGCCAAAGTCACTAACAAACGCCAATTCACCGGTCCTATCCACCGCCAATCCGCTTTCGTATGTCGGCAAGAAACTAGGTGGGATATATAATAACTTTTTCCAATTCTCAGAAACCCAATTCGTATCATCCCGACCATCAAATACCGTGTGTCTATCTCCGTAACTCTTGATATCCAACTCCATTTGTTTGAGTGTTTTGCTTTGGACCCATCCCCGAGTGGTGATGCTCACCAGCACTTCTTTGGACGTGACATAGACTATGTGTCGGAAGTATGGAAACAGTTGGCAAGTTCCACTCCCATTTTCCAGATCGATAAGGAATAATACGCAGCAATCTTGGTCTTTTCGTTGTCCGCACAGCACCAGCTTTCCATCAACAGAAACTTCACCTCTCATCTCCGGATCTAGTTTCAACAGCGGCGCTTGTAAGCTGAATGTCTTCTCGAGGCTAAGTGCAGGCATTTGAAATACAGAACAGTGGAGGAGGGGCTCGTCGCTATCCGAATTCCTCGTCACGACCACAAGAAAGCTTGGAGTCAAAGTCGGTTCAAATATGATCGATGCGTTCAATGGTTGCATCTCGACTGTGAGGTTAATTCGTCCAAGAAGAATATTACCCTGTATAGATGCGATTTCCTTCTTGTCTATAATAGAAAAGAGACGCAAGGCTGTGACTGACTCCTGCTCTTCCAGACATGCCAGTAGCCCTTTGGTGAGATGGAATGCCGTCGTAAGTGTTTTGCCTGGCAGTGTCAGAGACTCTGCGACACGCATGTCATCGACGTCTGACTTGTTCATTGCGGTGTATGGAAGTATGATATCCTTCGGAAGGAAATGATCGAGACAATCGGGAATCTCGCTGTACTGACTGGTGACGCCGAGGCAATGGCTGTCAGCCAGGATCGAAAAAACATTTTGACGATGAATCGAAATAACTTACGCACGCTAATCAACACAAACTCTGACGAAGCAGTAATATTCACAAACTCACAGCCGACCTACGAAAGCCAGAATGAATATTTTCTCACAGCAGAAGCGGATTACAGCCATTGCCTCGGCGTCACCAGTCAGTACAGCGAGATTCCCGATTGTCTCGATCATTTCCTTCCGAAGGATATCATACTTCCATACACCGCAATGAACAAAGCGCCCATCGTTAGAGAAACTGACCCAATCAACCAAACAAAACTTGTCTCCCACTTCCTCTGAATACAACGGCACACTCGACAAGAGCACGAGTTCATTGATATCCCAAATTGATAGAGTCGGTAGATATGGAGAATCACCTTCCACTAACGGGACGTGAACAGCAGCTAACATATTCTTCAAACCCAATTTCGAAGGACCGAATGCCATCGCAAGAACGACCCATTTGTTGGCTTGTAGCAGGGAGAAGGAGGAACTAATGCTAAGAGAGCGGACTGATGAAACATCTTTGCTGCGTGCGGGTCCATTTATGCTCCCACCAGGCGGGAATGCAGGTATGATGAAGACGCTTCCTCCGAATGTTTGCAATATTCTGATATGTTCGTTATTGGCGAGGGCAAAGAATTTTCGCGGTCCTGTTGAAAAGGCGGAGGAGTAATAGCCAACATTATAGAAGTTACTGACTCCCGCAAGGGTAGGATTCAATGGAACGGAGGCATTCCCGGAGACTGTGGCAACGCCAGATTTATATCGATCGTAGAATAGTGAAGGACTGGGGAAGAGATCGAACAACATGTTATAAATGCAGTTGGGATATTCTGTCAGCGTGTTGGAAGACTCTGTGCATAATCGGGTTATATCTCGGGCCCAGGTTTGAAACATATCCGAAGCCGTATCAGATGCGTTATGGGTTTGTGCCCACTTGAGAATATCGTCTTTCGATCTCGATAATGCTGGAAGTTGACCAAATATCGCCAACGCTTCGATCCATAGCAGCAATGGACCTCGGCTGAGGAACTCTTTCACGGCAAGGCTCAATTCCTCCACTTTGGTTTTCTCAGTTGAAGACTGCAGGACATGTAACGACCATTTCGACGCAGCGTATTTCAATAACGGAAACTGGTGTAACAAACTCACAGCCTGATCATCCGTACGTTCTGAGAAAGTCTCCGATGTCAATTGAGTACCGAAATCATACGTCGATAAATGGCGTAAGAGGATAAGTGCGATTTCGGAATGACTATCCGGTAACGAGACATGAAATTCTTCATTAGAGCTAGTTTCCGAGGTAATGAAATCCCGGAACGTTTCGTGTGCAACTTGAACGTATTTCTGATCGTCGTCATTGGGAAAGTCAACGATTCGAACGAATGTTCCACATTCCGACCTGAGCAAGTAAAGGAAATCGAAAAATCTGTCTTTCAATGTCTCCTCAACGAAGGCTTGCAATTCACTGACGCGCAATCTTCTTGGTGATGTAATGATGAAACGGATAACCTCTTTGATAAATCGTCGTTTTCGTGGAGTGGCAGATTTTGTGATTCGTCCCAATATTTGACGGTACAGTTCAAAGAATTGAACAGGAATCTCATAGAGTCCGCTTTCGAAATCACTTTTCGAAGCCGAGCCTTCCAAGAATCGAAGAACGATATCGGTCCATAAGAAGTTACATCGAAGTTCGTTGAGAAAATGATCGACCGGACTGACGCTAAGGTCGGTAAATCCTTGCCGTAATTTCGCCGAATGTGACACTTTCCACTCGACGTACAGTTCGATATCATCTCCATTGTCTGAAGTACTGATCTCTCTCGAAACGCAGGGCAGTACGTCCAATGTATCGCAAAGTTCTGTAATCCGGCGACTCGTAACAAGAAGTCGTATTTCAGGTGACGCAGAAAGAAGTTGTAGAAGAATCCCAATCTCAGAGTTCCCTGATCGTCCGTCCCTGATAGTAAAATCCGCCTCATCCAGTCCATCGATGATACAGATGATCTGTTCACGAATACCCACCGTTCTGACTACAGATGATAAAGGTCTTTCGATGAGGCGATTATACAATAAACGGATCCCCACGCTAGGCGATACCGTAAATTGTTCGACCAAACGCGTTTTATTGACTTCGCGATGAAAAATGTCGCTTTGACGTGCCAGTTGATAGGAGAAAGTCTGGACGATGTTATGTGCGTGTATGAGCTTATCCTCCCCACTTCTGCAGAAAAAGTACGCAATATAGGAGGGTGAACGTCTATTAGACGTGATCGTGTCTTTGTCATTTTGATCACCGAGGGCAGCTGGGTGTAAAGTACTGATCAAGTGTGCGGCGATGATAGACTTTCCAATTCCAGGCAGGCCAGTCATCCAGAAAATACGCGGTCCTTTCCTTGATAGCCAGGTATTCAATTCTGGCATAGAATACAGCCAACTTAACGTCCCGCCGAGATGGCGATGAACATGTTCAGAGAGTTGTCCGACGACTTCCCAGTGTGAAGGAGACAACCATTCAAACATATCAAGATGATTTTTCTCCGCGCCAAACCTCGAAATTTCTATATCAGTCAAGTACGGTGTATGAAAATACCAACGACAAGAGCTCTGGTTTGGTCTTGCAATGCTTGGTCAAATTCGCTGATTGCGGTCTTTAAATCCGAAGCCGCGCTTTTGTAAGCTACATTTGGCCCTTGATATATCTCCTTTGCAGCATTGACTATTATTTTCAGCCGTGAAAAAACGTTTTAATATACCTATCAATCCATGATTGAAAGCTATAAGACAAGCAGTGTAGTATTTCACGATTGCAGTCAATAAATCCATCGACTTTTCCGTTATGTGTTCAGTGCGATTGGATCCGCGAAGACTTGTCAAACGCCTTGCTTGATATGAAATCGATTTCAAATTTGATGCCATATCGGCCGGACAATTGGTCGCCGTTGTGAGAGCCTTTGCTTAGTATTTGACATGATATCATTACTTACCCCCACGACGACACAAGATGCCCTCAATACAACAGAAGCTGGAACACAACCGGCCGTCTAACGTTAACATTGCGCTTCGAATTGATACCTGCGCAGCCATTTCACCGACGTCCACCAGAAACTTCAAAAGTGGAAAGACGTTAGCGATATATCGAGACATCGATTTTTTCCGAGAACGTTCCTCTTTAAGTTCCTCCCGTCGAGTTAAGGTTTGATCAATTCGATTCTCCAGTGCAGCTATGTTATCAAACATGTCATCCGTCAATTGAACTTCATTCAAGACCTTCGATAGCGCATTATCCCAACCATTTTGTTCGACTTCTTTATCAGTGTGTTTTGCGTATATCTTTTCGAATTCGGCGACTGATTCATTTAACCGCTGCAAGGACTTTTTCAATCGTGGGTCGCCGTCCACAGACTCAGTGAGGTATGCATTAACGGCCGATAAGGGATTATTATCGCTCGGTTCTAGTCATTAATTCGGGATTGAGAATTCTAGAGAGGAATACGATTTGAGACTGCAGAGACAGACGATTCAGTGCGCTCAATTACATCAACGCTTGTAGTCTTTTGGCCGACTGAATGCCTTCTTTGTTCAACACTGGTTTGTATGGGGGCGGTCGATGACGTTGGAGTAATCCTTCTCGCATTTCCATCTCTTTTGTCTTTCAACAGCTTCTTCAGGAATCCCATCGTTTTAAGCAAAGTTCTTTGAGACCCTAATGATCCACCAAATTGTGGAGACGGTGGTGAAATGATGTGACGTGGCGTCTGCTATCAGTCGCATCGAGGAAGTGGTTAAATTTAGAACGTGGCGGGATGAAGGAACTTTAAGCTTTCTTTGTTTTCATAAGCACTCCGAAAGGGGCTTTGGCCGGCCAATTTCGTCCAACATTCATCAGCTTGGGGCGGAGGTGTGGGAGAGATACGGAGGGGTTGGCTCGATGGAGAAGTTCTTGGAGGACGGGAACGTGGTAGTCAGTCGGGTGTTCGGCTTGATCTTGGAAGACCGTGAGCTGATGGAGAAACTTCGCTTGTGAGGACTCATGAATCTTTGTGATCATACGGGATCACGAAATCTGGGTAGCACATGGCCATAAAAGGCTATCTGTGACTGCTCGAAAGGCGTGATAACTGAATGCAGAGAGAAGTTACGGCGCGTCGTCGAAGTAACCCCCATGTGAGGTACGAAAGACTTTTGCTTAGGAGTTCGTTCGGAAGAGTCATGATACCCCAAGGCGCCGATGAAGAGTGCACAGGTTGATGTAGGAAAGATGATGGATTCGGGTGAGGCAAGACGATGGATGGCGGGGAGGTTAAATGTTGGACTCACGCTAGTGAGGTCGACGGGAACTCTACGAAAGAAGGATGTCGAACGCAGAGTGGATGTGGTGACTTTGATGGGGGCCGGAAGAGTGGAAAGGGATATGTCATCGACACGCGTACGTCAGGGCGATCGGGAGCTGTTGGGAGCTGAAGACGAGTGGGCTCAAGCGAGAGCGGCTGATGGAGTGGATGTTGGAGGTAGGGTTACAAGGTTGGATGAACTTGCGAACTGACGAGCGGGCGTATCGCTGGTTCAGAAAGAAGGGCCGGCCGGGACGGGAAGAGGACAGGCTGGGCCCGTTTAAGTATGTGGAAATCGGATCCGGAGAGGGTGAATTCACGTTCGACAGGGCAAAGCGACAAAAGTCCATTCTTAATGTTACTGCACTTGAACATTTCAGCCATCTTCCTATCATTTCTACTGCTAACTGTGCACCCCATTCTCCAGTGGTCTGAGAGCGGGGGAGTTCTTGATTAACTCGAGAATGTGCTCAGAGACTGTAAAATCCTGCTTTGCCTCTCGCTAACAATCTCAGCGCTCTGCCGTTCGAAGAAATCGTCCCACAATTCGTTCAACCCCCGTCAAGACCATCGAGACAACAAGCGTCCTCTGCAACGTTTAAATCGGAGGGTTTAAGTAGCCGAACCCTCGCACTACATTCCGTTCGAGAAGACATCCTTTTGGTGGCATGGGATAACTTTAACCGCCGGTGATTGCGGAAAAATGCTTTTCTTCCGCATCACGAAGTATCGATCCCAACTTTGGTACATCTTGCTGACTTGAATGGTAAACTTGGGATACAAGGCAATATCACTATCGTAGGACTAGTCTCTAATTGTCTCACTCTCTTTGGAGTCCCTACAGCGCTGGTTGTGGTTGTACCTTGTTCTGCTACGAGAGAAAGAATTTTAGAGGGATATTTTGCATATACATCGGAACAATCGAATCGGCTCTACTCTAATATATTCTCCCTATACTCGAGTCACTACTACCCTGTCCTAAAGCAGCGTGGGAAGCCGGAGCGGTAGTTGAGTATCCCGTGTGAAATTCTAGACCAGCCGTGCCAAGCGCGACGAGAAGCAAACTCTCCATTGGTTTCAAGTTGATCAGACGGTTGGTCATAGTCTGTGGGGTTGATCTAGGTTGGAATGGGTCTTGACGTGCGCTGTCTGCCGCATATAGGCAGCAGCCGTCTGGCGCGTCATTGTTTTCGTGGGGACAAATTCTTCGCAACACAACCCGCCCCTGACGGAGGGTGTAGCGAAACTTTAAAACCCGGACAAGCGGACAGTTGCGCATTATATAGAGCAAATATGCGGGCGAACCCGCTGGAATTTTCTATTTCGCATCAGAGATTCGCTTCACTGGTCGTTACGTCGGCCATCCTTGTTCAGACCTCAGCATTCTTCGACTTTCCGTCAGGGCCTGGTGCTTACGTACCCGGAATGACACAGCGTGCGAGGGCAACTAGCGCACCCCTACCCTACAGGCGCACCTCGACCGGTCCCCAACCCTGTCTCCTTGATACAGGTCGTCGCCCACCGGAAGACCATGCGCTATTCAAGGGACAGAGCGCTGCCCTTTCCACTGAAGGGATACGTTCTGCGGCAGAGTTTCCTGCCAACGGAGATATTTTGACAACTCGCGCATCCGTCTCTTTCCAAGGGCCGCTACCCACTCGAGCCCTGCCTGCTCGGCCCCAGCCCACAGCTAATCAAGTCATCCTGACGGACCGCGAGAATATTTTGCTCGAACATAAAGATGGATCCAAATTCGATTCATGGCTATTGCTGTTTGCAACCGTGGCAGCTACGACGTTGACCATTTTTACAATATTCTACTCATACAATGCCGCCATCACTCAGAACCCTTTTTTATTTCTCTTGTCTGGTGACTCGAACACCACTGTTACTATCGTGAACGCTTTAGTGCAATCCACGATATGGGTCCTGAGTGGATTCACAGATCAAGTTTGCGAATGTATTAGGCGGAGTCGCCTGCCACGTCAACGAGGGACTCCACTTTTACCCGAGTTTCTAGCTCTTTCTCCGCGGGCTTCAGTTCCGGCGCTTATCCGATTGATTGTATCTAAGCAGTCGACAGGGTCAGGTCGCTTTTGGGCGGGTCAAAGGTTCCTTCAGTTAATTCATCACCATCGCATTGTTCCTCACGAGCTGTCTCTTGCTGTTGAACATTGGGGTTGAATACTCCTGCGATTCAAGCTCGATCTCTCAGCTTGTTGTCTCAACTGGAGTACGTCCGTTCAACGAAAGTTTTGTTCTTCGAGGCCTTGCAACACGGATGTACTCGCTCATGGCCTTCGCAGGTACGGACAATACATTACCAGGATTACTAGGCTATCTCCCAACCAAGGAAGATCAACAGAAGTACCCCGAGCTGGATACCTCCTTTTTGCTTCTTGAGAAGTATCCATATTGGAACCTTAACCTAGCGGACGAGACGACAAATGGGTCCTTGCAATTGAGAAGGGTACCGATTTTTGACTTTCAGTACGATTACCAGATGAAAGTCAGCTGGAAAGTCCCCGAGGACCATTGCAAATTGTATGAACAACGTCACGTACATCTTCTCGTATGTATTAAAGATTACGTGGATCAATCCAATACACAAAAACATAACCGCGTTTCGTAAGGTCTCCCAGTACCCCACCCGCCTGATTGCATTAGGTTTCGCAGTTTGCAGAAACCCCTTGCGGTTTCAAAACGATCATGTGCCGTGTTGGAACGACGCCAAATTCATTTCAGGGACTCCATCGTTTACGATATCCGTTTGGAAACGATTTGCAGACATAAAGTACCTGTTGCCTTCGAGGTCGCTGGATTCGGTTGACAATCTCTCTGGGAGAATCGAAGTAGAGTATGTCAGTGCGAAAACATATCATAAATACTTCGAAACTCTGTTCCTTAAACAGGACGAACCCTTTGACAGTCTGAAGTACTCGATCATGGTATTTGTTTCGACTAAATTAAGCGATAAAGACCAAGCAGTAAGATTGGGGTCATCGTTGAGATGGATAGGTCGACCGTGGTTGTTTCAGGGACACGGAACGAGAGGGGACGAATCGGACAGATGGGGTGAGGAGAATCGCATCAACGCCACTCGGTGCGACACTGCTGAGAGACTTGTGTTTGCAGCTGATGCGTTTTATGTCATAACAGCGACTTGTTCCATTACATTAGGATGGTGCCTCTGGCACCTGAGTCAAGCTGTCGGATGGCGAAGGTGCAGGGCGGTTATATTAAAGGGGATGCGAAGATGTTACAGCGCAGTTGTGGAGAAGTACCAAACGATGAAGAGATACAGGCGAAGGGAACGTCCGATGGCCAATATATTGAAGGGAGCAAGAATGTTACTCAGAAAACTTGTCGACAAGTACCAAACGATGAGGCGATACGTGCGAAGACAACATACTACCAGAGTTGAGAACGATATAGAAATGGGGTGAAGGGATGATGTCGGTAATTCTTTATATGTTCTGACAAGTGTTCTGGTGTACTTGACGCGCCTTTGGTAAGACTATGTTCGCCACTTTTAACATGAGTGTGTCCTGCGTTGCCGCCGTCACCCGGTGAATTCCATTTTTTGGTCAATCGACGAAGCGGGCCGCAATCTCGCAAGCGCTTAATGAAGTTCGGAAGGGTTGGGTTCACGATTCGCTTCGCTTCGTTCATTGGCACTCCTTGGATTGAAGCCGCCTGCATGTGGCGTTTGCCAGGGCGGATTGAATCCAAAAAGAGCCTATGAATCCACGAATCCATGAAGCCGAAGCCCGATTGAGAACACTGTAACCACCAAACTTTACTCCTGAGCTTAAGAGCGCAAAGGCTCAACAGTCCACACCCAAGCTTCGCCAATCAACATCAGCCTTTGCCCCCGTGTGGTTGCACAATCTGTTGATTGGTCGTCCGAGCGAGAGCATTTAAGCGCCAACCGCCCAACTCTGCGCACCACCTGTCCCCCGCCACTCACCGATCCAACATCAACGCGCCCCTCACTGCAGGTACCCATCCTTCCCTCCCAATCGAGCAAGTAGTAACAGTCTCTAATACCAGGAGTTCAATGCTATGGGTCCCAATCCTCTCAATCTCCCCGTCACGGGCATTATCGGCCAAGACATCATTGTCGATGACCGGGGCAATCAAGTCGCATATCGCTGCGAAACAATCTGGCCCGGTCCAGGCATCTGGAGCAGATTTAACGATCTGAGTCACCCTGAAGGGTTCCTTAAAGAACAAGATTCTGGGACAGGGGTTTCCTATTGGGTGAGGCCATATACAGGGACTGTGACCAACGGGAAATGGGTGTCATGGACGCAACAGCAGAGTGTGCAAGGCATAGTCAAACTGGAGGAAGCTTGGCGGAAAAAGAGGCGGAGGAAAAGTTGATGAAACAAGTACAGGCGGATATGATGCGCAATTTGCTTGGATCATTGCCGACTCTTCCACGCCCTGATCCCAGCACGTATGATCCGACAAGGTAGTAACAGAAGTGGGTATATGTATACACTTTGGTGGCTAATTCAATGTTTTTGTTATCTCTGCCATCTTCACTGCTCATCGTCCTCCTGAAATCATAACCCTGAAATCATCAGGCTCGCATTTCCTGGAATGACATGATCGAACTTGAAGTCATGCGAGGCACATCAAACCGAACCCATAAAGTGATAGTGATGATGGTGTTTTTTGCCAACAATTCCCTGTTGCGGAGAGGATGATCATCTGGGGGCGGGAAGTGCAGAAGATATAGACAGATAGATCTTCAAACTTATGAATCACCGCCTAGATTGATTCATTAAACATATTCATACCGCGGTTCCTTACATGTTCAAACTTCCCCACGGTTCCGTACCTGCTCCCTCCTCCGGTTCCATACATGCTTCTTTCGACCTGCAGGCATCTCGTATCACAAAGTAGAATACGTATCGAAAACGAGCCCCCCAAGGCAGAGGAATTTCCAGATGAATGGTAATCGGATCGTCAAATATCATATATGTGGCCCACTATCTGAGCTCTCCTAGCTACAGATAACGCCTTTTCTTCTGATTGGTCGATGTACATACAGTTCCCTCTGCCACTGCACGGTCACACTCCGAACCTAAAGCGTAACATCTGCCACATGACCAAAACTGTTCTCGAACGACATTAGCCCCTCCGGTGTCCGCGCATCAAGGCTGTGGTCGATAGGAAATAAGGGATTAATGGCGTCATCCTCCACTCGCCGCTCTGTCTGGATTTTCGCCCGTCCGCTCTCTGCATCGACCTTATTTCCATCATTTACATGGACATCCCACGGGAGACTCCCGCTTTGTCACTGGGGCGTTTTGGTCTCTCCGTTGGAGAATCATGGCCTCAGGGACGTCATGTTGACTGGATCAGTCCAGTCGCAGGAAGATCCCGTCCTTGGAACGATGTGGGAATTACACCGAATTGAGAGGACTGTCCATACTGTCCATAGAATCCGACCTTTCAAATTATCGACTCTGAGAGTACAATGGGCTATGTTCTGGCCCGAGTGGATAGGAATGACCAGTTTGAATGATCAGGAAATACAGACTGGAGGTATTTTCTTATGGGTTCTTACGTTTGTCTAATTGGTTTAGCACTGCGAATTATTCAAGAGAACCCCGATTATGCACTCTTCGAGAACAACTGTCAAAATTTTGCAAAGTATCTACTCGAGATAGAGTCAGTGGGGACGTAATGATCCTAGCAGCGTAATGCGTCTAATTTTGATTGACTTTGTTACTACGACCCTTGAACAGTAATACAGTCTTCTATCTCATGTTTTTCATGTTCCACAACCTCAAGTACCTCTATTACTTCTAATTCCTCTTCCTCCGATGCTGCTCCAACCACTTTTTTCTTCCGTTTGGTGACCTTTTTCTTCGATTTCCGTTCCGCCTCAGCAAGAGCTTTGTACATCGGCTCAGTGGTAATAACAAACTTTCCCTTTAATACAATTCGTTTTCCAGATTGCCTTTTTGCTCGCTTGCCAAGAAATCCTTTTAATTCTCCGTTTTCCTTTCTCAACACCGTATTATCTGCATGAAGCTGCTCCGCAATTCCACTTAACCGGCGACCGTGCATTCGAATTGGACTTGGTACTGCAGTATCTCGTAAAGCATCATTGAAAGCTTCATTTGCCGTTCGTAATGTAGTAGCATCTGGAGGGGAGCTGGAGATAAGAAAGGGATCAATTGTTTCTGGTGATGGCGTGGAAGAAGTGATTGACTCAGAAATTGTTCGAAGAACTCGGTGAGAATTGAAAGGAAAAATACCCGCACCGCGCCATCCCCCTTGAATATTTGTGACGGTAATAGCTTTCTCACGAGCTGGAATATACTTATCAACCCATTCAATCTTGTGAAGTCGTGCAATTTCCGCTGCAAAAAGCCTGTTCAGCTGTGCCGCCATTGCTGTTTTTAACGGACCAAACACTCCGACATCGAGGGGTTGTAAAATATGGGATGAATGTGGCAGAAGAAGAAACAATACTATCTTATTATTCAGACAATAGCGCACAAACTGTGCAGAAACATGACTGTCATGTCCATCACAGAGAAGTAGACGATATTGTCCCTTTGCTTTGTCTCGGGTCGAAGCATCAAAGCATATCTTCACCCATTGCTCTCCGTGAAAATTGCTCGTCCATCCCTTTGAATTGCAAGAGAAAAACCACTTGCCATCTACTTCTCTGGGTAT
>Ga0302325_10015576_pt1 | contig 16160 bp, 13 predicted proteins | sample Palsa_T0_2_FD_201948 | JGI IMG/M metagenome (GOLD analysis project Ga0302325, IMG submission 201948) | Peat permafrost microbial communities from Stordalen Mire near Abisko, Sweden - Palsa_T0_2 | ecosystem: Environmental > Terrestrial > Soil > Palsa > Peat permafrost | place: Sweden: Abisko... | reverse complement strand
GGCGAGCGGCCGGAGCCGGCGTTCCTGGTCTCCAAGCCCTACCAGCCCGCCACCGTTTCGGCCCTGGTCAGCCAAGCCTTGTTTTTCGAGCGCAACGCCGTTCAGCGCAAACGGCGGGCAGGTTAGCTGGCAGAGCAGCAAGCGCCAGCCCGCGTACCCGCTCTCACCGGCGGGCGCGGGAGAAGACGTAGACCGACACCGCCTTGATCTCCTCGGGCTTGAGGCTGCCCTCGAAGGCCGGCATCACGCCGTGACGCCCCTTCGTGATCGACTCGAGGATCGAGGCACGGTCGGCGCCATAGAGATACAGGCGCTTCTCGGTCAGATTGGTCGATCCGATCGGCGGGCTGCCGGTGGCGTCGTCGCCGTGGCAATCATAGCAATTGCCCTTCTCGCCGTCCTGGAAGAGAACCTTGCCGCGGGCGGCCTTGGCCTTGTCCGCCTGTTGCCCGCTGAGCTCCAGGACGTATTCGGCGACGTCCGCGATCTCTCCGGCTGAGAGAAATTCCTTGGCTCCGAACTCCTTGGTATCGTCTTCGGTGCGATATTTCGGATTGAAAGCCAGCATGTCGGCTTCCACGCCGCGGGCGTTCGGATGGCCGGAGCGGATGCCGTAGCGGACCGTCCATTCGACATCGGACGGGAATTTGGTCAATCCGCCCGAATCCAGGTCGTCACCGGAATATTGCCAGTCGGCGTCGGTGAGGTCGGGCGCGTGCATTGCGGGGATGCCCTTGAGGTCGGCCCCGTGACATGCGGCGCAGTTCTTCTCGTAGACACGCTTGCCCTGCAGCATCGCCGTTCCGTTCAAGCGGATGGACTTGACGATGTCGTTGACCGCGACCGATGCCAGCTCTTCGGGTCTGGCGAGGAACTCGCCGTATTCCTCCTCCTCCACGAGCGGCGCCGCCGGCTGCGGCCGGGCGGTGTTCGCCGTCGCGCCGATTCCCAATGCGATCAGGGCGATCGACACGAGGCGGCCGGTACGTCCGGCCGGCCGCGAGGCCAATGAACGGCACGCCACATCCCGTGCGCTGTCAACCATCTGAATCCTCCCAAGTCACGTTTTCAGCGATCGTTGTACCGGTGATCGCGATCTTTCTGCGTCTTGGTCAGCAGACCAGCGCGATTTCAGCCTGCAGGCAACTGCTATTTTTACGAGGAACGCGACGCGAGGCGCGGCGCATATCTAACTGGGGCTAGGTATGTCCAAAAGGCGAGGCGGAACTGGCGGCCGGCCGCCGAACGCGGCAGCACTGTCAGTGCAATTCAGTGCACCGCGGTTTTTTCCGGGTTCGTCTGTTGCCATCTTCTAATGTGATGGGCGTCACATAAGAATCCGCCGAAAGCACCTAACGTCGTAAGGTCGATCCGGTTCACGAAGGAGACTACGATGAAGGGCATCATCACCGCGTTGAGCATCGTCTCTTTCGCCGCGACCATGGCGGTCGCAAAGACCGGCAAATTCCATACCCCGACGGACACCGGCGCGCACCGGGCGTACGCGCAATGGCATCGGCCGTATTCGAATCTGGATCGGGGTTATCAGGGCCCCGATGCCAACGCCGGCGGCTGATCGTCTTCAAGCTCGGCCCACCGGAACGAGTGATCCCGCTGGGCTACTTGCCCTGACCGGCCCGACCGAGTCATGGTCCATCTTCCCGCCGCATCGACTTTTGCTTTGCGGGGCGAGTTTCGCTCGAACGGCCGGAGGGGGCATGAAGGATGTCGTCGTGATCGGCGCCGGCAAGATCGGCGCCACTGTCGCCCAGCTGCTCGCCTCGACGGGCGATTACCAGGTGACCCTGGCGGATCGCTCCCCCGAAGTCCTGGCCGGCCGCGACCGCGACGAGCGCATCCGCACCATGGCCGCGGATGTCGAGGACAGCTCCAAGCTGGTCGATCTCCTCAACGGTCAGTTCGCGGTGCTCAATGCCGCGCCCTTCCACCTGACGACGCGCATCGCCGAAGCCGCCCGGGCGGCGCGCACGCATTATCTCGACCTGACCGAGGACGTCGCGAGCATGCGCCGCGTCAAGGAGCTCGCCGCCGATGCCGGCGTCGCCTTCATCCCCCAATGCGGGCTCGCGCCCGGCTTCGTGTCCATCGTCGCCTTCGACATGGCCAAACGCTTCGAGGTGCTCGACAGCGTCAAGCTGCGGGTGGGCGCGCTGCCGCAATATCCCTCCAACGCGCTCAACTACAATTTGACCTGGAGCACCGACGGCGTCATCAACGAATACTGCGAGCCCTGCGAAGCGATCGTGAACGGGGTGCGCCGCGAGGTGCCCCCGCTGGAAGAGTTGGAGGAGTTCTCGCTCGATGGCGTGACCTATGAGGCGTTCAATACCTCGGGCGGGCTCGGGACGCTGTGCGAGACCCTCGAAGGCAAGGTCCGCAATCTCAATTACCGCACCATCCGCTATCCCGGCCATGCCGTGATCATGCGGGCGCTCCTCAACGACCTGCGCCTGCGCGACCGCCGCGACGTGCTCAAGGACATCCTGGAGCATGCCGTGCCGACGACGCTGCAGGACGTGGTGATCATCTTCGTCACCGTCAGCGGCCGCAACAAAGGCCAGTTGGTCCAGGAAACCTACGCCAACAAGATCTACAGCCGCGACGTGGACGGCCGTATCTTGAGCGCCATCCAGATCACCACCGCCGCTTCGATCTGCACCGTGCTCGACTTGCTCGCGGGCGCCAAGTTGCCGCCGAGCGGGTTCATCCGCCAGGAGGACATACCGTTGACGGTGTTCCTGGAGAACCGTTTCGGCCAAGTCTACGCCAAGCCCGAGACGCCCCCCCAACAGCGTTTCGGAGGCGCGGCGCGATGACCGGCGCGACCCTCGCCGAACGCATATCGGTGCGCGACGAGACGCTCGCCATCCTGTCCCGGCTCGGAGTGCCGGACAGTGCATTTGCTCGCGAGGGGCTTCCCGCGTCGTCGCCGATCACGGGCGAACGCGTCACCCATGTCCGCATCACCGGCCTGCAGGAGGCGAGCACCGCCATCGGCCGGGCCGCGCAGGCATTTCAAGCCTGGCGCACGGTGCCGGCGCCGCGGCGCGGCGAGTTCGTACGCATCCTCGCCGAGGAATTGCGTGCCGCCAAGGACGATCTCGGCCGGCTGGTGACCATCGAGGCCGGCAAGATCGTGTCGGAGGGGCTCGGCGAGGTCCAGGAGATGATCGACATCTGCGACTTCGCCGTCGGCCTGTCGCGCCAGCTCTACGGCCGCACCATCGCCACTGAGCGCGCCGACCACCGCATGATGGAGACGTGGCATCCGCTGGGCGTCTGCGGCGTCATCTCGGCGTTCAATTTTCCGGTGGCGGTGTGGTCCTGGAACGCCGCCCTCGCGCTGGTCTGCGGCGACCCCGTGGTGTGGAAGCCCTCGGAGAAGACGCCGCTGACGGCTCTTGCCACCCAGGCCGTGGTCGGCCGCGCCATGGGCCGTTTCGGCGACGCGCCCGAGGGCCTGTCCGAGGTCCTGATCGGCGGCCGTGACGCCGGCGAGGCGCTCGTCGACGATCCCCGCGTCGCCGTCGTCTCGACCACGGGCTCGACCGCCATGGGCCGCGCCGTCGGCCCGCGGCTCGCTGCGCGGTTCGCCCGCGCGATCCTCGAGCTCGGCGGCAACAACGCCGCCATCGTCGCGCCCTCGGCCGATCTCGATCTCGCCGTGCGGGCCATCGCCTTCGCCGCCATGGGAACGGCGGGCCAGCGCTGCACCACGCTGCGCCGGCTCATCGTCCATGACGCGGTCTACGATGTCCTGGTGCGGCGGCTCTCCCGGGTCTACGCCTCGGTCAAGGTCGGCGATCCCCGCGACGCCGGGACGCTGGTCGGCCCGCTGATCGACCGCCGCGCCTTCGAGAGCATGCAGCGTGCGCTCACCGAGGCGCGCGAGGCCGGCGGCATCGTGCACGGCGGGGAGCGCGTCGCCGGCATCGGCGGGGAGGATGCCTGGTACGTGCGTCCGGCGCTGTGCGAGATGCCGGCGCAGGCCGGGCCGGTGTTGCGCGAGACCTTCGCGCCGATCCTCTGGGTGATGCGCTATGCCGCGTTCGACGACGCCATCGCGATGCACAACGCCGTCGGCGCGGGGCTCAGCTCCTCCATCTTCACCCTCGACATGCGCGAGGCGGAACAATTCGTCTCGGCCACCGGCTCGGACTGCGGCATCGCCAACGTGAACATCGGCCCGTCCGGCGCCGAGATCGGCGGCGCCTTCGGCGGCGAAAAGGAGACCGGCGGCGGCCGCGAGGCCGGCTCCGACGCCTGGAAGGCCTATATGCGCCGCGCCACCAACACGATCAATTTCGGCACGCAGCTTCCGCTGGCGCAGGGTGTGCGGTTCGAGATCGGGGAGTGAGGGCGCGGCTGGCCCAGGGACTCCAAGTCCCTGTCCAATCCCAAATTCGTCTCGATCAAGAGCCACTGCCTGGAGGTGTTCAGCTGCGAGGTGGGCGCCGGCGATGGAGTGTCGAATTGCGCAGATGAAATATGACTAAGCGAGGTCATTCCGGGGCGCGCGACTTCGCACGAACCCGCCGTCTGGATTCCGGGTTCGCCGAAGCGGCGAACCCGGAATGACACCATTTACGGTTGTTGGATGTCTGCCCGCGCTCAAAGGCCGTTTCGCACGACGGCTCCGCCCTTCATCACGAACCTGACCCGTTCCATTTCGCTGATGTCGGTGAGCGGGTTTCCCGACACCGCGATGATGTCGGCGAACTTGCCTTTTTCGATGGTTCCGATTTCCTTGTCCCAGTCGTAGTTCAGCATCTTGGCGGCGGGCAGGTACGCCGTCTGCAGCGCCTGGGCCGGGGTCAAGCCCCATTTCACGAAGTAGCCGAACTGGTTCGCCTGCTTGCCGTGGGGGATGTCGGGCGAGGTGGCGCCGCTTCCAAACACGATCGGAACGCCGGCGGCGACCGCCTTCTTGAAGGCATGTTCCAGCAGAAGCAGGCGCGAGTTCTTGCCGCCCGTCGCCTTCAGATCGCCCGGCTCGAGAGCGATCAGGTCGTCGATGGTGGGCACGTAGGGCAGCTTCTTCTCCAGCAGGATCTTGACGCCGGCGTCATCGAGCATCAGCAGGTGATTGGGAGCGTCGACGCCCGCCTTGATGCAGCTGTCCATCCCTTCGCCGCCATAGGCGTGGCAAGCGACCCTCAGCCCGAGGCGGTGCGCCTCGTCGACGATCGCCTCGACCTCTTCCAGCGTCAGCGAGGGGCTGTTGACGAGCGTGGCGTCGGGCCGCCACATGTGCATGGTGCCGGCGAAATCCTGGGTCGTGTAGATCTTGATGTAGTCGACGCCGTGCAGTTTCGCCTCGCGCACGGCGGCGCGTGCCAGCCAGGGCCCGTTGATGTTCTTGTTCTCGGTGAACCCTTCGTAGAAACGCACCGACTGGGAATCATTGTAGTAGTTGGTGGCGCGTGGATTGAGGGATTGGCCGACCACCTGCATGCGCGGCCCCTGCAGGAGGCCGGAATTGATGGCGTCGCGCAACTCGACGGTATAGAAGCCGCCGCGCGAATCCATGTCGAGCACCGTGGTGAAACCGGCCGCGAGATCGGTCTGTGCGTTGGCGAGCGCGGTCAGCGCCCGGATGGCGAGGCTGGCGCCTCCGGTGTTCACGTGGACATGGGCGTCGATCATGCCTGGAAGCATGGTCGCAGTGCCGAGGTCGATCACCCTTGCGCCGGCGGGGATCTGCACGGCCGGGCCGACGTCGACGATTCGGTCGCCGCGGATGAGCACCACCTGGTTCGGCAGCATGCTGCCCGATCGGGCGTCGAACATTTGCCCGGCGCGGATCGCGACCACCTGATCCGGCGGCGTCACGAATCGTCGCACCTGAGCCTGCGACGGGCTGCTTGCCAGTCCCGCGATTGTCGCGGCCAGAACGATCGCCGCTTTGCCGTGCCACTGCATGGAAACCTCCCTTGTCGTGAACCGCCTTGGAAGCGGCGCTTATGGTGCACGGCGCATTCTACACGAATATCTGCGGCGGAAAGGGGCGCAAGACAACTTCCCACGTAAGCCCGGAACGGCCGACGGATTGTCCGGGAGCACCTCAGAAAACAGGGACGATGGACGCGCGCCGCTGTATAAAGGCACACATCCCGGGCGGGTCCACGATCCCGGGTTCAAGAACTTGGGAGAGGATCACGCTATGCGATGCAGAACCGGATTGAAATCGGCGGCGTTGGGATTACTCGGGGCGTCGGCGCTTGCGACCACGCTGTGCGCGCAGGAAGGGGCGGGGGCCGCAAAGCCTTGGCGCGGCGCAGGCCCGACGCCATGCTACGGGACCGACGGCGGCGCCAATAAATGTCTGCCGGCGCCGCAAGTGGTGGCGGTCCGCGCCGGCCAGTTGTTCGACAGCAAGACCGGCCGGATGCTGGCGAAGCAGGTGGTGCTGCTGCAGGGCGAGCGCATCACCGACGTCGGGCCCGAGACCCAGCTCAAAATCCCCGCCGGTGCCAAGGTGATCGATCTCAGCCAGGCGACGGTGCTGCCCGGATTGATCGATGCCCACACGCATATGTTCAACCCGCCGCGTCCCGGCATGTCGCGGGAGACCTCGACGCTGATCGCCGTGCAGAACGTGCAAGCGGACCTGCAGGCGGGCTTCACGACGGCGCGCGACATGAGCTCCCACGGCAACGGTTACGGCGACGTCGACATCCGCAACGCCATCAATGAGGGCCGCATCGACGGCCCGCGGTATCAGGTCTCCGGCCGCGGCATCGTCTGGGGCGGAGCCCTTCCCGCCGGTGCTCCGGTGAACCCGCTGGCGAGCATCGCGGTGCGCTCGGTCGAAGACGCGCGGGCCGCGGTCCGCGAGCACATCGAGCACGGCGCGGACTGGATCAAGCTGTTCCCGACCGGCGCCTATTCGTTCAGTCCGGCGGGCGAGGCCCAATACGTTCTGACCTACCCGATGCCGGTGCTGCAGGCATTGATCGACGAGACCCATCGCCTCGGCCACAAGACCGGTTGCCACGTCTATGGCGGCGAGGGGCAGAAGAACGCCATCATCGCCGGCTGCGACACCATCGAGCACGCCTTCGGCCTCGACCAGGAGCAGGCCGACATGATGATCGCGAAGGGGCTCGCCTACGATCCGACCTTCCAGCGCTACACCGAGCCCTACATGGACGACAACGACGCCAAGAACACCGGCGGCAAGTACCGGATGATTCCGATCTTCGAAAAGGCCGTCACCATGGCGGCGGCGACCAAGGGGACCAAGCTGATGGTGGGCAGCGGGGTCGACGGCTCCACCTTCCAGCACGGGACGCAGGCCCTCGAATTCGAGCAGCTGGTCAAGCACGCCGGGGTGAGCCCGGCGCGGGCGATCCAATCCGGCACCATGGTCAATGCGGAAGTGCTGGGATGGCAGGACCGGGTCGGCTCGGTGGAGAAGGGCAAGTTCGCCGATCTCGTCGCCGTTTCCGGCGATCCGCTCGCCGACATCACCGAGCTCCAGCGCGTCAAGTTCGTGATGAAGGGCGGCAAGATCATCCGCAACGAACTCACCGCCTACGCGGCAGCCTCGCAATAGCAGGAGCCGACCCGTTACCACATCATTCCGGGGCCCGCCGTAGACGGACCCCGGACGCAAAGCGCGATCACTCCATCTTGATGTTCGCGGCCTTGATGATCGGCCACCACTTCTCGGCATCGGCCTTCTGCAGCGCGGCGAGGGCCTTCGGCGTCTGCTGGTCGCGCGGCGGGATTTCGAGGCCGAGATCGGCGAGGCGCTGGCGCACGGTGGGATCGGCGAGCGCGTCGACCGCGGCGGCATCGAGCTTGGCGACGATCTCGGGCGGCGTGCCCTTGGGAACCCAGAAGCCGTTCCACACCGTTGCATAGAGGCCGGGGACGCCGGCCTCGTCGGCGGTCGGAATGTCCGGCGCGGACGCGAGCCGCGTCTTCGCGGTGACGGCATAGGCGCGGATCGCGCCCGCGCGCACCTGCGGGAGCGAGTTCCCCGCCTGGTCGAACATCATGTCGATCTGGCCGGCGATGAGATCCTGCATCGCCGGCGCGGCGCCGCGATAGGGCACGAATTGCAGGTGCACGCCCGTCAGGTTCTCCAGCAGGATGCCCGCCATCTGCGGGATCGATCCGACCCCGGGGGTTCCCGCCGACAGCGGCTTCGGGCTCGCCTTGGCCCAGGCGAGGAATTCCTGCAGGCTCTTGGCCGGAATGCTGGTGCGCGCGTCCAGCAGGAACGGACTGCTCGGCAGCAGCGCGACGGGCTCGAGGTCGTTGAGCAGGTCGTATTTGAGATTGAACACCGCGCCGTTGATCACGTGGGTCGCGGTGTTGCCGATGCTCACGGTATAGCCGTCCGGCGCCGCCTGGACGACGCGGGCGACCCCGAGGCTCCCCGTGGCGCCGCTGACGTTCTCGATGATCAGCGACTGCCCCAGCGACTTCCGCATCGGCTCGCTCAGCACCCGCATCAGCGAATCCGTCGGACCGCCCGCCGGGAACGGAACGATCACCGTGATCGGCCGTGACGGATAGACCTGTGCCCGCGCGCACGGCAGCGCCGTGCCCAGCAAACCGGCGGCAAGTGCCAGCGTGACCAGTCTTGGCATGGCGGGACCCTCGCTTTTCGTCAACTTACCGGAAATTACGGATCGCGTCGTGTTAATGGACTGTGAATAAGAGCGCATCGATCCTTCCCGTTTGAATCGCACCGCGCCCGTCTTCACGCCCGCGCCGCACTCCGCGACCCCGGCGTTAACGCAAACTGCGCCGCGCTTCGTCCCGCCAGGCGGCCGAAGGTCGCGCCCGACATCAGGCCGGTGCCGCTGGCATAATTGTGGAAGAACAGCCCGCCCACCATTTCGCCCGCCGCATAGAGACCCGGGATGATCCGGCCGTAGAGGTCCTCGACTTCGCCTTGCGTCGATATCTTGAGGCCGCCGAAGGTGAAGGTCACGCCGGTGGTCACGTGATAGGCGTGGAATGGCGGTGTATCGAGCGGATTGGCCCAGTTGGTCTTGTCGATGGCGAGGCCTTCGGTCCTGCGGCCATCCCGGACATTGGGATCGAACGGCCGATCGGTGCGGCATGCGGCGTTGAATTCGCGCACGGTGCGCAGGAACGCCGCGGCGTCGACGCCGTCGAGCTTTCCGGCCAGTTCCTCCAGCGTGCCGGCTTCCGCCTTGGTGACGCGGCGGATGCGATACTGGCCGCGCAGCAGGTGGCTGACCTTGGCGTCGAACACCTGCCAGGCGAACATGCCCGGCAGCTTGACGATTTCGCCGCCGTATTTGGCGTAGGTGTGGCTGTGAAAGTCGGCGCCCTCGTCGACATAGCGCTCGCCGTTTGCGTTGATGAGAATGCCGAACGGGTAATTGTGCTTCTGGAACTGGTCGCCGACGGTCAGGTCGCCATAGGGCGGCGCATTGATGTCCCACGCGACGGAATGGCAACCGGACCAATTGCCGTAGGGCCGCGCGCCGACGAGAAGCGCCATGTCGAGGCCCGCTCCCATGTTGAATCGCGTGCCGCGGACCTTTGCCAGGTCCCAGCCGGGCCCGAGATACTTTGCGCGCATCTCCGGGTTGGACTCGAAGCTGCCGCAGGCGAGCACCACCGCGCCGGCCCGGATTGTGACCGGCGCTCCGCGGTGTTCCGCCATCACGCCGGTCAGCCGCCCGCTCTCGCGGATGAGCCCGATGGCGGGCGTCTCGTAGAGAATGGCGATGCCGCGCCGCTCCGCATTGGCATAGAGCGCCTTGAGCAGTTCCGGCCCGCCGCCCCAGATGTGCAGCGCGAGACCGCCCCAGAACTTGAATTTGCCGTCGACCTCATAGGCCTGGCGTCCCAGGCCCGGCTGCAGCTTCACGCCCTGCCGCACCATCCACTTTGCCGTTTCGAGACTGCCGCGCACCAGGATTTCCGCGAGATCGGGATCGGACCGGTATTGGGTCAGAGCGAACAGGTCGTCGAAAAACTGCTCCTGCGTGTAGGTTCCGAAGTCGACGTTGACGAGATTTTCCTGCGCCAGCGACGGCAGCACGGCGATGAGATCGTCGACGCCGCCGAACGCGAAGCGGAACGCGCCGCCGGTGAAATGCGAGTTGCCGCCGCGCTCCTCAAAGGGAGCCGCTTCGAGCATCAGCACGTGCGCGCCGTTCTCCTGCGCCGAGATCGCGGCGCACAAGGCGGCATTGCCCGCCCCGACCACGAGCACGTCCGGCGCCTCGCCGGGCCATTCGGCGGAATTCATGGTTTCCCTGCAACGGCTCGATTATACTTCCGCACTGTCTAGCTCATGTTCTAAGGCGTAGGGTGGGCAAAGCCAACGGGTCCGGCCTTCGGCCGGCCCGATGACAGGCTCTGCGTGCCCGCCGGCGACGTTGAACGTGGGCACGGCGCAAGCGCCTTTGCCGATCCTGCGTGTCGAACGCAATGTGCCAACCCGGGAGGCTTCATGATTGCGCGCATGTTTCGGCAATCGTCACTCTCCCTTGTCGCCCTTCTCATGGCGGCGGCCGTCGTCGCAGGCGCGGCGCGGCCCGCCACCGCGCAAGCCTATCCGACCCATCCGGTCACCATAATCGTGCCGTTTGCGGCGGGCGGCGGCAATGACATCATGGCGCGGCTCATCGCCCAGCACATGGGGCGCGCGCTGGGCGAGCAGTTCGTGATCGAGAATCGCGCCGGCGCCGGCGGCACCATCGGTGCACGGGCGGTCGCCAAGGCCGCGCCCGACGGCTACACCCTGATGGTCGGCCATTCCGGCGTGTTCGGCGTGGCGCCTGCGCTCTATGCCGATCCCGGCTACGAGCCGCGGCGGGACTTCGCGCCGATCGGGCTGATCGCCTCCTACCAGCAGATTCTCGTGGTCCATCCATCGGTGCCGGTGCACAGCGTCGCCGACCTGATTGCGCTCGCGAGGAAGGAGCCCGGCAAGATCACTTACGCGACGGCCGGCATCGGCTCGGGCTCCCATGTCTCCACCGAGCTGTTCGAGGTGATGGCGAACATCAAGCTGACCCACATCCCCTATCGCGGCACCGGCGCGATGCAGGGCGACCTCGCCGGCGGCCATGTCGACATGTCCATCACCACCTTTCCGTCCGTGTTCGGTCAGCTCCGCAGCGGCGGCTTGCGTCCGATCGCGGTGACCGGCGAGACGCGCTCGTCGATTTTCCCGGACCTGCCGACCATCGCGGAATCCGGCGTGCCGGGCTACGCGGCGGTCATTCATTACGGTATGGTGGCGCCGGCCGGGATCAGCCGCGCCATCGCCAACCGGCTCAATACCGAGCTGCGCGCCGCGCTCGGCAGCGAGGAGGTGCGCGCGCGCATCGTCGACGAGGGTGGCGAGCCGCTGCCAGGCACGCCGGACCAGCAAGCGGCCGACATCGCATCCGAAGAGGCGAAGTGGGGCGCGCTGGTGAGGAAGCTCGGCATACGGTCGGAATGACGAAGCTGCCGGTCACCTCGCCGCAGGGCGTGTGCGCCGGTGCTTGGGACGAATGCGCGGCGCTGGGCAGGGATTGCCATAAGGCGAGCATGTCGTGACGGCGCTGTTGGCAGGGGGCCCGCCCGGCTTCAGCGGTGCACTGACCGGTCCCATCGCCATCTTGAATGCACCGCCCGTTTGCGCATCGAGCGCCGACGCGACGATCGGACAGGCGATCATGGCCACCCCGATCCCGACCAGTTGCAGTACGCGACGGCGCATGACGTTCATGACGGGCCTCCAGCGATGACAGCGCCACCCGGCCGATCCGGGCGCGCTCACACCCGAGTGTTCTTCACCTTCGCGGCGGCGTAAAGGCGGTCGCGCGCCTCGTCGCCGAGCCGGGTGAGGCGATCATAGCTGACGCCCAGCATGGCGCCGTTGCGTTTCATCACCTTGCCCGCGATCAGCACGGTATCGACGTTCTGCGGGCCCATGTTCGCCACCACCGCGCCGACCGCATTGTTCAGCGGCATGACGTTGAGGCGGTCGGTGCGCAACAGGATGATGTCGGCCTCCTTGCCGGGCGTGAGCGTGCCGATCTTGCGGTCGAGGCCGTTGGCGCGAGCGCCTTCGATGGTGGCGAATTCGAGCACCTCGCGCACGGTGAGGAATTTCGGCGCATTGGGGTCGCCGGCATGGCGGCGCTCCCACACCTGCCGCTTCTGCAGCGAGAACGCCGTACGCATCTGCCCGAAGAAGTCGTTGGGCACCGACGTCTCGACATCGATCGAGAGGCTCGGCCGGATACCCATGTCGATCGCCTTCTGGATCGGCGGAATGCCGTGGCCCATCAGGCTCTCCACGTAGCTCGCGATCGAGACGGTGCCGCCGGTGTCGCGGATCAGCTTCCATTCGGTGTCGTTGAGCGTGCAGCAGTGCACATAGGTGGTATCGGCGCCGAGCGCCTTCGCGGCGTCGAGCTTTTCCAACAATCCGTTGCGTCCGCCGGGGCCGACACCGGCATGCATGGTGATCCGCGCGCCGACATCGCGGGCCGCCTTGAAGGTGGGCAGCACCTGCTCCGGCGAGCCGGACGGCGCCGCCAGATAGAGAGTCACCAGCTGGTCGTCGCTCGAAAAATACTGCTTGCGCAGGCGCGCGATGTCGCCGGGGTACCTGCTGGTCGCGATTTCCCAGTAGCGGCCGGTTTCGTTCTGCCCGTTGCCATAGGCGAACACGGCGCGCACGCCGGAATCGAACAGCGCCTTGACGGCGGCATCGGAATGGGCCGGGCTGTTGTGGATGTGGGACCAGTCGAGGATGCAGGTCACGCCGCTGTCGACGGCGCCCAATGCGCTGAAGAGGTCGCCGGCATAGACGTCGTCGGGGGTGTATTTCGCGCCGAAGGTGCGCTGCACTACGTCGCGATAGTCCTCCAGCGAGCCGTCCGGCAACACGTTGCGCAGGATGCCCTGCCACATGTGCCGGTGGGTATCGACGAGGCCCGGCATCACGATCATGCGGGCGGCGTCGATCACCTCCGCGTTGGGCGCGCTGATGTTCGGCCGCACTGCCGCGATGGTCTTGCCTTCGATCAAGATGTCGGCCGCCTCGAAATCGCCGAGCGCACGGTCGAGGGTGAGGACGCAGCCGCCCTTGATCAGGATCGCCCGCCCCGGCGCGGCGCCGCCCGCCGGCTGCTGTGCGCTGGCGGTGCCGATGGCCGATGCCGTAACGGCCGCCGCCGCGACCGCGCCTGCGGTGCCGGTACAGAGGAATTCTCGGCGCGACAGCGCGGATGATGGTGCGCAGGCGCCGCACACGCACGTATTGCCGGAACCGGCGTTGCGCAGGTCTGTCATGATATCCTCCCGGGTGTTTTTATTGATGTAATGCTATCGGGGTTGCATTGGGTCAGCCAGGGTTTTCCGGGCGGGCTGCTGCCCAACTTCGTCCCGATTCCGGTCATCGGCATCCGCAGCCCGGATAGAGCGCGGGAGCAGCGGTTTGGACATCTCCATGCCGTGGCCGCGCATTCCGCTTCGCTCCATGCGGGTTACGGGCTTGTGGCGCTCAGGCTAGGCTACTTGCTGTGGCCGCAGCACTCTTGCCCTTGCCAGGCCTCGCGGCCTTCGCGGATGAGGAACCAGACGATCCCGAGGGAAGCCAGCGGGTCCACCCACCACGCGTCGGTGACGAGCTGCACCAAGAGCGCAGCTACGACCACCAAGGCGAGCCAGCTGCAGGTGATGCTCTCGACGGCATCCGCTCGCATTGCGCGGCTGCCGAGCGCGTCAGCCACCTGCAGCTTGCGCCGCGACAGGAAATACATGACGGGAACGGCGAGCACGGTGATGATGAGGCCCGGCAGGGAGAACTCCGCGCCTTGCCGCATCCATAATTTCCATCCGGCGCTTGCGACCACATAGGCGGCGAGTGCGAACAGCAAAGCCCCGCCGATGCGCGAGGCCGTTCTCTCCGCCGCCTCGGCGAAGGCCTGGCCGTGTCGAAGCTCGACATTCAGGCGCCAGACCAGAACCGCGGCTGAAACCAGCTCGATCAGGCTGTCGATCCCGAATGCCGTCAGCGCCAGGCTGCCGGCGGCGACGCCGGAGCCGATCGCCACGACGGCCTCGACCGTCATCCAGGCGAGCGTGATGTATTCGAGCCGGAACGCCCGCCGGATCAACGCCGTTCGGTGGTCGGTCGCTTCCAATGGGCTGGCAACGCTCATGGCCGATTCCGATTGCGCTACGCTACTCCGCCGCGCTGCGGCCGGCGCCGGCGCCGGCGCCGGTGCCGAAGCGGCGCTCGATGTAGTCGATCACGATGTTCTTGAAATCGGTGGTGAGCGTCGGGCCGCGCAGCGTCATCGCCTTCTTGCCGTCGATGAACACCGGGGCGGTCGGTGTCTCGCCGGTGCCGGGCAGCGATATGCCGATGTCGGCGTGCTTGGATTCGCCGGGGCCGTTGACGATGCAGCCCATCACCGCGACGTTGAGGCCTTCGACGCCGGGATAGCGCGTCTTCCATTCCGGCATCGAGACGTGGATGAAATCCTGGATCTCCCGCGCCAGTTCCTGGAACGTGGTCGAGGTGGTGCGGCCGCAGCCCGGGCATGCCGCGACCAGCGGCACAAAGGTGCGAAAGCCCATGGTCTGCAACAGCTCCTGGGCGACCTTGACTTCCACCGTGCGGTCGCCGCCCGGCTCCGGCGTCAGCGAGACGCGCACCGTGTCGCCGATGCCCTGCTGCAGCAGGATGCCCATGGCGGCGGACGAAGCGACGATGCCCTTGGAGCCCATGCCCGCCTCGGTGAGGCCGAGATGGATCGCATAGTCCGAGCGCCGCGCGAGGTCGATATAGACCGCGATCAGGTCCTGCACCGCCGACACTTTGGCGGAGAGGATGATGCGCGAGCGCGGCATGCCCATCTCTTCGGCGCGCCCGGCGGAGAGCAGCGCCGACTGCACCATCGCCTCGCGGGTCACGGCGCGCACGTCGGCGGGCTCCGCCAGCTTGGCGTTCTCGTCCATCAGGTGCGTCAGCAGTTCCTGGTCGAGCGAGCCCCAATTGGCGCCGATGCGCACCGGCTTGCCGTGCTTGAGCGCCATTTCGATGATGGCGCCGAACTGGCGGTCCTTCTTCTCCTTGAAGCCGACATTGCCGGGATTGATGCGGTACTTGTCGAGCGCCTCGGCGCAGGCGGGATGCTCGGCCAGCAGCTTGTGGCCGATATAGTGGAAATCACCCACGATCGGCGCGGTGACGCCCATCTTGAGGAGCCGTTCCTTGATGTGGGGAACCGCCGCCGCAGCCTCGTCGCGGTCGACGGTGATGCGCACGAGCTCCGAGCCCGCCCGCGCCAGCGCCGCCACCTGGCGCACCGTGCCCTCGACATCGGCGGTGTCGGTGTTGGTCATCGACTGCACCACCACCGGGGCGCCGCCGCCGACCGTCACGTCCCCCACCTTGACCGGGGTGGTCTTGTGCCTCGCCAATGGTGCGGCGGCGTCGTTCATTGAGGTCTCCTTGAACTCCCGGTCATTTTCGCGCCGGCTGGATCATGTTCCGAAGCATATCTGGGGTGGATTTCGCCCACATTAACCCCGTAGTAGCCTGACCCCAACATCTGGTTTCCCCTGCCGACGCGGCGGGGAGGCACAGTATTTGCCTCAAAGACGCGGCCGAGGCCAGCCCGGGCCGCCTAGTCACCGAAAAATTGCAGCGCAGCAGTCACAGGTTGCAAGGAGAAGATGCATGCCCAACCGCAGCATGATCGGCGCGGTCACGGCCGCCGCGGTGATGGCCGCGGCCACCGGCGCGCTCGCCTCCGATGACGCGAAATATCCGGACTGGAAGGGCATATGGACCCGCGCGCGGGTGCCCGGCGCGGTGGGCCAGCCGCCCCATGATCCCTCAAAGCCGCCGGGCCGCGGCCAAGGGGCCCCGCTCACCCCCGAATACCAGGCGAAGTTCGAGGCCAACTTGGCGGACCAGGCCAATGGCGGGCAGGGCACCTCGGCCACCTTCACCTGCCTGCCGAACGGGATGCCGCGCATGATGACGGCCTACGAGCCGCTCGAATTCATCATCACGCCGGACATCACCTATGTGCTGATCGACCACATCGAGCACAGCCGCCACATCTATACCGACGGCCGCGACTGGCCCAGGGCGATCGAGCCGAGCTGGGTCGGATACTCCA
>Ga0302325_10015575_pt1 | contig 16160 bp, 20 predicted proteins | sample Palsa_T0_2_FD_201948 | JGI IMG/M metagenome (GOLD analysis project Ga0302325, IMG submission 201948) | Peat permafrost microbial communities from Stordalen Mire near Abisko, Sweden - Palsa_T0_2 | ecosystem: Environmental > Terrestrial > Soil > Palsa > Peat permafrost | place: Sweden: Abisko... | reverse complement strand
GCAGCGCCACCACCGTGGCGCCCGATTCCCGGCCCCACGCTTGGCACAGGTGTTCCTGGTGCACCTTGGTTGCGGCGTAAGTGTTGCGAGGATCGAGTCGGGTGTCCTCGTCGACCTCGACCCAGGTGGTCGCCCGACCGCAACCGGGGGCCGGGCAGCGCGGTTCGAACCGGCCTGCGGCCAGGTCGCCTTCGGTGCGGAGCCCGGGCCGGAAAACCCCGTGCTCTGGGCAGGCCGCCTGGCCCTCACCGTAGACCACCATGCTGCTGGCAAGCACGAACCGGCCCCGGAACTCGGCCCGCCACAGAGCTTCGAGCAACGCGGCAGTCCCCACGTCGTTGTGCGCGACATAGCTTCCGACGTCGCCGAAATCGACGCCCAGGCCGACCTTGGCGGCCTGATGGCACACCGCGTCGATACCGAACACCGCCCGTCGCAGTAGTGACGGGTCGCGGATGTCGCCGAGCACGCATTCCGTTCTCGGGTCGAGCCCGTCGGAACGCAGGTCGAGAACGCGGACCTCCGCGCCGCGGTCGAGGAGTAGCTCGACGATATGTGAGCCGATGAACCCGGCGCCGCCGGTGACAAGAACTTTCATTCGTGCTGAAACGTCGCGCCGGGAGTCACGGCGCCATCATGCCCAGCGTGCGGGCGACGCCACCTCGGGTACTTCGGAGTTCATCGAAATGTGAGCAATTCGGACACGGCCCGTAAGGTTCGGGCCGATAGACCGAAGAGATGGCCCACGGCTTGTCCCGAGAACCGGGCGCGCATGCCTGACGTCGTCATTCCCGTGCTCGACGAGGCGGCGGCCCTGCCCGGGCTGTTGGCCGCCATGCCTACCGGTTATAGGCCGATCGTCGTCGACAATGGGTCCACCGACGGGTCCGGGGACATCGCATCGAGTCTCGGCGCCCGGGTCGTGAGCGAGCCCGTGCGGGGGTTCGGCGCCGCCTGCTGGGCCGGCCTGGCGGCGGCCGACCCGTCCGACGGTGTCGTGTGCTTCATGGACGGCGACGGCTCGCTCGACCCCGCCGACCTTCTCCGCGTGGCCGGGCCGGTGCTGGCGGGCGACGCCGATCTCGTCCTCGGCGCACGCCGGCCGGTGTCCGCAGGCGCCTGGCCTGTCCATGCCCGACTGGCGAACGCCGTCATCGCGGCCGAAATCCGCCGCCGCAGCGGGTACCGCCTGCACGACCTTGGCCCGATGCGGGCCGCGTCGGCCGAGGGTTTGCGGTCGCTGGGCATCCTCGACCGTCGCTTCGGCTGGCCGTTGGAAATGGTCCTCCGCGCGTCGCAGGCCTCCTGGCGGGTCTCCGAGGTGCCGGTCACCTACCGGGCGCGTATCGGTCGGTCCAAGGTGACCGGGACAGTTGGCGGCACCGCCCGGGCCGTGCGCGACATGAGCCGGGTCCTGCGGTGAGGACACTGCGCGGCGGCCCCCGGTGCCGCCCGCTGCATGTTCTCGTCCTCGCCAAGGCGCCCGTCCCCGGGCGGGTCAAGACCCGCCTGTGCCCGCCCTGCACACCCATGGAGGCGGCTGCCATCGCCGAGGCCGCATTGGCCGACACCCTCGCCGCCGTCGCCGCCTGCCGCGCCGAGTTCAAGATCCTCGCCCTCGACGGGGCTACCGGGCCGTGGTTGCCGCCAGGGTTCGAGGTTGTCGCCCAGCGCGGCGAAAGCTTCGACCAACGGCTTGCCAACGCCTGGGCCGACACCGCCGGGGCCACCGGGGGTTGGGGGATCCAGATCGGTATGGACACGCCCCAGGTCACCGCCGGCATGCTCGATCAGCAACTCTCGTCGCTCGTCGCGCCCTCACGCAGTGGCGGGCGGGACAAGGGGCACTCCCGGGCGTTGCTCGGCGCCGCCGCCGATGGCGGCTGGTGGATGATCGGCCTCCCCGGCTCCGACCCCTGCGCCGTGTTCAGCGGCGTCCCGATGAGCACCTCGTCAACCGGGGCGGCCCAAGCCCAGCGGCTGGTCGCCCTCGGCCTCGACGTGGTGATGGCACCGGAACTGGTCGATATCGACGACGCTGCGGACCTTCGCGTCGTCGCCGCGACGATACCGGCCAGCCGCACCGCGGAAGCTGCCCGCAGGGTTCTCGCCCGGATCGACGAACCGTACCTGACCGCGATCGGAGCCTGATGGGCGCGACGCCCGAAATCGGCTCCCGCCGAAAAAAGGGCGTGGCGCCTGGTCCGGCACCCGAGACCCCACATCGGTCGGTCAGTCGGACGAATAAGACTGCTCGGATCGCTCAACCGCCTCGGAGCGGGGCGTGACTGAAGACCAACAGGAGACCCCCAGAGACCTCGATGAGATCCGGCCGCAGCGCTCCGCGCTCGATTGCTCCTCGGCCGGGGCGGAGGGCGCCGGCCCCGGCGTCCGGGGCTTGCTCCGATCGAAACGGGGACGCGAAGAGCTTTGGAGCGTCGTCTATGCCAAAGCCGTTGCGCCCATCGGCCCGTTCCGTCCTTCGGTGTGGCGCAGCCCGATCCGGGGCCCTTGGCTCACGTCGGTGTTCGGTGCGATCCTGCTCGTCGGCATCCCTGTCGAGTTTGTCACCGGCCTCGTCTCCTACGCCGCCTACGACCCCCGCCTCGGTCACAACAACCCGACGCCTCACACCGGGATCCTGAACTTCTACCTGTTCAACTGGGTGTCCGCCCCCCAGTGGCTGTTCCACGTCACCGAAGGCATTCACGTCGGCCTGGGACTCGTCCTCGTCCCCGTGCTGCTAGCCAAGTTGTGGTCGGTCATCCCCAAGTTGTTCAGCTGGCCCCCGGTCACTTCGATCGCCAACGCGCTGGAGCGGCTCAGCTTGGTGCTCATCGTCGGGGGTGCCGTCTTCCAATTCGTCACCGGCATCATGAACATCGACTACTACTATTCCTTCGGTTTCTCGTTCTACGAAGGCCATTTCCTCGGGGCGTGGTTGTTCATGGCTGGATTCGCCGTCCACGTCGGTCTCAAGTTCCCCACCATGGTCCGATCCCTGCGGTCCCGAAGCCTCCGCGCCGAGCTGCGGACCGGTTTGGCCGACACCAAGTCCGAGCCTCTCGACGCCTCGGGTCTGGTGGCATCCGACCCGGCCAGCGCCACCATGTCACGGCGGGGGGCCATCGCCCTGGTCGGCGGGAGTTCGGTTGCCATCTTGGCGCTGACCGCCGGCCAGACCCTCGGCGGACCATTCCGCCAGGCCGCGCTCCTCGCCCCCCGGGGTCGCACCTACGGCGACGGACCAAACGACTTCCAGATCAACATCACAGCGGGCACCGCCGGTATCCGCGCCGCCGACACCGGCGCGTCGTGGCGTCTCGCGCTGTCTGGCGCCACCGAGACCGAGCTCGCCCGCAGCGACCTGCTGGCCATGGACACCCTCGACGCCGCCATGCCGATCGCCTGTGTCGAGGGGTGGGCCACCGTGCAACGCTGGACCGGTGTGCGCCTGACCGACCTGGCCCGCCTGGTCGGCGTCGATCACCCCACCGGCGCATACGTCGAGAGCCTCGAGAAGAACGGGGCCTACGCAACCGTCACCCTCGCCGGCAACCAGGTGCGCGCCGATCACGCCATGCTCGCCCTGCGCGTCAACGGCGTGGACATTTCCCTCGACCACGGCTACCCCGCCCGGATCATGGTCCCGGCGGCGCCGGGTGTCCACGCCACCAAATGGGTCAAGAGCATCCGCTTCTACGGGCAACGCTGAGATGCGGTACATCCGCCGCTACTACGGCGCCGGGCCGTTGCATCTTCTTTCCCTTCTGGCGTGCCTTGCGTTCGCCGGGTACGTCGTGACGCTCGTCCATCAGGCCCGCGAATGGCAGCTGATCCTGCTGTGGTTCGGCGGCGCGATCATCGGCCACGACATCGTCGCATTCCCGCTGTACGCCCTCGCCGATCGTTCCGCCGGGTTGCTCGGCGCACTTCGACACCCCGATAGTCTCCCGCCCGTTCCGTGGATCAACCACATCCGGGTACCCGCGGTCATTTCGGGCCTCCTCCTCGCTATTTCCTTCCCGCTCGTCCTCGACCTCGCCGGTCCCAGCTACCACGGGGCGACCGGGCTCAGCGTCGCGCCCTTCGCCGGGCGCTACCTCCTGATCGTCGCCGTCCTTTTCGGGACGTCGGCTGTCCTCTACGCCCTCCGGGTGCGAAGCGCCGTCCGGCGCCAAGCAATCCCAAGCCCATCGAGCCGTCCGGATGGGACCGATACGTGACCGACCACAGTTGCCCACAATTCGCGCGTCGGCCGTCGCGGCCACCTTGACCGGCGGGCCTGGACGATCGGGTAGCGAGACGATCGGCGCCATTGCGGTGGCGTGACAATCATCACCCCGCCGAACAACGATGCGGGCGCCGGCATTTCGGCCCCTCTCAGACCAGGAGAGGGTCGGCGACGATTTCGACCAGGGCCGGCCCGTCGTAGGCGAGCGCCGCGCCGAGGGCGTCGCCCAGCTCCGCGACTGACGACGCACGGTAGCCGGCGGCGCCGCACAGTGTGGCGAAGGCAGCGAAGTCGGGGTTGTGCAGGCCGGTCTGCCATACCTGCCATTCCCCTGCCCGCTGCTCCTTGGTGAACTTGCCCAGTTCGCCGTTGTTGAGCCGGACATGGGTGATGTTCATCCCGTATTTCACCGCCGCCGTCAGCTCCATGACGTACTGGCCGAAGCTGCCGTCGCCGCTCACGCTCACGACCGGCCGGCCCGTGCCGCCGACCGCGGCCCAAAGACGGTGAGCGTCGGCCGGCGTTCGCCGGCCCTGACCCAGCACCAGCGGCGGCTACGGGGCGCTCGCCAATCGCTGCCGTCACCAGGGCGGCCCACTCGGGGAAGGCTCCCATCGAGAAAGGGTGGCTGCCCTGCCCGCCTACCAACCGATCGTACAGGTCGACGTCGACCCCATGGCGCTGGGGCCGTTTCCATTCGGTCGAGGTACCTGTCCTGGGCGACGTCGGAGTCACCGCCCGGTTACTGCCTGCCGCCCTCCCCGTGGGCGGCTCCCCGGCGTCGAGGCGGAAGTGGCGGAACGTTGGGCCAGACCCGTCCCGCGGGGAGCTCGTCTAGGTCCAAGGCCCGATGCCACGCCGCCTCAATGTCGCCCGGCAGGGGTGGCGGCTCGAGGGAGGGGGCCGCCGCCATCAGCGGTGTTCGGGGTTGGGGAAGTCGAACCGGCAGCCCGCGTCCCACGCCGAGCGCTGGTTGCCGTGCACCGGGATGCCGCCCGCCTCCTTGAGGATCCGGGCCACGTGGAGCAGGTTCCAGGTCATGAAGGTCGTGTTGCGGTTGGTGAAGTCGTTCTCCGGTCCCCCCGAGCCGGGATCGAGATAGGAAGGCCCGGGGCCCGCCTCGCCGATCCACCCGGCGTCCGCCTGGGGCGGGACGACATAACCCAGATGCTGCAGGGAGTAGAGGATGTTCATGGCGCAGTGCTTCACCCCGTCCTCGTTGCCCGTGACCAGGCAGCCGCCTACCCGGCCGTAGTAGCGGTACTGGCCGGCGTCGTTGAGCAAATGGGAGTTGCCGTACAACCGTTCGATCACCTGGGTGCACACCGAGGTCTTCTCGCCCAGCCAGATCGCGCTGCACAACACCAAGATGTCGGCCGCCATCACCTGCTCGAAGATGGCGGGCCAGTCGTCGCGGGCCCAGCCGTGCTCGGTCATGTCGGGCCACACGCCGGTCGCGATGTCGTGGTCGACCGCCCGCACCACCTCGACGGTGACGCCTTGGCGGCGCATGATCTCGATCGACCGGTCGGCCAGGCCCTGGGTGTGGGAGACCTCCGGGGAACGCTTCAACGTGCAGTTGATATAGAGAGCCCGCAGGCCGCTGAAATCCCACTGGCTCTGATGGCACAGCGCCTCTTGTTCCGGCGTCAGCTCGGTCACCCCTGCCTCCAGTGCGCAATGCGTGTCGGCCACAACGATTGTCCGGGCGGTCTCGTGCCGCGCCGGCGGACATTACTCCGGCCTCCGCATTAGTGACGGCTAGCGGGCGATACGCAATCGACTTGTAAGGAGTCGAGCCGGGGCCGGACCGCTCAGGGCCCGTGCACCAACAAGTTGGTCGCTTGAGAAGGACAAACGCTCTTGTGGCCAGGCCATTTTTTTGCCCGGGATCCGACCGGGTTAACGATGTGCGAGCCCTAATCCTGTCCCGGTGTGCCGAGTAGGGTCAACAGGTCACCCAGTTGGCGGTGCTCGGTCTCCAGATGACGCAACGGTAGACGCGCTTCGATGTGGTAGCGGTTGCGTCGGCCATGGCGAACACGGGTCAAATAGCCCGTTGCCACCAACTCGGCGACGATCGACTGCACCCGACGTTCGGTCACCCCCACCCGGGTCGCGATCTCGCTTAGACGAATCTCCGGATCGGCGGCAACGGCCAGAAGCACCAATGTGTGCGTCGTGACGAACGTCCAACCCGCCTCACGCCGGTCCGCAGACTGAGCGACACTCACAGACGCAAAGATACACGAAATGCCTCAGAAGGCAGACGGTCATATCACGAAACAAAGTTCATATTGTCCCTGCAGGTCCTCGATTAGAAACTGACTGGTTGGTCTGCTACACTGAGCGATGATGCCGAAGCTCGACGCCCTGGCGAAGGAGGGGCGTCGAAGACTCTTAGTCGAGGCGGGCTCGCGGTGCGTGTCCCGTGGCGGCTACCACAACTTGTCAGTGGATGACGTGTGTGTCGAGGCCGGGGTCTCCAAGGGTGCGTTTTACACGTACTTCGCTCGTAAGCAGGACCTGCTGGTCGCGTTGGCCGACGATGACGCCGCCGGTTTGAATGAGTTGGTCGCCGACGCGGCCGATCAGGCGGGAGGCATCGAGCAGATGCGCCGGTTCGTCGCCGCCGCCATCGATCGCGGGGCCGATGTCTCCGCAGTCCAGCTCCGAGCCGACCTGTGGGCTGAGATCGGCTCCGACGATGTGCTCCAGGCCCGCTTCGTCGAGACGACCCGGCAGCGAAGGGTCGCGTTGGCAGCCTTAATCAGCGAGGCGGTCGACACAGGCGAGGTGGTCGAAGTGCCAGCCAACGCCCTCGCCGCGATCTTCCTGGCGTTAAGTGACGGCTTGATGTTGCACCGGCAGCTCGACCCGGCCAGTTTCGGGTGGGCGAATGTTCACCGGGCAGTCGAGGCGTTGCTCGAAGGGCTCCGCTCCGAGCCGTCTATTTGATGGTGGTCGCTGGAGGTTCGACCGGCGACGGGCGCAGAACAGCCGCCCGCGAAGCATTGCGCATCCGTTTGGCCCGCCACCGCGTCACCCTGTCCGCGCTCGGGCGGCGCGGTCGTGTGGTGGTGTTCTTCGCCGCACTGACCGGCGCCGTCACCGGGCTCGGGGTGGCAGGATTCGAGGCGGTCACCCGGGACGGTCTGTTCAACCATCTGGCCAAGGCGCCGTTGGCGGTGCAGGTCCTCGCCCCGCTCGGCGGTCTGCTGCTCGCCGCGGCGGCATTGCGCTTCCTGGCCGGCGGTGCCAGCCCCGCCACGGCCGACGAGTACATAAAGAACTTCCATCAGCCCGGTGTGCGTCTGGCCCTTCGACCGGTGTTGGGCCGTCTCGTGGCGAGCGTCGCCACGCTCGGCTTAGGCGGGGCGATGGGATATGAGGGGCCGTCGATCTATCTGGGTGCCACAGTCGGTTCGGTCCTGCAGAGCCGCTTCAGCCGCCACTTTTCCCGCGACGATGCGAAGGTGCTCCTCGTGGCGGGCGCCGCCGCCGGCGTGGCCGCCATCTTCAAGGCGCCTGCAACCGGCCTGGTCTTTGCTTTGGAAGTGCCCTACCAGGACGATTTCGCCCGGCGTATGCTGCTCCCCGCCGGGATCGCGGCCGCGGTCAGCTATGTGGTGTTCGTCGCCTTCTCCGGGACTGCACCCCTGTTCGCCGTGTCGGGCACGCCACCGTTCAATCTGCGCGATCTGGGCGGCGCGGCACTGCTCGGGGTGCTGTGCGGGATCGGCGCCCGGTTCTTCACCCAGGCGTTGGTGGCAGCCAAGCGACTCTCCGCCCGCATGAACCCGATCGTGCGTGCCGCCGCCGCGGGATCGGTCCTCGCCGTCTTGGCCCTCATCGCCAAGGCGGTCTTCGGCAACCCCCTCACCCTTGGTGCCGGCTACGACAACCTGACCTGGGCGTTCGACCCGCGACGGGCGGTCGCATTGGTCGTGCTGTTGCTGGCCATGCGGGCGGCCGCCACCATCGCCACCGTCGGCGGGGGCGGCGTCGGCGGCCTCTTCGTCCCCCTGGTCGTCGAAGGTGCCCTTCTCGGCCGGACGATGGGCGGCCTGTTCCACACCGCCGCCAACGGCAGCCACTTCTTTCCCCTCGTCGGCGTATCCGCCTTCCTCGGAGCCGGCTACCGGGTACCCCTCGCCGGCGTCGTCTTCGCGGCAGAGGCCACCGGGAGGCCCGGTTTCATCGTCCCCGGGCTCATCGCGGCGATCGTGGCCCAGCTGTTCATGGGCAAAGCCTCCGCCTCCCCGTACCAGGTCGCACCGCGCGCCGGGCACCTCGAGCGGCGCTTCCCGCTGCCCATCACCGCAGCACTGAGAACCGACGTCGCCACCATGCCCCCCGACACCACCCTTTCTGAGTTCTTCGGCCACCACCTCCTCGCCAACCGGGAAAAGTCTGTGACAGTCGTCGACGGGGCCCGCTACCTGGGCGTAATGGCGCTCGAGGAACTCCAGGCGATCCCACACGACCAATGGGACAGCGAACAGGTCGGCGACCACATGCGCATCGACCTACCCACCGCAAACCCCACCATGTCGGTGCGCGACGCCCTCACACTCATGGAAGATGCCGACATCGACCTGCTCCCCGTGCTCGACGGCGAAACCTTCGTCGGTGTCGTCACCACCACCGAAATCCTCAAACTCGACGACATCCTCGACCAGACGGGCGGCGAACCGTGAAACCGGCTCCGTCAGTCTCAGCCCGTCCACAATAAGTCCTCACAAAGATGAATACTCGTAACAACTGATGACAACTGAATCAACGGATCTCGATGACGTTGTTCGCATGCTTGACGGTGATATGGCGGCCCCGACAGGATCTCGTCCAGCACGCCCGGATAGGTAGCGGCCTTATCGGTCACGGCCTTATCGGTCACGGCCTTATCGGTCACGGCCTTATCGGTCACGGCCTTATCGGTCACGGCCTTATCGGTCACGGCCTTATCGGTCACGGCCTTATCGGTCACGGCCTTATCGGTCACCACTTCGATCGGTTCCGAACCGGTCGCCGCGAGGCCTTGGTGAAGATGCGCATCAGGGAGCTTCACCATGCCAGGCGAGATTGTCCTCGCCCGGCTTTTCCAGCCAGCTCCGAATGGACGCGACGACGTTGCCTTTGAGGTAACGGTGATGGGCCCCCTACTACCCCGGGCAGCCTTCTGCTCACTTGCTACCCTGGCCAACAGCGGACCCGACGCATGCCTCCCAGGCACGACGTGACCCCCACCCAGCCGGGTCAGAACGGATTCTCGGTGATGAAGCGGACGCTCGCGGTACTCGTCTTTGTGGTCGCAGTCGGCTGCTCGACCGGGTCGAAATCGCCGCCCAACGTCAGCGCCGAACTCCTCACCCTGTCGGACCTCCCGGCCGGGTGGATCGTCGACACCGCCACCCCGGTCGTCGCCGCGCCGGCGTGCCTGCAGCCGCTGGCCGGCCAGCCGGGCACCACGGCGAGCGCCCAGGCACGCTTCGCGGGCAGCGCCGCCCGGATCCCGGTCCTCCACGAAGACATCGCGTATTTCCCCGACGGCGGTGCCGCCGCGCTGTCGGCGTTCGACGCGCTCATCAACTCGTGCTCCGACATCCGTATCACCTACGCCGGCCGGGTCCTGCGGGGCACCATCACGCAAATGTCGTTCCCCAAGCTCGGCAACCAGAGCGAGGCGTTCCAACTCCGGCTCAGCTACCGAGATGTGATCGTCGTCCTCGACGAGATCACCGCCCGCAAAAACAACACGGTGATGTCGATGTCCGACGAGGCGATCGGCACGCCCGACGTCACCCAGGTCCAGCAGATCGCGTCCACCGCGATCGGAAAGCTCTGAGTTCGCCGACCATCCAACCGGCGAGCGCGCCGTCGCGCCACGCCTCGGCGATCCTCACCTCCTGCCCCAGGACCCCCGATGCAGAGGTGCCGGGTCCGATGCCCTCAACCGGTCGCGGGGCGCCGGCCGATCCCCGTTCTCCGAGTGCGTGCAAGCGCTCATGTGATCGACAGCTCGCCGTCGCGAAGCCTGACGACCTCTGATCCGGCGAGGAGGCCATAACCGTCGAACAACCCGTCGACGTCGCGCCGGGCGTTGCGCTGCCGGCGCCACAGGTCGAAGGACCGGAATCGAGCCTGAAACGGCGACCGCCTCGGCGAGCTGCCCGGTGGCGACGCGTCCAAAGCGACAGCGGCCACGTCGAGACTTTCCACCGCCCGTGCAAGCTCGTCGGTACTGGACACCTCGACCAGGTCGACGACGTCCCCGAAGATCCGCTCGAGCTCAACGACGCGGGCTTGGCGTCGAATGCCCGGGCGGTAGCGGGCCAAGTCGCACGACGATCGCCATCGCCGGCCATTCTGCGCCACGGCGACCACACCCCACGAACCACCCACCCCCGGGCTGCGATACCGTTGACCCGTGCCCAAAGCCCCACAGGGCCGGTCAGGGCGATACGCAGAGTTGGACGCCGGCCAGCTGGCGGATGCCGTCGAACGCTCCTACGAGCGCGACGAGCTGCCCGATTGGGAACTCGTTTTCGAGTTGAGTCGGCGCACCATGTCTGCCGAGCATGGCCAAGTCGGGCAGGAACCCGTAGCGTCGTCCAGCGGGGCGTAGACCGGCTCCCGGAGTCGTCTCGCTCCGTCGTCCCGACAATTACCTTGACCGGGAGGACCGGCCGGCTCCTACGATTCGTTGATGGGGGTCGGCGTGCAACCGTGTGGGCCTGCCACCCGACCTTTTCGGCTTCACCTGCCGCTTTCGGCTGTCCGGGCCGGTCGAGCGCGACGGGAGAAGATAGGGGCACCGTTGCATTGAGGCTGACCGGGTGGTGGGCGACGGCAACGAAGAACGGATGTCCGGCGCCTCGCCCGAGCCCTCGAACTGTTCGACCTCACCGCCGCCGACCCCCGCTGGGCCGGGCGGCGGCGAGAGGAAGTCCTGCGGGCCCGGGAGGTCACCTGCGACTGCCTCGCCGGCGACAACATCTACGCCACCTCCTCCGAGTCCCTCGACCGCTACTTCACCGCGTTCGCGGTCCTCGCCCGCCAACCAAACCGGGTCCACCTGCCGACACGCACCGACGGCTAAGCACCAGGAAACCAAGCGGCGGGCTTCGGTCCTTACCGTCGTTCCCGGGTCATGACACGGAGAACGCAAACAGACGAGGTTGAGGCAATCGACCCAGACGATGCAGTCGGTGGCCACGTTCGCTAGCCGGCGACCGTGGATGCATATTGGCGTGTTTGACGGTGTTGTGAAACGCCCCCGCCGGGATAAGGTGTTTGCCTTGTCAGTCACCACCTGAAACGAGCTCTTCGAGGTGTTCGGCGCCCGCCTTCACTCAGCCGAGCGAAGCCTCACCGTGGCGTCGACCCCGGTTAGGTCGGTTTCGGCTTCAGGGCGGCGACGACAGCAGCGAATTCGGCTCGGAGCTGATCGAGCCTGGCCTTTCCTTCGGACGCCTCCGCAATGATGTCGGCCGCCAGCCAGGTTATGAGGCGGCCGGCCGGGCCAGGTAGAACCCGACCCGGCCGATCCGGTGCTCATCGTCGGTGTCGGCCAACAGGTATCCGACCAGCTGGTAGCCGACTCGACGGGCCATGGACAGGTCCGTGGTGGTTTTCAGGTCGACCAGGCATCCGTTCACGATCAGGTCGCCGTCAGCGCCGCCCAGCTGGCGGCTCAAGGCGAAACGAGGGTTGGCGGTCACCGGCTGGTAGAACTCACCCCGATAGGCATCCACGAACGCCTGGCCTAGCGCCGACAAGTCAGCCACCTCCGCCTCGTCGACGAACCCAAGATGCTCGTCAACCGAGCTGCTGGAGCTCAAACGGTCAAGGCGGCTCGGCACCCGGCCGGCCCGGGCTTGGGTCTCGTAGAGGGCCAAGACGTAGCAGAACCTGGCCATCGACTCCTCGTCCGACCCGGCGAGAACACGACCGCGGGGATCGTGGCCGGCAACGAAATCGTTCATGGCGTCAGCGACCGCGTCGAACGGCGTCGAACTGTCGGGGCTGACGGCGGTGGTCATTGGTAGGCCCACGGGCGACAACCGCTACTTCCCGCAACGCCTCTCTGGCGAAGTCGCACGCCACCGTCGGGTCCCCCCGTCGTCGTAACTCGGCCGAGCCGGTCGAGCCGCCGAGTTCCCGGTCAGCTACAGGGCGCTCAAGCGGCCCGGCTCGCGCCCCGAAGAGCCGCCTTGGTTTAGCCGTCTGGGTCCGCGTACACATCGGGCGCAACTGGGGCGCCCCGATGTCGCAGAAGAACGAACCGGAGTTGGTGACCAGCGGCCCCTACCGCCTGGTCCGCCACCCCATCTACTCCGGCGTACTGCTCGCCGGCGTGCGCCACCGCGGTGGCGCTGAGTTGGACGTGGCTGATCGCCGTCGCCCTCGCCGGGGTGTACTTCGGCTACGGCGCCATCGTCGAGGAGCGCAACCTGACCGTGCAGTTCCCCGACCCCTACCCGGCGTACCGGCACTCGACCAAGATGTTCGTGCCCTTCACCCTCTGAGCGACTCGCGCGAGAAGCACGTAACTATCGGTCTCGCGCCTCGACCAACCAACCGGCCGAGGGGCTCGGCCCACACCGACCGACCCCGCCATCGGACCCGTCGACGCCGAAAAGGTTTCCGGTTCCCGAAGCGTCGTTCTCGCAAATCCTTCGTCCACCGTCACCGGTGCGGAACGCCGCCCTCGGCGCCTGGCGTTCGCTCCCCTGAGGCCGACCGCCGTCTGGTGGAGGGAATCGAGGCTGCCCGAGGCGCAAAAGGGACCTGCCGAAGCGGATCAATGCCGTCTGTCCGGACGGCTCGGCGAGATTCGCGCGCCGCGGCCTGGGTGGCATTGAGACCGGTCTTTGATTGCGGGGCGTTGGCGCACAAGTCTCAGCGGACAGCGGCGTCGACCGGTAGTAGCTGGGTCCGGGGCGGCGGTGCGCCGAGATGCTGGAGTGGCGAGTAGCAAAGCGCCAGGACGATGATGAGGCGTCGGGCGCAGCCGGGTGGGCGGTCCCGGGCCGGTCGGGGCGGGGGCGGCCCGGCAATACCCAGCCGGGGTCACACCGGTTCGTTTGGGGCACGTCCCGTTCGCCGGGGCTCGGCGTCTGCAATGGGGCTGATCGGTGGCGCCTCGATCGTCGTTGATCGTGCGCCACCGACTCACCGATGGGAGCGTGTTTGTGGACTTCAGGCGCTGTATCGCCAGGCGGGTTGGGCTGCGGCGTCGCGCTTGGGGCTGTACTGATAGTTGGTGATCAGGCTCACGGCCGCGACGGCGGCGCCAGCAGCCAGGTAGAACAATGTCAGGGCGGGGTCGCTCTTGGAGAAGTTCAGGGCGAAAGGGGCGATGAAAAGGAGCACGGCGGCCAGATAGTCGCCGGCCGAATGGACCGTGAATGGCAGGACCTTGACCACGCCGAGCGGGTAGCGTGTCAACATGCTGACCAGCAACACGGTGGCGCCGACCACGATTCCTGTTCCCGTCGCCCCCGATGTTCCGTGCACGGCCAACGCGATAACAATCAGCGACACACCAACGGCGTAGTCGGCGATGGCGTGAAGCCAGGCCGGTAGCAATCGAATGAGCGACATTCTCTATTCTCTCTTTCCTCTTCGGGCGATGTTGCAGATGTATTCGACGTCGCGCTACCGGTCGGATGATGGCGTTGGTTCGATTGTCCTTGGGTCTCCGGGATGTGCCGGATCGAGCCCGGCATCCGCGATCAGCGCCGAAAGGATCGAGTTCGGCGGCCGGTCATAGGAGAATCGCAAGGACCGGCGGGGGCAATATCGGTTTGGTCCAGAAGGCTCCGGTGGGGTTTGCGGCGTCGTGGCCAGCGCAGAACCAAAGGGCAGGCGGGTGCACCGTTGTCACTCACGAGTACGGTTCTGAGCGCCTGTCCAGATGAGATGGAAAGCCGGAGGGCGCTTCCGCCGCGCCCGCGCGGTTACGGGCGGTGGTGATGGAACCGGCAGTGGTGGAAGACCGCACACCCGCCGCCGATGGTTGCTTCGGCATTTATGGCGTCGCCTGGTCGGCCCATCCGGCCCGCCTCCCGTTCCGAACATTAGTCGACATGGACGGGGAATCGAGCTTCGAGGCGTTGAGCGACACCGCTCTGGTTATCGCGATCAGCCGCCTACAACAAGAAGCGCTCGCGGAACTATACCGGCGCCACGGCGGCCCGCTGCTCTCTCTCGCCAGTCGGGTGTTGCGCGAAGCCGAGGCGGCCGAGGAATTGGTGGAGAATACCTTCCTTTCCCTGTGGCATGACCCGGAAATGTTCGATCCTGAGAGGAGTTCCCTGAGGTCGTTTCTCATGGCTCAAGCCCACATCCGCGCGGTCGACATCATTCGGTCCAGTCCGACGGTACGAGCGGAACGCGAAGCTGCGGCGAAAGGGGAACATTTGCCTGCGGACGAGGCGTTGGACCTTCCGGTCGGCCAGGAGGTACGCGCCGCGCTGCGCGGCCTGTCGCCGGCCGAGGAGAAGGTGATTGCACTTGCCTACTTCGGGGCGCACACCTACCGGGAGATCGCCGTGCTCCTCGACGAGACCGAGAGCACGGTCAAGAGTTGCATCAACGAAGGGCTCACCCAGATCAGCACGAGCCTCCAGGCCCTCGGCGGTGGTCACCGGTGAGCAGGCGTCTCGACCACCCCGACGTCGAGGGGTTCCTCGGCCCGTTCGCACTCGACGCGCTTGACCCCGACGAGCGCGACGAGGTCCGAGATCATCTGCTCGACTGCGTCCGCTGCCAAGCGGCGATCGCGGATTACCGGGAGGCGGCCGCGCTGGTCGGCGGCGCGGAGATATCGGCGTCCACCTCGCTGTGGGACCGCATCGCCTGCCGTCTCGAGTAGCCGCGCCCTTGTCCGAGGGTCCTCGAAGCTCGACAAGCTTGCTGTGGTGCCGACCCACTCCTTGACCGTTGGTCTGAGGTTACGCGTCGCTTGGCAAAGAAATCTGTCTTCATGGACGGAGCGTCGTCGTCTGTCGCCGGGGGCAGATCAGGGTGTTACCTGGCCGGTTGCTACCGCGGGGAGTGTCGGTTTGCTGGGGATCGGGTTGTGCTCGATGGTCACGAGGAAGTCGGTTACGCCAGGCGGCGAGGAGAACATGACGACGTCGCGATCGCGGCCCAACGCGGCCGCAGCGGTGACGGTCCCGTCGTCGTCGCTCCACAGCTGATACGTCCCGTCGTCGGCGGGGGACCGAAGGGCGCTGTCGATCGCGTAGCTGGCGCCGCCGTCAGCCCGGCTGACCACGCTGAGCAGGGCGTCGCCCGCCGGGCTGCGTAGGACCGTGACAACTGCCGCCGGGTCGGTCGCGGCGACCAGGGCCCGTTCGGTCAGTTCGATACGGGCGGCCGTCGCGTCCAGATGGTCGAAGCGGACCTGGCCTTGGACAAATATCCCTGCCAGCGTGACGGCCAACACCGCGATGGCGACCACGAACGCGACGGGTACGGCCCGGCCCGAGGCCCGCGCCGCGGGCGGAACGACCCCGTTTCGCGATCCGTTGGCCCCGGGGCCGGCCAACGGCGACACGGTGGCGCCGTGCTGTCTGAGGGTTTCCACCAATCGGCGGTGGTCGTCCAGCTCGGCTCGGCACGACTCGCAAGTTTCGAGGTGCGCCTCGATGAGAGCGCGCTCGCGGTCGTCGACCGCGTCCAAGGCGTAGGCGCCGAGGAGTTCTTGGATCTCGCTGTGGCCCGGGTCATCGTCAGCCACACTCCGCCGCGCCCATCGGCTGAAGCAAAGCTTCAAGGCGGCGAAGCCCGGTGCGTATCCGGCTCTTGACGGTCCCTTCCGGCTGCCCCAGTTTGATCGCCACTACCCGATAGGTGTCGCCCCCGAAGTACGCCAGCTCGATGGGCACGCGTTCTTGCATGGGCAGAGCGCACAGCG
>Ga0302325_10015573_pt1 | contig 16161 bp, 15 predicted proteins | sample Palsa_T0_2_FD_201948 | JGI IMG/M metagenome (GOLD analysis project Ga0302325, IMG submission 201948) | Peat permafrost microbial communities from Stordalen Mire near Abisko, Sweden - Palsa_T0_2 | ecosystem: Environmental > Terrestrial > Soil > Palsa > Peat permafrost | place: Sweden: Abisko... | reverse complement strand
TGTGAAAATGTGAAAATAAATACAGATGTTTTATCCACGAGCCTTCGAGGTTGGTAAGTTGCAGCTGGTCAATCTGCGCGCGCGGCAGCAATCAGGCTTAGTTCTAGTGGGGTCGGCGGGGGTTGATACAATGGGCGTCGGCTATTTTAAGAGGAGGGATCCCTCGTCGTGGCAGTTGGTGTTTGAGATGCTTGCGTACCGCAGCAGCAGCCAACCACAGCCTGTCCTCAGACGGAAGCCTATCGCATCTATCTTGGGTTTCACCGCGCGCTAGCTTGTGGTTGGACGGTCCCGACCTCCTCGTCACCCTCGTGGGCTGAGGTGAGCCATAGCCTGAATCGGAGACAGAAGATGGTGGATGGGCAATATAAGGAGCAATTAAGTCAGAAGGATGAGGCAGTGTGTCCGACTGTGCCGAAGTGGGAAGGTTGGCGTTGCTGAAAAAGCCTAGAATCCGTAAGTTCCGCGTAAGCTTAGCCTATCATATGCTTGGGAAAAACGAAAGGTGTTGGCGGCACGTAGGACTAATAAGCGTGTGTGCAGTTTGCTTCTTTTCATTGTCTCAAGTATTTAAGGGCTTGGACCCGCCCCCCGACCACATCCATGCTTGCTTTAGATCTATTCTTTCTTGCGCCCTACCCTTGCTTTCGTGATACTATATTTTACAATTCCATTCGAGACGATAACATTTGTTTTGCGATCATTTGAGAGGCAACGACCCCTGGAGGGATTACTTGGTTGAAGATACGTTTACAATGAAATCTGGGCAAGGAAGAGAAACGGATGCTCCCGAGGCTGCCGCGCAGAGTACGGAAGCAACGGAGTCGACCTTAAAAGCCAAGTCTCGACCAGAAGAGCTCGAGGATATGGATAAGGGAACTGAATCTGATATGAATGCGGAATTACATCTTCGAGGCGGCGCCGGAAAATCGAGTACTCGATATAAAAGCACGACAACACGACGTGCCCCAACAACGAGGACCAGGGGCAGTTCTGGATCGTCCCAGAGTTATGTGAGCTATGGTAGCGGTGGTAAGACGATGAGTTATGTTAGTTATGGGAGTGGACAGGAGAAGTACCGCAAGCCCTACACTGCAAAGCCGCGGTATCAGATGATGTGTTGTGCTTTTATGTAACAGGAGTAATTGATTAGGCGAAGAGGAGTTCTATGGTTTGAAGTCTTTTAGGACTTATACGCTTGTGAATGACTTTGGAATGGGAGTATCTGGCGTTATGTGGAGGTGGGGAGATTGGCTACGTGTCTTATCAATTGTACGATGGAACGTGTGACTGAATGTGTGTTTGTCTTGTGGACTTGGAATTTGTATTATCTCGACTTCACCCTCTCTCGGCATCTCGGTCTTTCCTCAACACGACTCTACCCGAAGCAAACATTCTCCAACGACAGAATACTCCAGAAGGTGAACCGTTGCGCTGCTCTTCCATGGATACGACACCGGAGCCGTCCCACTGGGAAAATTATTGGCACCCTGTAAGGGTAAATGTCACCAACGACGAAAATGAGGGACACAATTGGAATCGTGGAAGTGATTACAGAGAACAACACGGACCCGGTCGACGACGCAGCAATGACGAGTTTGGGAGTGCGCGATATATCAGGCGGAGGAGAAATGGATTTGGAAGTCGAGAATGAGAGTATTTTCGCCGATGTTTAGGGCTTAGAAGAAGAGAACCTCGGAGCATGGGACTTTGCACCATGAAGTGAAGGGCTCAAAGTGCTGTGGGGCTATTCGTGTATAAATGATCACCAAAATGGATTGGCGTCACTGACTCACTCGTTGACCTAGGAAGCGAGGTGTGACAGTGATTGGAGGTTGTCAGGTTCGTGGTCAATCTTTAAGGATATAATTCACATGTTCTCAATTCCGTACTTTACTCGGTATCTTTTCAGTCTTCTTCGCCCTTTGATTTTCTTTTTCAACGAGTTTGCGAGCTATAAACTGTATCTCATATTTCAATACACGATTCCAAATCACTAGAAACTAAATGAAAAACTAACTAGCTGAATAATGACGGCCGAGAGAGCCAGAGACTATTCTGGAAAGGTTGGAGACGACAATGCAGCCTCTCCGTTTCAAGAGAAATTGACATTAGATAATCCTATACTAGTACACAGGTGAGCAAGATCTCGCAGATTCGTCGGCACATATCCTTGATGCTCTGATGCTGAGAGGTCACAGAAGAGGTGACACTTGTTGTACCGGAAACGGAAAAGAAAAGGAGGTCATAGTCAGCTTTGGGAGCCTAAGCAAAGCAAGAAGCGGGTCAGCACACCCATAGCCATACAGGCCGTATTGTGGACAACGCAGACTGAGAAAGAGATCTGAAGAAAGACACTGCGACGTGATGTGAACTCTATACAACTTGAGAGAAAATGCAGACACTTCAACGACAATGTTCTTCACCATAGTTGGAGGCAGGTAACCTCATCAAAGTCACCGTTTAACCTGAAACGAGAGCCTTTGGCTGCGAAGATCTCAAATAAACCTCGTTATATTTTCCCTCAAACTCAGCGTCATCTGGTCACTGCCCTGTAGATAACCATCATTGGTCAGCACATGCATTCAGACTCCATAATACATAACCTGACAACCCTTACCACCCGATCTTCTCGTTCCTCCACTATCAGCCTTGTTAGCAACCGTTTTTGCTTTCTCCCGGTTTTTCTCTCTTGCCACTCTCTTCTTCTGCTCCATTTTCACTTTATTCTCAGGACTCAACGGCGGAAGTGCCAACTCCAAATCATATTTTGAGTCTTTCGCCAGTTTTCTATTGACCACGAGACCGCTTTTCTTTGGATCTCTCTCGCCTTTACGACGGGCTATACCACTTATTTGGCCTGATTCTCTCAGTTAGTTATATATTGTGTAGTAGAGTGGTATATCAAAGAGAGCCTGACTGGCAAGGAAATACGCACCAGAGTCTCGTCGCCATGCCGCGGGACCAGGTCTGTTTTTGGCGCTCCAGATTCCAGGCAATATAACCCTCTTGTCGCCTCTGCGATTTCCTCCTGCTGCTGGCAATGAGGACTTCTTAGAAAGCGCACTTGGGTTTTCGACTGTGCTTTTGCTTAGGGAGTCCATCATTCACGTGCCCTGTTCGGTTCTTGATTCTGGTATAAAAACTCCAAATAACTGGATATCGTTCTGAGATAGAAATAAGCTATGATTTGAAGTCGAGCAGGGACAGGGAACCAAATCTGCGCGAGGTAGACGTTGAGGAGACGGGTTTGCCGAGAATGCTAACAAGTGCATGGAAGACTGTTGTGATGAGCCCCAATTTGCTGCCTGAATGACAGAAATGATCTGCACAACTCTTGATAGTGTTTTTCACAGCCCTATAGTACTTCACTGACCTTGAGAATTCATTCGTGAGTATAATGATAAAGTATTTTGAACTGTGCCTCTGTTCCGAGTGGTCATACCAAAATCTTCAAGCATTGGAACAGCAATCAAATCTCCTGACGAAATAGCCATGTTAATATGCCACAGAAAAGTGTGAAACGTCAGCTCTCGCTCGCTTGGGATGGCGGTTGTAAGGGCAAAGGCTGTGTCTTCGAAATGTCTGTTGATAATGGACCAAGCGGGCCGAGACAGCCTTCAATTCAAGCTCGCGTAGTATTCATCAGAATTATGGGCATGTGACAAGCTGCTTTTATAGTTTCTAGACTTAGGAAACATTCTCTAATGTATTGAAATCAAAGTTTCAGCCTAGCGCACTGGGAGCGGATTTAGTCACCACAAGTTCAGTGCATTATGTGATCAAAATTGTGATCCCGTGGGCATGACAATGATGATATACTTGGAATTCCGTTAATTACCATATAAAAAAAAGCAAGCTCAATAACCTACAATGAGAGAAGAGACATATGAAACGTTGCATCAGAGATCCCTGGTTCTGTATAGTAGGTGCTAAGTTATGCGACAGCGCTACTGTTTGTGATTTAACGGATATCAGGATTTTCCTCGATGCTGGAGATTTTGACCCCGGGAAATTCATCCAAAATCGAACTCTGCTCTACCAGCTTGACAACTTTCTTACGGATGCTCCTGTCTTTACACATGACGAAAATCGTCGGAGTTGTGGCTTCAACGGCTATCCCGACCATGAACATATCCATTGTCAAAGAATGGATACCGAATGCTGGCAGCTCTTGTAATAGATCTTTTATGCGTGGGGCTAGCTGGTTCCATAGATCTCTCGCCGGACCAACTGCTGTCCAGATACGGGACCCTCCAGGCCGATCAGCCAAAAGCCCCACATATCCGCCTGTGGATAGTTGGAAAGTTGGATCTGGTAACTCTGCTTTTTGTTTGGGATGCAGTACTTTCTTGACAAAGGCCGAGAACTTGGAGGATGGCTCTGGTTTGAGTACTATAGGCATATTGAACCTCATCTCCGATTTGGAAACCCCAGAGACAATAGATGCGCTGGACATTGGGGCGCTCTCAGCTTCTTTTGGGTCGAGGTTCGGCATCCACTTTACCTCGATGCTTGTTCCTTCATTCCCTTCCGCCGAGCTAGTAATGGCTGGTTGATTTATGTGTCCAGAATTGTCTGTTCCCAAAGATCCTGATGCCTTTCGACTCGCGCGACTCGCCACCGCCTTCCTAAAGACGGTCCGGAACGTGGGCCGCAGTGCTTCCTCTTCTACGGCATGTGGCTTGTGCTCAACTTTTGGTAAGACTGCCTCATCTGAAGTCTGGTCTTTTTCTGTAGAGTGTTTGTAAGCAATTTGATCGCGTCCTTTGCTCGGACCAAACGCAAGTCCATAATCCGTAGCCTCCTCTTTCGCCAATGGATTGTTTTTTGTCGGCTCATTGACAAGCTCAGCACCAGGTGAGCGCTGGGACACATCCTGCCGTTGGAGTTCCGTTGGTTTTAACACACGCTCAGCTGTGGCTTTCGGCCCTTCGTCAAAGGTCGAGGACACCCTAATGCCGAGCGTTTCCTCCTCCCTCAGAGACATCCAGCGTCTGTAGTCTTCAGCCGTTGCGAAAGTCGGTTTGCTCTTGCTCCCAAGTTGTCTGCAGATTTCTAGTTGCGTATGATAAAAAGGGATGATATAAGCAAACCCGGTGCCTATGTTTCCTGCGACGATATGGCCGTAGACATGTCCGTTGGAGGGATTGATTACTAATGCCCCACAATCTCCCTCTTCTGTGGAGAGAATCAGAATTCGTCGTTGTCTCGTGCAAGTCAGTGGATGAGTATAGCCATACATACCTATGGGCTCGTTCAGATTGACAGTCCAAACTTCACACATCTTTCGAGATCCTGGTAACCTCATTGAGACAGACGTTCCAAGTATCATGCCGGAGGTAGAGCCTCTTGCCAAGATTGCTAATACGGGGGACCTGGAAGGTAGAGTCATGGCGATTCCATGAATACTCGAGACCTTGTTATCGTGCAGATATTCGTTAACTTGTGAAGGCTTATCGCCAATTAATTCGACCAGTGCCCAATCCAAACCCAATGAGCCGTTGCGTATTGAAGTGGTGGCGATCACTACGAAGGGTTTCGCATTCATCATGCTCAGCGTTGGCTCTTGACCAATTGCTACTCCTTTTCCTTTCTGGTTCTCATTTTGTGAGGATGTTACATCTTCTGGTTCTTGATGAGTTCCGGAAAGGGATGACGATCTGATGGCTGATTTTCCCGTTGGTTCATTTTCATCCTCAGAATCGTCGGCTTGTTAGATACTGATCAGCCTTCTTAAGACTCCTTTGCCCTATATTCACGGTGGTCGGAAATACTCACAATCTTCAGAACTTATACCACTATCTCCATCGTACTCTACGGATCGAACTAGACGAGAGCTGCCTAGGGTGGGCATATAGTCGTTTAGAAAGCCATGAGCTGCAGTTAACCCATAAAGATCCCCATCTATTAATATGGCACCACCAATTGTCATCTTGATGTCTTCCTCTGGGCGCCAGGATGTATCTGGCCTCGTTTCATATTGAGTTCTTCGTCTGGCGGTGACTTGGACCCCGCATAGACTCTTCATTGGATAGCTCAAGTAAAGTAACCTGAAGATAGTATCTCCTGCCTGCTTTACATCTTCCTTTGTCGTTGAGAGAAAAGTAGACGGATGCTGTCCAACTAATGAAGGTTCAACAATTGATGGAACTTGTTGAACCTTCTCTGCCGTAGTATCTGACTTAGGTTCTGACTCCTCGGAACCGGTAGAGACCACAGGGAAAGGCAAAGCCCTTGAAATCATTCGCGAGTACACGGCTTCGCTAGGCATAATGGTATTTGTGAGACTGTTGCTGCTATACCGGCTCGTTGGCGGCACTTCGAGGGTGGATCGTCGTTCCATATCATCCACAGTTGGAAGAGGAATTGGCGGGATTGCCCATTTGCGTGAACTTTTGCCCGATCTGATAGTCCTTGAAGGCGACACAAAAGTAGGCAAAGTAGGACTACCCTTGCGGATGTCAGGTGATAAGAGAAGCCCAGAAGATGGGCGAGGGAAGTCATCGTCTTTCAGATCCATGCGTGCTTGCGCTTCAGCTGCAAAACGAGGCGGAGCATTGAATTCTGGAGGAAAAGAAGCATGTCCTAAGCGGATAGCAGCATGGTCCCTCATGATCCCACTAGCTTTCACAACATCGCGTGCCTTGATCCTCAAAGAAGCATCCTCACAACAGAAGAAGATGACGGGATTTGACCTCTTTTGTTTGCGCCCAACCATATAAATACTGTGGCAGAAGAAAGGCCGATATCTGATATCCAGGCCCAGGCGGTCCTCCTCGTCATCCAAGATCACATCTATAGCACTTCGGAGACTGCTATTGTAAGTACTTTGGACGCCGCTGATGGCCTCCCAGCAGCTGTCCTTGTTATCGAAGACGCAGAATAAGACTCCGCAGCAGCTCTTGGGATCAGGCCAGCGCGGGGCGAATCTCAAGATGTCGTGGATCGTTCGGTAGCTTGCCGTTTGCGTTTCCGTGATCGTTCCTATTGTTTGCATGATCGTAGTTGTTTGTTATTCCGTACCAGGAGGTCAATTTATGAGAGCCTCGATTGTGACACGATGAGGATGTTCTGTAACAGGAAGTTTCGAGTTCAGCTGAAAAGTCAGCTGCTGAGCCTTGCCGTGCCTAGAGCTCAGCCACGCTGCAGCTGGGCGCATTGTCAACCAATCGGACCAAGCAAGCCCTGAAACATAAGTCGCAATTCGCCAACCTCTTCCCCGTTTCGAAAAATGTGCTCTATTATCGTTCTGTTCAAACTTCACTCTGGAATTGAGAAATGTTATGCACGTCCTGAAAGCAGGTATTTGGGCTTAAATCCTTCCGATCAGAACGACAAGATGGCTGTCCGGCCACTCGATCCCCTGAATTCCGCTATGAATATGCCCCTCTCAAATGAGGGCAAGGCTGCGATCGTGTCCTCTTTCTGGAAGATTACCATCCAACCTGAGGAATTTGCCCGAGTTCAATCGAAACTGGCAACATATTTCCGATACTACGAAGAGCAGTGTAAGAACTTCTTGTATAGCTGTACACGAAGCCAACAACTGGTGCGCACAAAGACCCACAGGGATATCGTGAACCTTGCACAACTTCTTCAAGGCGTATTGCCTGGCCCTACTCTAAGAAAAGAAGATATTTTGCAAATATTCAGAGATAAAATACCAGTTTCGGTACCACCCGCAACAGATCAACTTCTTTATGCTACGATCGACTTCGTCACTCGCTTGTTACTGATGATCGATATCGGACCAGAACGCTCTGGCGACAGGACAATCCAACAACTCCCTGTTCCCTGGCAAGGCAACGTTACTCTACCAGATCTCATTGCAAAGCAATTTAGTGGCACAAAAGAGCTGGTTGTGCCAGTGAGACTTGAACGCATTTTCATTGCCCCAAATTTGGAAGTCATTGGAGACATCCATATCGTCTGGACGGATAATCTCGCAGACCACCTGAGAATGTCCGAAGATGACACAAAAGTGGCGTTATACAGCCACGTACAATTCCTAAAGATGAACCGAAACAAGTTAGTAATATCTCTGACCGTCCAAATTCGAGGACTGATTCAGGATTAGTCCTCTCTTACCTCCAGACTTCGTGGACGAAACTCTTCAAACACTAGCTCTACTGCTGCCTCGGCGAGATACAACAGTTTCCAGATGGTTTCGCAGTCAGCAAAATTTAAAAGAACTTCAGAATCGGGTTGATGATGAAGCAGCAAGTGAACGCCGCTTGAAGGCTGCGGAAAGGCAAATAAACAAATTTGTTTTCTGGCATGATCGGCTAGTCATTCTGAAGCAAGCATTTGATGAGTCCCAACCGAAGACCTTAAGGCAATGGTGGAATGATAGGCGGAATCCTGTGCAATGGTATAACTTTTGGTTTGCTGTTGCTTTGATTGTTGGTTTGACTGTACTGTTCGGAGTTGCCTCCACGGTTGAAGGGGCTATGCAGGTGTACAAAGCTTACCATCCTTCACCTTCGCCGTGATGGATTTTTTGGAATTTTTCGCGAACATACACACGTCTGCAGACCTAATTGAATGGGGAATCTTTCATCTCTTAATGTACAGCTGGAAGTAATTCTCACTTTTGGGCAGGGGGAAGGGCGGATTTGCAGTTTTTTTTTGGCCAAGTCTCTTTGAATTTATGGATTTTGACTTCTGATCATCTGCATAGTCAGAAGTGAAGACACCAAATATATAGAACAGCATTTCTCTATGCGTTTTTAATTTGATGAATGATAGAAGACCCATCCTACCTATTGAGTTCTTAAAAATTATATTAGATGAAGAGAAAGGAGGCGGGGTAGCTCGCTTAGAGACGCACTAGCACGGGTAGACTCGGGACAACCCACTTTCTCTCAACTCTCTTCTCTTCTCCTCCTTCTAATCTCAAGCATCCAAGTTCAACCCTAGGTATATAGCTCCTCAAGAATATATACTACAATTGGTAAACCTGAATTTTCTGTCGCCATGCAGAAAGGACTCTTAGCCTGAGCTAGGTAACTTGAAGGGCTGGTAAGCATCTCGCTAGCATCTAAGGGAAGGATCAAGGTCACACAGCATGGGCTGGACCGCATGGAGCGGACCGCAAGGGTCGGCCGCACCCGCAGTACTGCGATGTGCAACAAGAATATAGCGATCCCGCAGCTTATTAATGAAGCAACTTGCTATTTGACAAGGTGAAAAACTGGTTTCTTTCAACGCCTAAGATCCTAAGAAATTTCATGTTTGCAGGAGCTAAAGCTCGGAGCCCTACATGCTGAGCTCTAAAACGGAAGACTTGTGGAAATAAACGCTAGAAAAAAGGGTGCTGTAATAGAGAACGATTTACATATTCCTCCCCTAGTAGTAAATAATGTCTCCACTTACGTTCTCGTAGTAGAAGCCTAAGAATTTCGTCGTCTCCCTCCCTCTCCAACCTCCAATACCTTGTGTACCTTCCCCTGACCTTCTCCCCGCCCACAATTTTAAACCCAAAACGCTAATTGAGAGATATATTAGGTAGAGCAGGGAAGCAAGAGAATCCGTAAAGGACCAGAACCTCAGCTTTTGACGGCTTGGTTTGCTGTGGCAGAGTATACATATATCTTAACCGTTGACGTTATCGTTAGAAACACTATCCCAGGCTGTCGGGACTCGTAGCGTTCTAACTTACCGTCTATTAAGGGTCTCTAATTGTGTTATGATTTGGCTTATTTGGCTTATTTGGGTTATTAAGTTGTCTGTCGTGCGCGATCTTAAGCGAGGGGGGTGTACTCAGGGGCTCGCTTGAACGGTTAAAACACAATTCCAGAGAACTGACGGAGCACTCCTTTTCTTCGAAGACGATAGTCCCATATGAGATACTATAGCTTTGACAAGGTTTAATCACATGTTTTGTTGCGAATGCATGGAAGCCGCTATGCATTTGCCATTGCCGAAAATTAGCAGTCCTTGGCAGTTCGTGATTTATCTATTATTTTTGAGTTTTGAAGAACTTCAACCACATTATTTATAAGGCATCTAATACAATGCGTCATCTGAAACTCACTCGTCTTAGGTGATATATATGTCAAGGCATCTCGAGTATAATCACGTGTCAGTCTCCTAACAGTGGAGTCTCGAAGTGGCTAGTCACAATCTATTTTTAGTTGCTGCCTTGACTTGAAACTCTTGCTTTCCGCCTTGCACCTCTATGGAAACATTGAAAGCAGACATCTAGCATTTGTCCGCCGACCAAATGAAGCGAAAGGCTGCGTTTGTGGAAGAAGAGGACCCGAAGACTGGTGAAGCTGTACTTGGCACTGAGAGCAGCGCTTCAATTTTCTTGTCGCCTGAACAGAGCAGAGAGCGAAGAAAGGTGTGGAGGAGGAGCGATTCGGACTTCACCAGTGATTCGAAGTCCACGCACCTTGGGACTGTGCTCAATGTCATCGAGGAATTGAAGGGCCAAGAGTCTTTGTTGACCGTTGTTGCTGGGGAGTACGAGGACAATGCCGACATTGCCGAGGTTTGGAAAGAATGCAAGAATGCTGGGACAAAGTTCCGATTAATTGCGCTGAAAGGTTGTTCATGCTAAACACCAAATATTCAATGCTGACCTTACCATCAGATTCCGTTATCAATGGTGAGACAAAGACCTATGCTGCTCGGGAGATTCTGCTCTCGAAGGAAGGCGGTGACCTCGATCGTGAGAACCCAGATATTATTATCGGTCAACGCAAATTTACATCAAATGGTCGCATTCGTCTCGAAGCGCATCGACTTATTTTCCGTGGACGCGTTGATGTTGATCGCCCTTATATTTTCCCCAAACTTGGAGACGAGATTCCTGGCGTTGGATTACCGGATCTACATTGCACATTTCGTGCTATCCGCGATTGGGACATAGTCGAAAAGAGTGCTGAATTCGCCGGCTATGATCGAAATGTCACCGTTGAAGTTTCTGCAACTGATGTTAGAAGTGGTAACATGATTACTTTTGATATTGAACGGGATGAGTTTGTGACACTGGCTGCGAAGCCTACGGTTGGGATGATGATCTCTTGTGCAGATTTTAAGCCCGTTTTCAATCGTCTGAATTTGTCTATTGGGGGTCAAAAAGATGCACAGTCAACCCCAGAGTCGAAGAAAAGGAGAGTGAGTGATAGAGAGGATCATGAGGCGGAGTCACCGATGAGCATTGGGCTAAAACTCATTGGGATGGGCCCTGTAATCGAGGGTCGGGCTATGAGAGCGGATTTGAATATCAATTTGCTATTGAAACAATGAATTTGGTGCGGTGGTATCTGTTTGAACTATGGGTTACATAGCACATGCAGAAAGTAAAAGAAATGTTTGGAAACTGTTGAAAGCACTGAGAGTGACAGGAATTTTCTTGGGGAAGAGGACAGCATGATGAACCAGCTTCATGTTGGCGCCGCATTCGGATCTAAACGACTTTTTACTGATCATATCCAGGTATCCGGAATGGACACGATACAATGGAGCATGGTAACATACAGTTGCTGGTTAATGCCTTGAACACATTGAGGTTATATGATGGATAGTACTCGCCAGTTCTGATCACCTCCAAACCTGCCGACAACTGATATTAACTCTCTTGCCCTTCATAAACCCCTTCCACTTCTGATACTCCTTCCTCCCTTTCCCACTGCCATCCTTCTCGACTGGCCAATTCTCTAGCCAACTCGGACAAGTTCCAGCCATAACCTTCGGCATCGCATGCCAGCACCACCTGGTCTCTCCTCCCATCCAAACACAGTCGCCACTCCTGACCCTCAATACAAGCATCTCCATCTCCCGTTCCTCATCCAGTCCGTTTCCGCCATCAACAACTCCTTCTCCATTTAATCCATTCTTCTCCCTCGAAAGAATAAACAACCCATCACATCCCAAACTAAAGCTCGCCAATCCCCGCTCACACTCCTCACTTACATCTCGATGCACAGGCATATAATCCTTGCTGCCATAAATCAACACAACTCCACTCTCCGGCTGAAAGGCATTTTTGAAAAGCCCCGTTACCAATCTTGCGATATCGGCCGGGAAAGGCATCGCTTTCTGCTTGTCATAGGACCTGGTGGTCCAGTCGTATTGCGAACCGAGCGTTAACCACCGGAGTTTTTTCACAAGAAATTGTGTCATGTTGAGGGGTTTGTGGTTTGATAAGGGATTCAGGGGTAGGAACATCTGATCCTTGGCGTGCGGTGGGAGAGTAAAAAACGATTCTCGTTGCGCAGAGTCGGGAGAGGTAGATGGGGCGTACGGAATCGTGTAGTCATGATGGATGTTATTTTTATGCTGGGAGTTGGCAAGGTCTCGGTGTAAGAGAGAGGAGACAAGGAGGACCTGGACTTCGGGTGGTAGGAGTGAAGGCAGGAGCCTGAGGCCTAGGATACAGATTTACTTTAGAGCTTACATGATGTTTATTGAAGGGATCGTACCAGGGAAGTCTTTGTGTTCGTAAATTGTGCAGGACTCGGGAAGTTTGTGTGAGTCGCCATTATCGACAACATCCTGTTTTCCCTCAATTTTGAACGCCTTCCATGCCGACTCAATAATTTCGGACGAGACCGTATCAACAGCGACTAGTCTCTCCTTTTGTACGTCGGTAAAGCCACGAGCAAAATCAAGCACCTCCAGGTCTACATCAACAGCTACGTCCTCCATTTTCTGATATTTTTTGTACGCATTACATACAGCTTGGGGTGGAATGGCATGCGTATTATGGCCATGACTCGTCTATTTTGTTTTAACACAGCTCTGATGTTGGAAAGGAACGACGTACAATAGTGGAGTCCATTGTCACCTGACGTCGTGGACGTGGTTGATCTGCAGGTCGATACCGCGAACTTGCCCTTGCGCTTCTTGTTGCAAATCTTCTTAGTGCGATTCCTTTTTTCACTGTTGCAATTCCATTCTTTCTCATGACGCTGGAAATGGGTTTCTAATGTTGTGGAAGAGAGGAACGAAGTCTCCAAAAATTATCAAAATCACCAGATGCTAAGCGAGCACGCTAAATTTTAGCGTGCTTTGCCTTGAAAAGGGGGTGCTCATGTTAAGCGTTATTATATAAGCGATTATGCCGTGAATTACTAACTATGTGGTTGAGAGTCTCGGTTTCGATTCACATAGTAACTTAGTAGATGGCGATTGATACTCAATGAAAAGCCTGGACAGTACGGCAGCTACTTTTGCCTTTCCACCTTCAAGAAGTTCTGGAGTTGTCAAAAACGGCCTGTGCCTTCATTTCTTTGTCTTCTTAAGTGAATAGTCATGCTGAAGAGAATTGGATAAGTTGTGAGCAACTTGTCGACGTGAGTCTTGACCGTGTATAACTGCTTTGGCATCTAGCTGTATGAAAAAACAATTTGAGTGCATATCGTGAGCAAAAATTCAGGAGGGTGGAGATAGATTACAACTGCTGTTGCTGCGTCAACTACAGGCATTCACTTTGTCAATTGCGAAAATTGGACTCGATCCCAGTTCTAAGAGGGGGGGGCTAAGCTGTATATTGAGACCCTTGACATCCTAGTCCAAATAGGGCCTAAGTCATGTGTTTGCCAACTGACAGACTTGGGTATTAGGAATTATAAATAGTATAAAAAAGCTCCTTTCCCTGGTGTACCTCCAGCAAAACTTCACTAATTTGGAAGGTGAAATCGTGGAGGATTGATAGATTGATGGCCAAAACAAGCTGACATCCACCATCCCCGAAGCTTAAGAACGCCCTGCCGAGCTTATGGTGAAGCTTGCAGTACAGTTTTAAAAACTAGGACGATAATTGTTGTTCATCCAATAAGAAGACAAGCTTTGGTCCAAATTCAGGCGACGGGAAAACGCCTAACTTTATTTCCCCGCTCGGGGCCAGCATGGACTTTCTGCACTTCGTTCAGTTACCCCCAGTGACCCCTCTTCTGCATTCCAGGGGTCGTGTTCAATCCACACGGTGCAACGATATTGTAAGCTGTAGGGGACCCATAGCAAACACGTGCAACTCCTCGTTCTCTCAATGGATTGCCGAAACCTCGCTTACTCTCCCGTTGCAGATCCCCGCAGGGAACCCCACCTACACATCAAGAAGTTTTCGGTTCGGTCCAATAATTTCCATGTTTTCGGACTAGAAGGTACAGCACCGATGTGCCTGGCTTTAGAGCAGCGAGTTGAAATTTAGCTTCCAGCCTCATGCTGTAGCCAGTCAGAAACGGATTCCGACTCCATGTGCTACTGACCTAGTAACGAAAGGGAAGGTATACATGGAGGACCTTGAAATTTAGAGACCATACTTGCAAGCACCCGCGCACTCTTTCGGCTACTTTGAGGTGGGACGAACCTTCCATGCAACGTCAGAGTGCTGCTGTGAATGCATGCCATTCTCGATGAAGACCATGTCCTATCACAGGATACACGTGCGCCGGGGCTATTCCAGCTGTCAGGTAGCTCTCATGTCAAGTCGCCAGTGGGAGGCTGGGATATATAGCTGCACGGCGAACCTGGATGCCTCCAGATGAGCTGTTGTACCGGACATTCACATTCAATATGGTCAGCTTCAAACTTGTTATAGTTGCAGCTTTGTCCCATTTTGCAGCTGCCGACATATCCAACCATGGAAGTTGGCAGAGCAAGATCAAAAATGTTGTTGTCCTAGTCGAGGAGAACAGATCTTTCGATACCTTTGCTGGGGGTCTCACCTACAGTACAGCCATCGATGGATTGATAAAGCACAACTACTGCAACTCCATGTAATTCTAGTCTTCTGGATTTGAGACTAAACTTACATACTCCAGGAACGCAAGCGACCCTGCCCAAATGGACGATGTTTGTGCTGGGCCTCGTGCCAACGATGTTGCTCCCGACGATCCAAACCACAGCATCAGCGGTGTGAACATGCAGCGTGTGTAAGTTCCACTTATTTCAAACAATTCTAACACTTTCTAGTCTTCAGCACCTATCACCCCGATGAAGCAGAGGTTGAAGCAAACCATTTACGAGAGAATATGCGTGGCTTTGTGACGGAACAATCTTTCACTTACAAAACTCTCAACAAGACCCGTGCTGCTGAGGTCATCAACTACTACACTCCGGATCAAATCCGTGTCTTCAATGAAATGGCCGAGAACTTTGTCCTTTTCGACCACTGGTTTGCTTCTGTCCCAGGCCCTACCAATCCAAACCGTGCCTATATCACCTCTGGTACCTCTGCCGGTCACGGAAGAAATGACAACGCTTTCAACGTCTATGGATTGCCACAACGTTCAATTTTCCAGCAACTCTCGGAAGCTGGAATCACATGGATGAACTATCAAAACTCCACCACTGGGCCAGGGCTTGGTTTCAATCCTGACGCCGCTTTCTATCAATGGACTCTAACTTCTGGAGCCTACAAGACCAACATCGCTCCTCTCGACCAATTCTACGCCGATGCTGCCGCAGGGAAATTGCCCCAATTCACATATATCAACCCCGAATGCTGCTCCTATCAATCCTTCCATCCCCCTTCTCCAATAACTCTTGGCGAGAACTTCATCAAGGGCATCTACGAAGCTATTCGCAACTCGCCGCAATGGGAGGAAACACTCTTCATCCTGACATTCGACGAGCATGGTGGATTCGGGGATCATGTTGCACCGCCACACAACGTCCCGGCTGGTGATGATATTCTCTACACCGAAACTGCTCAGGATGGAAAGAACATCACCTTCGACTTCAAACGTCTTGGTGTTCGTGTCCCAACCTTGCTGATTTCACCATGGGTTGAGAAGGGACATGTCGAGAAGAGGGGACTCAACAACGGGGGAGAATACACCCATACTTCTATTCTGAAGACTCTTCAAAACCTTTGGGGTCTCGATAGCTTGTCGCCAAGAGTGGACTACTCGTCTTCTTTTGAGCATCTCATTACCGATGTTCTCAGAACAGACACGCCTGCTACGTTGGTGAATCCTTACCCATATAATTAATTGATGTTCCTTGGGGACGACATATGATTGATGAACAGAGATAGCTATAATATCAAAAGTAAAAAAGAATTTGACCTAAATGCTCAGAGTTTCAGGACCTTCCCTTTCTTTTTCCGTCCGCAAAGCCCTCCACCTTCTCACGACTCGTCAAATTCATCTTCCATCGACCGGACCTTATTGAGGCCTTCTCGGGGTGATATTTAGAACTTGT
>Ga0302325_10015572_pt1 | contig 16161 bp, 11 predicted proteins | sample Palsa_T0_2_FD_201948 | JGI IMG/M metagenome (GOLD analysis project Ga0302325, IMG submission 201948) | Peat permafrost microbial communities from Stordalen Mire near Abisko, Sweden - Palsa_T0_2 | ecosystem: Environmental > Terrestrial > Soil > Palsa > Peat permafrost | place: Sweden: Abisko... | reverse complement strand
GCCCCAGACCCGCCGACAACCAGTCGATACACGTCAAGGCAGTGAAGGTGTCGTTGACGGCAGCCGAAAGCGCCCTGATGGCGATCTCGACCAACTGGTCGATGGCGAACACCGGGTCCTGCACGAGTGTGCGGTGCGGCCCCGTCACGTGGGCCTTGGAGAGCGCCAGTGCAACCTCGGGAGCGGCTCCCCGGGGCCACACGATGGCGAGAGGACGGCCGGTGGCCAAGTAGTGGCCTGGGCGGTGCTCCAGGCGGATGACCGAGTCGGTCCGCGTCGCGATGCTGATCAGCTGGGAGTACCCGACGTACTGGATGTAGCCGCTCACCTGCGACGGGACCGCAGCGCCGCGCTCGTCGATCAGTTCCAGCAGTTCGACAACCGACTTCCCGGCATGCGGCCGCTCCGCGGGCTCGACTGGCGCGCCGACGGCGTCGGGGAACTCGGCGTCGATGGACTTGATGAGGTCGCGGGCGATTCCCGCGATGACCTCGGGCAGCTGGATCGACTTCGCGATGTGGTGGATGAAGTAGATCAGCACCGCGATGTCGACCATCAACAGGGCCTCGGCCACCGAGGTCGAGAGGTACGGCACGAACTTCTCGCCCGCGCTGTTGATGGAAACCAGCGCCAGGACCGAGTACACGAACGTGCCGACAAAGACGCCGAGCGTGATCTGGTTGCCGATGTCGCGGACAAAGTTCCGCAGCATGCGGGGTCCGAACTGCTGTGAGGCCAAGGTGAGCGCCAGGATGGTGATGGAGAACACCACGCCGACCACTGTGATCACCGCCGCCGCGATGGCGATCAGGACCTGACGCTCCGCATCGGCACTCCCCGTGCGGATCCAGTGCGGCAGCCCCACGTGACCGTGGAATGCCGCCAGGTCAATTTCGAACGTGACGAGGAACAGCAGCACCGAGGCCACGATCAAGATGCTCGGAACGACCCACAATGTCGTCCGGAGCTCCTCCCAGCGCCAGCTGGGCAGCTGACGGCGGTCCTTGCCGACGCGCGCGGGCTCGGGCGGCACCAGCTCCTCGATGCCGGTCACGACGAAACCGTCGATCCGAAGGGCCACAGCGCGGCCCACACCGAGAGGACTGTGGGGGTGACGGCTGTCATGGGCGCTGGTTCACTCGTCGCCGACCAGTCTTCCCGGCACCCCGCGCGACTGCGAGTCCCGCGACTGCGAGTCCCGCGACTGCGAGTCCCGCGACTGCGAGTCCCGCGGTACCCCTCTTCGCTCTGCCTCTCCCTCATCGTCGATGCAGAAACCAGGCTCACGACGGGAAGAATCGAGGCAGCAGGTTCCGATTGGCCCCGAGGAGCTCGTCCGCCAGGTCCGCCGCCAGCGGGTACTGCCCGACCAGCGGGTTGGCCAACAGCGCACGCACGACGTCCTCACGGCTACCCGAACACGCGGCCTTGACCGCCAGCCGCTCGTAGGCCTTGGCGTGCTGGATCAGCCCGAGCATCTCGAGCGGCAGCGCGCGCTGCGGAAGCGGGTGGGCCCCGGTGGCGTCGACGACGGCGGTGGTCTCCACCACTGCGTCGTCGGGCAGGCCCGGTATGGCGCCGTCGTTGCGCATGTCGACGACCTGGACGTCGCCGGTCCCCGCGTGCAGCGAGCCCATCAGGCGCACCGCGGCCAGCGAGTAGAAGGCGCCACCGCGGTACGAGAGCGCCGTCGGCTTCGACACCAGCGCGGGGTCCCGGTATTCCTGCAGCAGCTTCGTCTCCAGCTCCGCCACGACATCAGCCCTGGGCCGGTACCCCGGGGCCGACTGCTGCGCGACTTCGGCGTCGTGTTGGTAGTAGTAGTGCACGTAGTACGACGGCAGCGCGTGCTGCAGGCGCAATAGGTCGATCGGGATGCCACTCTCGAGCTCGAGCTCGGGGCCGAAGCGCTCGAAGAGGTCGTCGAGCCTGTCGGCCCCCGGGTCGCCACTGCCGTCACCGTCACCGACACCGACACCGCCACCGCCACCGACCCGGGCCGACCTGATCCACGTGAGGTGGTTCAGCCCCACGTGCTCGACCGCGACGGCATCGGGATCGACGCCGAGGTAGTGCCCGATCCGTCTCTGGGCCCAGATGGCCACGTTGCACAGCCCCACCGCGTGATGGCCCTCGTCCAGCAAGGCCTGCGTCACGATGCCGACCGGATTGGTGAAGTCGACCATCCACGCACCGGGATTGGAACGCGCTGCCATCTCCTCGGCCAGTCCGAGCACGACCGGCACGGTGCGCAGCGCCTTGGCCAATCCCCCGGCGCCCGTGGTCTCCTGGCCCAGGCAGCCGTAGCCGACCGGGAGTGTCTCGTCGACGTGGCGCGCCGCCTGACCCCCGATTCGGAGCTGGACGACGACGAAGTCGGCTCCCTCCAGCGCGGCATGCGGATCGGTGGTGGTGGAGAACGTGCCGTTCCATCCTCTCGCCCGCAGAATTCGTTCGGAGAGTCCCCCGACCACCTCTCGACGCAGGTCGCTCGGATCGAGCAGGACGAGATCGTCGACCACCATCCGGTCCTCCACATCGCAGAGACCGTCGACCAACTCCGGCGTATACGTGCTTCCGCCGCCGACGACAACCACTTTGGTCCCCACGCAGCGCAACGTAACATCCAACCGTGTCCGAGCCCTTCGATTTCGAGCCCGCCGTGCTGGCATTCGACGGGGGCAGCACCAAGACCGATGTCGTCCTCGTCGGACGGTCAGGTGCACTGCTCGGCCGGGCCCGGGTCGGTCCCAGCAACCACCAGCTGGTCGGCGTGGAAGGGACGGTGCAGGCACTGTCCGAGGCGTACGCCGCGGTCACCGCCGCTGCGCAACGCTCGGGTGCCCCGTCACCTCTCTGCCCAACCGGCGTCTACTGCTTGGCCGGCATCGACCTGCCGGTGGACGAAGAGAAGCTCGCGCCGGCGATCAACGCGCTGGGATGGACCGAGCGGGCCATCCTGCGCAACGACACCTTCGCCGTCTCGCGGGCGGGGACGACGGCTCACTGGGGCATCGGCGTGGTGTGTGGAACGGGCATGAACTGCGCCGCCGTCGGGCCGGACGGACGGACGGTGCGCTTTCCCGCGCTGGCAGAGTTGTCGGGAGACTTCGCACCCGGCGGCGCCTGGTTGGGCCTGCGCGCCCTCGGCCTCGCCCTGCGGGCCGGCGACGGTCGGGGTGCTGCCACCACCTTGCGCGAGCGAGTGCCGGCGCAGCTCGGAACGCGCGACGCGGAAGCCGCGCTGACCGGCATCTACACCGGCGCCATCCCCTACGCCCGGCTCTTCGAGCTCGCCCGCGTCCTCCTCGACGCGGCGGCCGAGGGCGACGCCCCCGCCCGCCAAATGGCCGACGTCCTCGCCGACGAGATCACCGTCTTCGTCCGGGCCGCCGTCGTCCGGCTGGATTTGCAGGACGAGGCGGTCGAGGTCGTCCTCGGCGGCGGCATCTTCGACACGACCGACACCGCCTTTCACGCCCGCGTGGCGGCCGGCATCCGGGCCGCCGCACCGCGCGCAACTCTCGTCCGCCTGGACGCTCCGCCTGTGCTCGGTGCCGCACTCATCGGGTTCGACGCCGACGACGCGCCGCCGGCCTCGGCCGTCGCGCTCCGCGAGGCACTCCGACTCGCACCGGGCGAGGACCCCCTCCCCCCCGCCGGCGCCGGCTGAACGTCAGCGACGCATCACGACCGGCAGTCCACCGAGCCCGCCACCACTCTGGCTGTCGCACCCAGCCGCGGCAGCGGCAGCCAGCCTCAGCCCCCGCCGCCCCCCGACGCGCCGGCGCCGGCCCCGGCGGCCACACGCGGCATCGCGTCCGCCACCAGCCGCTTGTCGTCGGCCAAGAGGGAGTGGGCGAGGTCCTTCACCATCTCGATGATCTCGGGGTGCTCCTCGGGATTCCAGCCCTCCAGCAGCTCGGTCAGCCCCGCACGGCGGGCCTCGGTCAGCTTCTCGAGGGCGGCCGTCCCGGCCTGGGTGAGGGAGAGGTCGCACTCCGCGCCACGCCGGCGCTCCTCGATCATGCCGGCCGTCAGCAACCCGTCCACTCCGGGCTGAATCAGGTCGGGGCCCACCTTCAGCCGACGCGCCACATCGTTGACCGTGCAGGCCGGCTGATCGGCCAACCGGTAGAGGAGCCAGACCGAGCGCGGTGGCAGATCGATCCCGGCCCGCTGGGCCAGGGTCTGGTAGAGCTCGACCCGGTTCTCCCGGTCCGAGAGCCGGGTGAGGGCGAGCTCCATCTCCCGCAGCGACGAGCGCGGGTCGGGCATGCCGTTCACTTCGCCGACGTCGACGGTCTGCACCGTCTTGCGCAGCTCCACCTCGGGCAGCAGGAAGCTCAGGAGGAAGGCGACGAACGAGATGGGCACCGCCACCAGGAAGACGATCTGAATGGAGTGCGTCACCGCGTCGATGTACTTGGTGTAGAAGAGCAGACCCTCCGCCGTGGACTTCAACTTGCCGAGCACGGACGGATTGATCGTCTGCGGATTGAACGACTTCAGGAGACTCGACGGGACTTTGGCCAGTGTCGGGGCGATCGTGTGGTTCAAGACGATGGCGTAGATCGCCCCGAACACGGCCGTGCCGAACGATCCGCCGATCATGCGGAAGAACGTGGCACTGCTGGTGGCCACGCCGAGATCCTCGTAGGACACGGCGTTCTGCACGGCGACGACCAGGACCTGCATGATCAAGCCCATGCCGACGCCGAAGACGAACATGTAGCCCGCGAGGACCCAGGCGTTCGTCGACGCATCGATCAGGGACAGCAGATAGGCGCCCACGGTCATCAGCGCCGTGCCGAGGATCGGGAAGATCTTGTAGCGGCCCCAGCGCGTGACCAGCCGGCCCGAGGTGACCGACGCGCCGAGCATGCCGACCATCAGCGGCAGAATGCGCAACCCCGACGCCGTCGGACTGACGCCCTTCACGATCTGCATGTACAGCGGCAGGAACGTGAGCGCCCCGAACATGGCAAAGCCCATGACGAAGCCGACGGCACTGGCGGCGTTGAAGACCCGCTCCCGGAAGAGCTTCAGCGGGATCACCGGCTCCGCCGCAGAGCGTTCGGCGAACAAGAAGGCCACCGCCAGCACGACGCCGAGGACCGCGGTGAAGATGCTCGGCGCCGAGACCCAGGCCCACGAGATCCCGCCCAGGCTGGCGAAGATGATGAGCGACGTCGCCGACGCGGCCAGCAAGAGGCTCCCCGCGTAGTCGATGGAGTGGGCGACCCGCCGCAGATGGCCGGGGAGCACGGCACCGGTCACGAACAGCGCGAGGATCCCGAGCGGCAGGTTGATGTAGAAGACCCAGCGCCACGACAGGTACGTCACGCAGAGTCCACCGATCAGTGGCCCGATCACGGTGGCCACCGCGAACATGGCCCCGAACAATCCCATGTAACGACCCCGGTCCCGGGGCGACACCACGTCGCCGATGATCGTCTGCGCGCCGACCATCAGCCCGCCGCCGCCGAGGCCCTGCACCGCCCGGAAGGCGATGAGCTCGGTCATCGTGTGACTGAAGCCGGCCAGCGCCGACCCGACCACGAAGATGACGATGGACGCCTGGAAGAAGGTCTTGCGCCCGTACTGGTCGCCCAGCTTTCCCCACAGCGGTGTCGAGACGGTCGACGCCAGCAGGTAGGCGGTGACGACCCATGCCAGGTGGGACCCCCCGTGCAGGTCGCCCACGATGGTGGGCAGCGCCGTCGAGACGATGGTCTGGTCCAGGGCCGCCAAAAGCATGCCCAGCAGCAGCGCGCCGAGGATGAACCACAGCCGACGCTTGGTGATCGTCTCGGCGATGGGAGGTGCTGCGCTGACGCTCACACCCACCTCTCCGACGTCTGCCACGATGGGTTCAGAGTAGGAACGTCCTGGTCAAAATGCAACCATGGGCGGCCCGCCGCCCGTTGCCGCCGGGACCCTCCCGGCGGCCGGCGCCGCTCGCGCTACGGTCCGGCGGCGGATACGGCTGCACGCCGTGCAGGATCAACATGAAGGAGTGCCAGGGGACATGCGAACTCGCCTCACCGAGCTGCTCGGCATCGAACATCCCGTCATGTTGGCCGGAATGGGGGGTGTCTCGTACGCCGAATTGGTGACCGCCGTCTCCGAGGCGGGCGGCTTCGGCTGCCTCGGTGCCGGCACCATGAGCAGCTCCGCAATGGAGGCCGAAATCAGTGCCGTGCGCAAGGCCACGGACAAGCCCTTTGCCGTCGATCTCCTCACCGCCATGCCCGGCAGCATGGCGGAGCAGGTGCAGATCATCATCGACGGCGGCGCGACCGCCTTCGTGGCGGCGCTCGGCGTCCCAACCGAGGTGATCGAGCAGTGTCACCGCGCCAACGTGCTGGTCGTCAACATGTGCGGCAAGGTCGACCACGCCGTGCGCGCCGTCGAGGCGGGGTGCGACCTCGTCGTGGCCCAGGGCACCGAGGCCGGCGGTCACACCGGTCAGGTGGCGACCATGCCCCTGGTCCCCCAGATCGTCGACGCCGTGGGTGGCCGCGTCCCCGTCGTGGCGGCGGGTGGCATCTTCGACGGGCGCGGCCTCGCCGCCGCGCTGGCGCTCGGCGCGGACGGCGTATGGGTCGGCACCCGCTTCATCGCGACCCCCGAAGCCCGCAGCGTCTTGGGCTACAAGGACCAGCTGCTGGCCAGCCGGGAGGACCAGACCACCGTGAGTCGGGCCTACTCCGGCAAGACGATGCGCGTCGTCCGCAACGAGTACACGAACTACTACGACAGTCACCCCGAGGAGCTGAAGAAGTTCCCAGAGCAGCTGGGTGTGTCCTACGGAGCGGGCGCCATGCATCTCGGTGGGGACTCCTTCAGCGAGGGGGTCGACGTCGACAGGGAGTGCTATCCGGCCGGCCAGGGCGTGGGCGCCATCACCGAGCTCGTCCCCGCGGGGCAGCTGGTCCGCCGTTTCGTGGCCGAGGCGGAAGAGACGCTCGACCGCCTGTCCGGCTTGCGCTGAGCGACCCGACGGACTGCCGGCTCATGTCTGACTCGCGGGCGGCCCTGGTCACGGGAGCGAACCACGGCATCGGCGCAGCAACGGCCAAGGCCCTGGCCGCCCAGGGCGTCGCCGTCTTGTGCGCCTACTTCCGCAACGAGCGGCTCGGGGGCCTCGACGACCCCTCGTTGCCGGCGGCGTACCGAGCGACCCGGCTGGCTCGGGCGGACAACGTCGCCGAATCCATCCGGGCGTCGGGTGGCCGCGCCACGGCAATGGAAGCCGACCTGTCCGACGCGTCGAGCGTGCCCGCCCTCTTCGATGCCGCGGAGGCTCAGTGGGGAGCGGTGGACATTCTGGTCAACAACGCCTCCGGCTGGGTCGGGGACACTTTCGTGCCCGCGGCCACCAACCGCTTCGGGCTGGCGCAGTCGCCCGTCAGCGCGCAGACCATCGACCAGGTGTTCGGGGTCGACGCCCGCGCCGCGGCCCTGCTGATCGCCGAGTTCGCCCGCCGCCATGTGGCCCGGGGCGGCGATTGGGGCCGCGTCATCGGGCTGACGTCCGGCGAGGCGAACGGCTTCCCCGAGGAGATCTCCTACGGCGCCGCCAAGGCGGCACAGGTCAACTTCACGCTCAGCGCCGCCACGGAGCTGGCGCGCTTCGGCGTGACCGCCAATGTCGTGCACCCGCCGATGACCGACACCGGGTGGATCAGCCAGCGGACGGCCGCCTGGGCCCAGTCCGCCGGCCAGCACATCGCCACGCCCCGCCAGGTGGCCGACGTCATCGCCTACCTGGCCTCGGACGCCGCCGGCCTCGTCACGGGCAACGTCATCCGGTTGCGCTGAGAAGCCCCCCCGGGGGGCACTCTCCCGCGGCTTCCCCGAAATCCACCTCACACCCTTCGCTTGCCAACATCTGAAGGCCCGACCTCGATGATTCTGTGCATCTTTTTTCCTGGTCAGAGCAATCTTGCAAAAACCGCGTGACATCGTGATCTAATCCGATATATCATTAGCGTTACATAAAGAGACCCGAAGAGGTCCGGCCCGTCAAGGGCCCACTGACGCAAGGAGTCACCAATGACACACCAACACGAAAACGACAGAGGTCACGACCATGACCATGACCATGACCACGGTCACGACCACGGACATCTGCACGACCACCCCTTCGCCGGGCGAGGCATGCGTGGCGGAAGGGGCCGATGGGGCGGCGGGCGCGGCGGCTGGGGCGGCGGTAGGCGCATGCCCCGCGGCGCCATCCGTACGGCCATTCTCGCCGCCCTGCGCGACGGGCCGGCCAACGGCTACGAGGTCATGCGTCGGCTCGAGGAGATGAGCGGGGGCCTCTGGCGCCCGAGTCCCGGGTCGGTCTACCCGCACCTCCAGATGCTCGAAGACGAGGGGCTGGTCCAGTCCTCCGAGGTCGATGGCGGCCGTACCTTCACGCTGACGGAGACGGGCCAGGCGGAAGCCGAAAAGGCAAAGCTCCCCTGGCAGGAGGCCGGCGAGACCGACGACGGGGTGCGCACGCTCCGCCTCGGCATGGGGCAACTCATGAGCGCGGCGAAGCAGCTGGCCGGCGACGGCGAGAAGTCGCAGATCGAGCGCGGCGTCAGCGTGATTCAGAAGGCTCGCAAGGAGCTGTACCAGATCCTGGCCGAGGACTGAGGCCCCGGACGGTGAGAGGCCGCTGAGAGAGCCGCCCGATACTGTGCAGCGGGAGCCATGACCACGACCACCACCACCGCCACGACGCTCGAGGGTGCGGTGCCCGGAGACGGGACACCCATCATCGAGACCCTTGGTCTCACCAAGACCTATTCAGGGACGGACTTCCGTGCCGTCGACGGGCTCAACCTGCGGGTTGGGACAGGCGAGGTGTTCGGGCTGCTCGGTCCGAATGGCGCCGGCAAGACCACGACGATCGGCGTTCTGACCACCCGTGTCATCCCCACGGGTGGTCAGGCTCTCATCGGCGGCATCGACGTCGTCCAGCACCCCACGCTGGTCAAGCAGTTGATCGGGGTGGTGTCCCAGCAGAACACGCTGGATCGCCTGTTGACCCCGTTCGAGAACCTTTACTGGCACGGACGTCTCTTCGGGATGGGCGCCAAGGAGTCACGTCAGACGGCGGAGGACCTTCTCGAGCGCTTCCAACTCACGCGCTTCGCCAAGGCGTCGGTCTACGCTCTCTCCGGCGGGATGGCCCAGCGCCTCATGGTGGCCCGTGCCATCTTTCACAGGCCCGCCGTCCTCTTTCTCGACGAGCCCACCGCGGGACTCGACCCGCAGGGCCGTCTCGCCTTGTGGGACCTGCTCGAAGGCCTCAATGCCGACGGCCAGACCATCATGCTCACCACGCACTACATGGAGGAAGCGGACAAGCTCTGCGACCGGCTGGCGATCATGGACCACGGCAAGATCCTGGCCCTCGGCACCCCGACGGACCTGAAGCGCAGTGTCGGAGCGGACACCGTCGTCACGGTCAAGGCTGCCGGTGACCCCGACCAGCTGGCCGAGGTCTTCAGGGCCAGACTCGAAGGGCTCACAAAGACGCGCTCCCTGCCCGACGGGGTCGAGCTGCAGATCCGCGGTGCCGATCGACTCGTTCCCCGGGTGGTTGAAGCGGCCGAAGCGGGCGGGTTCTCGCTGGCCGATCTGTCCGTGGCCGAGCCCACGCTCGAGACCGTCTTCATCGGGCTGACCGGCAAGGAGTTGCGCGACTGATGGCGGCCACAACCTCTGAAACCGTCCCTACCGCCACGTTCGGGTCACCGGGCACGCGGCAGGTCGAACTGAAGCCCACCCGTTCGACGACCGCGGCCAGCCGGACCGCGCTGCGGGCCCTCATTCAGCGCGACCTGGTCGTGCTCTGGAAACACAAGATCGAGTTCGTGATACGCACACTGGTGCAGCCCTTTTTGCTGTGCTTCGTCTTTCTCTATGTCTTTCCGAAGATCGGACAAGGCATCGGCGGCGGCGGCTCCCCTGCCGCCGAATCGGCTTTCGCCACGGTCCTGGTGCCCGGAGTCGTCGGTCTTTCGATCATGTTCCAGGGCATCCAGGCCGTCGCGATGCCGATGGCACAGGAGTTCGGCTTTACCCGCGAGATCGAGGACAGGGTGCAGGCACCTTGTCCCATCTGGCTCGTGGCCATCTCCAAGGTGATCTCCGGCGCGGCCCAGGGCCTGCTCGCCGCGGTCATCGTTCTTCCCATCGCCTCGGTGGTCCACGCCGCGGGCGTGGAGGCCCACATCAATCTCCACTGGCTGCTGATCCTGACGCTCGTCCCCCTGTCGTGCGTGTGCATGGCGTCGCTCGGGCTGCTCCTCGGGACCTCGTTCGAGCCGCGCAACCTCGGGCTCATGTTCGGCTTCATCGTGCTTCCCATCACGTTTCTCGGTGGCACCTACTACCAGTGGACCCGCCTGGCCCCGGTGCAAGCCGGCCCGGTGCACTGGCTGCAGATCGTCGTGCTGGTCAACCCGCTCATCTACATCAACGACGGGATGCGCGCCGCCCTGACGGACGCCTCCCACATGCATCTCTACATCATCTATCCCGCCATCGTGGCCTTCAGCGTCCTCTTCTTGACGCTCGGCCTGCGCAACTTCCGGCACAAGGTATTGGCCTGACCCTCGCCGTCGGGCCTGCGGACCTCGGCCCGCCAGGAGGGCAGTCTGAGGATCTGCCGTGACCAGGCGGCGCCCCCAACTTGCACGCCTCCGCCCTGTCGAGGAGACCCACCCGCTGGTGGCGGGCTCGCCAGCGCACCACGCCCACGGCGGCAACCTTGTTTTTGGGTGAAAAGTCCGACAATCGCGTCTGATGAGGACCGCCTCTGGGTAGGGTTGAGCGGAACCGAGCCAGTGCGTGCAACCACTCCGGACGGAGTGGCGGAGGGACGGATTCTCATGGATATGACGGGTCGAGAAACGCCGTCCGATCTGCCAGACGCTTATGGCCGGGTTCGCGCCTCGACCGAGCGGCTGGCCTCCGTCCTGAGTGCCGAGGACCAGACGGTCCAGACGATGCCCGACGTGAGCCCCACGAAATGGCATCGGGCTCACGTGACGTGGTTCTTCGAGACGTTCATCCTCGGGGAGTACGCCCCCGGTTACCGCCCGTTCGACGACGCCTATGCGTACATCTTCAACTCGTACTACGAGGCTGTCGGTGCCCGTCATCCCCGGATCGAGCGCGGCCTTCTGTCCCGTCCGGGCATTGACGAGATCGCGCAGTATCGCCAATTCGTGGACGAGGCAATGGACGCCCTTGTCCGCGATCCCAATCAGCTGGGCCTCGCCGACCTGATCACCTTGGGGCTGCACCATGAGCAGCAACACCAAGAGCTGCTCCTGATGGACATCAAGCACGTGCTCTCGCGGAACCCACTGCAGCCTGCCTATCTGTCCAGAACACCGGAGAACCCAGGCGTCGCGCCCCCGAAGGCCGGGTGGCTCGAGCACGATGGCGGTCCGGTCGAGATCGGGCACCGTGGCGGTCCGTTCGGCTTCGACAACGAATATCCCGTGCACACGGTGTTCCTGACGCCCTTCGGGCTCGCCGACCGGCCGGTGACCTGCGGCGAATGGCTCTCGTTCATTGAAGACGACGGTTACAGCCGGCCTGAGTTCTGGCTGTCTGACGGCTGGGCAGTCGTGAACGCGCAGAAGTGGGATTCGCCGTTGTACTGGTCACGCGACCCACATGACCCCGAGCAATGGATCCAGTTCACGCTGTCGGGCTCCCGACCCGTCGACCCGAATGAACCCGTCTCCCACATCAGCTACTACGAAGCCGATGCATTCGCCCACTGGACCGGCATGCGATTGCCGACCGAGTCTGAGTGGGAGACCATCGCACGCGCCCACGGTGAAGGCGACAACTTTCTCCGCGAAGACGTCCTGTCGACCGGTGCGCCCCATCCACGCCCGGCCATCTCGTCCAACGGCCTGTTCGGTGACACCTGGGAGTGGACCGCAAGCGCCTACTCGCCCTACCCGGGCTTCCGCGCCGCTCCAGGTGCAGTCGGTGAGTACAACGGAAAGTTCATGGTGAGCCAGTACGTCTTGCGCGGCGGCTGCTGCGCGACTCCGGCCGGGCACGCCCGTCCGACGTACCGAAACTTCTTCCCACCCGGTGCGCGCTGGGCCTTCAGCGGACTGCGGCTGGCCCGGGACCCCTGACGCATGGCGTACACGATCGATGTGCATCTCTCACCCGAGGACGCGCGCAACCAAATGTTGGCCGACGCGCTCAAAGGGCTACAGGGCGAGGAGAAGTCCATTCCCCCGGTGTGGTTCTACGACGAGCGTGGAAGCCGCTTGTTCGAGGAGATCACCCAGCTCCCTGAGTACTACCCGACCCGGGCCGAACGCGCACTCCTGGAGAAGTACGCCCCTGCGATCGCCGAGCTGTCGAAGGCGGACACGCTGGTCGAGCTCGGCGCCGGGGCTTGCGAGAAGACCCGGGTGCTGCTCTGGGCTCTCCAAGAAACCGGCTTGCTGTCGAGGTACGTCCCCTTCGACGTGAGCGACGAGTTCCTCCGCGGCGCGGCTGCCACACTCGCCGACGAGTTCGATTCGCTGGACATCCACGTGGTCATCGGCGACTTTCATCACCACTTGGCCGAGATCCCCTCCGAGGGGCGCCGCCTGATTGCGTTCTTGGGTGGGACGATCGGCAACCTGAACCCCTCACAGCGGGCCCGTTTCCTCTTCGACTTGAACTGCACCATGTCGAGCGACGACTCAGTGCTCATCGGGACGGATCTCGTCAAGGACAAGGACCGGCTCGTCGCGGCATACGACGACGAGGCCGGCGTGACGGCGGATTTCAACCGCAATGTCCTCCACGTGCTCAATGAACAGCTCGGCGGTGACTTCGATCCTGACCGCTTCCGGCACGTCGCGTTGTGGAACGAGGACGAGCAATGGATCGAAATGCGGCTCCGGGCCGACGAAGCGAGCGAGGTCTCGCTCACCGAGGCCGGCATTACGGTCCAGTTCGACCAGGACGAAGACCTGTTGACCGAAATCAGCGCCAAATTCACCCCTGAGCGAGTGGCGCACGAGCTCTCAGAAGCCGGCTTCGTAGTCGAAGGGATGTGGGGCGCAGAAGACGGAGAATTCCTCCTTACCCTGGCGCACCCCTTCTGCTGAAGGCCTCACAGCGACTCAGCCGACGCGCTCCGACAGGACCTCCGCTGACCCTTCGGGCATCACGCCCACCGCATCATGCGTCACGAGCTCCGGCGTTCGTTGCGGTCGCCGGCGTCGACGCGTCAACCAGACTCCGAGCAGGGCCAAGAGCAGCACGATCGAACCCAGACTGAGAACGCTCGCCAGCACGAGGTGTGGTGGTCGGTAGTGAAACGAGACCACGTCGTCGCCGGCCGGGATGTGGACCTTCTGCACGAGGTCGAAATCATCGACCGTGATGTTCTGGGCTTTGCCACCGTTGACCGAGACGGTGGCGCTCCAGCCTGGATCCCACGCGACGGAACGGATCACGGTCGAGGTCGCCGGGGCCCGGACCCGGATGTCCTCGGACTTCGTCGTGCTCGAAATGACCCGCGCGGCCAGCAGCCTGCCGTTGACCGTTGAGGCGGTAATCGGCTCCGACGGCTTGCGGAGGGTGAACACCGCGTAGCCCTCCGAGAAACCGGCCAGTTGCCACGGCCCTGGCACCAACGCCGACGACAGCGATCCCGCCAGCTCGTAGGGATGACCCCCCACAGAGAGCACGGGTCGCTGCGGGGGGAGCGACCCGGCCAGCACCTGGACCGACAAGCCGATCGCCGGTCCGGCTGGATGTGGACTGGTCACCGAGCTGGCGCCGGCGGGAACGGCGACCGCCGCACCCCAACGTGTTGCGCCGCCCGCGAGCAGCGTCCCGAAGCGGATCCGCGTTCCCGGGTTCACAGGGTGACCGACGACCAGGGTGACAGTGTCCGGCTCGAGGGACTCCCCGTAGAACCAGGACGCTGTCTGTCCAAGGTCGAGTGCGGGTCGGGGTCCCGGATAGAAGGGATAGGCGGTGTCGTTGTAGTTGCTGCCGTAACCCCGTGGCAGGACGGGGTCAGATCCGATGTATTCGGAAATCTGCGTGACGTCGTCGAACGAGCTCGGCATCGCCTCGAGGGGGACGAGGAAGTACTCGGGCACGGTCACGACCTCGCGCAGGTCGAGCCGATCGAGCGTTCCGGATGAAAGCTCACCGATATCGAGATCGTCCTGCTCATGGGTATTGGTCACCGACTCGTAGTTCCCGTTGACGATCGACGCGTACCCGGAGACCGAGGGCAGGCCCGGGATGATGTTGAGATCGGGTACGCCCTGCAGGCTCCCGGGGTAGCTCGAGTAGGTCTGGGGGTCGTAATTGACGAACCGTCCACCGGACTGCAGGTTCGTTGCCATGAGCTTTTGTACGGGCGTCGTGCCGGCCAGCAGTTGATTCGGTGCCGTCTGGGTCAACTGGCTGGTCGCCCCGATCAGGCCCACGTCGACAGCCACGAAGACGGCCGCGAGGCGGCACCACGACAGGCTCCCGAGCCGCGGCCGGATCCAGACCAGCACCGCCGCGCCCACGCAGAACGCCAGGGCGATCGCCGTCGCCTCGCGCACGGTGTGGGTGATGGCCGGACGCAGTGACACGCCTGCGAACCGCCAGGCGAGCGTGCGGGGCGACACCAAGGCCCAGATGGCCAACCCCGCCACCGCAGCGGCGGGGACCAGCGCCATGATCCGGTCGTACCGGGTCATGGGCTCCCGCAACCGGGGCGCCTCCGTGCGATCGATCCAGCCCGCGAAGAGAACGCAGACCGCGGTGGCCACCGTGATCATGTTGCGACTTTGCAAGCGCTGGTGCCCGTAGAGCGGCAGGCTGTTGAACAGATGTTCAAGGGGCGTGTACGAGCCCAATGCGAGGAGGAGGCCGAAGAGCCCCACGACGTACCATGTGAGGCGGTCCCGCGGCGGAATCCGGCTCGGCCAGCGCGGGTTCAGCAGGGTGATCAGGGCGACGACGGGCAAAATACCCAGGTAGATGCCGACCTCGGGAAGGTTGTACTGGCTGAAGAACTGCGCCTCGCCGAGGTGCCCGTACCCGCCGTCGATATAGGGAACCAGGCCCAGGATGCTGAACGGCCGGGGGTAACTGCCTGAGCCCGCGACGAACCCGCTCCCCCGTTGCGAATTGCGGATGGCCTCGAGCCCCGGGAGCCACTGGATCGCAGCAAGCGACAGCGCCAAGGCGGCCCCGGTGGCGCATCTGGACAGGACCCGCCACCATCTCTCTCGATTGAGGCCAGCTGACATGACGGCAAAGGCGAGGATCAGAAGGGCCACGTCGAGCATCGCTTCGGGCGCTCCGGCCAGGATGACGGTCGCGTAGGCGACACCGAGGAGGATCGTCCAGCGCCACCGGCCGTCTCGGACGATATGCAGGACAGCGAGGAGCATCCACGGAATGCCGACGAACCCTTCCGTCATGTCGACGTGATTGACCTGGCTCAAGACGGGCCCCGCGAATGCGAACGTCGCGGCCGCAAGGATGCACGCCGCAGTCGAGAGCTTCAGCGCCCGTAAGAAGACGTACATCCCGACGGCAATCGCCGAGAACAGAATGGCCTCGGTGGCGATCCACGCCGCGCGGTCGGGCAGGATGACGAACAGTCCCATCAGGGGATAGAAGGCGCCGGCATTGAAGTCGGCCATGAGCGGCGTGCCACTGAAGATGTACTGGTTCCAGAAGGGCAGCTGGCCGTGGCGCAGCATGGAGCCGACCAGGACATGGAGCGGATAGTTCTGCTGCAGGTTGTCGGCGGTGATCAGCAGGTGCCCGCCGATCAGGTCCGGGAGCACGAACACGGCGGTCGGGATGGCAACCAGCACGACGTACGGCCACAGGGGTCCGATGTGTGCGCGTAGTCGGTTCACTGGTGAGAAAGGGCCCTCCGCAATGCCTGGAATCTGCGCCCTTCCACCTGCGGACCGGCGCGGCGCGATCCGCGCGAGCTAAACCCTAACTGTCTGAATGTGCTCGAAGGCGGGACCGTCCGTGCGATGACGACTCGTCCCCCTGGCGCTCGGCGCTCCGGGAAATGGAGCGCGACGTGGAGCGCCACGAGACACTTGGCTTCGAAGGCGGACTGCTCGAGCCGGCCGATGTGGG
>Ga0302325_10015571_pt1 | contig 16161 bp, 14 predicted proteins | sample Palsa_T0_2_FD_201948 | JGI IMG/M metagenome (GOLD analysis project Ga0302325, IMG submission 201948) | Peat permafrost microbial communities from Stordalen Mire near Abisko, Sweden - Palsa_T0_2 | ecosystem: Environmental > Terrestrial > Soil > Palsa > Peat permafrost | place: Sweden: Abisko... | reverse complement strand
AGAACGTCGCGAACGACGGCGCGGTGAAACACGGGCGCAGCGCCCCCAGCAGCACGGCCAGCGAGGCCGGTAGGGTCACACCAGGAAGCATCGGCGGATCTCCTCATCACGAGGCGGATACACACACCGCCGATGCTTCCGCGCTCACGCCGCCCCGTCACCTCCCCGAACCGCCACAACTTCCTTTTGCGAAAACATGTACGACACTAGTGTCCCGGTAGTCCCGAAAGTGCGAAACACCAGAGCGCAGCCATTCCCGGTAATCCAGGCAGTCCGCGTCGGTGCCGAACCAGGACTGGAACTCGCCCGCTGACCTCGGGTAATGCCGGCCGGCACAAAGCTGGTCCACGGGCCCAGGTTACTCCGGTTAAATGGATACCCCGGACGGCGGTAATGCTACCCGCCGCGAATCTCATCTGCATTATTACTGCTTTCTGCCAAACGTAACGGAAAAGCGCGACATTAACCGTTTTCGCAGGCGAGTAGAGTCCGGCACCATGCACGTCGGGGTAATAAAGATTTACCATATCTTACCGGCGGCTCTATCGAATTCCGGAAGCAAAGCCAAAGCGAACGCGAATTAACGCACCAGCAGTATCCGCGTTTCGCCCAATAGCAATATAATCTGTGGAGAATTACTCAATGCCGGATTTATCCTGATGACCGAAACCCGGCCGGCGTCCTCGCTGCCCAGGCCGGGCCTGCTCCGAGAGGTGTTCGGGTGGGTGGCGATAAGCGATCGCGCCTGCGAGCGCGCAGACGAAGTCCAGCCGCTGCTGACTGAGACCGGCAGGCATCGCTCAGCAGGTCCCGTCGATCTGCTCATCGCCGCGACCGCCGAACGTGAGGGCCTCATCATCCTGTGCGACGACCGCGATTTCCAGACGGTGGCCTCAGTTGCCGGCCAGCCACCGTCATCAGCCAGCACCGACAAGCCCGAACTCCACGTCGGCGTGTTCGCGAGGTGGTCGTGCAGGTGCACGCAGGAGCACCGGGGGGAGGCAAGTCCGCAGTCCTCGCGCATATCGTGATGACCGCAGACTCTGGTCGGGCAGCGGAACAGTGCCCGGTGACTCTGCAGGCTGCTATCCCTGCGAGTCCCATGCTGCCACGGACCTGCATCTTCCCAGGAATCAGACCCTACAAGATTCCCGGGGCGATCCAGTACACCGTGGCCCGGTGGGCGCGGGGATGCCTGCATGCCGCGGCCGGCGACCACGCCGCGGCGGTCACCGACCTGCTGGCAGCCGGTGAGCTTGTTACGCGGTGGGGCGCCCAGAACCCGGCGATGATCCCCTGGCGGTCCGCGGCGGCGCTGTCGCTGGCCGCCCTCGGCGACCGGCGCGAGGCCAGCCGCCTGTGCGCCCAGGAGATCGGCATCGCCCGGCAGTGGGGCGCCTGCCGGGGCGTGGGGATCGCGCTGCGCGCCGCCGGCCTGGCCGAGGGCGGGGATCGGGGCATCGAGCTGCTCGCCGAGGCGGTCAGCGTGCTGCGCCGCTCTGCGGCCCGTCTGGAGCTGGCCCGCGCGCTGCTGGACCTGGGCGCGGCGCACCGCCGGGCCGGCACGCCCACCCGGGCACGCGAGTGCCTCCGCGAGAGCCTGGACCTGGGCCCACGCCCAGGGCGGCCTGGCCCTGGCCGGCCGGGCCCGGCAGGAACTCGTCGCAGCCGGCGGCCGGCCCCGCCGCGACGCCATCTCCGGACCCGACGCGCTGACGCCCAGCGAACTGCGCGTCGCGCAGCTGGCCGCCGCCGGGCAGACCAACCGGCAGAGCGCCCAGGCCCTGTTCGTCACCCAGCGAACCGTGGAAAGCCACCTGACCAGCACCTACGGCAAACTCGGCATCAGCTCCCGGCCCGAGCTGCCGGCCGCGCTGGCCAGCACCCCCCCGCCGTCCCGCCGCTAGCCGCATCACGTCCATCCGGCCAGCCGCCGCACAGGCCTGGCGGCCGGCCCAGGACCGCACATGACCCCACCCCGTCACGCCGCATACAGAGCCTTCGGGCGGCCCGTCGATCCGCGGAATGCTCTCACTTTTAGTTTCCGGCCCAGCCGCGGCCGAGGTGCCAAACCGACACCGTCTCGGCAGTGATGTCGGACATCACCCGGTAGGGGCCAATGTGGAGCCGCCGTCGGTCAGGTGATCCATAGAAGAACGACCCAGCAGGGCGGGGTTCCTCGGCGAGCTGGGCGACCGCGTCGACCATCTCGCGGACCCCGTCGGGGTCGTCACGGAGGAACCCGGCGGCCTAGTCGATCGCCTGGGCCTCCCAGATGACCTGGCGGCTCACCCGGCCAGGCCGAGCCGCCGCAGCACCTCGTCGTGCGTGACATACGAGGTCTGTCCGGCGGCCTCCCGGGCACGCCAGTCCGCCAAAGCTGCCTTGTCTTCAGCGTCCTCTAGCTCCGGCTGGCTGGCGGCCTGTTCCAGGGCACGCAAGCGCACGAAGTCGGACACCGGCACCACCACCACCGCAGCCTCGCCGCCGAGCTGGATCACCTCATACGGCACGGTGTCCGGGCCGGTCGCCGGGATTCGGTCGGCTGGCTGGGCGGTCATCGTGCTGCCTCCTCTACGTGGCTTTGCTGTGCATCCTGGCATGGCTGCGGGCCCACGAGGTGTCATGCCGCTGCAGCCGCGCTGTCGTGTTGTTCGAGCTGGGGTTCCCTCGTTGCGTACAGAGGACCTCGGGTTTTTGGCGCCGGGTCGGCCAAAGCCTCCCACACGCCAGTCGTAAGACCGTCCCTAGTTACTTTGTCGGAAGATGTGGCCAAAATCTGTGTCGGCCGAGACGATCACCAGTCCGTTCGCCGCGCGCGTTTCGGGCTTGGCTCTCGCCGTCAGGTCCGCTGGGTTGGTTGCCGTGTGGGCTCGACGGGCAGTGCTGGGGCTGTTCCCGCGTCGCGCGTCGTATTGCGGCCCTCGTGGTGAGCACGAGATCCTCGCGCCAGGGGCGGCCGATCACCTGGACTGCGACCGGTAGCCCGGCGCTGCCTTGCTCGACACGTTTCGCGAGACGGTGCGCCGGGTCACGGCTGTCCGCGCGATCGCTTTCCTCGTCAGGTTGGACCCTGGTGACGGGGACAGTCCCGGCGGGCAGGCCGAGGAGATTCGCGACGAATGCGTAGGAGGCCCGCCTCGAGCAGATCGCTGGTTGTGCCATGCAGCGGAGCTGGCAGCGCGTACACCGGGCAGATGGCCACGTCGATCCCAGCTTCTTCCCAGGCGGCCATCATGTCGGCGAGCAACTGGCGCCGTTCGTCCAGTCGCTGGAAGTACTCGTGCGGGGTCGAGGGCATCTGTGTGGCGACCACGCGGGAGAGCCGGGTCCGGCCGGTGCTCTTGAGGCCGCGGCTGACCGCGCTTGAGCGTTGCGGGCATGCTGGCGGCCATGAAGTTCTGCTTGAGCGCGGGCACAAGCTTCTCACCCCGCGCCGCGGTTCGTGAGGTCCGGAAGCGGTCGGCGCCCACGAGCTGAAGAAAGAGCCTGGTGGTCTGCTCGGCGTCGGGAGGCTGGACCGGGACGACGCGCGCACCGCCGCCGAGGGTCTCCGACGCTTCCCGTACCGCTCGCCGGATGGCCGGGGACGGCCTGAACAGGCCATTGTCGCAGAACCAGCCGACCCGAAGGCGTGACGGATGGTCGTCAGGATCCACCCACGCCACCGGTGGCAGCGAAACGTCGAAGGCGTCCGATCTGCCTGCTCCAGGCGTGCTCGGCGGGTGCGGCGTTGTTCGGGTCACAGGTGCTGTCCTCCCCGGCTAGCTGGCGCGCACGCCTGGCTGGTTTTCAGCACTCGCTTGCGCGGCAGCGCAGCTTTCCAGGCCGCGGAGGTCCGGTCAGCCCGGCTCAGTTCCTCTGGCCCGCAGATCCGGCGCACAATGGTATCGGTAACGCCCTGGATGAGGGGGGCGCAGGCATGGAGCGCAGTGCGGGGCGCAGGCGGCGGGTTGGTGTGCTCAGCTGGGGCAGTAACCCGCTGCGACGCAAGGTGGACCGGATCGAAACCGGCATTTTCGCCGGGCTGCTCGTCACGTTCTTGATCGGCGCTCCGTTGCTGGCCGTCGCTGCGGGCTGGTGGGAGCACGGCGCGGCAACGGCCGAGCAGCGCGCGCAGCGGTCTGTGCACGTGGTTACCGCGGTGCTGCTGCAGGACGTCCCTGACATCGCGGCCGGCACGGGCACGTGGGACGCCGGGGCTCCGGCCCGGTGGACAGCATCTGACGGCAAGTCCCGTGTCGGCCTGGTCCTGGACACCCTGGGTGCCAAGGCAGGCAGCAGGCTCCCGATCTGGGTGGATGGGTCAGGCCGGCAGGCCGACCCGCCGCTGACCCGTCGCGACGTGCGGTCACGGGTGATCACTGCCGCCGCCTTGGCGCCGCCGGCGTTCGCGATCACGCTGCTGGCCGTGGCCATCTGGCTGCGGTGGCTGCTCAACCGCCGCCGCCTGGCGGGCTGGGGCACGGCCTGGGCAGACATCGGGCCGCGTTAGACCAGGCACGGACAGCGGGCCTCGGCGCGGTCACTAAGGACAGGATCAGAAGCGAGCCGCCAAGGGACTCCAGGAGGGCGGCGCAGCGTGCATGGTGCTTGTCGGAGCGGTCGAAGGCCGCAACGAGCGGGCTGGTGTCGAAAAGCGTTATCACGCGGAGCGGTTCAAACGCTCTCGGATGATCTCGTAATGCCGTTCGGAGAGATCACCGCGCCCGGAATCCCAGATCCCGATGATCGACAACCCCTGGGCGGCTGCCCGCTCGCTTTCCGGACTGGTGGCGGGTGCGAGTTCAGGATCCGCCGCTAGATGCATTTATCGTCCCAGTCTTTCACGCGAGATCTAGGCCGTCGATCTGCGGAATCGCCACTGCTGCCCCAGGCACCTGACCGGAGCAGCGTCCTCGGCTGCAGTCGTGGCCTTGTCGGACGCGCCGGCAAGCAGGTGCTGCTGGGGCGCTGGTTGATCAGCGGATGCCGTGAGCGTGTCGCGTGTCGGTGTTGCCGGCGGTGCGGGTGGCGGCCCAGCTGGCAAGTAGTTTGAGTCCGTCGGATGCGGGGGTGTCAGGGTCAGCGGTGTAGAGGTTGAGGCGTAGGTCGGGCTCGGAGGGGAGCTCCATGGCCTCGAAGTTGAGGTCGAGCTCGCCGACGGCGGGATGGCGGAGTCGTTTGCGGCCGCTGCGGTGGAATCTGACGTTGTGCGAGGCCCAGTGCTGGCGGAACAGCTCGCTCTGGGTGGAGAGTTCGCCGACGAGGGTGATGAGGTCTTTGTCGTGAGGGTTGCGTCCGGCTTCGAGTCGGAGCATGGCGGCGGCGTCGGTGGCTATGCGGTCGTAGTCGACGAAGAACTCTCGGGCGGCCGGGTCGAGGTAGATGAACCTGGTGGTGTTGGCGGCGCGTTTGGCTGTCGCGCCGGCGACGGCGGAGTCCAGGACCGGCGAGTAGAGCGCGCGGGCGAGCGGGTTCATGGCGAGGATGTCGTGCCGGGCGTTGCGGATCCAGGCCGGCGCTTCGGTGATCGCGTCGAGAACCTGCTGGATGACTGGGCGAACCGTGGTTGGGCTGGGTCGGGCGCGGCGCGTCGCGGTCGGACCGGCGGAGCGGGCTAGCGCCTGCAAATGCTCGCGCTCGGCCTCGTCGAGTTGCAGCGCATTCGCAACACCGTCGAGGACCGCCTCGGAGGCGCCCGCGAGGTCGCCGCGTTCCAGCCGGATGTAGTAGTCGATGCTGACCCCCGCGAGTAGCGCGACCTCTTCTCGGCGCAGGCCCTTGACCCGGCGGTTGCCGCCGTAGGCGGGCAGGCCGGCCTGCCCGGGGGTGATCCGTGCCCGCCGGGAGGCGAGGAACTCGCGGACCTGTGCTCGGTTGTCCATGACTCCACGGTAGGTGATCGCGCTGCAGCCAGGGAGGTACCGCCGTTACCTGTAAGAGCAGACACTCCCACGGGCGCGCGCACGCGGGTTGACTGGTGCTCGTGAGCCCAGCTACCGAGACAGCAGGCCGCCCTAACCCTTCGCTCCTGATCACCTCAACGACGAGAAGGACACGTCATGGACAAAAACCCCAGCACCGCCACGGTGAAGACCCCATCGTCGAACTTCACCGGCGACGTGTGGATGAACCCGGTGTTCGGCGGCGACGGCACCTCGCAGCTCACCTGCGGCTTGGTCCGGTTCACCCCGGGCGCGCGCACCAATTGGCACAGCCACGTCAACGGGCAGCTGCTTGTATGCACGGACGGCATCGGGCTGGTCGGCACGCGCGACGGGAAGACCGTCGTGCTGCGGGCCGGTGAGAGCGTGTGGACCCCGGCGGGCGAGGAGCATTTCCACGGTGGCACCGCCGAGAACATGATGTGCCACTACGCGATCCTCGACGCCTCCGGCGACGGCGAGGCCACCACCTGGCTCGAGCCCGTCACCGACGAGCAGTACCTGGCCGCGCACCGTACGGCGGGGGTGTAGTCAATGGCAATCAGCGCTGCCGCGAAGAGCAACCACGATCAGCTGTTCGGCGACCGGGTCTCCACTTTGGCGCAGTCCGACCCCGAGCTGATCGAGTACTTCGACAACTTCGCGTTCGGCGAGGTGTACGCCGACGCCGCGCGGTTGGACGAGTCGCTCGACCTGCACACCCGGCTCATGGTGCAGCTGGCCGCGATCCTGGCCGCCGGCGGGCTCGCAGAGTTCCGCGTCGTGGCCGCCGCCGCGGTGGCCAACGGCGGGGTGAGCCCGGTGGAGTTGAAGGAGATCGTCTATCAGTCCGTCGCCTACGTCGGCATGGCTCGCGTGTTCGACTACCTGCACGCGGTCAATGATGTCCTCACCGAGGCAGGGGTCGAGCTGCCGCTGCCCGGGCAGTCGGCGTCCACGCCGCAGACGCGCCTCGAATACGGCAAGGCGGTGCAGGGCCGCATCGTCGGCGACGACGCGGTGGCCGCTCGCCTCACGGACACCCCGGCGGATGAGGTGCACTTCCAGCGCTACCTGGCCGCTAACTGCTTCGGTGACACCGTCGGGCGCGGTGGCATCGACCTGGAGGTGCGCGAGCTGCTCACGTTCTCGATGCTCGTCGCCCTGGGCGGTGCCGACGCTCAGGTGCGCGGGCACGTCAACGGGAACCTGCGGGTAGGCAACACCCGCGCGAGGCTGCTCGCCGTGCTGACCGTGCTCGTGCCCTTCATCGGCTATCCCCGCACGCTCAACGGCCTCGCCGCACTCAACGACATCACCGGCAGCTGAATACAGACAACGAGGAGCATGACATGCACTACCGGTTGCTGGGCCGGACCGGGGTATCGGTGAGCCCGCTGTGCCTGGGCACGATGATGTTCGGGCCGTGGGGCAACGACGACCGCGCCGACGTCGTGCGCGTCATTCACCGCGCCCTCGACGCCGGGATCAACTTCGTCGACACCGCCGACGTGTATTCCGGCGGTGTGTCGGAGGAGATCGTCGGTGAGGCCCTGCGGGGGCGTCGCGATGATGTCGTGCTGGCGACGAAGTTCTTCGTGCCGATGGACGACCGGCCAAATCATGGTGGCGGTTCCCGGAAGTGGATCATGCAGGAGGTCGAGAATTCGCTGCGGCGTCTGAAGACGGATTACATCGATCTGTATCAGGTGCATCGCCCGAGCGCGACGACGGATGTCGAGGAGACCCTCGGTGCGCTGACCGATCTCGTGCACCAGGGCAAGGTCCGCTACATCGGATCGTCTTCGTACTCGGCCAGCCAGATCGTCGAAACGCAATGGGTCTCCCGCGAGCGGAACATGGCACGGTTCGTCACCGAGCAGCCCCCGTACTCGATCCTGGTCCGCGGCATCGAGGAAGACATCCTCCCGACAGCGCAGCGTTACGGTATGGGAACCCTCGTGTACAGCCCGCTGTCCGGTGGCTGGCTCACCGGCCGGTGGCGCAAGGGCGCCCCCGGTACGCCGACGTCGGCTGCACGGCCGAGTGCTCGGTTCGACATGAGCACCGCGGCGAACCAGCGCAAGCTCGGCGTCGTTGAAGAGCTTGCGGTGCTCGCCGAGCGGTCAGGAATGACGATGATCGAACTCGCACTGGCATGGGCGATCAACCACCCGGGCGTCACCTCGGCGATCATCGGCCCGCGGACCATGGAACAGCTCGAGTCGCAGCTCCCATCGGTGCACGTCACGTTGGACACCGAGATCCTGGATCGCATCGATGAGCTCGTCGCGCCAGGCGTAACGCTGAACGCGGACGACAACAGCTACGGCGCGGCCGAACTGGCGCCGCAGGCCCGCCGGCGATAACCACCCGGACGCCGTCGACGCGAGCGGGCAAGACCCCGCCGCGGCGGTAACTCGCCGCGGTCCTCGCTAAGTTCGCAAGGAGCATCACCATGGCATACGAAGTACCAAACATCGCCCTGAACAACGGCGTCGAGATGCCCCCGATCGGCTTCGGCGTCTTCCAGACACCGCCCGACGAGACGCGCAGCGCGGTCGCGGCCGCGCTCGACACCGGCTACCGCCACATTGACACAGCCGCCGCATACGGCAACGAGCGCGAGGTTGGCGAAGCGGTCCACGCGTCGAAGGGTGGTCGTGCGGTGGTCTTCCTGGAGACCAAGATCTGGATCAGCGACTACGGATATGACCAGACGCTGCACGCCTTCGGCAAGAGCGCCGGCAAGCTCGGCGTCGACCAGATCGACCTGCTGATCTTGCACCAGGCGCTGCCGTCCGACTTCGACAAGACGCTTGAGGCTTACCGAGCGCTGGAGAGGTTGCTCAAGGACGGCATGGTCCGCGCCATCGGCGTCAGCAACTTCATGGTCGAGTACCTCACGAACCTGCTTGATGTGGCCGAGGTCGTCCCCGCCGTCAACCAGATCGAGCTGCACCCCTACTTCCAGCAGCCCGGGGTGCAGGCGTTCAACGCCGAGCACGGCATCGTGACTCAAGCCTGGTCACCGATCGGCGGCATCACCTTCTACCGCGAGGGCGAGCACACCAGCACCCTGGAAGACCCGACCATCGTCAAGATCGCCGAGTGCCACTCGAAGAGTCCCGCGCAGGTCATGCTGCGCTGGCACCTGCAGGAGGGACGTTCGGTCATCCCGAAGTCAACCAAGCCGCAACGCATCGCTGAGAACTTCGACGTGTTCGACTTCGAGCTCACTACGGATGAGATCGCGGCCATCGACCGGCTCGACACCGGCAGGCGCGGCGGTCCCGAGCCGGACGCCATCACCCTGGACAGCTTCGGGCGAGAGATCCCGGAGGCCTGATCACGATGACCAGCAACAGCACACCGGACAAGGTCGCCGTCGTCACCGGCGCATCGTCCGGCATCGGCGCGGCAACCGCCCGCACCCTGGCAGCAGACGGCTACCGCGTCGATCTGCTGGCTCGAAGACACGATCGCATCACCACTCTTGCGGACGAACTGGGCAACGGGTCCGTCGCTATCGAAGCGGACGTCACTGATCGCGACACCATCGTTGCCGCCGCCGACCGCGTCCGCCGAGAGCTCGGCACCGCCAATGCCCTGATCAACAACGCCGGCGTCATGCTTCTCGGCCCGTTCGACTCCGGTCAGCGGGCGGACTACCGGCAGATGATCGAGGTCAACCTGCTCGGTGCGATCACCACCACCGAGGTGTTCCTCGACCAGCTCAAGGCCGGCGGCGACATCATCAACATCTCGTCGGTCGCCGGGCGAACTGCCCGATCCGGTAACGGCGTCTACGCAGCTACCAAGTGGGGCATCAACGGCTGGTCCGAGTCACTGCGGCAGGAACTGCTGCCCGACGTCCGCGTGACGGTCGTCGAGCCAGGTGTCGTGGCCACCGAACTGCCGAACCACATCACCCACGCCGACACCAAACACGGAGTCCAGCAGCTCTACGACAAAGCCGAGGTCACCGCCGAAGACGTCGCCGAGATCATCGCGTTCATCCTCAGCCGTCCGCGCCGCCTGGCCATCAACGAGATCCTGTTGCGGCCAGCCGGGCAACAGTGACGCACCGCAGGCTGTTGACGAACCGAGAGGACGACGCAGGCACAACCGATGGCCAATCGAACGTGGATGGGCGGCCTCATGCCCCAACCTGGCGTCAGGCTAGGCCCAGGCCGCGGCGTCCGATGTCGTTCAGCTGGTCCAGCCCGAAACGGTCGGGCCAGGTGCGCTCGTAATGCTCTGCGGGGAAGTCGGGGGGGCTGGAGCCGGTCAGGAACGCGTCGCGGACGCTTGCGGCGTACTGCTCGTTGCGCGCACACCAGGGGGCCGCGGGGATGTACATCACGTTGCCCCAGCCTCGCTGGCTTGTCACGGGCGCGACGCTGTGGATCATGTCGCAGTGCCACCAGACCGAGTCGCCGACCTTGACGTCCGGGATGCCGGAGAGCCCCTTGAGCAGCAGCGGGTGCCAGGTGCGGCTGGCGGGGAAGACCTGGTTGACGGTGACGCCGCACATGTCGTCGTCGGCGACGTCGTCCAGCAGGGGCCTCAGCATCAAGTAGCCCATGGCCTCGGGGATGGGGACCGTGTGCAGGACGCCCTGGTCGTGGTCCATGTCCGACAGCGCGGTCCAGCCCTGGAAGGTCCGGAACGCGGAGCACATAGTCGAGCCGGGGTACTGCGGGCCGGCTGTCCGGTAGGCGGCGTCCCACGGATCGTACTGCTCGACGGTGCCGTCGAACAGGTGGCGGAAGGCACGCTGGTAGGCCTGGGTCATCCACAGGTCCAGGGTGCCGGGATCCAGGTGGGTGCCAAGCCCGGCGGAGTCCGCGCCCTTGGGGCGGCGGCGGATGCGGTCGGGGTAGAGCGAGTCCCGGGCGGGGTCGAACCACTGCACGCCGCCGGACTGGCTGGCCCACTGCGCGTTGAGGAACGCCTGGACCCTGGCCATCCTGGGGCTCTGGCGGGCCTGCATCTGCGGCGGCGACCAGTAGATCGGGTAGATCTCGGGCCGGGAGCCAACACTGCCGAAGAAGTCGTCGGCCGGTCCCCGGTAGTTCTCGAAGAACCGGTTCCGCTCGGCGTAGCCGACGATCTCCTGGTCCCATCCGAGCGCCTGGTCGCGGCTGAAGTGCCCGCGCACGACCAGGCAGCCGCGCCGCCGCAGCGCGGCGAGGTCCCCGTCAGTGACGGTGCCGGCCTCGATGTCGGCGTAGTCGACGACCGGCCAGGCCGTGGCCCCGGACGCCTTGTCGGCGGCGATCTCCTCCACGCGCGCCCGCACCCGGGCCTCCATCACTTCGAATACCTCCCGCACGGTCCGGCCCGACGCTTCGATCCGGGCGCGCAGGGCGCCCTTGACCTGGCGGATGGCGGCGGGTAGGTCGTCCGGTACGGTTTCCCAGTGCGGCAGTTCCGGGCCGACGGCCGCGGGCCCGCTTGACGCGGCGAGAGTCATGTTGGTTCCCTTGGTGAGGACTCCTTACTGGATAATTATCCTATGAGTGCCGAGCCTGTTTGGGCAAGGCTCCTGGCTAGGATGGGCAAGTGACCGTGACTGGTGCTCAGCCCGAGGCAGCAGCCGGGTCAGTGGCGGCGGCCAAGCCGTCGCTGGAGCTGCTGCGCGAGCTCAGCGATGAGCACGTCCTGCGCGCGCTGATGACCCGGGACCGGATGACGCGGGCCGAGCTGGCCGCCTACACGGGGATCTCGAAGCCGACCGTCGGCGAGAGCGTCCGGCGGCTGGTCATGGCTGGGGTAGTGGTCGATACCGGTGAGCGGACCAGCGGCCGCGGGCGGGTCGGCTCCTACTACGCGCTTGCCGATGACGTGGGGTGCGCCTTGGCGATAAGCGTGGCGCCGGAGGGGGTCGTCGCCGAGGTCGTTGACGCCTGGGGCCGGGTCTTGGCGCGGGGAGAGGCAGCAGTGGCCCGCCCGGCCCGGCTGCGGCAGGTGGCGAGCGCGCTCCAGCTGGTCGGCACCCAGGTCGCCGGGCAGGCGCCGTCGCCGGTCCGGCTGGCCATGGTCAGCGCGGCCGACCCGGTTGACCGGGCGACCGGGCGGCTGGTGCACCTGCGCGACGCGCCCTTCCTGCTGGGTGAACTGTTCCCGGCCGACCTCCTGGCGGACGCAGTGCAAGGGCCGGTCGTGGTGGATAACGACGTCAACTGGGCGGCGCGCGCCGAGCGCGACGCCGCGGGGCAGGCCTGGACAGACGTCTTCTACCTGTACCTCGGCGAGGGACTCGGCGGCGCGGTCATCAGCGACGGCGATGTGCGCCGAGGCCACAGCGGCATCGCCGGCGAGGTCGCGCACATGATCACTGCAGGACCGGACGGCACGGCCATGCGGTTCATTGATGTGTTCGGAGCGCTCGGGCTGCGGTACTCCGAGTCGACCGCCATCGACGTCAGCGCGCTGGACACGGCGATCGGCGACAGCACATCGGGGGGCAAGGTCCTCGGAGCGCTGGCCGGGGCCATAAGCGGCGTCCTGTCGAGCGTCATCGCGCTGTGCGACCCGGAGCTCATCGTTCTGGGCGGCCCATGGGGAGGTCGGCCCGCCATCACCGATGCCGTGCGCGCCGCCGCCGTCGGGCTCAGGCAGCCGGTCGAGGTACGTGCCGCCGTCGTGACCGGGCACGCGCCGCTATCCGGCGCCCGCACGGCGGCGATCGGCGCGCTCGGGGACTCGATCGTCGACTACCGGCGCACGCTCGCTCCGGAAACTGGCTTCGCCCCTCAGCCCGCTGGTGCCTAGCCGCGTCACGTCGGTGACGGCGACGCTGCTGGCAACCCCAGGCTCTGAGCTATCGTGACCAGCACCGCCCCAGGCGCCATGTCCGGGATCGCTCGCCGGGCAGCCCATCGCGGATAGGTATCACCGCGGACCGAGGGCAGCCGGGCACGACCCGGCCCGCCGTGCATAGCATGCCCGGACCTAGCCCGGCAGCCAGGCCGGTACGCCTATGCCTACCCGGGAGTGCGCGGATGAGGCCCCCGGGGAGCGCGGAGGGAAGAGTCGGTACGTGACCAAAGGTTAGAAGTCCTAACCAAAAATACTCGCAGCAGCCCTAGCGTACGGTAAAGAGTCCTACAGTTGCAGGGGCAGGAATCAGCGGAGCCGCGCCATAGTCGGGACGCTTGGCCTGCTTCACCGCCTCCTCGGGCGGGACTTCAACTTTCCGGAATCAATTCAGGAAGGACTCTTGACTTTAAGCTTGGCCGGGCCAATGTTCTCTTGCATCGAGTGGATCGGTCAAGCGGATCCGGGTGCGCCAGCAGTCCTCCGTTGGATCGATCGACGTCGCGTAAGGGCGGATCCCGGACCGTCGGCCAACATGGCGGCCCGGGACCTGCCGGGACAGCGCACCAAGCGGTCCCGTCGCCTGGTAGCGGCACCAACGGGAGGAAGCAGATCGATTAAGCGGCCGGCTGCCTAGCGCACCCGAAGCGGAGGGAAACGCTCAGCGGTCGTGGCTGGGCCGCCGCGGACCTGGCGGCGGGCGGCCTCGGCGCGCTGATCAGGCATGCGCCGCACCTGCTCGGTCACGGCGCGGACGGCGAGCAGCCGGAGGCAATGCCGTCGCCCGACCCGGCCCCGCTCGAGTCGGCCGACGGCTCACCGCCCCCCGACGAGGTGCTTGACCTGCTCTACCGCAGCGGGGAGCCCGGTGACCTCGGCGCCACGGCGCGGCAGTGGCTCGACCTGGTCGCCATGGCGGCACCGGCGCCAGAAGGATTGCGCGCCGCCGGACGCGGCGGCCTCAGCGACCTCCTCGACGCGATAACCCCCGCAATGAACGTGGCCCGCACGGAAGCCCGGCTGCGCGTCAGCGCCCCGGACCGGTACCGCCTCGACTTCTCGTCCCGCCCGCGCCGCATAGATTCGACGACGATCGCCTGCGATGGGGAGCGCCGATGGCGGGTCTTCCGGGACCAGACCACGGTCGGCCCGGCCGCCCCCCTGCGGCACGACATCGCGTTCCTGGCCGACTCGTGCTGGCTGCTCCGCCGCCAGCTATCCGGCGGCGCGGAGCTCACCTACCGTGGTCGGCCCGCCCGCCAGCTCCACGTCACTCCCGCCCCCGGCGACGCGGCGGTGGCCCCGGGGCCGCTGATGACCTTCACCACCGACACGATCGTAGACGCCCCCACCGACGCGATCGTGGACGCCGAGACCGGCTGCCTGCTTCGCCTGATCTCCTACGCCGGCGGCACGCTCGCGATGTGGTCGGAGCTGGACGACATCAGCACCGAGCCCGCCGACCCGGACGAGTTCCGGGTGGTTGTCCCGCCCGGCACCCGCATCGTGGAGGAAACCGGCAACCTGATCGCTGACGCCGCCGCGGCCATGCCCGGCGTGAAGGGAACCGCGGCCCGCGCCGCCGCCGAGGCCGTCAACCGCGCCCCCGGCGCCGTTTCCGCCGCCCGGAGCTTCCTGGACGACCTGCGCGGCCATCGCTAGACAGGAGCACGCCCCATGCTTGCGGGCGCCGAGGTGTCATGTCGTAGCAACCGCGCCGGGGTATCGCCTGATTCCGCTGGAATCCCTAGCGAGGACAGGCGGGGTGCGACGGCAGCTCGGTACCGCTAGTTCGCCTCTGTCGATCCAGAGCTGGGGGCCGCTGGCACCAGTCGGCCCGAGCCGATATCTAGTTTTGATGCGGCTCGTTTGAGGGGACCATCTGAGCTGCAGGCAGCTAGGTTAGGGACATGCTGCGCGATCTTGCCTATGGCCTGTACTCCCGCAAACTGCGCAGGGAACTGTCCGGCGCCGTGCTGCCCAGGCACGTCGGCCTGATCATGGACGGCAACCGCCGCTGGGCGCGGCAGATGGGGCTTGCCAGCCCTAGCCTGGGGCACAAGTACGGGGCCGAGCACGTCGAGGACGTCCTGAACTGGTGCGAGCGGGCCGGGATCAAGCATGTGACCGTGTTCGTGTGCTCGGCAGAGAACCTGCAGCGGCGCGGTGACGCAGAGATCGCGTTCCTCATGCAGGTCATAGAAGACGTCGTCGCTGGCAGGCTGGCGCGGCCGGAGGTTACCTGGCAGGTCCATACGGCGGGCACGCTCGACGTGCTGCCCGGCAGCACCGCCCGCGCGCTCAAAGAGGCAGTCGAGGCAACCCGGGAGCGCGCCGCCGGGGCGCACGTGACGCTTGCCATCGGCTACGGCGGGCGCCAGGAGGTGCTCGACGCGATCCGCGCCCTGCTCTGCGAGCAGGCAGAGGGTGGCGGCACGCTCACCGCACTCGCCGACAGCCTCACCGCCGACGACATCGCCCGGCACCTGTACACAGCCGGGCAGCCCGATCCCGACCTGGTCATCCGCACCAGCGGTGAGCAGCGCGTATCCGGCTTCCTGCTCTGGCAGAGCGTGCACTCCGAACTGTACTTCTGCGACGCCTACTGGCCCGCGTTCCGCGAGATCGACTTCCTGCGAGCACTGCGCAGCTACGCCGCCAGGCAAAACCGGCGCGGAGCCTGACGCCGCCCGCCGCAGAACCTGGTTCGTCAGCCTGCCGGACTCTCCGTGTCCAGCAAACTGACGACGGGTGCCTGCGGACGCACGCGTCGATGCCGACCCGCAGGGTGCCGGCCAGGCCTTCGGCGTCTGCTTCGGCGGTGATCTCCGCGGCGGCACGGGCGCTGCCCCCGGCCGGCGCCGCTACCAGCCTCAGCGGCGGGATCCCCGGCCGCATACAGGCAACAGGCCGCTCGGGTAGTCACTGACGAAATGCCTGAGCTGGTTCGAGGACTTCCGGACTCCTGCGCCACGGCGTCCCGGGAGAGGGCTCACCGTAAACGATGCTGATCCGCTGCCCGGGACGTTGAAGGCGGCCAGTCTCCCGGTGACCACTAGTTCGTCGACGAGACATACCTGAAGACACAACGGGCAACGGACTTACCTCTACGGGGCCCCAAACCAGCGCGGTCAGGTCATTTGACGTCCTGCTGTCGGCCAGGCGGTACCTGGCCGCCGCCGGGCGACGCTCAATCGGCAAGACCCCAGGGGCCCGTACCAGAGATCTTGCGCGGCGAGATGCGCGTCACGAAGCCCGCGGGGTAGTTGTCTCCAGGTGGCGGGAACTGGCCGTTAGTAATTCTTCGGAGCGCGTCTACCGCTCCGCCTTCCTCGACACGCGCGATTCCCTTGATCACCAGGTAGGGGCTGAACCCTTCGAACGGGACATCGGACTCGACCGATAGCGTTACCCGCGGGTCACGCCGGAT
>Ga0302325_10015569_pt1 | contig 16162 bp, 13 predicted proteins | sample Palsa_T0_2_FD_201948 | JGI IMG/M metagenome (GOLD analysis project Ga0302325, IMG submission 201948) | Peat permafrost microbial communities from Stordalen Mire near Abisko, Sweden - Palsa_T0_2 | ecosystem: Environmental > Terrestrial > Soil > Palsa > Peat permafrost | place: Sweden: Abisko... | reverse complement strand
GCGCGCTCGCGCAGCACGACGTCCACGGGCTTTGGATCGACGTGGGCGGCATGGTCGGCGCGGCGCTCGTGGCCAGCGCCATCGGCGTCTATCAGGGCTACCTGAACTCGGTGGTCGGCGAGGGCATCATGCGCGACATCCGCACGAGCCTGGTCGATCACCTCCACCGCATGCCGATCTCGTTCTTTACCGGTACGAAAACCGGCGAGATCATGAATCGCGTCTCGAGCGACGTCGACAACATCGACAACGTCGTAACGGGAACGCTGGTCTCGGTCGTCACTAACTTCGCGACCATCGCGACGACCATCGTGACCATGTTGATCCTCGACTGGCGCCTGTCGCTAATCGCACTGGCCATCGTCCCGCTGATGATCGCGCCGCTGGGCGTCGTGGGCAGGCGCATGTATGCGGTTCGCAAGCTTACGCGCGAAAAACGCGATCAGATCGAGAGCCTGACACAAGAGACGCTCTCGCTGTCGGGCATCACCCTCATCAAATCGTTCGTCCGCGAGAAATTCGAGAACCAGCGCTTCTTCGACGTCAGCACCGCCTTGATGAAGCTCGAAGTGCAACTGGCGATGGTCGGACGCTGGTTCATCGCCGCCATCGCGGCCATGGTGACGATCGGGCCAGCGATCGTTTGGCTGAGCGGCGGCTACTTCGCAATCTACACCGGTCTCACCGTCGGCACGATCGTCGCCTTCGTCGCGCTGCTCGGGCGGCTCTATGGTCCGGCTTCGACGCTGGCCGGAACGCAAGTGCAGATCGTGAGCGCGCTCGCCGTGTTCGAACGCATCTTCGAGTACCTCGACATGAAACCGGAGGGCGAGACGACGGTCAACCCCCCGCGCATCCTCGAAGAGGTGCGCGGCGACTTGCGCTTCGACGACGTGCACTTCTCGTATACGCCGGAACGGGTTGCACTCGGCGGCGTCACCTTCCATGTCGAGCCAGGACAAGTTGCCGCCTTCGTCGGCCATTCGGGAGCCGGCAAAACGACGATCACCCAGCTCGTGCCTCGTTTCTACGATCCGCAGTCCGGCAGCGTGCGCATCGACGGCCACGACATCCGCGAGTTCGACGTACAATCGCTGCGCAGTCACATCGGGATCGTAACGCAAGAGACGTATCTCTTCCACGACACCATCGCTGCCAATTTGCGCTACGGTCGCACCAGCGCGACGCAGGCTCAGCTCGAAAGCGCAGCGCGCGCGGCAAACATCCACGACTTCATCGCGAGCCTGCCCGAAGGGTACCAAACCGTCGTCGGCGAGCGCGGCCACAAACTCTCGGGCGGCGAGCGCCAACGCTTGGCAATCGCGCGCGTGCTGCTCAAGGATCCGCGAATCTTAATCCTTGATGAAGCCACGAGTGCGCTCGATTCCGAGAACGAAGCTCTGATACAGGCTGCCTTCGTCCCGCTGATGGCGGGCCGGACCAGTCTAGTCATCGCGCACCGGCTCTCGACCATCCTTTCCGCCGATGTGATCTTCGTAGTCGAAGGAGGGAGGATCGTGGAAAGCGGAACGCACGCAGTTCTGCTCGCCCGGAGCGGAACGTACGCTCGCCTGTACCTGACGCAGTTCAGGAGCGCGGGTGAGGATGCCTCAACGATCGATCAAAGGGAACCAACCACCGCCTTGTAAGGTCACGTCAGGAGATATCGCGGGTGCCCAAGTTCGTCCCCGTAACGCTGACGAAAATTCTTACTCCCCGGCCTTCGACGGCCGTGGCGCGGCCGCGCCTTGAGGACCACGCCCAGGCGCTGTGCGACTACGCGCTGACGACCTTGACCGGCGGCGCCGGCTTCGGGAAGACTACGATTCTGCGCGTTTGGGCCGAGAGCTGCCGGGCCGACGCCGCTTGGGTCACGCTGGATGAAGCCGATTGCGACGTACGTTCGTTCGCGGCGTATTTGGACGCGGCGTTCCGCCAAGCGATCCCCGAGTTCGGCCGTTCGGTGCTCGACCTCTTGGCCGAAGGCCGCGCCGAAGCGGACGCCTTCGCGCGCGCCTTCGCCAACGAACTCTTGACTGCCACTGAGGAACGCGAACGCGACGTGGTGCTGTTCCTCGACGACTTTCACACGGTGCAGATGCACCAAGGCGTGCGCGAAACGGTAGCCGGTTTGCTACGCACGCTGCCCCCGCGCGCGCACATCGCGATCGCCAGCCGCTTTCCGCTCGAATTCTCGCCGATCGTCAAGCTGCGTGCTGCCGCCCGCACCAACGACTTCACGCAAAACGATCTGCGCTTCACCGAGAGCGAGGCCGCCGAGTTGCTCGCTAGCGACCTGAGCGAACGTACCCCGCTCGAGCGCGACCTTCTCGAAGCGCTCGTGCGCCGGGCCGACGGCTGGGCGATGGCTTTGCGCTTGTCGCTGCAAGCGGCGCCGGGTTTGCGCGGGGCCGCGCCGGCGCTCAGCGATTCCGAACACTCGCTCTTCGCGTACCTCGCCGATGAGGTTTTGCGGGCTCAGCCGGCCGAGATTCGCACGCTTTTGCTCGCGTGCGCCGTTCCAAAAACGCTCGACGTTCGCACGCTCGAACACGTTGTCCGAGTCGACAACGGAGCCGACGCCCTCGATCTCTTACTCTCGCGCAACCTCTATCTCGAAGCGATGGGCGCGCGCTCTTACCGCTTCCACTATCTCTTCCGAGAGTTTCTGCTCAAGACTTTACGCAGCGAGGATCCGGAGCGGCTCCGCCTCCTCAAGATCGCCTACGCGCGGTTCTTGGAAGAGAGCGGCGATCTGACCGGCGCCCTGACGCAATACATGGAGGCCGGCGATTTTGCTTCGGCCGCGGATCACGTCGGAGATGCGCTGATCGCGCTCAAGTACGGCGACAACGTCGATCGCATCGCCACGATCCTCTCGAACCTTCCCGACGCGCTCAAACGCGAGCGGCCCTTCTTATTCCAACTGGAGGCGACGGTCCGCCGCCGCCGGCGCGATTTCTTGGGCGCCTCCGATGCCTACGAGCGCGCCGCGCGGTACGCGCTCGAGCTGCAAGACTTCGTGACCGCGTGCGCCTGTACGATCGAGCGTGGCATTCTGGCCGGCGACTTGCGCGCCGGCGGCCACGGACGCTTCGAAGAGAGTATCGACCTCTTCGGGAAAGCGCTGCGCTACGCCGAGCGGTGCGGTGCCAAGCGCGACATGTACGTCAAGTCCGCCTCGGTCGCGATGGGACTCGCGCTGGCCGCGCAGTTCGACTACGAAGCGGCCCGTCCGTTCCTCGTAACGGCGGAGAATTTACAGCGAGCGGCGGCCACCCAGCGCTCGGACGTGATGATCACGATCGCGACGATCGACGGTTGGCAAGGCGAATGGCACCGCGTGCTCGAGCATGCCGAGCTCGCCGAAGACTTGTTGCGCTCGAGCGAAGGGGCCGATTACCTGATCGGGCGCGCCCTCAAGACGCAAGCCAAGGCGCACGTCTTCCTCTGCGTCGATCCGGCACGGGCTCTTGGCCTCGCCGAAGCCGCGGTCGAATGGGAACGTTCGTATAACGAGGTCGACGATCTGCCCGACGCCTACGTCGTTCTGGCCCGCGCGAGCCTGGCTCAGACGGTTCCGGCGGTCGACCGGGCGCACGAAGCGCTCGACGAAGCGACGCGGCTCATCGAACGCTGGCCAAACAACACGACTCGTTTCGAAGTCCACGCCTGCCGTTTCGAGATTTACATCCTTACGAACCGGCCTGCCGACGCGCGCCGCGAGTTGGCCGCGGCGCGCACCTTCGCGCACACGAACGGCGACGCGCACGAACAGGCGCTGGTCGTCTTCTACGAGGGACTCTTTGCCTCGGTTTCGGGCGAGTTGAGCGAGGCTGCGGAACGTTACAGCGAAGCCTTCGCAAAGTTCGAACCGCTTCACGACCGGTACTTTGCCCAGCTCGCGGAGATCGCGGCCTGCGGCGTGCGCGCGCGCCTCGGTACGCTCGAACCACAGGAGCTGCGCGTGATGCTCGAACATCTCGAACGCTCGGGTTCGCCGCTCGCGTTACGCTCGGCGCCGCGTTCGGCGTCGCTTGCGCTCGTCTGGGCACTCCGGCACGGCGTCGAGCCGGAAGCGGCGATGGTGCTGCTCGGCGATGCCGCGCGCCAAGCCGGCGACGACGAACTCGTCGCGCTGGCCCTGGATGAGAACGCGACGAATGAGGCGCGCGTCCGTGCGATCGCAGCTATCGCGCGCGAAGGCCGGCTCGAGCGTCGTCCCACGCTCGTTCGTTTGGGCCGTAACAAGCGTTCGGCAGTTGCGGCCGCCGCAGCAACCGCGCTCGAGGTCTTTCCGCGCGCCGACGCCGCTACGCTCTCAATCTATCTCGTGGGTCCGCTGCGGGTCGTCGTCGGCGACGAGACGATCGACGAACGTGACGCGCGCTGGTCGCGGCGCAAAGCCGTCGAGATGTTGCGCGCGCTGGCGCTGGCCGACGGGCCGCTTCCCAAGACGACACTCCTGACGAACCTCTGGCCCGAAAGCAGCGCGGCTGCCGCGGAGACAAGCCTACGCGTGACGCTGCACGCCTTGCGCCGTGCGCTCGAACCGTCGGTCGAAGGTTCGGGCCACTACGTCGTGTACGACGGGACGACGCTGGCCTTACGCAAAGAACTCGTGGCCTTCGTCGATGCCCTCGAAGCGCAAGCGGCGTTCCGGCGCGCGGTGTTCGCGCGAGCACGCGAAGCAACGCGCGAGGCCGGAGTGCTCCTGGACCGGACGATCGATCTGCTCGCCGGCGTACCCGCGGAGGACGTCGTACCCACTTGGCTCGCGCCGCACGTGCGGACCTGGCGCAATACGCTGGCAGCTTCGCTGCGTGCGAGTGCCCAGCTCAGGTTGAAAGCCGGCTCGGCGCCTGCGGCACGCGCGCTGGTCGAGCGCGCATTGCTAGTCGATCCGCTCGATGAAGAAACTGTGACGCTGGCGCTCGAGGTCGCTTTGGCCGCGGGCGATTTGGAGCGAGCCAAAAGCACGTTTCTCAGCTACAAGACGCGGCTCGCGAGCGAGCTCTCGACGACGCCCGGTCCGGCGCTCCTCGAGCGCTACGGAAACGTCCTCAAGGCTCGCGCCGAGAATCGCACGACGGAGCTGACCGGACGAGAGCTCGAAATCTTGGCTCTGATCGGGCGCGGCCGAAGCAACAAGCAGATAGCCGGAGAGTTGAAGCTGAGCACGTGGACGGTGAACGGCCACGTCGCGCGCATCTTGCGAAAGATGCGCGTCGAGTCACGCGCCGCGGCGGTAGCAGCGGCAGGCGGACTCCTCGACACGTGAGAAGGCAAGTCTCCCCATGAAGCGCGCGCACGGGCTTCTCGCCTCGATCTTTTTGGCGTTGCCGCTGGCCGGCTGCGGCGGTTCGGCTGCGCCCGCAGCCCCGTTCACGCAACTCCCAGCTCCCAGCTTAGGACAAGCCCAACGGGAGCGCGCCCTTGACGTAGGTCAGGATTTCGGTTCGAATTCGTTCCCGCACATTTTGGTCGTGGCCGAGGCGCCGGGCTCGCTCTCGAAACCGCTCGCGGATGGGCACTCGATCACGCTCGTCGCATCAGCGACGGATTCGAAAGGCAAACCGATCTCGCTGAGCGGTGCCAAGATCACGTGGTCGATTCCGGCGCGCGGCACGATCGATCCGTCGCAGAGCGGGCAAACCGCGGTCTATACGGCGCCCATGATGGGCGAGGGTCACGTCGTCGAGACGGTCTCGGTGAAGCTCTCCGGTGAGTCGCAAACCTATTCGGCGAATGCGACGATCGATTTCCAGCGCGGTTAAGGCTCCGGTCTGAGTTCCGGACTTCGCGTCGAGGGTCTCGTTCGGCGTTTCGGTAAGACCGTCGCAGTCCGCGGCCTCAGCTTCTCGCTCGGACCGGGCGAGGTTCTCGGTTTGCTCGGCCCAAACGGCGCCGGAAAAACGACGACCTTCATGTGCCTGTGCGGCTTGCTCCGGCCCGACGAGGGCACGATCGAGTTCAACGGTGCGCGGCTGAGCTCGAACCGCGGGCGCACGATCTCGCTCATTCCCGAGACGCCCGACGTCTATCTCATGCTGACGGTGTGGGAACACTTAGCCTTCGTCGCGCGTAGCGTGAACCTCGCGCCAGGCTGGGAACGGCGCGCCGAGGAACTGCTCGAGCGTCTCGACATCGCCGCGCATCGCGACAAACTGGGCCAAGCGCTCTCGAAAGGCATGCGCCAGAAGACCTTGATTGCGGCGACGATCCTGGCTGGCGCGCCGGTCGTTTTGCTCGACGAGCCGATGATCGGTCTCGATCCGAAGGGACAACGCGAGCTGCGCGAACTGATCTTCTCGCTGCGCGACGGCGGCACGTCGGTCGTGATGAGCACGCACTTGATCGAGTCGGCCGAGGCCATGTGCGACCGCCTGGTGATCATGAAAGCGGGAACCGCGATCGCGAGCGGCGACGTGCGCGAATTGCGCGAGCGCGCTCCCACCGGGCGTTCGCTGGAAGACGTCTTCCTCGAGATCACGGCGTAGTGTCCGGCCCGGTCCGCTAAGTGCGCGCGCTCGCGTATCTCGACGCACGCTACGTCTTCAATCAGCTGAGCCGGATCGTACGCTCGCCGGGACGGCTCGCGCTTTGGGTACCGTACATTGCGGTGCTGGCAACCTTGAGCTTCAACCGCATCACGACCGCGCACGCACCGCGGCCGGGTCTGCCTTCGGCCGCGCATCCGCTCGGCACGGCAGCCGCCGGCGCTTTTCTCGCAATGTTCGGCGTGACGATCGCCGTCGCGGCAGCGGGCCGGGTCTCCGCCTTCCGTTCGACTGCGGAAGCATTGCTGTTCGTCAACGCCGGCGTCGCGCCGCTCAGTCTCGCCGTCTGGCTTCAGCTTCGCAAACTCTTTGCGACCGGCTCGCGCTGGCTGGGCTCGATCCTTTTTAGTTTTCTCTTGATCGTGCCGCGCGACGCCGGTCCGCAACAGCTCACGCGCGGGTTCGTCGCGGCGCTCGCGGTAGCGGCGGCGATCATGACCGCCGAACTTCCGGCCTTCCTGATCTCTCGCAAGCCGTGGGGCAAATTCGTCGCACCGCTTGGCTGGGCGTTTGCGGCTGCGGGCGGCGTGTACGCTGCCATCGGCTTCGCGGGCAGCGTCGGCGAAGATCGTTTTGCACCGGCGGCACTCGAGTTCTTGCGTTTCGATCCGGGACGCCTGATCGGGACGATCGCTTCGAGTTGGACGGCGGTGCTGTTGCTCTGCTGTCTTCCGATCGCTTTGATCGCGTCGATCGTTCTCTTGGCGCGCGACGCCGTACCCGAGCTCTACGCGGCAACGCTGCAGTCGTTCGAGTGGCGCAACCGGCGGCGCGAACACACTGTCTACGAAGCCGGCGGTGGACGAGCCCAGCGTATTCCGGCCGGCGCACTGACGATCGTTTGGAAAGAGTGGGTCGGCTTCCGGCGCAGCCGCGGGGGCATGTTGCGCTGGCTGCTCGTCATTCTTTTTTGGCTCGGCCTCGGGGGCGCAGTGGCCTGGGCTGATTCCAACGGCCAACGCGGGATGCTTTTGCCGCTCGTCGGTTTCGCGATGATGATGATCGTGCTCGTGCCGCTGGCGGCCTCCGTGAGCCTGCTGGAAGACCTGGCCAAACCGATCTGGTGGGTATCGCAAGCCTCGCTGCGTTCGCGTATCGTCGCCTGGACCTTCGCGAAAGCGTGGCGCAACGGGCTTGCCTTTTCGGCATTTCTCGCCGTGCTCGCCATCGTCGTCGGCGACGCGCGCGCCGCTTTGCTCGCGCTGCCTCTGGGAATCGGGCTTTGGTCGAGCCTCAACGCGCTCGGCGTCGCGCTCTATGCCGCCTACCCGAGCCGCATCGATGCACGCGGCCCGATCTTCTTCGTCCGGGCCATCGCAACCGGAATCTTCGTCTTGCCGGCGGCGATGCTCTTCGGCTTCGTCAGCATGCTAACGCGGAATCCGCTGCTCGCGGCGACGCTCGGCGCAATCCTCATCGTCATCGAGGGTCTGCTGGCCATCGAATTTGCTGCGAGCCGCTTCAACGAGAACGGGGCCGGCATCTCGATGCTCGAACGAGCGTAGCCGCCTAGGCGCTCGCGACCTTTGCCTGCGTGTCGATGAGACGCGTTGCCGTCGCGGCGCGAACCTCTTCGGGGGTTACGCCAGGGGCGCATTCGCGCAAAACCAAACCATCGGGCGTCACGTCGAGCACGGCGAGGTCCGTGATGATCTGCTGGACTACGCCCTTGCCGGTTAAGGGCAGCGTGCACTCGTCGAGGATCTTCGGTGTCCCGTCCTTGGCCGTGTGCTCCATCATGACGATGACGCGCTTTGCGCCGTGGACGAGATCCATCGCTCCGCCCATGCCCTTGATCATCTTGCCCGGAATCATCCAGTTGGCCAGATCGCCGTGGCGCGAGACTTGCATCGCGCCCAACACCGCGACGTCGATGTGTCCGCCGCGGATCATTCCGAACGACGTCGCGGAATCGAAGAACGAAGCGCCGGGCAGCACCGTTACGGTTTCTTTGCCCGCGTTGATGAGGTCGGGATCCACTTCGCCTTCATACGGGTAGGGGCCCATTCCGAGGATCCCATTCTCGCTTTGCAGCACGACGGTGATCGAGGGATCGACGTAATTCGGAACGAGGGTCGGCAAACCGATCCCAAGGTTGACGTACTGGCCGTCGCGCAGCTCGCGTGCGACGCGTTGCGCCAGTTCGTCTCGCGTTAGCGCCATGCCGTCCTCACTGACTCCCGCGCTTACGGGTGGTGGTGCGCTCGATGCGCTTGCCGCCGCTGCCGACTACGACGACTCGTTGCACGAAGATTCCGGGCGTATGCACGTTTTCCGGTTCGATCTCGCCCGGCTCGACGAGTTCCTCGACTTCCGCGATCGTGATTTTTCCGGCCATCGCACATAGCGGATTGAAGTTGCGGGTCGACTTGTTATAGACGAGGTTACCCATCCGGTCGCCGCGGCTCGCGCGCACGAACGCGAAATCGCATACGATGCCCGTCTCGAGCACGTACGTCCGGCCGTCGAACACTCGCGTCTCCTTGGGCGGTGAAGCGAGCGCGATCGAGCCGTCGGGACGATAGCGCCAGGGCAGTCCGCCGTCAGCGACGCCCGTGCCGACGCCGGCCGGCGTGAAGAATGCCGGAATGCCGGAGCCGCCCGCGCGCAACCGTTCGGCGAGCGTCCCTTGCGGCACGAGTTCGACTTCGAGCTCGCCGCTGAGAAACTGGCGCTCGAACTCTTTGTTCTCGCCGACGTAGGAGCCCGTCGTGCGGCGGATGCGTTTGTTGTCGAGGAGCTTGCCGAGGCCGAAACCGTCGACGCCGCAATTATTCGAGACCGTCGTCAGCCCCGTGGAGCCTTGCTCGAGCAGCGCCTCGATGAGCCGCTCGGGAACCCCGCCCAGACCGAATCCGCCGACGGCGATCGACGCGCCGTCGCGAACGTCGCGCACCGCCTCGGCCGGGCTCGCAAAGACCTTATCCATGTGTAGCCATGACCAGTTCAAGCTTGGCAGCACGCTCTGCAAACCCTCGCGCGATGCGCAAGAGGGCTCCCTCCCGGCACCGAAGACCTGATACTTCGCTTCGCATTTCATTTCGGAGAAACGACATGGCCATCGCCGCTCCTGCCTCCAGCGCCGCCTCGGAAGAGGAAGGCATGATCCTTGCGGTCGTTCGCGAGCTCGTCGCGGAAAAGGTCGCGCCACGCGCGGCCGCGATCGACGAGTCCGGCGAGTTTCCATGGGACATCCAAAAATTGTTTGCGAGCAACGACCTGCTGGGCATTCCGTTCCCGGCGGAATACGGCGGCCTGGGCGGCTCGTTTCTCACCTACGTCAAAGTGGTCGAGGAGGTCGCAAAGGCATGCGCGGCCAGCGCGTTGATCATCGCCGTGCAAGAGCTGGGCGCTTTGCCGATCATCATCGCCGGATCGCACGAACAAAAGCAAAAGTATCTCCCCAAACTCGCCTCCGGTGAGTGGACGGCCGCCTATGCCTTGACGGAGGCGGGAAGCGGCTCGGACGCCGCCGGCTCGATGCGCTGCCGCGCCGAAAAGCGCGGCGACTCGTACGTCTTGAACGGAAACAAGATTTGGATCACGCAAGGCAGCGTCGCCGACGTCATCTGCGTCTTCGCGGTCACCGATCCGGCCAAAGGCCCGAATGGGATTTCGGCCTTCATCGTCGAGAAGAGCTTTCCGGGTTTCAAAGTCGGCAAACTCGAAAAGAAAATGGGGATCCGCGGATCGCCGACGGTCGAGCTGGTCTTCGATAACTGCGAAGTTCCGGCGGCAAATCTGCTCGGCGAAGAAGGCACCGGTTTCAAGACCGCGATGAAGGTCCTCGATAAATCGCGGCCCGGGATCGCGGCCCAAGCGGTCGGCATCGCTCAAGGCGCGCTCGATTACGCGACGCAATACGCGCGCGAGCGCATGGCGTTCGGCAAGCCGATCGCGCAACAGCAGGGCATTCAATTCATGTTGGCCGACATGCGCGTCGAAGTTGAAGCAGCGCGCCTGCTGCTCTACGAAGCCGCGCGCAAGTGTGACGAAGGTTCTCCGGACCTGACGACCTGGGCGGCACTGTGCAAACTCAAAGGCGGCGACGTCGCGATGAAAGTGACCGTCGACGCGGTCCAGATCCTCGGCGGCTTCGGCTATTCAACCGAGTATCCCGTCGAACGCATGATGCGCGACGCGAAGATCACGCAAATCTACGAGGGAACGCAGCAGATCCAACGTCTGGTCATCGCGCGCAGCATGGTCGGCAAGTGGAAGCCGCCGGGCAACGGAGCTGCTTCGAGCTAGCCGCATTATGAGAATTTGCTGAGGAATATTTCGTAGGCTCGCTTCGTTACGGAGATTGGAACCGGCTACGGTTTCAAACCGTGACGAAGGGAGGTGTCTGAATGAAGAACATCCTCGCAACGATCGTAGCAGCTTTGCTGCTGACGGGCGGACCTGCGATCGCCGCAACGAGCACGAGCTCGAGCACGGCGAAGCCGGCAAGCCCCTCGATCTCGGCCAAGCCTGCGACGCACAAGAAGTCGCCGGCAGCCGCCAAGACCGTCAAGCCTTCGGCTAAGGCGACTGCCAAAGCCAAGTAAGATCCCGGCTTTATCTTCCTACCTCGAAAGCAGCGGGCGCGACCACGAACGGTCGCGTCCGTTCGCATTTCGCCAGCAGAGACTAGCCGCCGAGATTGATTGCGCCGTGCCCGAAGAGCGCAGGGATGTAGTGCCCGGCAGCCCACGCGACGCCGAAGACGAGCGCCCCGAAGGCGACGATTTCGAACCCCTTTTGGAGCGGGTTTCGCTTGGAGAGACTCGCCGCGAAAACGCCGATGCTAAAGAGCGCGACGACCGCCAGCAACAACGCGAGCCACGTCGCCACGCCGAGCGGAATTGCGAAGACGTAGGGCAGCACCGGTATCGCGGCACCCAGCGCAAACGAACAGGCCATTGCGAGACTCGAGCGCAAACCGCCGCCCTGACCTTCGCGTAAGTCGATGCCGAACTCGTCGCGCACCATTTCGTGAAGCCAGATGTCCGGATTCTTCTTGAGACGCTCGACGATCATCAACGCTTCGTCGTCGGTGAATCCCTTGAGACGATAGTAAGCGACCTGCTCGGCGAACTCTTCTTCGGGCATCTCGAGCATCTCGCGTTGTTCGAAATCGATCGAACTCTGCACGACTTCGCGTTCGGACTTGCCGCCGAGGTACTCGCCTACGCCCATCGAGAGCGCGCCGACGAGCAGCGAAAGTCCGCCGGTGAGCAAGATCGTAGCCCGGTCGTGCTCGGCGCTGCCGACGCCGGTGACGATTCCGAGCGTCGTCAGGATCCCGTCTTGCGCGCCGAAGACGATCTCGCGAATGCCGCGCTGCCCCTCGAGCCGCCTGCGTTCGGGAGTGTCGGGGATACGCGCCGCGTTGCGGCCGCCCGACCCGACGACAACTTCCCGGTTGTCGACGCTGATGCCGAGCGAGTTGGTTTCCTCTTTCATTCCCCTCTCGCGTTCGCAGACGGGGCGCCCGGAAGCCTGCCGGCTGCCGTGGAAGTGTACGGGATGGACCCCGGCGAGGAGAATTCGAATCCGATCGTCGCGCTCGCGCAGCGGCTGCGCGCTCGCAAAGATCTTTCCGCGGCGATCGATTCGGCCGCCTCCGCCGGCGTCTCCGCGGAGCCCGGTTCGAGCGACGCCGCCGGCGCCGAAGGTGCGCTCGAAGCCTTCGGCGCGGCTCTGAAGCTTGCCGTCCGCCGTCTCAACTCGATCTTGGGCAAACCGGGCGTCACCTTCGTACGTCTCGAGCGACCGCTCCGCATCCGGCTCCGCTTCGGTGAGAAGCGCGTCGGTCTCGACCTCGATGTGGAGCGCCAGCTCGTGCTCGTGCGTGGCCTCGCTCTCGACGGAGAATATCAATTCGATTCGAGCGCAAGCGTGCCCGCACTCATCAACCTTTCGAAGCTCTCGACCGAAGAGGGGTACGGCGAAGCGCTCACGCCCTCGCGCTTGCTCAAGACGATCGCGCAGGACGCCGAACTACCGCGTCCGGCGCACCTTGACGGCTTGGGTCCGCTTTCGCTTTAGGAAGCGCGCGACGAGCGGCGCGCTCGGACACAGCTGGCGCACGGGACAGCGCTCGCAGAGCGGAAGCGGCGCTTTACAAATCGTGCGTCCGTGCAAGATCAGCCAATGATGCGCAAAGCGAAGCTTCGCAGGCGGCACGAGTTTGACGACGTCGTCTTCGACGTCGCGCGGCGTCTTGCCGAGCGTCAATCCCAAACGGTGGGAAACGCGAAAGACGTGCGTATCGACGGCAAAGGCTGCTTCCTCGAAGGCGACCGACATGACGACGCTCGCAGTCTTGCGGCCCACGCCCGGCAGCGCTTCGAGTTCCTCGCGCGTTGAGGGAACCTCGCCTCCGTACTTTTCGACGAGCGCGCGCGCCGCGCCGACGATACTCTTGGCCTTCATGCGAAAAAAGCCGGTCGACTTGATCAAGTTCTCGACATCGGGAAGCGCCGCGTTCGCCAACGCCTGCGGCGTCGGATACGCCGCGAACAGAAACGGCGTGGTCAAGTTGACGCGCACGTCGGTCGTCTGCGCCGAGAGTATGACCGCGATCAAGAGGGTGAAGGGCGAGTCGTACTCGAGCGCGGTAACCGCCTGTGGATAGGCTTTCTCGAGCAACGCGAGTTCCTCGAGCGCCACCGCACGGGATACCTTGCGCGTGGGAAAGGGGATCTTCGGTGCGGTTGAAACCGCGGGACGGCGCGCCGGCGTCTTAGCCACGATGCCGTTCTTCAAGACCAAAGACCCCGCGGTCCCTCCCGGCCAGACGCTGACTACCGGTTTTCCCGTGCTGCACGTCGGCGACGTGCCGCGCTTCGACCCGGCCACCTGGCGCTTGCGTTTCTTCGGGCTCGTCGAGAATCCGTACGAGCTGAGCTGGGACGAGTTACGCGCCGAACCGGCGGTCGAATGGCACGGCGACATCCACTGCGTGACCCGCTGGTCCAAGCGGGATACGACGTGGCGCGGCGTGCTCTTTCGCCGCCTCGTGGAACGCGCGAAGCCCAAGCCTTCGGCGAGCTACGTCGTTCAGCACGCCGAGAACGACTACACGACGAATTTGCCGCTGGCGGCGATGCTGGGCGATGATTGTTTAGTAGCGTACGAATTCGACGGAAAGCCGCTCGAACCGATTCACGGCGGCCCCGTTCGCATACTGGTACCGAAGCTCTACTTCTGGAAATCCGCGAAGTGGATCCGAGGCCTCGAGTTCCTCGATCACGACGAAAAGGGCTTTTGGGAAGTGCGCGGCTACAACAACGACGCCGACCCTTGGAAAGAAGAACGCTACTCCGACCTGCCCGGCTTTTTCGGTTAGCCGCGCAAGCCGAGTCCAAGTCGCGCCGCGCTCACGACGAAATCGAAGACGATGCCGAGGAGGACCGCCGCAATCGCGACGATAGCCGCGAAGCCGGTCGCGTTATCACGCGGCACCTTCATCAAGGGCGGCAAACCGAGGTAGAGCAGATAGACCGCGTAGAGGCTTATCGCCGCGGAGACGATGCGCAAGATGAGAAACTGCGGCAGCAGCAGTAGAATGCCGGCCAGCCAAATCGGTGTATACGAATAGGTGACGAGTTTGAGCGCTTGTTCGAAATCAGGATCACCGTTGAAGGCTCGGGCGAGCGTATTGACCACCTGCGCCAGCACGTAGACGCCGAGCAGCGCGAGGACCAGCGACATGATGGCCTCGATCGCCGCCGTAAGCAAGGGCACCCTGTACGAACCGCGGACTGCCGCGACGCCGAACACCGAAAGACGTGCCAACGCGCAGACCGGGCCGAGAGCGGCAAGCGGTAGCGCGTAGTTCACGAAAAGCGGCTCGAGCTTCGTCGCTTCGCGCGCCACGACGACCCACTCGCGCGCGGGATAAGCCACGATCTTAGAAGCTCGATCGAGAAGAGGCATTCACTTCTCTTTCGTCACTCAGCCAGCCGCAGCCCACGTTCCCCCTCTTCGACGAGGCCCTCCGCTGTGAGGGCCCGCACGATCGCTTCGAACGAGGCCTGGTCGCGATCCGGCAGCGCTTCCGCAAGCGAACCCCGCAGATCGAGCAGCGAGATACGTTCGCCCGGCGCTAACTCCCGGAGGCGGTCGATGACGCGACCGCGCACGTAGCGGGTCGTCTCCTCGAAGGGCCGGCGCGCCTGCGGCCCGCGCGCCGGCGCGCGCAGCGCCGCCAGCGCGGCGAGCCTTGCGGGGTCGACCGGCGCGGCCGCGCAGCTGCGCTGCAGCGGACAGAGCAGACATTTGGGCGCTCGCGCGGTGCAGAGCGAAGCGCCGAGATCCATGAGAGCTGAATTAAAATCGAAGGCTCGTCCCGTAGGAACGAGATCCGCGCCGGCCGCATCGATGTCGCGCGCTTTTCTACGAGCCGGCCACTCGAGTCCGAACTGCGTGCGCTCGACGACGCGCCGTACGTTGACGTCGGGTGCGAGCACGTCGTCCCCGAAGACGAAGGCCCGGATCGCGCGGGCCGTGTAGGGACCTACTCCCGGCAGGTTCCGCAATTCCGTCTCGTCGCGCGGCAGTCTGCCCTCGAACCGTTCGTGCACTTCACGCGCGAGCCGGTGTAAGCGCACCGCACGCGAGTTGTACCCGAGCCCCTTCCAGGCGCGCACGACCTCGGCTTGCGGCGCTGCCGCGAGCGCCGCGAAGGACGGAAAACGCGCGACGAAACGTTCGAAGGGTGGGATGACACGCTCGACCTGCGTCTGTTGCAGCATAAACTCGCTCACGACCACGCGATACGCTGATGGTTGCGCGCGCCAAGGCAGCGTCGCACGGCCCGATTCGGCGTGCCAAGCCAGAAGCGGTTCGGCGATCGGGTTCAGCGCGCCGAGACCTGCTCGATCGCTTGACCGATGCGCCGGATGCCTTCAACTAAGTCGGCGCGCGACGTCGTGGTGATCGCCAAGCGAAAGTTGTGGTCGCCGCCCGATTCGGCAAAGAACGCTTCGCCGAAGAGAAACGTCGCGCCCAGGCGTTCGGAGGCCTCGAGCAATGCGCGCGCGCGCAGCTCTCGTGGCGCGGTGGCCCAAAGATAGAATCCGCCCGCGCCGTTGGCGAGGCGCATCGATTTCGGCCATGACGCGAGGATGGCTTCGCGCGCGAGCGTCCGGCGTTCGCCGATTTCCTCGCGCAACCGCACGAGATGCGGGTCATAGGCACGGGTCAGGTAGTCGCACACTCCGGCTTGTACGTAGAGGCTGGTCGCCATATCGTACGACTGCTTGCGCAGCAGCAGCCGCTCGTAGATCGCACGGGGCGCGGTCAACCAGCCGAGTCGCAACGAGGGCGCGATCGTTTTCGAAAAACTGCTCAGATGCACGACGTAGTCCGGCGAGTGCGTCACCAATGGCGGCGGGCCACCCGCGACCAGCTCGCCGTAGGGATCGTCCTCGACGATCGGGACGCGCGCACGCTGCGCCAGCGTCACGAGACGCTCGCGCCGATCAGCGTTGAGCGTGACGCCCGTCGGATTGTGCAGCGACGGCATGGTATAGATGAAGCGCGGCCGGCGCGTGCGCAAGATCGCCTCGACGTGATCGACGCGCATGCCCTCGTCGTCGACAGCGACAGGC
>Ga0302325_10015567_pt1 | contig 16162 bp, 12 predicted proteins | sample Palsa_T0_2_FD_201948 | JGI IMG/M metagenome (GOLD analysis project Ga0302325, IMG submission 201948) | Peat permafrost microbial communities from Stordalen Mire near Abisko, Sweden - Palsa_T0_2 | ecosystem: Environmental > Terrestrial > Soil > Palsa > Peat permafrost | place: Sweden: Abisko... | reverse complement strand
GTCCCAGACGAGAAAGGCCTGAACCAGCCCGGAATCCCCCCGCCGCCGTGGTTCGCTCCCTTGCCTCCGCCGGCCATGATCCGCTCCCGGCCGGCCGCCTCAAGGGCGCCTGCGGCGCCGCTGCGCGGGCGCTTCGCGCCCCCTGACCCAGCCCGGCCGCTCACAGGAACCGGCAGCTATCAAGGCAAGGGAGCACAGTGAAGCACGCCCCAAAACGGTAAATGGCCCATCGCGGAGCCACTTGCAAACACCGCGGCGATGCAGGTAAGCGGACGGCCGTCCGCGCGGTTAGGTCGGTCGGTCTGGGCAGCTACGACGGTCGGCGTGCGCAGTTACCACGGTCGGTGCGCACCGTCGGCTGTTTCACGGACGGGCCGCATCAGCGGCAGGTTCCGGCTGGACCAGCGCCGCTCGGGCGGGCTCGTGGGCGCTTCGACTATCACTCTGGTGGGACTAGGCTGCGGAGACGATCGTCGTGCCTACGCTGTACGGGGGCCGATTCGAGGGCAACAGCATGGTCAAGTCCGCCTGCCTCCTCGACCTCTCCTGCGTTGGTCATGGGTGCTGTCACGGGCGGTCGAAAGGCGGCCGGTTCCCGATGGCCTTGTGGTCCGATTCGTTGGCCACCTGCCCCGAGCTGGGCCGAATCAGGCATAAGTGCACGATCAGATTCCGTGAACTTATGCCGATCTCCGCTACAGCTCCACCTCCAGCAGGATCAAGGGCCCAGCCCGGCTTAGGCGCTCAGTGGTTTGGAGCCAACGGGTCCGCCAGAGAACTAGCGCGACGCCGGAAGGCTGCGACCTTGGCTTGGTTGCCGCACTCGACGTTGCTGCACCAGCGGCGGTTCCGGGCCCGTGTGGAGTCGACGTAGAGCCGGCTGCACGTGGGGCCGTCGCATTCACGGACGAGTCCGATTTGGTCGCTGCCAAGGAGATCAAGTGCGTCGCGCGCGATCGTAGAGAGAAGCTGAGCCACGGTGCCGGAACGGCGTACGGCGCCATCTTCACCAAGCGATAGCTCCACCGGAGGGCGTCGAGCCGCGGCGTTCAGCGCAGTGACATCTGCCTCGGTTGGGCTGGCACTGTTGATGCGCCCGAAGATCACACGGTAGATGACGTCGCGTATCTCTCGGGCCGCGGTGAGCTGGGCGAGCGTCACCCGCATCGGCTCAGTGGCCAAGCCGGATTGGGTGCCCCAGTCGGCGAGGTCCGACGGCTGGGATAGGTACTCACGAGATTCGGGTCTACCCCGCCAGCGCAGGGTGCCGAGGTAATCGAGGCTCGGCCGGCCGCTCGTCCACGTAAATCCCATGTAACCAGTTTGACTGGTTATCCCGGATGTGTCAAGCTGGTAACTTGTTCAACAGGTTACGGACCATAGGAGAACCATGTCAGGCATCCAGCAGACACAAACTGTCAGGAGCGAGGCGGCAGCCCGTCCGGCGCTCACGTTGGTGGGTCGAGATCGGGGAAACGCGGCGAGGTCGGCGCTGGAGGATCGCGCGTCGCGATCGCAGCTCGCCTTCTGGTGCGTTGCGGCCGTGTTCCTGGTCGTGATGGCCGGCACCACGCTGCCCAGCCCGCTGTTCGGCCTCTATGAGCAGCGCCTACACATCTCCTCGCTGTCGGTCACCGTGATCTACGGGATCTACTCCGTCGGCGTTGTCGTCGCGCTGGCCGTGCTTGCCCGCTTTGGCTCAGGGATCGGACTGCGGACACGACTGGCTGCAGGCCTCGCGCTCTCAGCCGTGTCGGCCGCCGTCTTCCTGGGCACCACGAGCCTTGGGCTGCTGATCGCGGCCCGGGTATTCACGGGCCTCGCCGCCGGCCTAACCAGCGGCACCGCTACCTCGGCGATGATCGAACTCGGCGGCAGGGGCCGCCGGGCACGCTCCGCTGTGATCGCCGTAGGGGTCAGTTTCGGCGGGCTGGCCGTGGGAAGCGCGATGTCAGGTGTACTGTCTGTCCTCGGCAGTGGTGCACTTACGCTTCCGTTCGTCATCGACCTGATCGCCACCTTGGCAATAGCCCCCGTGCTGCTCGCGGTCGCGAACCGATCCAAGGACAGCTCAGCCACGGAGGCCGTCAGCAAGGACGAGCGCGGGCCAGGCGGCGTCGAGAGCGGCTCCAGTGGCGCTCTGTTCGCGAGCCCGCGGATCCGGCGCCTGTTCATCCAGGCCATCGTTCCCGGTGGCGTCGGCTTCGCCGCCAATGGTTTGGTCGCCGCTGTGGCAGCCGTCTTCCTGTCCGATTACTTGAAGCTGAGCAACCGAGCACTCGCTGGTGTCGTCCTCGCGATCCTCTTCCTAGCCACCGCGGCGGGGCAGCTGATTGTGCGACGCACATCGCCACGACTTGCGCCGATCATCGGATCCTTCGGTCTGATCGCCGGCCTCGCCCTGCTCGCGGTTACGCTTCTCGCCCCGAGCCTCCCGGGGCTGATTGCCGCCTCGATGGTGATCGGAGCGTCAGCCGGGGTCTGCACCGGCGCTGGCCTCGTCTCACTCGCAATCACCGTCCCCAAGTCGCAGCTGACGAAGATGACCGCGTGGTACTACGTCGCTCTGTACGGCAGTATCACGGTGCCTGTCGTCGGCGCCGGGCTGATCGCGCGGACTACCGGAATCGCCACCGCCGGCCTAGTCGTCTGCATTGCCCTCGTTATCGTCGTCGTCGCCGTCCTGATCAGCCTGGTCCATGAGCGCACGAGCCAACCGACATGAGTCCCTCAGTGTGCCTGGACGATGGCCGAAAATCAGCGCGGGCGCCGTCAGCGCGAGCACGGCGGCGTACTCGAAATCACCGACCCCTTTCTGACCGCTAATTCCGGCAAGGAGTAACACAGTGAATGATGGCAGCCTGGCGTACGAGACCCTCGGCCTCACCGCAGACCAAGTACTCACCACCACGCGCGCGGTTCGCAGGCGCCTTGACCTGACCCGGCCCGTTCCGCGGGAGCTGATCCAGGAAGCCGTGAAGATCGCTACCCAGGCTCCGACCGGCCGCAACCAGCAGCAATGGGACTTTGTCTTCGTGGACGATCCCGCGACGAAGGCGGAGATGGCCAACCTCTGGCGCGCCGGACTCTCGGCTGGCAATCCGTGGGAGCACCACGACCTGTCGATCCCGACCAGGGGGAGCTTCGCCTCGGCGGAGTGGGGACGAATCCGGGCCAGCCTCGGCTCCCTGATCGGCCAGCTGCAAGAGGTGCCAGTGCTGATGATCCCGGTGGTTCGGGTCGCCACCCGTGACGAACTCAGGACGGTCCACGGGCAGGCGAACAGCTGGGGCTCGGTGCTTCCCGCGACCTGGAGCTTCATGCTTGCCGCGCGGGAGCGGGGTCTCGGCACGTGCTGGACCATCGGTCACCTCGCCTATGAGCGCGAGATGGCCGACCTGCTCGGCCTCCCGTTCGACACCACCGTCCAGGTCGCGCTGACCCCTGTCGCCTACACGATTGGCACCGACTTCAAACCAGGCCCGCGGGTCAACGATAGGGATTTCACCCACTGGAACCACTGGTAGCCGAGTGGCACTCGAGCATGTTGACGTTCCCAAAGATCGCGCTCTATGCTGCAAAAGCCTTCTCCAGCGAGGGTTCGTTGAGCGTTTCTTGCTCCGCCAGCTGCGAGGCCATTTTGTATCTAGCAGTTCCCCCCGTCGCAGTACTTGGACGATCCGACGTAAGCATTCAGGTCTTGGATTGAGTTACCGGTGAGCTGCGCTGTGTGATTGGTTCCAGGCGTAATTCAGGCGGTTGCCGGGATAGGTGGTATCCAGGGATTTCCGGCGAGTGCGTCGTGGATGGCGGTGAAGACGGCGATCCCGTGCTTGGCGGCGGCGGAGGCGTATCCGCGGATCGCGTACCGGTCCCGGGTGGTCTTCTCCGAGCGGAGCCGGCCGCTGATCTTCTGCTGGGTCTTGGATGGCCGCAGGTCGCGTTCGGCCTGGTTGCTGGTCGGGGGGATGGCGGTGTCGGACAGGAACCGCAGCACGTCGGCTTCGCGGTGGCGCAGGCACTCCAGCAGGAGCCGGGCCGGCGGTTGCCTGGTCTTGGCGCCCGGGATGCGGCGGACCTGGGACAGCCCGACGGTGACGCCGCGGCGGAACAGCGTCAGGTGCTCCGCGGTTATCTCGGCGGGGACCGCGGCCAGGCCCTGGTCGCGGGCCAGGTTGGCGGCGTGGATGAGGCCGCGCAGGGCCTCTGCGATCTGTCCGGGCCAGATGGCGTCCGGGTAGGACTGGGCGGCGTCCTCGATGTCCCTGAGCAGGTGCGCTGTGCACAGCTGGTGGCTGACGCCGGTGAAGTGGTCGTAGTTGATGTACCGGTCGTGCACGATCACGGTGCCGTGCAGGTCGCTGTAGATGAAGTCCCTGAACGAGGGCAGGTCCCGGTCGCCCAGGAAGTAGTACGTGAGCAGGCTGGTGCAGGCGACCTGCAGGTATCTCTTCTTGGTCTTCGGGCCCGGGCCGGACCGGATAGGCGTCTCGTCGCCGCAGACCACGCGGGCCAAGATGATCAGCGCCCTGATGGTCTTGTTCGCCGCTGCAACCGCCGTCGCCGCGCGGGTCAGCAGGGCGTGTACCCACCCGTCGGAGGGCCGGGTACCAGACATCGACCCGAGGATGTCCGCGCACCGCTCGACCGGGACGTGGTGCATCACCAGCAGGAACACGCACCAGGCCTGGAAGTTCAGCCCGTACGTCACGGTTCCCGGCGCGCCGGCGGCCTCCGGCGGGGAGCCCGCGACATGGATCCGGCCACACGCGCACTCCACCTGATGCCGGTCGTGCTGGATGGTCTCCGCGCGCGCCTCGGGCAGGTCGGTGACCTGGTGGGAGTACCGGACCCCGAGATCACGGGCCCCGGCCAGGTTCTTGCCGCACCCGCAGGTCCCCTCCGGGAAGTGCGAGATGGTGCCGTCCGGGTGATCGTTCCACGGCAGGTACGCCCCAGCCGCCCCGGGCTGCTTGCCGGGCCTCCGCTTCGTCCCGCCCTGCCGCCGCCTGGGTTGCGGCGGTTTTCTCCCGGGCTGGTCATCGCTGCTCGGCGGCATCGAGGAGTTGCCGCTGTTGCGGGAGATCAGCCGCTCCAGCCGGGCGATCTGCTCCGCCTGCCCGGCAAGCTGAGCCCGCAGCCCGGCGATCACCGCGTCCTTGTCCTCGTTCAGCAGCCCGAGCCGCTCGACCGCCTCCCTCAGCCGCGCGTTCTCCGCGCGCAGCTCAGCGGCCTCAGGCCCATCAGCCGTACCGGCCACACCGGTACTACATCACGGCCGGCCTCAGTAAGCGAACCGGCACCCTCCGCCAGCCAAGACGGCCGGGGGCTGGCGCTGGTGGCGGGACTGGCCGTGCGGTGGGGGTGGCGGCGGCGTGGCGGGCGGACGGTGACCTGGTTCGAGCTACGGCACGGATGACCCCGGCATCTGGCGGGGCGTGCGCCTGCGCCTGCCCGCCGTTGACCTGGCGGTGTTGGCGCGTGATCCGCGGTGCTGATGTCCGCCGCTGCGTCGCAGCGGCATGCCGGGTGAGCAGATGCGGCAAGCCCGGCATTGCCATGGCTGGGACGAAGGTGTGCTACCAGCCTGGAGGGCGCCGCGGGGCGCTCCCACAACCACCCGCGTCCGCCGCTATCCCCCCAAGCTTTCGGTGCTTAAGCCCTACCGTGGCGGTACAAGCAGAAATTCATGGGGTAATGGTTCATATCCGAGGACCGACACAACCCATTCCCCCATATAACGCTATCAATTACAGCGTCGAAGTCAGCCTAAAGGAATACCTCATCCCTGTCCACTCAGGTGGTCGCTGAGCTGCGGGAACTCCTGATTCCGGGCGGTCGGGAATTATAGACCCGAGGTAATTTTCCTTCCTCTGCAGTATATGCCCGAATGGCGTGAAGCGTGTTATCGCGCAAAGGCAGCCGTATTCCGGATCGCTGAGGATGATGAGGGTCTCAGCGTCATGGTGGTCCTCGAACCTGCTGTCCTGCCAGCGGCGAGGTCCTTCATGTGGGGTCGGCATCCGAGCCACTGCCCTTAAGTTCTCGGACTTGTGTCTGCTTTCGGTAGGTTCGACGGGACGATGGTGAGGTCGTAGTCGGCTTCCTCGGTTGGCCATTTTTCGCGTTCGGTCGTGGTTCTTCCGGAGGTTCGTTTCCTGTGTTGCCTGTTCAGCGGCTGGGCTGCGATGGCGGCGGTGAGCCGGGCGCGCGGGTCCCGGCCGCTGGTCGGGCGCTGTCCGCAGTGGCGGCAGCAGGTGTCGGCGGCGACGTGCTCGCGGGCGAGGGACAGCACGGCGGTGAATGAGACGGCGGCGAGACCGGTCCCGGCCGTGACCGCGGCTTCGGCGGCGAGGGCCGCGATCATGTTGTGCACGAGGAGCAGTGCCCAGGCTTCCTGCCTGGCCAGGGCGGCCGACCGGCCGCGCAGCGCGCGGCCGGCGCCGCGGACGGATTTCTTCAAATGCAGAAATGCGGTTTCCACCTGCCATCTCGCGGCATAAAGAGCCGCGATCTGCGCTGCCGGGGAAGCGTCCGGGTCCAGCAGCGTGGTCAGGACGCGGATCGCGGCGGTCTTGGTCCTGCCGCGGCGGGTGCGGGTCAGGACGGTGAAGCAGACGAGCCGGGCGACAGTGTCCTTCAGGCGGGGCAGGGTCCTGTCGCCGGCGTCGCGCCTGCGTTCCCCCAGCATGCTGGGGCTTCCCGGAGCAGGACCAGCTCCGATCCGTCTTTCAGCGTCCTGAGCAGGCGGAACGGGACGGACCGGGCGGCGTTCTTGACCCGCCACAGGAGATGGGCGCCGGCGGCGGAGAAGCGCAGCCAGCGGTCCATGGAGCTGCTGGCCCTCGTGCGGCCCAATGCCAGTCCAGGCGACGCGGCCAAGGTGCCGCCGTCGGCGGCGGAGATCCTGGACGCCATCAAGGCCGCCCTCGACGAGGGCGTCGAGCCGGGCTCGGCGAAGTACACCGCCCTCGCCGAGCGGTTGCGCCAGCTGCGGAACCGGATCATCCAGAACGCCCAGGACGCTCTGGAGTTCCTGGCGGAGGCCCTGAAGGTCGCCCGGACCGTTGTCGACGCGGCCAGGAACCCCGATCAGGCCGTTGTCATGGACGAAGACCACGTCGGCGTACTGTCCAGGATCATCCGCGACCATGCGCCGGAGGGCCTCACGGTGGCCGAGCGGAACCTGGCCGAGGAGATCGACCAGGTCGTCACCCGTACCCTTGCCCGCCTCTGGGACAACGCCGACGCCCGCAGCCGAGGTGTCCGCCGCGCCACCGCAGCGGTCTTCCGCCGGTACATGCTGAAGCCGGTCGGCGAGCCCTACGACTCGACCGTCGCCTACATCGAAGCCCACTACCTAGTTGACTAACCAGCGCCCGCTGCCACGCAGGCCAAACAGTGGTTGAGAGCGATGGCTTCGGCTCAGCTGGTTTTATGGGCCAAGGCCAGAACCGGGCGCTGCGGGGCTTTGGGTCCGGGTCGGATGAGGAGGATGCCGCGGCTGCTGCCCAGAGCGCCTGCTAGCGGTCCTGCTGGACGGCTCGCTGCGGGTAGCTGATGTCCAGGATGTAAGGGCGGATGTCAAGCCCCTCGCTAGCTTCGGCTGCCTGCTGCCGGAGATTGCGAGCGAGCTGGGCCGGGTCTGCCGGGCTGCCGTGCCACTGTTCTGGTTTCGCCCAGTACACCAGGTAGATGCCGTGCCGTCGGCCGGTGGGGACGAGGTACTGCCGTACTAGCTGGTCGTGCATACCTGTCGTCAGGGAGTCGTTGGTGACTCGTTTAGCTTCGGCGATGACCCGGGCCGTGCTGGCCGGGTGGGTGGCGGTGAGTACCGTTACCGTCAGGTCGATGCGGGTGCCGATACCTGTGAGCTGGCGGGTTACCTCGACTTCCCGGTCTATGAAGCCCTGCGCGCTGAGTCTGGTCATGAGTTCGTCGCGGACGTACTCGGAGATGGTGTTCTCGTCTTTCGGGGTGCCGTGGCTTCCGTTGAAGTCCCACAGGCGGCGGCTGGCGCCCCGCTGAGTCAGTTCGCGTTGCACGTCGTCGAGCTGGACGATGATGAGGTCGAGCAGGTCGCTGTCGTTGCGGACCAGGCGGGCATCTGCCCGGCCCAGCAGGCGCAGCAGTTCGTCCGGGGCAAGGCTGGTGCAGGCGAGGTCTGCTGCCCGGTTGTGCGCCCGGCGGAGGTACCACTGGGCGGTTGCCCTGCCGTCGCCCTCGTGCTGAGCTGCTAGGTCCCGGAAGATGTTGTCCTGGCCGTGCTCGGCGAGCAGGTCCATGACGACACGGCGGGTCCTCCGTACCTGGTGCAGCCTGTCAGGGGTGAAGACGCCGTACTGCGGCGGCGGGTCGCTGTCGAGCGGGGCGCACCGAAGCAGGAGCCTGGCCAGAGCGGTCAGCTGCGGATCGTCGAGGATACCCAGACTGAGGTGGTCGGCGATGTCGGCCACATCTTCTGGTTCCGGAGGGTCGGCCTCCAAGAGGGCGACGAGGGCGGCCGGGGCGAGTTCGGCCAGCCCGCGGCGGGCGGCCGGCGCGAGAGCGTGCCCAGGCATGCCTGCGAAGCTGATGCAGGCTGGCAACGCCTCCCGGGGAGCGTGCCTGACCAGGACGTGCAGTACCCCCTGGGCCAGGTCGCCGTCGTAGCGTCCGGCGGTGAGCCGCTCGGCCAGCACGGGAGCCAGGACGGGGCTCAGGTGCTCGTACAGCCACGCGTTGAGTGGCCCGCCGTTCGCCTGGAGGGCGTCGAGGTGGGCCAAGGCCGCCTCCTGAACAGCCTGCTGCTCGCTGGCGGGCATCAGGTCGATGAGCCGGCAGCGGTCGTGCTGGGCTTCCCCGTTGCCCACGGTCCAGGCGCCGATGAGCGCAGGGATCCACGGACGCCATGCGGACGGGCTGAGAGCTGTTAGACGCGCGGGATCATGTCTCGCGAACGTGGTGAGCAGGCAGACGCCTGACCAGTCGGCGACCGCGTCGTTCAGGTGGCCGCCGCGGATGCTGGGATGACCGTCCCAGGCCGACGGCCGGAGCTGGTGAACGAGCAGGTACCGCAGTCCCAGGTCCAGCACCTGCTGCTGCTCGGCGGCGCTAAGCAGCTGCCATCCCGGGCGGGCGGTCAGGTCGTGGGAGAACAGGTCTCGCGCGTCCGGGTTGCCGCGCGCCAGGTGCCTTGCGACGTGCCACCACTGGGTGGGGTCGGCTTCCGCTTCGCGCAGTGCCGCGGTGAGCTGCGCGCGCTGTTCGCGCTGTTCGGCCAGGCGGTGCTGCGCGTCGCTGGCGTCGCGTGCGCGGCGCTGCCTGGCTCGCTGCGCTTCCGGTGAGCTGGTGCTGGCCTCTCCTCGCAGGTGCGCGGTGTTCGCGTAGGCCGGGTGGTCCTCGGCCATCTGGAGGATGAGGTCGGCCTCGGCAGCGGCTGGCTGCCGCGCGAGCGCCAGGACGCACCGGGCCAGGATGTCCTGTTCCGGCTGGGCGAGGGACGGGAGTGCGCCAAGGAGCCAGCCGAGGTCGTCCGGTTCGAGCAGGCCTAGGTCGAACAGGGGGAAGCTTTCCCCGGGCGGGAGGCTGGCGGCGACTTGCACGGCGAGCTCGCGCCGGGCCGCTGCGGCCGGGCCCTGCCACGGATACGCGGTGCGCCAGTGCTGATTGGCCCAGCCTGTGCTGACGGACAAGTCGGCGATAACCCGGGCGAGCGGGGCGCGGACACCAGGGGACGCCACGTTGTCCCAGCCGCGCCGAATCAGCCTGGGGATCAGGCTGCCGTATGCGTCCTCGCCGTCTGCCATGTGCGCCGATGCCCACGTAAGTGCCGCTGGCAGGTCTCCCGCCGGTATGCGGGCATCTAGCTCGTCGAGCAGGACCAAATACGGTCCCAGGTAGCTCAGGTTGCGCTGGGGCCGCAGAAGCTCCAGCACCGCGGCCGTGTCCACCAGCCGGGGAAACAGTGCCTCGATAACCGCGGCAAGCACGTCATCGTCCGGATCACGATCGAGACCGAGGCGGGCAAGGTTGAGCAGCTGGGCCGCTTGCGCGTCACTTCCCAAGGCAGCGGCCGCGGCGACGGCGGCGCGGAGAGCCCAGGGCGGCCATAGCGGGGCAAGTGCTTCTGCCAGGATGCCTGCTGCCAGTCCGCGGCACTGGCCGGCCAGCGCGAGCTGGGAGACCCACCACAGCTCTCCGGCTTGCGTCAGGCCGCCGCTGAGATGCGCTGTGAGCTGGGTTTCCAGGCGTGGGTGAACGAGGGGCGGCAGGTCCTGCCCGGGGAGGGCGTCTAGGTCTTCTGCTGCGGCATGGGCGAGTATGCCGCTGACCAGATCTTCGCGGAGGCTGGCTGTCGGCATTTCCACGGCGGACTCGGCGAGCCTGCCCGCGTTGACCGCAGCGAAGTCTTTCCCGAGGTCGGGGCGCAGCGCAGCCAGCCACGCGGCGGTGCCGATCAGCGGGCCCGGTATCAGGCCGTCGCCGTCCATTCCGAGCAGGCCGGGGAGCTGCGGGCGGGTAATCCGGCGTGAAGCCACGTACTCCGCGGCCAGGAACTCTGCGTACTGCTGGTGCCGGAAGCCGACAGTGGCGTCGGCACCAGGGTCGAACAAGGCAGTCCCTAGCACTTCTTCGAGTTCCGCCAAGGTAACCCGGGTGCCCGGATCGTCGGGTTCAGGGTCGGAGGGGAGGTCGCCGATGTACAGGGCACCTGCTAGCGAACGCGGTTCTGCGGTGAAGCGCTCGGCCTGGCCGAAGACGGTCATTGCCGCCAGCCGTCCCGCTAGGCGCCGCCGGCGGTCCAGCGGCACGGATGGCCGCTGGCGGCTGCTTGTTTCCTGGAGAAGCCGTTCGATCTCGAACCGAATTGCACCGAGCTGGCTGTCTGGAAGGCGGCCGCTGCCGTCCTTCCACTGCCGCGCAGCCGACTGAAGACGCATCGGCGAGGCAGCAAGGCCGCCAAGGCCGGCCCGGACCAGTGCATCGACGAATTCACGCGGGCGGCGGGTGACCTGCGACGCGACGTCTGCAGCTGCCACGCGTGTGAGCGGCAGGAGCCGCAGCTCCCTGAACGCAGGCAGCTGCGACCCGAGAGCTGCCGCCAGGTCCCCGTCCCAGGCCGCCGGCCGGCACGCCAGCCGCCACGGGACACTTGCCGCCTGTGCCCCGGTCAGGCAGTCCTGCAAGACGATGAAAAGATCCGGCAGGTGTCGTGCCGCAATGTCCAGGGCATCCAGGTACACAGGTCCGCCCGCCGCTGCCGCCTCCTGCAGCTCGTGACGAATACCGGCCTTATCGAAAGCGGCCAGGTTCACCTCGGCAGACCCGGGCTCCGCCAGCCGCAAGTGCCGCATGACGGTAGTTTTTCCGGCGCCGTCTGCGGCGAGCAGCACGAAGCTGCCCTGCTGCCCGGCTAGTTCCAAGACCGGCTGGGGGCGATCAGGGGAACCGGACGGCCACCGCGCGGCCATGCGTGCATCGAGGAAACCCCAGCGGTCCAGTACGGTCGGTCGGCCAACCTCCAAGACATAGCGGTCGAGTCTTGGCTCTCCAGCGAATGCCGTCAGGAAGCTCCTCCTCCCGCTTGCGTACCGTGCTCTCGAACAGCGAGATCATACGGTAACCCGACGCGACGAAAGCCGCCCGCGAAGAACCTGGGCGCGGGAACATCCTCGTGCTGAGATACCTGGTTGTCCGGTACCGGGTGTTCGCTGGGATCAGGCTGCCGTGCCGGCAGCGGCCGTTTGTGAGATGACAGGGGAGGGACCAGGGTGAACCAGCTGAGGTTCGATGCGGGACTGGGCTGCTACAGCGTGAGCGTGGCCACCGATAGCGTGTGGATCTTCAAGGGGATGGGCACGCACTATTTCCAGGTCCAGCTGCAGGTCGGCATCCCCGAGGTGGCTGCGGTGGCCGGGCGGCTGCTGTGCCTGGAGACGACGCTGTACGCCCCGGAGGGCAGCGGCCCGCGGGTCCCGCTGGCGTCGGCGAACGTGTCGGTTCCCTTCAACCCGGAGGGCGAGGTCCGCCTGCCGAAGCTGCACTACCTCATCACCAACGCCCAGCTGCTGGCGCTGGAACAGCGGCGCGCGGGCGACCTGCGCCTGGAAGTCCAGATAAGGGGCTTCCTGCCCCAGGCAGCCTCGGGCTTTCCCGGCGCGCCCGAGGTCACCGAGTACATCAGCATCGCCGAGAGCAGGTGGCGGCAGCAGCTCGCCGGACTCGGCCGCACCCTCGGCGCTGAGATGCTGATCGCGTTCCCCGACGATGACGAGCCCCGCAGGCGCGTCGCTGACTTCCTGCGCGAGGCCCAGCGGCTGCTCGGCGGCAGCGAGACCGACTCCGCGATGCTCCAGGTCCGCAAGGCGCTGGAGACCAACAAGAACACCAGCGGCTGGAACTGGCCCGGTAAGAAGGACAAGGGCGACCGCACCGCGGACGAGCGGTGGGCGCTGATCCGGTCCGCGATGGAGGACCAGGCCAGCGGCGCCATGCACGTCGACCCGGGCACCAGGGACCACGTCTACACCCGGGCCGAGGTCGAGGCGCTGATCGCCATGACCGCCGCCCTGCTGTGCGTCACGCCATGACAACCCCAGGTCCGGGCCGCCAGGCAGCAGACGGCCAGCACTCTCGCGGAAGGCCGGAATGATCACCAAGACGCTCGGCGAGCTTCAAGAGCCCGACGAAGCCAGCCTCTGCAGCACTCCGTGGGGTGCCGGCGCGCGGACGCGCCCGGAGGACGCTGCCCTGCACCTGCAGTACTCCGTCAGCCGCCTGGAGCTATCCGAGCAGGTGCCCGAGGGCACCCGGAAAAGCTTCGAGCGGCTGAGGACGCTGTACGCCTACGGCGTCTTGTGCTACGACCTGTACACGGTCGCCGGGGACCTCGCACGCTTGGTAATAGAGCAGGCGATACGGGAGCGCTTCCTGCCCTACTACAACGAGACGGTCACGTTCGTTCATGACCGGGACGGCAGCGAGCGCGTGATCAGCGCCCGGAACTGGGACGAATTTCAGGCGGCCCTTCCCCCGACGCGGCAGTGGAGGCTGCGGCTGCGCAGCCGGCGCGAGCCGGTCAGGTTCAACGGCATGCTGACGAGCCTCCTGCGGTGGGCTCGCGCCGAAGGGCTGCTGGCCGGCCAGGGCGACCGGATGCGCGACGAGCCGCGCGCCTGGTTCCGGAACTACGTAGCCCACCCCAGCTACCACCTGTACGACCCCGGGCACGCGCAATGGGCGATCGCCGACCTGGCCCAGATCATCAACCGGCTATGGGGAGCGCCGTCCGCGATGCCGGTGCGCCGTGAGCCAATGGTGATCGCCTGGTCAGCCGACACTGTGACCTGGAATACCGCGGCAAGCTTCAGGCCCATCCCCGGTGCCGAGGACCTCACCTGCGTGATCGTCCTGGCTGACCCCGAGGACCCGGGACTAGCCGACTATGACGCCCTGTACGAGTCCACGTACCGGCCGTGCGACTGGCTGTGGGGCCCGGGAACCTGGGCGCAGGCTCAGGCGTGGCTCGAGGATCGCCGGCCAGCCGGTGACGAGGCGGAGACGATCGACCGCCTGTTTTTGCTCCGCTACAAGGACCGCACGCTCTACCTGCCGCGCAGCTCAGCAGTGGCTGCCGCACTCGGCCCTGGGGACCGCGATGGCGTCTGGTACCTGATCCGGGCCGACCACCCGTTCGCCGCGTTCAGCCATCAGCGGCAGGTCCTCGCCGAAGTCCCGGGCCACGCAGCCGCCGGGGACTGCAAGGCATGCCCGGTACGAGCCCTCGCCGCTGGGGACATCGATGTGGTGCTCGGTAAGTGCGAAGAGCTGGGAGCCGACGTGATCCCCAGGGAGGTTCCCAATGTCCGTACGACCCTGTCACGGATGCCGAGAAGCAATCGGATCGTCGGGAACGGAGCCTGGGAGATCCTCCCGGACTGAGCACGTAACTCCTGGGGGCGGGCTTTGGCCTTCGTCCGCTTTGCCGGCCGGACTGATGCCCCGACGCGGCGAGCAGGGCATCGTCCCACTCTCGTCCGTCACGGGCGCGCAGTTCCAAATAGGTGAGCTCTATGACGAGCGCTGCCGCCCGTCTTACTGACCGCCGATGGCGGCAGGTCAGGCGGCACCGAGTGCCAGCGGCTGACTCCAGCGTGGTGGGCCGGACTGCGCGGTACGTGCCGCAGGCTGCCCCCCGTGGCCTGCTCTAGTCTCCGGGTGTGTACTGTCCGCTGAGCATGCGGGCGACGATGCCGAGGGCATACTCGATGTCCCCGGGATCGGGAGCTTGCCCGCCGGTTAGGTGTGCAGCCGCGTTCCGCTGCGCCCGCAGCTGGCGGAGGCGCTCGTAGTCGGCATCGCTGATGTAGCCGAGGCTGTATAGCTGGGACAGCAGCGGCCATGCCTGCCGGTGGGTATACCGCTCGCCTGCTGGCAGGGGCGCCTGCGAGTCTGCGGCGTAGTAGGGCAGCGCGCCTTCGAGTGCGCTCCACGCGGTCACCACTGCGGCCCTGGCGTGGCCCGAGCGCAGAAGTGTGGCGGCCTCGTCGGCGTACTCCTGGACCAGCTCGCGCGCCGGGCCGGTCTTCGGCTCGTCGCCAAGCCAGTAGACCTCCAGGCTGACATGGGGTTCTCCGGCTACGGCGTCGGCAAGCCCGGTGAGCTTGCGCAGTCCTCGGGAATTTCGCGACGTGACCGTGCCGACCAGGAGTTCGGCGCCCCTCTGGGCCACGATGTCGGGTGCCCGGTCGCCTCTCGGCACGGGGAGCTCGGCCATCTGGTCAGCGGGCACGATCTTCCAGCCGTCCGCCGTGAGCTCGCGGCGCGCTTCATCCAGGCGGAGCCGGTACTCCTCTTCCATCGGGCTCTCGCTCATGGCAGCTCCCCGGCCGGTGACGGCATTTCGATCCGGACGTGCACGAAAGGATCACCCGACGTGAAGCCGCGGGCTTGCGCCGGCGTCAGGCCCCGTACCCGGTACTGCCCGTTCAGGTCACGCAGGTGACCGTGCGTGTCGACCAGCTGGCTGTCGTCGGTATAGACAAGCCCGGCGAGTGCATCCTGGATGGGCTTCAGCATGTTATCCACGTCTAGGGGCGCACTGTCGTGATACTAGGTCACGTGTATCTGGACCTTGTGATCCAGCGGTGCCTCGCCAGGCGGCCAGAATTCCCAGGCCGCCGCGCGGACCTGTTCTTTCCAGCGTCGTATGCTGCTCGCCCTTGCCTGGACAGACTTGGGGATGCCTAGCACCACGAAGTCCCAGGGCAAGTCGGTCACGTTCCGGACTATATCGGGAGCTGCGTGTGGCAGGACCCGAAAATACCCGCGGTCAATCACGTGCAGGCTGCTGCCGGAAGGGCCGTGAGGCTTGCCGTCAGCAATCCTCTGCGAAGATGGGACTGGCCGCAACCCGCCTTGTGCCGCATCTCGCATTCACGGATCCCGGGCCGAAGGTCCTGGTTGAGGCGGGCGGCGCGGCGGAGGCGCCCGCGGCGCCGCGTCATCCTGCGGCCATCCCGCGCCGCACGGGGCCGTGTCGCCGTGTTAGCGGGGCCAGCCGCATACGGTGCCGTTCCCTGTCCCCGGCCCGCGTGTGGCCGTGCTCGCCCCGACTTCCCCGGCCATTTGGACCGCGCCAGAAAAGCGGCAGGTCAACGACCGAATGTACCTGACATGTACCTGTATATGGCGTGTACCTGCGTCGTTCTCACCTGATCCTGGCGGGTCTCTCCGGCGGGCGACATGACCTGTGTTCCCATCCCGCCCGAACTAATTTCTCGGGAGCGCGTGAAAAAAGGCCCTGAAAACCGGATTTCTCTAGTAAGCGGATATTGCGGCGGCACGCGGGGCTAACCCGCCTATGACAGACCCCTCTGGCAGCGCAGCGCGCTGCCCCCAGTCAGGCATGCCCTCGTCGGACCACTCGTATGGCTTTTCCTCTTCTTTCCTCGCCGGGGGCCAGCAGCCCCGGGTGGCCGGCCGCCATTGTCGGCCGGGCGGGGGCCGGACTTGACGCGACGGGCGGAGCGGAGCGTCCGTGGTCGCGGACCCACGGACGGGCTGGTTTCGGGAACGCGCACCGCTCCCGGCCGGCCCCCCGCCACCCCGGCCGAAGGACCCGGCACCGCGGATGACCCGCTGCTCACGATCGATGAGGTGATCGCCGAGCTGCGGGTGT
>Ga0302325_10015566_pt1 | contig 16163 bp, 13 predicted proteins | sample Palsa_T0_2_FD_201948 | JGI IMG/M metagenome (GOLD analysis project Ga0302325, IMG submission 201948) | Peat permafrost microbial communities from Stordalen Mire near Abisko, Sweden - Palsa_T0_2 | ecosystem: Environmental > Terrestrial > Soil > Palsa > Peat permafrost | place: Sweden: Abisko... | reverse complement strand
TAGGGTTAGCGCAACGGGCCACCGCGCCAAGGTCGATTAGGCGCTGTGGCGCACTGCGCCAAGGAGGGACGCGGCCGTTTGACGCGGGACGGCACGAGGGTCGTTAGAGTGGCGTGGTGAATTCGGGTGTCCCGCTGCGTGCGTTCTCCTTCCACGGCGATGGGGTGACGGCCGTCGTCACCACCAGGCATGGCGGCGTCTCCTCCGGACCGTATGACAACCTCAACCTGGGCGCTCAAGTAGGCGACGACCTCCAGGCGGTGCGGCAGAACCGTGGTCGAGTAGCCGCCACCCTCGGCGTGGACCGGCTGACCATCGCCGCCCAGCAGCACACCAATCGGGTGGCAGTCGTCGATCGGGCAAACGCCGGCCGTGGCCACAGCGGCGTCGCGGGTTCGCAGAGCGCGTTCCCGGCGACCGACGGGCTGATCACCGACTTGCCCGGCATCGCGCTGGCGGTCGTGGTGGCGGACTGCGCTCCCGTCGTGCTGTTCGATCCGGTGCACCGGGCAATCGGGGTCGCCCACTGCGGGCGCATGGGAACGGTGCGCGGCATGCTCCCGAATACGGTCGATGCAATGGCCGCAACCTTCGGCACAGCACCCGGGGACCTGCTGGTGGGCATCGGCCCGACCATCCGAGCCGAGAGCTACGAGGTCGGTGACGCGGAGGCGGCGGAGATGGCGGCGGCGTTCGGCGCCGACGTGGCCGGCCTGCTCAAGCCGACCCGGCCGGGGCACTGCACACTCGACGTGGTCGGGGGTCTGCGCATCCAGCTCCGCCGGGCGGGCGTCAAGGACGCGAATGTCCACGACATGGGCATCGACACCAGAACCGCCACCGACGAATTCTTCTCCCACCGGGCCGCGCGTCCGTCCGGCCGGTTCGCAGCCGTCGCGCTGCTCCCGCCCTGACCGCAGGGCTTCTGCGCGCACCAGCGCCCGCCGCAAAATGCGGCGGTCAAGTCTGGTGCCCGGATGCTTGACGGGAAGACGCGCACCCGGGTAGTCACATTGTGACGTCTACGTTTCTTGGAGGCCCGGATGGAGGCTCGCGAAGCCCTACTCGCCCGCGTCAGCGCGGCGGACGGGGAAACCGAGATCAAGGATCCCGCGACCGGCGAGGTCATCGGCAGGCACACGTTCGGCACGGCGGCCGACGTCAAGGCGGCGGTGGACAAGGCGGCCGCCGCTCAGCCGGCCTGGGCGGCGCTGACCGACGCCGAGCGCGTCGGCTACCTGCACCGGATGGCCGACAACATGGAGGCGCACGCCGAGGAACTCGCCTACGCGGTCAGCCGCGAGCAGGGCAAGACGATGAGCGGCATCGGCGCGCGCTACGAGATCCAGGGGTGCGTCGGCTGGCTGCGCGCCACCGCCTCGCTCCCGCTCCCGGCCGAGGTCCTGGTCGACGACGGCACCACCTACGCGGAGATGCACTACCGGCCGATCGGCGTGGTCGGCGCGATCACCCCGTGGAACTGGCCGCTGATCATCGCCATCTGGCAGATCGCCCCGTCCCTGCGGATGGGCAACACGGTCGTGCAGAAGCCGAGCGAGTACACCACGCTGTGCGGCCTCGCGCTCATCGAGGTGCTCAACGAGGTGCTGCCCGAGGGCGTGCTGGTTCCGGTCACCGGCGCCGGCGACGTCGGCGACGCGCTGGTCAGGGACAAGCGGGTCGGCAAGATCATGTTCACCGGCTCGGTCAAGACCGGTATGAAGGTCGTCGAGGCGAGCGCGGGCAACCTGTCCAGGCTCACCCTCGAGCTCGGCGGCAACGACGCGGGCATCGTGCTGCCCGACGTCGACCCGGAAGCGATCGCGGAGGGGCTGTTCTGGGGCGCGTTCATCAACAACGGGCAGACCTGCGCCGCCCTCAAGCGGCTGTACGTTCCCGACGCCATCTTCGACCAGGTCGTCGACGCGCTGGCCGCGTTCACGGCCAAGATGCCGACGGGCGTCGGCCTCGACGAGGGCAACCTGCTCGGCCCGCTGCAGAACGAGATGCAGTGGAACGTGGTCAACCGGCTGGTCGAGGACGCCAAGGAGCGCGGCGCGCATCTGGTCATGGGCGGAAACCCCGACACCGGGCAGCCCGGCTACTTCTATCCGAAGACGCTGGTCACCGAGATCGACAACGGGGCCCCGCTGGTGCAGGAGGAGCAGTTCGGCCCGGCGCTGCCGATCATCCGCTACACCGACCTTGAGCAGGCGATCGAGTGGGCCAACGGCGTCGACGTCGGCCTTGGCGCCTCGGTCTGGTCCGCCGACCGGGACAAGGCCAAGGAGATCGCGGCCCGCCTCGAGGCGGGCACCGTCTGGATCAACGGCCACGGCGGCATCCACCCGATGATCCCCTTCGGCGGCGCCAAGCACTCCGGCTACGGCCTGGAGTTCGGCCTCGACGGCCTCAAGTCCGTCTCCGTCCCCCAGGTCATCAGCGGGTAACCGGGCGCGAATTCAAAATCTCTCATCCCTAACGGTCCGGTGCGTCGCCTCGACCGCCCATTGCTCTCACGAGCCTGCCCAAGCGTTCGGCGCGGGCGCTGCCTAGCGTCCGCAGGGCCGGCTGCGGTATGACTTTGACGTGCTGGCGTTGGACATCATCACCCTGGTGGTGCAGGTCGTCACGGCCGTTGCTGCCCTGGCGCTTGCGTTCATCGGGCTACGCATCAGCGCCAAGCCGGGAATCCGCGTGCGCGTCGACCGGGACGGATCGCCGGCCGTTTTCGCCCCCGGCGAAGAGGGTGTCCTTTCGATATACGTCGAGCTACGCGGCTACTTCTACGGGAAGCCCACGGCTACTGATCTGAAGCTTACGGTCAACGTCGATGACGCCTGGAAATTCACGCGCCTTTACTGGACGGCGCCGGGGCCGACCGAAACTAGGCAGGTTGGGCAGGGGAAGGGCCTGAAGTCGCCCCCACGGTGGGTCTTCTGGCGCCGGTGGCAGAGTACGGGCGCAAGTAAATACCTGGTCGCCGAGCGTCTTTGGCTGACTCGGGCCGAGCGGGGCGAAACGCTGGAGGCCACCGTGGTTGCGCCGGACCAGCCAGGTGACTACGTGGGCTGGATCCAGGGCTCGGCCAAGGAGGGAGACTGCGGTGTGCGTGTTTTCAGACTTCCCTGCCGAAGGCCGAACGTCTCCAGCAGGCTCGCCCGGCCGCCGGCGGCGGCCACGTAGCGCTCGCTGTAGGAGTACGGCACCCGCTGGTCGCGCCGCGAGTGCAGGCACACGACGTCGGCCGCCGTCGGCCGCCGCGCCATCGGATCGGCCAGCCGGTACGCCTCCGGCCGCTCGTCCGGGCCGCCGCCCATGAGGCCGAGCGCCGCGTCCCCGCCGAGGGACAGGTCGTACGCGGCTTGCCAGAACCCGCCGTGGATGATCACCACCGTCCCCAGCGCCGGCCGGCCAGGCAGCGAGAGCTCCCCGAATTGCGCCGGGTTCGGCCCGTACCGGTGGACAACTGGCTCGATCATGGGTGCCCGTCCATTCCGGGGTAGCGGAGCAGGTCACCGGGCTGGCAGCCGAGTGCCTGGCAGATCGCGGCCAGGGTGGAGAACCGGATCGCGCGGGCGTGGCCGTTCTTGAGCACGGACAGGTTGACCACGGTGACCCCGACCCGGTCAGACAGTTCGGTGAGGGTCATGCCCCGCTCGCTGAGCAGGGCGTCCAGCCGGACTTGGATGCCGGACGCCTCGTCGTGGGCGTCGGCCGCCACGCCGTCATCGGACCTGGAGCGGGCCTTCACACCGTGCCTTTGAGCTCGTCGTCCATGACGGCGCCGACCCTGAAGATACGCGCCAGGGTCAGCAGCGCGGCACCCGCCAGGGCGGGGATGGGCATGGTGGCGCGGATCACCCCCCACACCAGTTCGACGAACAGGTCCCCGCCGATCGTCTCGCCGCCCTGGCCCTGGGTCGTCCCGGCTCCGATCTGGCCGCTGAGGAGCAGGCCGGTGGAAACCGCGCGCAGCACCGCGACGGTGAGGCTCCCGGCCAGGATGAACCAGCCCAGCCGCCGCATCGCCGTGGCGACGGCCGGCGTGAATGGGCCTGCCTGGTCCGCAACCCTGATCATGCGCCACAGCAGCAGCAGGACGCCGCACCAGGCCAGGATGGTGGGGACCTGGGCCAGGCTGTACAGTGCCCACTGGCCGATCCCCGGGTGGTTGGTACACGCCTGGACGGTGCCGACGATGTCAATCGACGCGCCGGGCTTGGCGGACACGAACGGGGTCTGCCAGTCGCCGCTGTAGGTGGCGCCGGGCTGGTTCTCGCACACCTGGCCCGGTCCTGCGCTGTAAGCACCCGACCCGAACGCCCAGAACCCGGCGAAGACCGCCAGCGCGAGCACCATCAGCATGCCGAAAAAGCTCGTCACCGACGCCAGCGGCTCGGTGAGTTTCTTGCGTTCGGTCGTCGTCATCACGTCCACACCCCTCCAACCGTGGCGGCCCCGGACGGGACCGACCCGCGCGGACGGGGTCCCGCACCGCGCGCATCGCTCAGCACATATCGTTAATCGATAATAACGATAAACGATATGTTGTCAAGCCGACGGTGCACGGGTCGGACGGGGGCCGATCGGTTAGGCGAGCCAGGTTGCGCGGGTGGTGGCGGAAATCAGGGGCGCGCCGACCGCGGCCAAGCTCTACTGCGGTCGCGTCTCAGCAGGCGGTTGAGGTCGCGGCAATCCATTGCCATTCGCAATCAATTGCCAGTTCTATTATTTTCTTAAAATGAACATAGAGGCGTAATTATGTTCGCTACCCTTTTAGCGTGACCCGTTCAACCCAACCGAGCGGCTAGGAGCGGCGCGCATGCCCGGTGTATGGCACGATTCCGGCAACGAACTGTTCAGGGATGACCCCGAATTCGCCAGGCGTCTTTTTCGCCTGGCCGGCGTGGACCTGCCACCCGACGTGCAGCTCATCCCTGCACCGACGAACGAGACGGACCGGATGCTGTCTAGTGACCTGGACCCGGACACGGTCCTGGTGGCGGGATCGGTCAGGAGACCAAAGCGCATCATCATCGTCGAACTCCAGCAGGCCTGGGACCCGGGCAAGCTCAGGCAGTGGCCCCGTTATGCGGCGTCGAAGTGGCTGCGGTACGAGTGCCCCGTCCAACTCCTGGTGATCTGCCCTGACGATGGCACGGCCGATTGGTACGCCGGCCCGATCCCGACCAGCCTCGACGGCTACACGCACTGGCCGACCGTCCTCCGCCCCGCGCGCGTGCCCATCCTCGCCAGCGCCGCCCAGACCGTCGCCGATCCCGCGATGGGAGTCATGTCGGTGGCCTATCACGGAGCGGACGAGACGGTCGTCAGCGCCTTCGCGGCGGGAATCCTTTCCCTGAGTCCCGGCGAAGCGAAGAAGTACTATGAATACGGGCTCAGGATGTCACCCGAAATCGTACGCAACGCTCTGGAGCAACTCATGGCGACGAAGTACAACGAGCCTTTCAGCAAGCTCGGCCTGAGCTACTACGGTCAGGGCCGAGAGGAAGGCCGCGAGGAAGGCCGCGAGGAAGGCCGCGAGGAAGGGCTGGTCGCGGGCGAGCGCGGCACCGTGCTGATGGTCCTGAAGGCCCGCGGCCTGCAGGTCAGCGACAGCCAGCGCTCGCGCATCGACGCCTGCGACGACCTAGCCACGCTCAGGGAATGGGCCGAGGCCGCGCTGACCGCCGCGACTGCCGACGATCTGTTCAAGTAATGATCACGAAGGCTTTGTTCGGCGCATTAAGGTTTATATCTCTAAGATCTATACCTCTAAGGTCTACACTTCACCCGTGACCGTCACACGGGAAGGCGCACTCGGCAAGCCGGGGCACGTCTTCGACCGCGACCGCGAGTGGGACGGGCTGATGAGGTTCGCGACCTCTCCCCAGCCTGACGTTCGCCTGGGGATCGTCAGCGGGCGGCGCCGTCAGGGCAAGACGTACCTGCTCGACGCCGTGGCGAGCGCCGTCGATGGCTTCTTCTACACGGCGACCGAGGACACGGAGATCGACGCGCTTGCCAGCTTCGGGCGGGCGCTCGCGGAGTGGACCGGGGGCGGGCGATACGCGCTCACGAGCTGGGAAGAGGCCCTGGAACGCCTGTTCACCGCGGTTCCGGCCGGACTCATTGTCATCGACGAGTTCCCGTACCTGAGCAAGGCCAGCCCGGCGCTGCCCTCGCTCATCCAGCGCGCACTTGAACCAGGCGGCATCGCCCGGCAGAGCAGGTCGCGGCTGCTGCTGTCCGGTTCGGCCCTGCCGGTCATGGGCGGCCTGTTGAGCGGCAGCGCGCCGCTGCGCGGCCGGGCCAGCCTGGATCTGGTGATCGCGCCGTTCGGGTACCGGGCGGCGGCGAGGTTCTGGGGGCTCAGGGACCCGCGGCTGGCGGTGCTCGTGCATTCCATCGTCGGGGGCACGCCCGCGTACCGGCGCGAGTTCGTCGTCGGCGACGCGCCGTCCGACCTCGGCGACTTCGACCCGTGGGTGCTCAGGACGGTGCTGAACCCGCAGGTGCCGCTTTTCCGCGAGGGTCGGTATCTGCTGGCGGAGGAGGGCGAAGTCCGCGACCGGGCGCTCTACCACGCGGTACTCGGTGCGATCGCGGCCGGCCGGAAAACCAGGGGCGGCATCGCCGAGCACATCGGACGCAAGTCCACCGACATCGCCCATCCGCTGAGCGTCCTTGAGGGCTCGCAGGTGATCTCCCGCGAGGCGGAGCCGTTCCGGAACGCCAGGTCCGTCTACCAGATCCGCGAGCCATTGATCGCGTTCTACGAGGCGGTCATGCGCCGGGAGTGGACCCGGCTGGAGCGAGGGGATCCGGCCGGTGCGTGGCGCAATGCCCAGCCGACGTTCCTCGCCCAGGTCGTCGGACCGCATTTCGCGGCCATGTGCCGGGAATGGGCGATGACCGCGCCCAAGGGCACCTTCGGTGAATGGCCGGAAACGGTTGCCTCGGGTGTGGTTCCTGACCCGGCTAACCGCACCCAGATCCAGGTTGACGTCACCGTGCTCGGCCGGGAGGTCGCCGGATATCCCCGTCAGCTCCTTTCTCTCGGCGAGGTCAAGTGGGGCGAGGTCATGACCCCCGACCACGTGCGGCGACTGCGGCGGGCGCGGGACTTGCTCGCGGTCCAGGGTTACGACACCCACGCGACCAGGCTGACCTGTTACAGCGAGGCCGGGTTCGACGACGACCTGCGAGCCGAGGCGCGGCGCGACCGGCGGGTGCAGCTAGTTGGCCTCGAAAGACTCTATGAGTGACCCGCAGCGCCGCTGGAACACGCCGCGGACACGCCGCGGCTGGCTGGTGGGGGTAACGTGAAGTTGTCCAGATCACTGGACAACTTCGACGGAGGGTGCGGTGAACCCCGCTACGCGTGAATTGTTCCTGGTGGGAGCGGGCGCGCTGGCCGGCCTGGTCGGAACGGCGGGCGGGATCACGTCGCTTGTCTCGTATCCGGCGCTGCTGTTTGCGGGGGTCGCGCCGCTGCAGGCGAACGTGGCGAACATCATCGCGCTGGTCGCCTGCTGGCCTGGCTCGGCGGCCGCCTCCCGGCCCGAACTGGCCGGTTGGGGCGGCTGGCTGCGCCGCTGGGGCGTGGTCGCGGCGGTCGGCGGGACCGTTGGCTCGGTACTGCTGCTGGTGACCCCGGCCGGGGTGTTCGGCCGGGTGGTGCCGTTCCTGGTGGCCATCGGCTCGCTCGCCTTGCTGCTGCAGCCGCGGATCGCCGCCTGGCAGGCCGCGCGGCCGGCTCCGGGGCGGGGGAGCGCGCTGATCCTGCCGTGCGGGCTGTTCGTCCTGTCGGTCTACAACGGCTACTTCGGGGCCGGCTCCGGCGTGCTGTTGCTGGCGCTGCTGCTGGTCACCACCGAGCCCGCCCTGGCCGCCGCCAACGCGCTCAAGAACATGGTGGTCGGCGCCGCGGCGATCACGTCGGCGGTCCTGTTCGCCGTGTTCGCCCACGTCGACTGGACGGCGGTGGCGCCGCTGGCGGCGGGAACCTTCACCGGTTCCCTGGTCGGCCCGGGGGTGGCCCGCCGACTGCCACCGGGCCTGCTCCGCTGGCTGGTCGCCCTCACCGGCCTGGCGCTGGCCATCCGCCTGCTGGTCGCCTGATCTCACCGGCGAAGATAGTCGGTGTGGAGTTCGACTACGTCGTCGTGGGCGCGGGGGCGGCGGGGTGCGTGGTGGCCGGACGGCTGGCGGCGGCCCAGCCTCGCCTGAGCGTGCTGCTCATCGAGTACGGCGGTCGTGCCGTCAACCCGCTGCTGCACATCCCGAAGGGGTTCTACTACACGCTGCGGGGCGACCGGTACCTCTACCGCTATGAGACCCGCCCGGTCACGCCCGACGGCAAGAACGAGGTCTGGCTGCGCGGCCGGGTGCTCGGCGGGTCGGCGGCGGTGAACGGGATGATGTGGATGCGCGGCGCGCAGGCTGACTGGGACGGCCTGGCGGCGCGCGGCAATCACGGCTGGTCCTGGGCGGACGCGCTGCCCGCGTACAAGGCGATGGAGGATCACAGCCTGGGCCCGGGCGCGACCCGGGGGGCCGGCGGGCCGCTCGGCGTCTCGGTCACCGAGACGCGCGACGAGGTGACGGGCGCCATCCTCGAGTCGGCCGTGAAGCGCGGCTGGGAGCACGTGACCGACGCCAACGCGTCCGACGCCGAGCGGATCGCGTTCACCCCGTCCACGATCAGGGACGGCCGTCGCACCACGTCCTACGATGCCTTCGTCCGCCCCGCTGTCGCCGACGGCCGCCGGGCCGGCCACCGCAACCTGACCGTCGCCACCCGCAGCCGCGTCGGCCGTCTCCTGTTCGACGGGCGCCGCGTCATCGGCGTCAGGGTGAGGGATAGGGGCAAGAACCTAAGCGACATCACCGCCCGCAAGGAGGTGATCGTCTGCGCCGGCGCGGTCGAGACGCCGCTGCTGCTCGAGCGCTCCGGCATCGGCCGCCCCGAGGTGCTGACCGCGGCGGGCATCGAGCCTCGTATCGAGTCGCCGAACGTCGGCGAGCGCGTCGTCGAGCAGCGCGGCGTCGCGCTCCAGGTCGCCCTCGACGTCGGCCGGGTCGGCGCGAGCAGGCTGAGCACCCGCCGCGGCGAGGCAGCCGAGATCCTCAGGTACCTGCGGTCCGGTCAGGGCCTGCTCGCAACCGCCGGCTACGACCTGGTCTGCCAGTTCAAGTCGGCCCCGCAGCAGCCCCGCCCCGACGTCCAGGGCCTGTTCGCCCCGATCGCGCTGGACACCTCGAGCAGCCACATGAAGCTGGCCCGGCATCCCGGGATCCTGTTCATGGCCTACCCGCTCCGCCCGCAGACCAGGAGCGCGGTCCACGTGTCGGGACAGGACCCGGACGACCCGCCCGTCATCGACCCGCACTTCCTTGAGACGGAAGCCGACCGCGGCGCCGTCGCCCCGGTCCTGGAAATGGCGCGCGAGATACTCGCAACCTCCCCGGTCGCGGACCTGATCGCGGCCGAGGAGTTTCCCGGACCCTCGGTGACCACCCAGGAACAGGCGGTTCGCTACTCCCTGACCACCGGCACCGGCATCTACCATGCCGTCGGCGCCGCCGCGATGGGCGTCGACGACGAGGACGCGACCGACCCGCAGCTGCGCGTCCGGGGGGCTGAGGGGCTGCGCGTCGCCGACGCCTCGGTCCTTCCGTGCCAGCTGTCAGGCAACACCGCCGCTCCCGCCATGCTGGTCGGCTATCGCGCGGCCGACCTCATCCTCAGTGAGCTCTGAAGAGCTAACAACCTCTTGTGACTGGCCGGGGTTGAGGTGACATCTGAGGCTTTTAGAGGCGCCACGATACGTTCGGGGAAAATCAAAATCCTTTGTTCAGAACGAGCCGTGCTTTCACTTCAGAGATTATGCCGTACGCAAGTGCGCGGGGGGCGGGATATGGGTCTGAAATAACCCCTGGGGCGAGGAACCTGTACCTCTGACCTGCTCTGATGGGATATCAGTCAGCTGACGGATGTCTGTCATTGCAAGTTGCATGCATATTTGTTTTGCAAGAGGCACTACACGGCCCGCTAAGGAAAGCCCATGACTCAGATGGCGCCGACTCGCCCGATCCGCTCACCCAATCCAAGTACCCATGACGCCGCGACCAGCTCCTACACGGTCGACCGCGCAAGCGAGAGCACCCGCATCAGCCGGGTCGTCCGGCTTGCGTCCCGCCTGTCCGCCGTGGCGCTCGCCCGCGACGAGGTGGCGGCGGCGATCAGCGCCTGGTGCGTCCGCGTCGATCCGGACGTGGCGATCCTGCTCACCAGCGAGCTGGTGACCAACGCCGTCACGCACGCCAGCAGGAACCCGAACAGGAGGGCGGGGGCGCGAGGGATGAGGGGAGAGGCCGTGCTCCTCGTGATCGCCGCCGACGATGCCGGACTGCGGGTCGACGTCCATGACGGGTCGTGCGACCTCCCGATCGTTTCTGGCTACTTGGCGGAAGCGGATGATGCGGAGACGGGCAGGGGACTGCTGCTCGTGACGTCGCTGTCGGCCGAGTGGGGGTTCTACCGTACTGCCGGCGGAAAGGCCGTGTACTTCACTCTCGAAGTTCCGCCCGAGGTTGATGAGACCGCAGTCGATGACGCGGACGGGCGTGATCCAAGATCGGTCAGCTGACCGATGTCTCGCATTGCAAGTTTCAGCACTATTTGTAACGCAACTTCCCGAGGCGCAACTTCGCAGGCGGAACCGTAAGGCTCCGATCGAGGACAGGAACCGATGACCATGATGGCGCAGGCCCCAACGGCACGTCCGGCGTTCGCGCGCCGGGCAGCCGAGCCAGAGCCAGCCGAGCTGAGGCACCGCCGGGTTCGGCTCTCTACCGGCTCGGCCGCCGCGGCGCACGCCTCCGGTTACGTCCGGACCGCGATCGCCGAGTGGTGCGTCCCGGTCGACCTGAACGTGGCCGGCATTCTCGCCAGCGACCTGATCATCAACGCGGTCACGAACGGCGCGGGCGAGACCCTCATGCTCGCCATCCGCTGTTCCGCGACCCAGTTCCGGGTCGAGATCCATGACGCGTCGGTGCGCGGCGACTCCTGGGAGACCGCCGCATCGGACACCGACGCAGAGCGTGGCCTGCTGCTCGCCGCCGCCTTGGCGGCCGAGTCGGGCCACTACCGAACCCCCGCTGGCCGAGCCGTGTTCTACACGCTCACGCTCGCTTCCCGCGCCGCAACGGGAATCGGGCCAGGCCCGCAGGGGACCGCGCGCGGGGACGGTGAACCGTGAGCCCCCGGAGGTTCACCGCCCCCGCCGTCGGTGGCGGCGGCTGCCGCCAGGCCGACCTGCGCGGCCGAGGCTTCCACGGCCGCGGCCTGCGCGGCGCGGCCTGGGGCGGCGCTGACTCGCGCGGCGTCCGGGACCGTGTCGTCCGCTGCCGCGCCGTGTTCTGGTCGGGGGTAACTAAGGACCCTGGCCGCGGTCAACGCGGCGCCGACCCGTCCGGAGCGGACGCATGAGGATGATCGGGTTCCGCTGCGGGCGGCGGAACCCCGCAAAGCGTGGAGAGGATGTCTCGTGCGCCGCACACGGGCACCCTCTCCGCAACCCCCGCCCCTCCCGGGGTCGCTTCCCCGGGCCATCCGGGCACCGCGGGCTGATGGCGCGCGCTGACCGGGCCGCCGGTCGGGTGGCGGGGGCAGGCGTGGGGGTGGTGCGCCGTGCGCCGCACACGGCGTACCGCCCCTGCGGTTCAGGCAAGACCGGCCATAGGGCCACCTCAAGCTGGCATGGGGGGCTCCCACCGCCCATCCCAGCTGGGCCCCCGTAAAACCGGGGCCACTGAACGTGGGTGCGCTGCGCCAGCCGTCGTCCGGACCTGGTTGCGCGGGCCGAGCCTCCGCCGCCAGGGGGCCCGGGGTCCGCCCCCCGGGTCCCCGCGGACGCCGCAGGCCCAGCGCCCCACTTGATGCGTCCGCGCTCCATGGGCCGCTGCGCGGGCGCTACCCAAGGGCGGCGCGCCGGACCCTCACCCGGCGCGCCGCCCCCAGCCCATGCCTGCGGGGAGCCGGCCACCGGACGTCCCCGCCACCCGCGGGGGGTGGCCCGGGTGGCGGGGACCCCCAGCGACCTACGGTGGCGGACACTCTCAAAGAGCCACCGGTGGCGGAGTCTCTCGGAAACCCACTGGTGGCTGATTATGCTGTGCGAAGTCGCAGACAAAATCAGGTGCGGAGACTCTCCGGGGACCTATTGAGCGGCGCGGGCGCGCAGCGCCGATTCGCGGGCGACCTCGGCCCTGGTCGCAACGTCGAGCTTCTTCAGGATGTGGGAGACGTGAGCGGAGACGGTGCGGCGCGAGAGTACCAGCCGGGCGGCGATCTCCGGATTGGACAGCCCCTCCTCCACCAGCGCCGCGACCCGCAGCTCCATGTCGGTTAGCGATTCCCAGCCGCTCTGCGCCCGTCGGTGCTTGCTGTGCGGCCCGCGCCTGATCCCGTAAGCCCGGAACTCCGCCTGCACCTGGTTCAGGTCGGCCTCGGCCCCGAGAAGCTCGTAGACCTCGACCGCCTGCTCGAACACCAGCCGCGCCCGGGTCCGATCCTCGACCTCGACCAGGCACTCGGCCGCCGCCTCGAGCGCCTTGGCCCGGGGGAGCGGCCGCCCCGCGTCCGCGTACCGCTGCGCGGCTTCGAGCAGCATCGCGTGGTCCCGGTCGACCAGGCCCCGGCAGTAGAGCGCGTTGGCCTGCTGGTGCGGCATCTGCGACTGGTCGGCCAGGGCGGTCACCTGGCCGGTAAGCGTCTGCGCGGTCGTTTTGTCCCCGGTCTTGACCGCTAGCCGCACGGCGTCCCCGAGTAGATCCTCGGTCTCCCCGATGTCACCGGGGTTAGCGTCAAGCGCGGCGGTGAGCACGGCCAGCGCATCGGTGCGAGAGCCGGCCTGCTCGCGGTCAAGTGACCGGGCGAGCAGCAGCGGGGGCATGAGACGCTGCCCGAACCGCTCCGCGTGCGGTTCGGCGGCGGCCAGGTAGCGGCGCGCGGATTCGGGCTGGTTCCGGTGGAAGCTGATCACGGCGAGGGTGCCGAACTCCCCGCAGGCCGCCCCGGGCTCCTTCAGGTCCATCGGCACGGTGTCGATCTCGGTGAGCGCGTCGTCCCACCGGCCGGTCTCGAAGAACAGCTGGCCAAGGACGCCGTGCGCTTGAGCCAGCCTGAACGTGGTGCCGACCTGGTCCGCGCGCTGCCGAGCCCGTTCCGCGGTGGCGAGGGCCTCGTCGTACCGGTTGAGGTTGCAGAGGGTGACGGCCTTGTTCACCAGGAGCAGCAGCCCCAGGTCAGCCAGCGCGGTATCGGTCTCAGCCACGGCTAGAGCTCGGTCGTAGAGCGGCAGTGCCTCGGCCAGCTCACCCCGGATCGTGGCCGCGACCGCGAGCACGTGCAGCGCCCACCCGGTCGCCCAGCTGTCGCCCGATCCCGCGATCGAGGCGAGCGCGCCGTTGGCCTCCCGTCCGGCCGCGTCCACGTCGCCGAAGTACAGGTAGGTCCGCGCGCCGAGCACGAGCAGCCGGGCGCGGTGCTTAGCGGAGAGCTCGGGCGCGGCCAGCGCTCGTTCGATCTCCGCGAACGACTCCTCGGCCGACCCGGCCAGCATCCTGCACTGCGCCAGCGTCCAGTGCAGGTCCACTACCAGGTCCGGGTCGGCGGCGTGGCCGAGCGCCCGCTCCGCCACCCGCACGGCCGCCGTCCGGTCGCCGGTCCGGTAGAGCGCGTCCGCGAGCCGGCCCGCCAGCCATCCGTGCCTGCCGGACCCGGCCGGGATGGCAGCCACCGTCTGCGCGAGCAGTTCCGCCGCCACCCCGGGTGCCTGGCCGACCAGGGAGTCGGCCGACGTCGCGAGCCAGTCCAGCATCCACCCCTCGCCTGCGGCCGGCCCGCGCAGCAGCTGCCGGGCGACGCGGTCTGGTGCCGCGCCGGCCGTGGCGAGGGCGTGGCCGGCGTCGCGGTGCCAGGCGGCGCGGACCGAGGCGGGCATCTCGGCGTAGAGCGCTTCCCTGATGAGGGGGTGGCGGAAGGCCAGGCCGCTGCCGGAATCGGTGAGCACGCCGGTCGCGCGGGCCTCGTTGAGTGCCGGGACAAGGTCGGTGACGGACTTGCCAAGCACCGCGATGAGGTCGGTGATGGCGAACTCCACCCCGAGCAGCGCGGCGGCGCGCAGCACCTCCCTGGTGGGCGCGGAGACGAACCCGAGCCGGTCCGCGATGGCGCCCGGGAGCGAGTCGGGCGCGTTGTCGGCCGCGAGCTGCGCCGTGCCTGAGGGGGTGAGCGCGATGCCGTCGGAGCGGGTGAGCGCGGCGAACAGCTCGGTGAGGTACAGCGGGTTGCCGGCCGCGCCGGCGGCGAGCTCCAGCAGCCCGGTGTCGGGCCGGCCGCCTGCCAGCGTCCCGACGAGCTCGGCCACGGCCGGCTGCGAGAGCGAGCCGAGCTGGACCCGGTGCGCGCCGCTCACCACCCGCCGCAGCGCGAGGAGATCCTCGCGCTGCGGGACGGGGCGGGTGAGACCGATGAGCAGCAGCGGCACCTGTCGCGCGGTCCTTGCCAGGCGTCCCCACAGCTTGACGCTGGCCAGGTCCGCCCAGTGCAGGTCGTCGATCACCAGGGCCACCGGCCGGACATCGGTTTCGTCGATGATCAAGGCGATCAGCTGCTCGGCCAGCAGCGCGGGCACGTCGGCACCGCGATCGGTGGCGACCTCGCCCCGCAGCAGCCCGGCGATCGTGGTGCGCCTGGCGTTGACCGAGGTGGCCCGCACCTGGAGCGCGTCAAGGAACGGGTGCAACGGCAGCTCCTGGCCGAGTTCGTCGCCCGCTCCCCAGAAGACCTGGCACCCCCACTGGTTCCCGTGGTGCGCGCCCGCACTGGACCCGTGGGCGGTGGACGCCAGCGCGGCGCGGACCAGAGCGGTCTTGCCGATGCCGGGCTCGCCCTCGATGAGCACGGCGTTGCCACTGCCTCGGGCGAGCTCTCTCAATAGCCCGTCGAGCAGTGCCATCTCGTCAGCACGTCCGGCTAGCACGCCGGCCGGGATCACCGGAGGCATAGTGCAAAGCGTACTGTCCGCTCAATCGCACTAGCTGCTTATTTGCGGAACAAACGGAACTTTCAACACTTTAAACCGATGAATAATGATATTCCCGTCACCACCGATCAGTTCGCCACGAATGGTCCGCGTGCAGGCTTAACATTGCGATAAAAAACGAGGTTGACGTGAGCGGCGGAGACTCACGAGACACCTAGTGAACGGTGGGACTCACGCGACCCGATGAGAGCGCGGAATCCCAGGTACCTGGCGGATGGGCATGGGGCATGGGCATGGGCATGGGCATGGGCATGGGGGATGGGGATGAGAGAACTCACGTGAACAGATAATGGTGGGGAATTACGAGAACCTGGCGAATGGTGGGACTCAGGGGACTTAACGAGTCGCGGGGAATTCCAAATGAAAAGCGTAGCCGGGGACTCCCAGGGCCCAATTCGTGGTAGGGAGTCCAGGGGGTGTGGTAGGGAGTCGAGGGGTCTGGCGAGACGAGGGAATCCCAGGGACTACTGAGAGACGGAGAATCCCCGGGAACCGGCGCCGTGCCCGACAATAACCCGACTTTGCCCGGCCGGGGTCAATGCCGCTCAGCCTGAGTTGCTCTTTAACCAGGCCCGGCGGCCTCGAGTTAACCCGGCCCGTCGGCCTCGAGCCGCAAGCGTCCCCTGCCAGCGGCCCTCCCCGCTGCTTCTATGGTGTCTCAGGGGCGCTGGTCATGTAATGCCTGAAGTTGAACTTAAGGCATTTCGAGCTTGAGAGGTTATTGTGTGTAGTTCAGGTCGTATAACACCGCAAACTACACACGATGATGACGTCCGCCCGAAATGTCTGAATGTAAGGTTTAGACATTTCCCGTCAACGGTCGCGTGCCAGCTCGGCTGAGCGGCATTGCGGCCGGGGCGTCGCAGTCTGCTACTACCGGGGCGTCGCAGTCTGCTACTAGAGGTGCTTCTGCGACCAGATTGCGGTCCGTGGGCCATCACCGCCGAGCAGCCATGCCGGGCAGCCATCAATCATGTAATCGAAATCTACGACTAAATTGTGAGCCGTGTATCGGAGAATAGATAATTATATTTTCGAAAT
>Ga0302325_10015565_pt1 | contig 16163 bp, 15 predicted proteins | sample Palsa_T0_2_FD_201948 | JGI IMG/M metagenome (GOLD analysis project Ga0302325, IMG submission 201948) | Peat permafrost microbial communities from Stordalen Mire near Abisko, Sweden - Palsa_T0_2 | ecosystem: Environmental > Terrestrial > Soil > Palsa > Peat permafrost | place: Sweden: Abisko... | reverse complement strand
GGACCGTAGAAGAAGCGGCGCGCGGCTGTGCCCATCTGGCCCAACGCGGGCAGGCCACGGGATTCGCATGAGTTCGCTGTTGATTGTCTTGCAACTGAGTGCAATTCAAATGATGACACAGACAGTTGGAGCTTTAGAAATCAGCTTGATGCAGGCTGAATTGCACTGGAAAGCGGCCTACTTTTTCTTGGGGGTACGGATAACAAAGCCAATGGCGCGGGTGGTTGGCGGACTCTTGGGTTTTCTGTATGTCCACGGAGACGAGGATAGAGGCGTGCTCGTGGAGGGCGTGAGCGTGTTGGTTTTGGCTGGGCTTCAAGCTGTTCGATTTAGCGGGCCAGATCTTTATTGCCGGCCAGCAGTTCGCGAAGTTTAACGAAGGCTCGGATGATAAGAATATTCATCTGCACGGCTCGTTCACTGTTGAGTACGGAAGAGAGTATGGCGACGCCGTGCTCGGTGAACGCATAGGCCAGGTAGCGGCGGCCGCCGCGTCCTTCGTTTGAGATCACAGTTTGTGATCTCAAAGCCTGGGCCTCTTCTGCGGTGAGTTGGCACATGAAATCGTGGGGAAAGCGTTGGGCGTTGCGTTTAACGGCCTGGACCAGGACGCGAGTCTCAACCTGATAGAGCTCGGCAGGTCGCTGTCTAGCATCACCTTCTGGCCGCGGATAAGGTAGATGCGGCGCTCGATGAACTGCGTTGGCACGGCGAATTGGCCGACGGCGGGATCGCCGCATTATCGTGTAGCCGAGGGCACGTTGCGAGGCATCAGCGCGAAGTATAGCGCACCGGCCACCAAAAATCCGATGAACCAGGCATAGTCGTACAGCACACGCACGGCGGGAAGCACCAGGCCCAGCAAGGCGACCGCGATACCGCAAGCCAAGGCCGCCAGCGCGCGATAGTTGAATCCGCCCGTATACTCGTAGGCGCGATGCCGCAGATACAGATCCTCGACCGCCAACCGCCGCCCGCGCACCAGGAAGTAATCCACGATCATGATGCCGGCGATGGGGCCCAGCAGCGCCGAATAGCCGATCAGCCAGCCGAAGATATAGGCGCTGTAATCTCCCAACAGCTTCCATGGCATCATGGCCAGGCCCACACATCCGGTGATCAGGCCGCCGGTGCGGAAGGAGATGCGCCGCGGATTCAGATTGGAGAAATCGTTGGAGGGCGACACCACATTGGCGGCCACGTTGGTATTCAGGGTGGCGAGCAGCAGCGCGATCAGCGCCACGAATGCCACGGCGGGCTGATGGAAGCGGCCCAGCAGCACCACCGGATCCCAGATGGCCTCGCCGAAAATCACCACCGAAGCCGATGTGACTGCCACGCCGATGAAGGAATACAGCGTCATGGCGGTGGGCAGTCCCAGCGCCTGTCCTAACATTTGCGCCTTTTGGGAACGGGCGTAGCGCGAAAAATCGGGAATGTTCAGCGCTACAGTGGCCCAAAAACCCACCATGCCTGTGAGGGCCGGAACGAAGAAGCGAAAGAAAGCCGCGCCATCGCGGAATTTGCCGGGCGCGCTGAGCACCGGGCCGAAGCCGCCCGCTTTGCGTGTGACCCACCACAGCAGCAGTACGCCGACCGCCAGCATGAACGGCGCGCCGATGCCTTCCAGAAACTTGATGGTCTCGATGCCGCGCCAGATCACCGCCATATTCAGCACCCAGAAAAACAGGAAACAGACCGCCGGACCGGCCTCGAAACGGCCCCAGGCGGGCCACAGAATCCGCAGCATGGCGTGGATGGCCTGGCCGCCGATCCAGGTCTGGATGCCGAACCAACCGCAAGCTACCAGCGCGCGCAGGATAGCCGGCACGTTCGCGCCCAGAACGCCGAACGGGGCGCGCACCAGCACCGGAAACGGGATGCCATATTTCGTGCCGGCGTGGGCGTTGAGCAGCATGGGGACCAGCACGATCAGGTTGCCCAGCAGGATAGTGCCGATGGCCTGCCACCAGTTCATGCCTCCGGCGATCAAGCCCGAAGCCAGCATGTAGGTGGGGATGCATACGCTCATGCCGACCCACAGCGACGCATAGTTGTACACGCCCCAATCGCGGCGAGACTGCGGGACGGGGGCTAGATCTTCGTTGTAGAGGGGGCTGGATTTAAGATCGATCATGCGAGCCGGCCCGTCCGCAGCGAATAGCCAGACTGAAGAGCCGGCTGAAAGCCGGCTGCGGGCAGAATTGCCCGCCCTACGGTGCAAATCACTTCCAGGCCCCGCCGCGCGCCGCACGTTTCAGAAATTGGCCGCGGCCGGGAGCGCCCAGATGCCGGCCGCCATCCACAATCACGTCGCCGCGCGAGAGCACCATGCGGGCGTTGCCTTTCACGCGGAAGCCTTCGAACATGGAATAGTCCACGCGCATGTGATGGGTGCCAGCGCTAATGGTGTGCTCCTGCTCGGGGTCCCAGACGACGATATCGGCGTCGCTGCCGGGCGCCAGTTCGCCCTTGCGCGGATACAAGCCGAAGAGCCGCGCGGGAGTGGTGGACACCAGCTCGACGAACCGGTTCAAACTGAGGCGGCCTTCGTTCACACCGTAGTGATACAGAAGCTGCAGGCGATTTTCGATGCCCGGACCGCCGTTAGGGATCTTGGTGAAATCGTCTTTGCCGAGGGCCTTCTGATCGGCGAAGCAGAACGGGCAGTGATCGGTGGAGACCACTTGCAAATGGTCGTTCTTGAGCCCATCCCAGAGTTTCGGCTGATGCCGCTTCTCGCGCAATGGGGGTGTGAAGACGTATTTAGCGCCCTCGAAACCGGGCCGCGCAAGGTCGTCGATGGAGAGCAGCAGGTACTGCGGGCAGGTCTCGGCGAAGGCGGGCAGGCCGCGGTCGCGCGCTTCGCGCACCTGGTTCAAGGCGTCCTCGCTGGACAGGTGCACGATGTAGACGGGCGCGCCGGCCATTTCAGCCAGCGCGATGGCGCGGTGCACGGCCTCGGCTTCGGCGGTGGCGGGGCGCGTGAGCGCGTGATAGATCGGCGCAGTCTTGCCTTCCGCCAGGGCGCGCCGCACGATCACGTCAATCACGCCGCCGTTTTCCGCATGCATGCAGATGAGCGCGCCATTGCGGGCCGATTGCGAGAGCGCTTTGAAGATAGTGGCGTCATCCACCATCAGCACGCCCGGATAGGCCATGAACAGCTTGAAGCTGGCGACGCCTTCGGCCACCATGGCGTCCATGTCTTCCAGGCCGGCTTCATAGAGATCGGTGACGATCATGTGCAGGCCGTAGTCGATGGAGGCGCGGTTTTCGGCCTTCTTCCACCAGATATCCAACGCGTCGCGCATTTTCATGCCGCGGGCCTGGATGGCGAAGTCGATCAGGGTGGTGGTGCCGCCGAAGGCTGCCGCGCGCGTGCCGGTTTCGAAATCGTCGCTGGAAGTGGTGCCGCCAAAGGGCATGTCGAGGTGCGTGTGCACATCGATGCCGCCGGGCAGCAGCAGCATTCCGGATGCGTCGATCACGCGGCTGGCCGATTCGAGGGGAATGGCGGGGGCGATCTCGCGGATCTGGCCGCCGTCGATGAGGATGTCGGCGGGGTAGGTTCTTTCGGATGTGACTACCGTCCCGTTTCGAATGAGCGTGGCCTGCGGCGATGGCATCACTATAGTGTAAGCTTACGGGGGCGTGGCGAGGCCCAACGGTATATGACCATGGTAAAATGACCAGTCATGAAGCCCAAAATGCGCCGCACTGAAATCCCGGCGGGCGAATTTAAAGCCAAGTGTCTGAAGCTGCTGGACGATGTGCAGCAGCATCACCGCGAAATCGTGATTACTAAGCGCGGCAAACCTGTGGCCCGCCTGCTTCCGCTAGCGGAGGAAATACCCGACATCTTCGGAAGAATGCGCGGGACCGGCGAGATTCTTGGGGACATCGTCTCACCCATCGGCGGAATATGGAACGCCGACAAGGACACGGATGATTAATGGACAGGGCCCGCTCCTGCTGGATACGCACTGCTGGGTATGGAGCCAGTTCGGGCATGACCACGAATTCTCGGCTTCCGGCTTGGCCACGCTCCGTCACGCGGCCGCCGATAGGATTCTGCTGGTCTCGGTCATTTCGGTATGGGAAGTCGCGCTACTCGAATCGAAGCGCCGGCTGCATCTGAACATGAACTGCCTGGAGTGGGTCCGGCAGGCGCTCGAGACGCCTGGCCTGACGCTGGTGCCGCTGACCCCTGAAATCGGCGTCGACAGCACCAGGCTTCCCGGCGAGATGCACGCCGATCCCGCGGACCGCATCCTGGTGGCAACTGCGCGCAACATTGGCGCGCGTCTGATGACCCGCGATCAGACGCTGCTCGAGTACGGACGCAAACGTCACGCCAGGATCGTCTCAGCCTGAGATCGGCGGGGCTACTCCACGTCCTTAACTACCCCGTCGACGAATATGACTTTCACATCTCTATAGCTATAGATAACCTTGTTCCCGGCTTTAGCCGTGGTGAGCGGTGGTCCCCATGCCTTGACGACCTGGTCAATCGTTTGCCCTTCGGAGACGGCCACCGGATCGGGCGGCGGGGGTGGCGGAGGTGTGATGGGCGTCAGCGCAGCCTCCGCGGGCTCCGAAGCAGCGGCGGGAGGGGCGGGCTGCGGCTCGTCCGGCTGGGAATCCTTAGCGTCTTCGGAAGGGGCCACGGTGATGACTTCGGCAACCAGGGTCAGCGCTTCGTCCGGAGAGGGCGTGGCTGCTTCGAAGGGAATGACCAGGTGAGCTTTATAGTGAACGTCTTCGATGGCGTCCGTGAAGAAGTCGAAGAAGATGCCCCGTTCGTTGGAGGCGTCTTGGATTTCGATCTTAGTTACCCAGAATTTCTCCCCGGTGACGAAGACCCTCGTCCTAGGCGCTGAATCGGAACGGGGGACATAGGATTTAAGCGGCCCGCGGATGATCCTGCCACCAACGCTACAAGCCGTGCTTTGAACGATCTTACCCTTGCGGTAAGTATTCGCGCATGGGTTAGCGGCGCTGGTGGCGTCCAGCATCAGCAGTTTGTCTTTCTGGAGGACCACCTGGGAGCCTTGCGTCACGATGTCCGACTTATCGTCGGTCACCTTGGTGAGCTGGTACCTGGCTGCCAGCTTCAGCCGGATGGCCTCCTTCCCTTCGACCTCGGCGTAAGCCGCCGAAGAAATCGTGCCCAGTACGGCTAACGAAAATCCGGAAATCGCAATCGTTCTTATCGAGTTGTTCATCGCGCACCTCACTAGAGCAATGCAGGTTGCGTGAAATGTGTGACAAGCGTGCCGATTTGCGGGTACAATCAAACGAAATGGTGGTCAAAGAACGCGATCCATTTATCTGGCTTGCTCCCCACCTGGCCGGCGACGAGCCGTCCTACCGGGAATATTCGGAGCGTCTGATGCGCGATTTGAAATGCTATTTCGCGGGTAATGCATGCCCGCAAGCCGACGACATGGCCTCGGAGGTCATGTACCGACTGATCCGCAAACTGGGCGACGGCGAACCGGAGGGGCGCGATACCGAGACCGCCAGGCGACAGTACGTTTTCGGCATCGCCAAATTCGTATTGAAAGAGTGGCGGCGGGGACCGGAATTTCGGGAGCTGCCTTTGCCGGACGGAGAGGGGGCGCATCAAAGGCTGCCGCCGATGGATCTGGCGCATCTGCAGTGCCTGGAGTTGCTCAAGGAGGTAGTGCGGAAGAATCTATCGCGATTGAATCCGATGGAGCGGGACATACTGGCGGAGAGTGAGTTGAATCCGGAGTATGTTCCGACTCTCGCCGATCTTGCGCGGCAGAAAGGGGAACAGCCGGCCGCCGTACGGCAGAGAGTTTTCCGGGCGCGCAAGAGCTTCCGGAAGCTGCTGATGATGTCCGACCGCTTGAGCGATCTGTTCCGGTGCTTGGGGATGGAGCCGGTTGACGCATGAATCCGACCGTCAGCGACGAGTACGGAAACCTGGTTCGTTACTTCCTGGGCGAACTGGCCGAGGCGGAGCAGGAGTTCGTGGAAGAGCGCTATATGGTCGATCCACAGTACTCGGACCTGCGCGATGAAGTGGAAATGGACTTGGTGGATGCGTACGTAGCAGGAACGCTGACGGCGCAGCAACGGCATCACTTTGAGAGACATTACCTGATCACGGCGGAACGCAAGGAGGCGGTGCGGGCCGCCTATTTGACGGGGGTTTATCGCAATAGTGTGGCGCGCACGGCCGAGAGTCCGGCGCCGCTTGCGGGGACGAGTGTGCCCAAGCGCAGGCCGTGGAGCGGGGCATTCATAGGGGCTTTGGCAGCGGCTCTGGCCATAGCGATCGGCGGCGGCCTTTGGCTGATGAATTCGCGCCGGACGCCGAAAGCCCCGGTCATTTCGGCGCGCAACCAGCTACCACATGAGATGCCAGCCGCGGATTTGCCGAAAGCTCCTACGCCGCAACGGGCGAAGACCGCCCCTGCCGAACCCCAAACCCACTTTGCCGCGCCGGTGAAAACAGAAGAGCCGAAACCCGATACAGCCGCTTCCGAGCAACCCGCCAAGGAAGGGCCTGTCATCACTGCCGGCAATGGACCTCAGCCAGCGCCGGCGGCAGGGGAACTGATGCGCGCACCAAGCCAAGCGAGGACGGCCGCACCGAACGCCCGCGATGTTATTGGGACTGGCAGAGACACCAATATCAACGCGCCGCATTTTGACTCTGCTCCCGCCGCCGAAGCGCCTCCAAGTGAAAGTTACGGCCTGTCAGCATATTCGAGGGAGGTCATCCGGAAGAGGCGCGGGCAAACCATCGATGAGGTGCTGGCGGCTCTGGGACGGCCGCGCATTAAGGCCAGGGTCGGGACGAAGATCATCTTTTGCTACGAGGGCCTAAAAATAACATTTATCAACGGCAGAGTGGCCGACATCCAGTCCCGGCTCTGACGCCACACGTAGACGATTTTGCACAGAATTCCTCGTAATCCGGAAACGTTTGAACCCGTCTGGTCACTATCCAGTGAGGTTCTTATGCGCAGTCGAAATTTGCGGAACCGATCCTTCGGGCTCATGGCGGCGGTGCTGGTGATTTTGCCCGCCGCGTCGTGGGCGCAACAAATCGCCATTGGCGCCTATTCGTTACCTAACGCTAACAGCTACCCCTACGGGATCACGGTGGGGCCGGATGGCGCGCTCTGGTTTTCGCAGGTTTTCAGTATCGGGCGCATCACCACAGCCGGGGCCATCACCGAATACAACACGCCCGGCGGCACGACCACGGGTTTCATCACAGTGGGCCCGGATGGCGCGCTTTGGTTTACGGGGACTTATGCCAACAACATTGGCCGGATCACTACGGCGGGGGTCTTCACGATGTTCCCGCCGGTGCCCACCGCCAACAGCCTCCCTACTGGAATCACGGCGGGTCCGGATGGCGCCCTCTGGTTTACCGAAACGTACGGCAACAACATCGGTCGTATCACCACAGCCGGAGTGGTGACCGAGTACCCGATACCCATCGCCAGCAGCAGCCCCAACGAGATTACCGCCGCACCGGATGGCGCGCTCTGGTTTACTCAAGGCGCCGGCTACATCGGACGCGTCACTACGGGCGGGGCCTTCACGGAGTATGCGGTGCCCACCGCCGGCAGCAGCCCTTTCGGAATCACTTCGGGGCCGGATGGCGCGCTTTGGTTCACCGAAGGCGCCGGAAAGATCGGCCGGGTCACTACCAGTGGGGTGTTCACGGAGTATCCGCTGGCGGCCGGCGCTGCCAGCCCCGTGGGGATTACGGTGGGTCCGAATGGCGCGCTCTGGTTCACCCAGGGCAACTATGCCGGACCCTCCGATATCGGCCAGATCACCACCGCCGGCACGATCACCGAATACCCGGTGCCGACCATTGTTGGACTCCCCAGCGAGTACATCTCCATCGTGACGGGCCCGGATCAACAGTTGTGGTTTACCGAATCGTATGGCAACGCAATTGGCGAGGCCTTCTTTGTGACTGCGGATCTGACGGTCAGCCCCGCGAGTGGTTCCTTTGACGGCGACCTGACTTTTACCGGAATCCAGTTTGCCCCCAATGAAGACGTCCAGATCTACCAGGACGGTATAGGCTCCCCCGGGTTAGCCAGCGCGAGGGCGGACGCCAGTGGCGCATTCACCGTGAAGGCACGCACTCCGGAGGCGGCCTATGGCCCCCGGATATTCGTGGGCGTGGGACAGAGCAGCGGGAAACTCGGAGCGGCCAGCTTTTCCATGACGCCGAAGCTGTTCGCGACCCCTAACTCAGGGGTGGTGGGCAGCACCGCGACGGTCACAGGATATGGGTTCGGCGCGAACAGTCAGGTGCAAGTCAATTGGTATAGCCCGGATACGTTGTTCGGTTTCGTCACGACCGATATCTACGGCACTTTCCGGGGAAGCTCGGCGCTGACGATCACGGTTCCGACGGGAGCGGCCACGGGCCGGAATGAGGTGTTTGGCATCGGCCAAACGCCGCACGTGCTCGGTACGGGCGTGTTCACCGTGCAGTGATGGAACCGTCGAAACGCACCGTAGGGCGGGCAATTCTGCCCGCAGCCGGCTTTCAGCCGGGTCGCCGCCTAAAAGGCGGCTGCGGCCAAGATTGGCCGCCCTCCAATTACGCAGACTTGATCTCAGTCCACAAGCGGTCGCGCAACTTCTGGGTGGCGGCCGGCATGGTGCCGATCCACTGGCCGCGCGTCAGTGTGTCGGCAGTGGGAAACAGCGTGGTATTGCGGCGCAGGGCTTCCGGCAAGAGGGCCTGCGCCGCGGCATTGGCGGTAGCCGTCCTGGATGCTTGCACGATGGCCGCCGCCACCGGCGGGCGCAGCAGGTAATTGATAAACGCGTGCGCCAGCTCCGTGCGCCCGCTCTCGCGCAGCAGCACGGCGTTGTCGCCATAGAGTGGGAAGCCCTCCGTGGGATAGGTGAACGCAAGCTGCGGCGCGGCGTCGATGGCCTGCTGCGCGGTAGTGGCCCAGGAGTGCGCCACCAGAATGTCGCCGGCCACAAGCTGATCGCGAAACTCGGCGTTCAGGTAGGCGCGCAGCAGCGGCTTCTGGGCGATGGCTTCGCGCTCGGCGCGGCGCAGGCTGGCATCGTCCGTGGAGTTGTAGGAAAGCCGCAGTTTCAGCAGGCAGGCGCCCAGCACTTCTTCGGGATCGTCGAGCATGGTGAGCCGGCGCTTGAACCGCGCGTCCCACAGGTCGGACCAGGCCGCTGGCGCGGGCGTCACCGAGCGATGGTACGCGATGCCCGTCGCGCCCCACATGTACGGCACGCAGTATTCCAGGCGCGGATCCCACGGCGGGCTTTGGAAGCGCGGCTCCAGGTTCGGCAGGTTGGGCAGGCGGGCATGGTCGAGGGGCGCTAGCAGCCCGTACAGGCGCATGGGCATGATGCGATTGTGCGTAGGAAAGGCCACGTCCCAACCGGAGTTGCCGCTAAGCACCTTGGCCAGCATTTCTTCGTTGCTCTCGTAAGTCGCATAGCGCACGCGCACGCCGAATTCGGCTTCGAAATTAGCAATGGTGTCCGGCGCTACGTAGTTCGACCAGTTGTAGACGTTCAGCCGCGGCCGTCCGCCCGTGCATCCGGCCAGGCCCGGAAGGCCCATCAGAAAGATCCGGCGATTCACGATTTCTGCACCCGTTCGGAAATCAGCACCAGCGTGCCGAAGACCACCACGATGAGCGCCGAGATGGCGTTGATCACGGGACTCGCGCCGCGGCGCGCCATGGCGTAGATCACCATGGGCAGCGTTTCGGAATCCACGCCGGCCACCATGCTGGTGATCACGTAATCGTCGAACGAAACCGTCAGCGCCAGCAGCGCGGCGGCTATGATGCCGGGCAGCAGCGCCGGCAGCGTCACATAGCGGAAGGCCTGCCACTCGGTGGCGCCCAGGTCGAGGGCAGCTTCTTCCAGCGAGGGGCTGAAGGTGCGCAGGCGAGCGGCGATCACGATGACCACGTAAGCGATCGAAAACGCCACGTGCGCCAGGATTACGGTATGCAGTCCCAGCCGCCATTGCAGCCAGCGGAACGACCATTGGAACAGCGCCAGCAGCGATATGCCCATCACGATTTCGGGCGTAACGAGGGAGAGGTAGAGCGATCCGGAGAGCAGCGCGGAGCCCCGCTTCCACAGGCCGTAGGCGCAGAGCGTTCCGGCGATGGTGGACAGAATGGTGGCCACCACGGCGATGATCACGCTGTTCCAGGTGGATTCCATTAGCTGCCGATTCTGGAAAATGGCGCGGTACCAGCCGAGCGAGAATCCCTGCCACACGGTGAAGCGCGAGGCGTTGAAACTGAATAGTGCCAGAATTACCACCGGCACATGCAGGAAGGCGTAGACCGCGACGGCGTAAAGCCCCAGCCCGCGTTTCATACCAGGCCCTCCCGCTCGCGCCGCAGCATCAGCAGCACCAGCAAGCCGACCAGCGCCATCAGGCCCACCGAGATGGCTGCGCCGAAGGGCCAGTCGCGCGCGGTCGTGAACTGGTTCTGTACCAGGTTGCCGATCAGCACGGTGCGGCCGCCGCCCAGCAGATCGGGCGTCAGGTACGCGCCCAGGGCGGGGATGAACACCAGAATGCTGCCGGCGCGGATACCCGGCGCGGAGAGCGGCAGGATCACGTGCCACAGCGTGGGCCACGGTTTCGCTCCCAGATCGGCGGCGGCCTCCACCAGCGCGGGGTCCAGGCGTTCGAGCGTGGCGTACACCGGCAGCACCATGAACGGCAGATAGCCGTACACCAAGCCCAACAGCACCGCCCCATCGTTATAGAGCAGCGGCAGTGGATCGTGGATCAGCCTCAGATGTTGCAGGGCGGTATTGATCAATCCGGTATCGCGCAGCAGAAACAGCCAGGCGTAGATGCGCACCAGGAAACTGGTCCAGAAGGGCAGAATCACCAGTTGCAGGTAGATGTTCTTGCGGCTGCCCGCGCGCGAGATGAACAGCGCCAGTGGAAAGCCCAGCAACAGGCAGATGACGGTGGTCTCGGCGGCCATCAGGAACGACTTCAGCACGATCACCAGGTAGAGCGGATCGATCAGCCGCTGGTAATTTTCAAGGGTCCACGGCAGGCCCAGGCCGCCGTAAGCGCCGCGGGTCAGCAGGCTGTAGCAGACCACGATGGCGAACGGCGCGGCAAACAGCACCGCCATCCAGATCCAGGCGGGCAGCAGAAACCAGGCGCGCAGGCGTTCCCAACCGGATAGCGTCCTCATGGAAAAATCATCTCGTCGGATGGATTCCAGCAAACATGGATGGCTTCGCCGGAGTGATACGTGCCGTTGCTGCGCGGGATCTCGGCGACCGCATCCTCGCCGCTTTCCAGGCGCGCCAGCACGTGCACACAGTTGCCCAGGAAGACCGATCCGGTCACCGTGGCGGGCCGGAAACGCGCGCCATTCGTTGGCAGCGTGCGCGAGATGCGAGTGACCTCCGGGCGCAGACCGACGCCGTCGATCCAATTCACCGCGCCCAAGAAGCCGGCCACGAAGCGCGTGCTCGGGCGCAAGTAGACGTCCTGCGGCGTGCCCACCTGCTCGATGGCGCCGGCGTTCATCACCGCCAACTGGTCCGACATCGACAGCGCTTCCTCCTGATCGTGCGTCACCAGCAGGAAGGTGATGCCCACGCGCCGCTGCATCTCCTTCAGTTCCAGGCGCATCTGCTTGCGGAGCTTGGGATCGAGGGCGGCCAGCGGTTCATCGAGCAGCAGAACATCCGGCTGCAGCACCAGGGAGCGCGCCAGGGCCACACGCTGCCGCTCGCCGCCCGAAAGCTGCGCCGGGTAGCGCGATTCCTTGCCGGTGAGCCGCACCAGTTCGAGCGCCTCCCGGACGCGCCGCGCGATGTCCGGCTGGTTCTTGCGCTTCAGGCCGAAGGCGATGTTTTCGGCCGCCGTCAGGTGCGGAAACAGCGCGTAATTCTGGAAGACGGTGCTGACGTTGCGCTGGTAAGGGCGCTGCTCGTTCACCACCACACCATCCAGCAGCACGTCGCCGGAAGTGGGCTGTTCGAAGCCGGCGATCAGGCGCAGGGTGGTGGTTTTGCCGCAGCCCGAGGGCCCCAGCAGCGAGTAGAATCCGCCGCGCGGAATGGTGAGCGAGATGCCGTCCACGGCGCGCTGGTTCGGGAAATGTTTCACCAGGGCGCGCAGTTCCAGAATTGGCTCCATTTGACAAGAATGTTACCGCAAACTCCGCATCGAACGAAGAAGAAATTTTGCACGCTTCAACATCCTGCATGTCGACGTGGGAGGATTCCGCCGATAGAAATCCAGGAGCCGCGTGACACACGCCGAGCGTATGGGGCTCAAATGTGTGGAAGCTGGCGCCCGGCGTTGCCGGCTGCCTCCCCGGGCTCCGTAAAACTCCGAGAAAAGGATTCTCACATTTGTGACAAGACGTATTTGCGACGTATCGAAAATCCTCGCAGTGAGCGGGTTGCTCATATGGGGAGCTGGCCTTTCACCTGCCCAAACATTTGCCAGCACTACTAACGCGCCTCCCGACGTGCGAATCGTTCCCGCCGTCGGCCTGGCGCCAGACTTTGGGAGCGTGGGCCAGACTAGCGAGGTGTTGATCGGCATAACGAACCAGAACCCCACGTCCAATTCCCAATTGCAGCCAGGGGACACTCTTACCCTGAACCTGGATCTGGGTGACGGACAGATTAAGACGCTTCCAAGTGCCGTGGCGGTCGTCTCCGCTACGCTTATGCCTAGGGATTTCGTGGTTACCCAGGGAAGTAATCCGGGGCAACTGGTGATTACATACGATGGAGTGCCGGCCAACTTCGACTTCGGCGAATCGATCACCATCAATCCGATTCTGCTGGCGCCGAGCACGGTACGATCCAACAGCATCGTTCTGAAGGTTCCGAATCAGGTACGGTTCGCCAATGCGGCGCAGGAAGTTACCACTTGGTCCTCTATCGATTTTCCCGCGGGCACACCCGGGCCCCAAGGTCCGGCCGGACCCGCCGGCCCCGAAGGGCCTGCCGGAGCCACCGGGCCTACTGGTCCTGCTGGTAATGCAGGAGCGCAGGGACCCGTGGGAATGGTATTCCGGGGCAGTTGGATCTTCGGTTTTCCGTACCGGATAAACGACGCGGTGGTCTACAAGGGCAGCACCTACATCAGTCTCTACCCGTAAATATTGGGCACGAGCCGGATGTACCTTCCATCTTCTGGAGCATGTTGGCAGCGGCTGGCGCCGCGGGACAGAAGGGAGACGCCGGGGCTACAGGACCCAGCGGGGCTACCGGGCCGGCCGGCCCTGGCGGACCCGCGGGCCCGAGAGGTCTTATTGGCTCGACAGGACCCGCCGGGGCGACCGGTTCCATAGGCCCAATGGGGCCGACCGGTGCGACCGGTCCGACGGGGGCTGGCGGCGCTATGGGTCCGCAAGGCCTGACTTGGCAAGGTTCCTGGAAACAATCCGCGACGTATGCCCTCAGCGACGCCGTCAGCTACGCCGGTTCCGGATACATCAGCCTGTTGGCCACCAACACGGGCAACGAGCCCGGCGTGGCTCCCGCCGGCTGGAGCCTTTTGGCCAGCGTTGGAGAAACCGGACCGCAAGGGCCGGGTGGAGCGGTGGGCCCAACCGGTCAAACCGGACTCACGGGAGCCACCGGCGCGACGGGTCCCGTTGGCCCGGCCGGATCCACCGGACCGGTGGGTCCTATTGGCCTGACCGGACTTACCGGCGCGACCGGTCCGACCGGCCCGATTGGACCTACGGGCGACATGGGTCCGCAAGGTCTGACCTGGCAAGGCCCCTGGACCCAATCCGCCACCTATAGCGCGCACGATGCCGTAAGCTACGGCGGTTCAGCGTATATTAGTTTGGCGGCCGGCAATACGGCCAACGAGCCCGATACTTCTCCAGCCGCTTGGAGCCTCGTGGCCAGTGCTGGCCAAACCGGTTTGCAAGGTCCCACCGGTCCGGCTGGAGTCGCCGGCGGAGTGGGAGCGGCTGGCCCTCAGGGGATCCAGGGCGTGGCCGGGCCGACAGGTTCTGCGGGACCGGCTGGGCCCACGGGGTTGACTGGTCCTACTGGGCCGGCTGGGCCTTCGGGAGCCGGCTTTATCCCGGTGTGGCGGTCCTCTTCGTTTACCGCCAGTCCAGAAGGGGAGGGCTCCGGCGTGGCGACCTGTCCGGCAAACAGCTATTTGCTCAGCGGCGGATACCAGGTGTCGGTGACGAACGTCGTCGCCATCGTGGACGCGCCGGCCGCAAACAACGCGTGGGAAGTGGCGGTCTTAAACCCGAATGGATATCCCGTGACCACTTTTATCTACTATCTTTGCACTCAGTAAATAGCCCGGAGCCGGCAGTCGTGTCAGGCTTGCAGCCCACGACTGCCGGGTATTTACCGGCGGAACCATAACTCGCGCTTCATGCGCAGGGCCATACAGATGCACCTGGCCGGCATGCGGAAAGACGGAGATCCGATCCCCGAGCCGAGCACCATCGCCGAATACATCACGGCAGCCTAAAATGTCCGCCGGGTCGTTTGACAAGCGCCTTAGAGCAGCCTTAGCATCGAACGATGCCCAAGTATTCATGGATTTTGCTGGCCGGGTCGCTGGCTCTGCCCCTGGCGGCCGAGACTGGCGCGGAACTTTTCGAAAAAAACTGCGCGGGGTGTCACAAAGCCGGAAGCGCTACACATGCGCCTGCTCCGGAGGCGCTGCGGCAGATGTCGCGCGCCAAGATCTTCGACGCGCTGACCACCGGAAAGATGATCCTGGTGGCGGCGCCGCTGCCGGTGATCGACCGCTTGGCCATCGCCAACTACTTGGGCGGCAAGGAGCCGGAGGAGATCAGCGGCGGGCACTGCGCGGCGGCGGCCCAGCCGTTGAAGGATCTGCGAGGCTGGCACGGCTGGAGCATCGACCCGGAGAACAGCCGGTCCGAGAGCGCCGCGTCCGCCGGTCTGGACCGCTCCCAGGTGAGCAAGCTGAAACTGAAATGGGCATTCGGGTTCCCGGGCGCCACTTCGGCTTTCGGACAGCCATCGGTCGCGGGTGGGCGCCTCTTCGTGGGCAGCGCCGGCGGCGCGGTGTACGCGCTGGATGCGCAAACCGGCTGCACCTACTGGATGTTCAAAGCGCCGCAGACCGTACGTACGGCTATCAGCGTGGCGCCATACGGGACGGGGCACAATGCCATCTATTTCGGCGACGCCCAATCCACCGCCTACGCCTTGGACGCGGACACCGGCGCGCTGCTGTGGAAGACGCGCGTCGATGAGCACCCGTTCTCGCACATCACAGGCAGCCCCATGCTGTTCGAGGGGCGGCTGTACGTTCCCGTCTCGACGGGCGCCGAGGAGTTCGTGGCGGCGGGCGATCCGAAATACCAGTGCTGCACTGCGCGCGGCAGCCTGGTGGCCCTGGATGCGAAAAACGGAGAGCGACTCTGGAAAACCTACACGGTCCCCGAGCCGAAACCCATCCGCGTGAATTCAGCGGGCACGCAACTGATGGGACCCTCGGGCGTCTCGATCTGGTCCGCACCTACGGTCGACGTGCAGCACAAAGTGCTCTACGTGGGCACGGGCAATGAACACTCCGGACCGGAGACCACCAACAGCGACGCCGTGCTGGCCATCGACATGGAAAGCGGCAAGGTGCTTTGGTCGAAGCAACTGACGCTGGCGGACCATTGGAACGTGGGCTGCGTTCTGCCGGGCCAGGTGAACTGTCCCGAGAAACCGGGCGAGGACACGGATATCGGTTCGTCGCCGATACTGGTTTCGCTCAAGGATGGCAAGCGGCTGCTGCTGGTGGGACAAAAATCGGGCGTGATGTGGGCGCTCGATCCGGATGCCAAGGGCAACGTGGTTTGGCAGATGCAGCTGGGCAAGGGCGGGGTTCTGGGCGGCATCATGTTTGGGTCCGCGGCGGACGGGGAGAAGGTGTACGTGCCGCTTTCGGACTTCACGCTGCTCGGGCCGACGGAGGGCGGCGATCCCAAGGTGGGCGGCGGTCTGTTTGCGCTGCGCATCGCCACGGGCGAAAAGGCCTGGTACGCGCCGCCGGAGAAGCCCAAGTGCACGGGGACGCTCGGGTGCACGCCCGCCCAAATGGCGGCTGCCACGCTGATCCCGGGCGCGGTGTTTAATGGCTCGATGGACGG
>Ga0302325_10015564_pt1 | contig 16163 bp, 16 predicted proteins | sample Palsa_T0_2_FD_201948 | JGI IMG/M metagenome (GOLD analysis project Ga0302325, IMG submission 201948) | Peat permafrost microbial communities from Stordalen Mire near Abisko, Sweden - Palsa_T0_2 | ecosystem: Environmental > Terrestrial > Soil > Palsa > Peat permafrost | place: Sweden: Abisko... | reverse complement strand
CTACTAATTCAAGCGACCGCAGCAGTGCGGTGGCTGAACTAATCAGCGCGTTAATAATAAGCGTTCTCTATGCGGCCACATTTATGCGAACGCTTAATCCGTCCCATATCCGTTGGATACCCAAGGTGTACCGGCTAACTATGTTAGGGGTCATTATATTATTTGTCATTGTAGGCTTTGCAAAGCCCACCTTTAACAGCAAGGCCGCTGCGGATAATACCCCTGCAAATAACCCAAATTCACAATCTTATTCAAGTACTCCCAGCAATAACTTTGGTTCTAATGGAAAACTGGAACCGTCGGTAGTTGGCGGGACTCAGTGTGATATTCCGACGTTGGGTGACGGTTCAACCACGGGACAAGTAGCCCTAACTGGAGGCGCTACGTGTGATGAGGCTGAAGCTAATATCCAAAGCGCAAACGGTAAAAACGGCGGCAACTATACTGCAAACGGCTACACTTGTACGTCAACCAGCCAAGGCGCTAACACGCAGTGGTCATCCTATTGGAATAACGACTTCTATTCGTACAATTGTACTTCGGGGTCTAAGCAAGTCGCCTTCAACTTACAGACCGTAGCCCAAAGCAACGAGTCCAGCTCTTCTGTTACAAACTAACTTAAAAGACAAACGGGATTAACATCTTCGTTTTGCGCTTGTATGCGGGGTAAACTTTTGGAAATTGCTTCGCCATAAGTCTTTCTTCTTCTACGGCGCTGTATGTAAAGTAAAGCCCAGCGATGGCGAATACTGCGAGCCAGAAAGCGCTAGCAGCTATGGCAGAGCCAAGCATCGCCAGCAGGATACCGGAGTAAATCGGGTGGCGAATATAATGATACGGTCCGGATGTAACTAATTCCGGATCTTGTTTTTGGGACATCGGCATTCCCCAATTTTTACCCAAATATATCCGAGCCCATACGGCCACGGCGAGTCCTGTTAAGAACACGATAAACCCGATTGCTAACATTAGCCCGCTATCGCTAATCGTGCGGTTCTGAAGTGAATAGTTTTGTGTGTTGAGTACACGAAACAATATGACTGCCAGCACTAAAATGACAAGGCGTATGCCCATAAATCTTTTAACATTTGAAGTGGCGTTCTTTTTGGAACCGAATGCCGAAATCAGCCAATATAACCAAAAAACGATCCAACAAATGAAAATTATATTAGTTAACCGGTGCATGAGGTTAGTTTAGCACTCGTCATGTTATATGGTTAGGCCTTGATATAGCGGACGTAGCGAAAGTTGAAGCCGTTTTGCTCACGGGGCTCGGTCTCTTCGGCCAGTTTGAACTTGCTTTCATATTCTGGGAAGAATTGGTCGCAGCGGAAATCGGCGTCAATGTGTGTGAGGTATAGCTCGTCGGCTTGCCCGGCTTCCATAACTTGCTCAAAAACGCCTGCCCCACCGGCCACCCATAGGTCTTTATCCCGGAAATCTTCCAGAAATCTGGCCAGATCGTGCACTACTTTCGCGCCCTCGATCGGCTCGTCCTGATGGGTTAAGATATAATTCTGGCGATTGACCAAGGGCCTGCCTTTGTAGGTATCTCTGAATGTCGCGCCGCCGGTTAGCACGTAGCCGCCATGAGTCTTGGTTTGATCTGTGAAATATTTTTCATCTTCGGGAATAAACCACGGCAAGATGCCGTGTTTGGCGAGTCCGCGCTGACGGTCGGTGGCCGCGATTAAACGAATCATGCTATGCGCTCATTATTTCTTATTTGGCCTAGTAAGTAAAACGAGCCGGTGACGAGCACGATCGGTTCGGGGCTATCTAGCAGAGCTTGGAAAGCCATTCGGCTATCGGGAATACTGGCTACGTCGGTGGCTCCCTGGGCCCGAAACGCGTCCGCCAGAACCCCAGCGTCCATTGATACGACGGGCAGGTCTTGTGTGGTTTTGAAAGTCGTAGTAATGATACGGGCGGCCATCGGCGCCAGCAGCGGCGTTAACTCCTGGTAGTCTTTGTCATCTTTGAGCCCGATTAAGACTGCCGGTTTAACGCCCGGATAAAGCCGGTGAAAACTGTCTATGAAGGCTATTACTTTTTGCGGATTATGGGCGCCGTCCATGACCAGCGTCTTGCCATCGAATTGCTTGATATCCATACGCGCCGGGACTTGCACGAGCTGGGTTTGGCGCAATGCTTGACGTGTTAAGCTTGGCAACCGGTCACGTTTTTTAAGATACTGGTAAACGTAATGGGCTAGCAGCCAGTTGCGCCTTTGGTAGTTTGGCATGGCACTTAAATCTTGCTGATACGCCTGCTGCTCGGCCGCTTCGGTCGTTACGTGCACTGGTGCTCGATGTTGTCCGGTCCATCGCTCTACTACGGCCATGATTTCGGCGTCCTGCCGGTACATGAATAGATTGTTCCGGCCGTGGACTATGCCGACCTTTTGAACGGTTATGGCCGACAGTGTTTTGCCCAGCAGTTCGGTGTGGTCAAAACCGATGTCAGTGATTACACAGATTTTGTCGGCGCGTGTCGTAATGTTGGTGGCGTCGTGCAAGCCGCCAACACCGGTCTCGATAACTACGTAATCAACTTGTTGCCGCTTCATGACCCATAGCGTGAAAGCATGAAACAATTCAAAATAAGACGGTCGTGGATCAGCCGCTTGGGCAAGCTCTAGAAACACGCCCAGCTCGGCGCAAAACTCGGCTTCCGAAATGTTACTGCTATTTACCTGTATCCGCTCGGTAATAGTGTCGATGTGCGGCGAAACGGCCAAGCCGGTCTTTTTGCCCGCAGCCGTTAGCAAAGCGGCCAGATAGTAGGCCGTCGAGGTTTTACCACTAGTCCCGGCAACGTGTATGACTCTCAATTTATCCTGCGGATTATCGATCAGGGGCATGAACGGCTGCATTCGCTTTAGCGTAATGTCTTTGCGCTTAATGCTTGCTATGGGTGGCGCGTATGCCGCCAGCGCCGCCTCAGCTTCTTTCAGATTATTGATCTTCACTACCGTCTCCCGTGCTTCTCTGATAAGATCAGTATACGTTAATCGCGCGCCCGTAGCTCAGCGGATTAGAGTACTTGGCTTCGAACCAAGGGGTCGCAGGTTCGAATCCTGCCGGGCGCACCATGCACGATACAAGCGCGCGTAGCTCAGCTGGATAGAGCGTTGGTTTCCGGTACCAAAGGTCGGGGGTTCGAATCCCTTCGCGCGTACCAAATTGCTTATGCTCGCATAAAGGATTAGTTATCGGTGCTCGCAACACGTACAATAAACTCATATGATTAAAGCCGAGCATCTGAGCAAGCGCTACCGTAAAACAGTAGCTGTTAATGATATTTCATTTAAGGTTGAAACCGGTAAAGTTACCGGTTTTCTTGGCCCAAACGGTGCCGGCAAATCAACAACCATGAGACTAATGCTGGGCCTCGATAACGGCGCTGGTGTAACAAGCTTTGATGGTAAATATTTACACAAATATCCGGAACCATCGAAAGTTGTCGGCATATTACTTGAAGCCAAAGCCTTCCACCCGACACGTACGCCTCGGAACCACTTGAAAATTCTCACTACTGCCGGCGGCGTGCCCGTATCGCGCGTGGATGAAGTACTTGATGTCGTCGGGCTGAAGGCTGTGGCCAAGAAAAAACCAGGTAAGTTCAGCTTGGGCATGAGCCAACGCTTGGGTATTGCGGCCGCGATTTTAGCTCAACCGAAGTATTTACTTCTTGACGAACCCGCCAATGGGCTGGACCCGGAAGGTATCGTTTGGCTGCGAGAGTTCCTAAAATCCTATGCCGATAGTGGCAATGCGGTATTTGTATCGAGCCACTTGCTGAGTGAAATGTCGCAAATGGCCGACAATGTGATAGTTATTGGCAAGGGTAAGTTAATTGCCAGCACTTCAATTAAGAAGCTGGTTTCCAGTAATGCCAAGTCTAGCGTCTTTGTTCGCGCTGTCGGTATTACCAAGCTTCACAAAACTCTCCAAGAAAAAGCAATGACAGTAAAAGCGATAGATGGTGGTTTAGAAATTTCTGGGGTTGGAACTGATGAGGTGGGCAAATTGGCTTTTGCCGCCGGCATACCGGTCCTCGAGCTAGCTAGCCAGAATGCTTCACTTGAAGACGTGTTCCTGGAACTAACCGAAGGCGCCGAAGAATTTCAGGCACATGAGCAGAAAAAGGGTAAGTCATGATGGCAACCCTTAAGGCCGAGTTCAGGAAACTACTCACCGTTCGTTCGACATATATTATTACGGGACTGGTGCTCTTATTGGTTATCTTTGTGGCGTTTTACGTTGAGGGTTGGCGGCTTGATTCAGGAGGCTTACATGATCCGACAGAACTTGCCGGTGACGTAACAGGCGCGCTTATGATTACTGTTTTTGGTGCTATCGTCGCCATATTATTGATGACGCATGAGTACCGCTACAACACCATTATGTATACGCTTACCAGCAGCAATAGCCGCAGTAAGGTGCTTATATCTAAATTCATTGCTGTCAGTGTCTACGCATTATTCCTAGCAGTCCTTATAGGCGTATTATCTCCAACCTTGAGTTATCTGGGCGTACATTTGCATGGACACACCCTGGTTCCCCAGACATTGCATTATGGAAATCTAATTTGGCGCAGCCTATTTTACGGCTGGGGTTACGGCATGGCCGGCTTGCTGCTGGCCGTGCTTACCCGTAATCAGGTCGCATCAATCGTTGCCCTATTCCTGATACCCGACTTGGGCGAACAGCTGCTGGGCTTACTGCTCAAACACAATACTGTTTATTTACCGTTCAGTGCCTTGAACCAAGTTATAGGTTCACACAACAATATGGGGGACCCGAACAGTAGTGACCTATCGCCAGGCAAAGCCGCCGGCGTGTATGCTATCTACCTAGTCGTCGGGTGGCTTGTCGCCTGGGTTCTCTTCCTGCGACGCGATGCTAACTGAAGGCCATTACATGGCTGGCTAGCGAACTTTAACCAAAATCAAGCTCAATACTATGACAATTAGCTGAGGAACAACGCCCCATAGCGAGCTGGTCTCTCTTTGGATCCGGCAGTGCCAGTCGTAGTAAGTACGCACTATTCCCTGCCTTAATTTTGGAATAAGCATCGTGATGACGTCCAGGTCAGGCGCGTTGGCAAAAATTGCCCCCAGCCAGATTGACCCTACGTAATGCGGTTGCCAGTGAACGGCCAAAATAGTAAGGCCGATCGCCAAGACTATGTCCAACGGAACACGGATATAGGTTGGTTTGTCCGGCTTGTATGGTGCTAGAACTTCCTGCCAATGCGGCACACTATCGAGTAAAAAATGGCTGGCTACAGCAGCAGGTATGACGATCAAAGGATTAACAATAAGAGATCCGATGGCTACGCCAGCCATAGCGTGCGGGGTGGTCAGCATACCTTTTACTGTACCACTTAAAACTTTCAGCTAGGCACGCTTTAATTAGTCAGTGACGGTGGAATCCGAGCCGTTGCTTGACGGGTCCGCACTGGTTCCGGAAGCGCCGGAGCCGGAGCCGCCACCTCCACCGCCGCCGAAGCTGGGGTTGACGAGGATGCGGGAGGCTTGGCTAGAACTGCTAGTGCTAGCCGTAACCAGGACTGTGTCGCCGGTCTGGATGTCGCTGGCCGCGACGGTTTGGCCGTTGTCGGTGATTTGCGTGGAGCTGGTGATACTCAGGGTCACACTGGAGCCGGTGCGGCTATCCTGAACCGTGATACTGGTGGCGCTGATGGCCGTGACCGAACCGATCGTCGGGCGCTGGCCGCTAAAACGACCGCCACCACCACCAAAGCCCCCACTGCCATTAGCGAAATTGCCGCTAGCAGCTGTTGCCGCCGCGGGATGCTTGGATTTCTGGTAGGCGATGCCGCCGTAAAAACTCAAGCCCATGAGCACTACGGCGACAATAATGAAAACAATCGGGTTCCTAGGCAATGAGGTTTTAGCGCTGCGGTGCGGCGCCTTTTTCATGGCTTGGTACTCTTCGCCGGTAACATATTCTGCCATTGGTTACTTACCCTCCAGTTTGCCGTCTTGCAGGCGGAAGGTCTTGTCAGTTTTGCCGGCGATTTCAAGGTCGTGCGTGACCACGATGATGGTAGTATTCTCAGTCTTGGCCAGTTTGTGCAGCAGGTCGAAAATCATCTTACCGGTTTGCGAGTCGAGGTTGCCGGTCGGTTCATCGGCCAGGATTAGCTTGGGATTGTTGGCCAGGGCGCGGGCGATGGCCACACGTTGCTGCTCGCCGCCGGATAGTTTGCCAGGCTTGCGATCCTGCTTGTCGTTGGTCAGGCCAACCTGGTTGAGGAGCTGCTTGGCCCGTTCCAGCCGTTGCTTTTTGGGCACCTTCGCAAATTCCATTGGCAACTGTACATTCTCCAGTGCGGTCAGGTTTGGTACCAGGTTGTAGCCCTGAAAGACAAAGCCGATCTTGCGGCAACGGTAGCCGATCAGCGTGTGGTCGCCGAGGTGGCTGATGTCCTGGCCGTCAATTTCAATGCTGCCATCCGTCGGCTTGTCTAGCCCGCCGAGCAAGCTGAGCAGCGTCGTTTTGCCGCTGCCGCTGCGGCCGACAATTGAGGCGAATTGCCCTTCCGGCACGCTGAACGACACGCCGTTGACAGCTGCAACCTTGATATCGCCCGACTGAAATATTTTCTTGAGACCGGTAACTTTCAACATAATTATTCTGCCCTCATGACTTCTGCCGGCCGGACTTTAGCTATGAAAAACGAAGCGATGGCGCTGCCGGCCACGGCGATAATGATTGCTGCCGCCAGGCCGTAAAGAATGATGCTCCAGCCGACCGACGCGTGGATCGACGTCAGGCTGCCTCGGAAACCGCCGGCTTGGCGGAGCAGGCCGCGGCCGCCGAAACCGCCCGGCGCCGGGGTGCCGCTGCTGGTGCTATTCGTAACTAGCAATCTGGTGATCGGGTTACCGGCCACGATACCGAGCACAATGCCGATAACGGCGCCCGAGACCGTAAAGGTCACGGCTTCGGTCACGAACTGGAACATGACTTTGGCGTTGGAGGCACCGATAGCCTTGAGCACGCCGATTTCGCGGCGGCGCTCGCGCACGATCATGATCATGGTCAATAGAATGATGACGGCGCCAGCAATAACCGCGCCAATCAAGCTGTAGAGTGAGATAGTCTGGATATTTTGCAGCGGTGCAATCACGGTCTGGGCCTCGGTGGCGGCATTGGTAACGTCAGCTGCACTGCCGAGAGCTTTCCCGGCAGCTGTCGTGACAGAGTTAACGTTGGTTATCGAATCAACAGTAAGCGTAGCGCTGGTAATGTCGCCAGGCTCAGCGGCCAGCTTTTGAACCGTCGCCAGCGGCATAATTACCTGGTTATTGCTAAACGTGTTGCCGGCATCAAAAATGCCAACAACCGTGATAGTCGTACTATACGCCGTGAAGGTCGAACCGACCTTCAGGTTATTTTTGCTAGCCAAAGTCGTACCGATGAGTGCGACGTTATCAGTGCTAGCAGAGCTAAAGACGCTGCCGCTCTTGAGCGTAAACGTACCGCCGCCGCCAAAGCCGCCGGAAGACAGATCGGTCGGGGCGGTTGTACCGTTGACGGTTACTGGGGACGTGAAACTGAAGGTGCCGGTGCCACCACCTCCGCCGCCACCGCCTAAGCCGCCGGCTCCCGGCGGGGGCGTAAACGTCTGGCCGCTATTCTGGCTAAAGCGCTGTCCGAGACTGCCGGCGCTAACGGCCGACTGCAGGTTGGTGTTGCTAGTGGTCAGGCGGTCGCTGAGACTTTCTTCGATGTTCGTGACATGGGCCAGGGTCTTGACCTTGGCCAGCTGGGTTTCGGTCAGCGGGTTGCCGCCGCCCTCAAAACCGCGGACGCCGGCCGGCGAGATGGAGACCGTGTTGCCGACAGAACTCTTAACACTGTTGATTTTCTGGCCGACGGCCTGGTGGGCGATCAGCATGGCCAGCGACAGGCCGATGCTCAGGCCAAGGATAACAACGATCGAGAAAGTCCGGATTTGGTTACGGAAAGCATTGCGGACGCCGCGGGTGACTACGTTCATTACGATGACTGTAGCAGCGCGACTATTAAGGGAAGCTTAAAGATCATGCCAGCGGCAACTGAAGTGTGAAAGTTGAGCCATGGCCGGGAGTGCTGGTGACGATGATGTGGCCGTGGTGCTGTTCGATGATTTTCTGGGCGATTGACAGGCCGATGCCGTGGCCGTTGGCGGCCGTGGCCGTGCGAGCCGGATCAGCGCGGTAGAAGCGTTCAAAAATGTGCGGCAGGTCTTTGGCCGCGATACCGCTGCCTTCGTCCCGTACACTGAGATAGCCATGGCCGTCCTGCGTGCGGCCCTCCAAGTAGACGGTGCCCCTTTCGGGGCTGTACTTGATGGCATTGTCCAATAGCACCGCTGTGGCCTGGACCAGGCTCGGCAAGTCACCCGATACCTTGATGGTCGGCACGCTATCGTTGATCGCAATATGCTTGGCCTGGGCAGCCGACAAGGCGCGGTTCATAGCCTCATTGGCTATGTCTTGAAGCGAAACCGGTTGTAGGTCTAACGTCGCGGCGTCTTGTTTGGACAGGCTCAGTAAACCGTCCGACAAGTTTTTCAATTTAACCATCTCCTCGGTGTTGCTTTTGATTGTTTGTTTAGCCTGGGCCAGTGTCAACTTAGGCTTGCGCAGGGCCACTTCGTTGCTAGTCAAGATGGCCGTCAGAGGGGTTCTCAACTCATGGGAGGCATCACTGACGAAACGGCTCTGGGCAGCCATGGCGTTCTCGATGGGCTGCAGAGTGCGGCGAGCCAGGTAATAGCTAAGTGCCGCGCCAATAACCAAAACAAACAGGTTGAGGACAATCAGACGGCCTAGCAAGTGGCCGCGGCCTTCCTCGAGCCGCTTCCGGAAGAAATCACGGTAGTCGAAATTGTTGCCGAAGCCTTGGGGGTTGGGTGTGAACAAAGAAGAGGGCGGCATTTGGCGCCCCAGCTCGTGGATTGAAGTCTTATATAAGACGTAGCTGAAAGCCACGCTCAAGACCATGATAATAGCCAAATATGATGCAGCCAGCCGCGCCGTGGTGGAGCGCAAAAACCGGGTAATGGAGCGTAATGTCATCTGACTGGCCCCAGTCGATAGCCGAAACCGCGCACCGTGTGGATAAGATGAGGGGCCTTGAACGGTTTGTCAATCTTGGCCCGCAGGTAGGCGATGAATACCTCAACCGTGTTGGGCAAAATGTCGGCATCAAAGTTCCAGACGTGGGTCATAATGTTATTTTTGCTCAAGACTTTGCGCTCGTTGCGCAGCAGGTACTCCAGCAGGGCGTACTCTTTGGCCGACAGCTTGATGGGATGGCCGGCCCGCTTGACTTGTTTGCTCACGGTGTCCAGTGACAGGTCCGCAACCTGCAAAACCTCGCCCAGACTGTCCTGTGGCCGCCGGAGCAGTGCCCTAACCCGGGCCAGCAAGATTTCGAACGAAAAGGGTTTCGCCAGATAGTCGTCAGCGCCGGTATCGAGCCCCTGGACAACGTCTCGGTTCTGCGTCTTGGCAGTCAGCATCAGGATAGGCGTATGGTTATTGGCCGCCCGGATTTGGCGGCAAACTTCGTAGCCGCTCAACTGGGGCAGCATAACGTCCAAAATTATCAGGTCGTAATCGTCGTTCAAGGCCGTGTTCAGGCCGGCTTCTCCGTCATAAGCCACGTCAACGGCGTAGGTCTCCTGCTCCAAGCCGTCTTTGACGGCTTGGGCAATTTTGTGCTCGTCTTCAACCACTAGAATTCTCATTAACCAAAGTCTATCTGTTAGATGCTTAAAAACGACTGAGAGTCGCCCATCTATTGTCGCGGTTGGATACGAAGTGCGCAAGTCGTTAATCAAGGGTGTACACATACTATGTGTACACCCCAGCTTATTGGCTGGGTGAGAGCCGGGGCTATTATTTCTTGGTTTTTGGAGCGGGCTTGGCCGTGGCGGTTTGCTGCGCCATAGCATGGAGATTGCTAAGTATCTGTTCGATTGTCATACTGTGTCCTTGTTTGTTTTTGGGGTGATCATAGACCCAGGCAGCATAGACCCCTGTTAGGGAGGGGTCTGTAAAATTTCTTACAGTCCCGGCGGCAAGAGTTTGGTATTACCCAGGTATTTGGTACGCAGCAGTGCTTGCTGCAGGGTCTTGATAACCTGTTCGGCTTGCTGGTGGCTCATGCCGACGCGAGCCACGGAGGCTTGCTGTGACTGGTTAAGCGCCTGGGTAAAGTGCAGGGTCACGCCGGCCGGATTGGTGGTTACTTCCAGTCCGTCGCTGTACATTGTCCGCACGTCAATCGCTAACAGCATGACCATCGGCTTGCTGCCGGCATGCGGCGGATGGTTGTCCAACCTAATCTCCTCCGGTACATCGCTGTCGTATTCGGCCAGCTCCCAGAGCTGGACGGCTTCTCGGTCCTGGACGCCGAAGTGACTGATCAGAAGGAGTAGGATATCCTCGGCCGGCCGTTCCTGGCCCGCCTCGATGCGCTGCAACTGTTCCTCGTCGATCTCAACCGCGCCGGAAACCTCTGATAGGCTCTGCTTGGACTGTTCGCGGACATACTTAAGATGATTACCCAGTGTGATGAATGGCCGGTCTACTTCGTTCATACTGTAATAATAAGCCTCCGGCCCGGCCGAAAGCAAGCACTAGCCTGCTATATAATGGTAGTCATGGATTTTCTCCAGAACGTTAGGCTGGCCGATTACTCTACGATGGGTTTGGGTGGCACGGCGGCTTACTTGGCGACAGTTAGTAGTCGCGCTGACGTGCAAACGACTTTTAATTGGGCCCGGGAGCGACAACTGCCGACCCTGATGATTGGCGGTGGCAGCAATATTATCTGGAGCGACGACAACTATCCCGGTTTGGTGCTGGTGAATAAGATCTTCGGCTACGAGGCCTTCGAGGAAGATGAAACAAATGTCTACCTGACGCTGGGCAGCGGCGAAGTCTGGGACACAATGGTCGAACGCAGCGTTTCAGCCGGCCTGACCGGTATCGAGGCGCTCAGCCTAATACCCGGCACTGTCGGCGGCACCCCAGTCCAGAATGTCGGCGCTTACGGCCAGGAGATCGCTCAGACGCTGACGAGCATCGAGGTGTTTGATACGCAGAGCGGCGGTTTCATTAACCTGGCCGGCAGCGATTGCGGTTTTGGCTACCGGACCAGCCGCTTCAAGACCACCGACCACGGGCGGTTCTACATCACGGCCGTGACCCTGCACCTGACGCGGGGCAAGCCCCTACCGCCCTTCTATGGTGCCGTCCAGAAATACTTCGATGACCATGCCATCACGGACTACACGCCAGCTGCATTGCGCGCCGCCGTTATCGCTATTCGCACTAGCAAACTGCCCGACCCGGCAAAGATCCACAACTGCGGTTCGTTTTTTTCCAATCCGATAATCAGCGCCGAGCAGCTGGCCGAGCTGACTAATCATTTCGAAAACCTGCCGCACTGGCCGCTGGCGGACGGTGGTGCTAAATTATCAGCCGCCTGGTTGCTGGAGCAGACCGGTTTCAAGGATTACCGCGACGATGCTACCGGCATGGCCACCTGGCCCTTGCAACCGTTGGTGCTGGTCAACGAGCATGCTAAGCATACGGCCGACCTATTGGCTTTCAAGCAAAAAATCGTTGATGCCGTACAGGCTAAATTTGACGTTACTCTACAGCAGGAACCTGAGCTATTGCCCCACTAAATAGCTTTGACAAAATTGATACTTATATGGTATTATAGTAAGTCTATGCTGCTCGCACGTTCAGAGGCTACTACGGATTATGCTGCGCCGATTATCGCGACAGTCGAAGGATTGCACGAAGGCGGCCTTGATCGTGATGATTTAATACTGGATGGCAGCGGCGTGTTGGCTCTCTACGGCATAAGGGCGCCTCGCGATGCTGATTTCATAGTAAGACCGAGTGTCTTTGACGAACTCCGCGCAGCCAGGCAAACCCCTGACGGCATGATGCTAAGAACCATCATTGGAAGAACCGGGCGTATGAGGGTGTACCTGCAGAGTGTCAATGAGCCGGAGCCAGGTCGATTGCCAATACATATAAAAACGTTTGAGCGCGGCGATAGGGAGGAACAATTTGAGGCCTTAAGGAGCAGGGTAACCTACTCGGACAAAGTCAGGATAGCTCATTTTTCCCTGGAGCAGATGCACTTTCTCAAAACTCACGACTCACGGCGAACGAAAGATCGGGTGGACGCTTTTAGGATTGCTCGCCATGTAGGCAAGCCGGTACTTCAAGCTTCCTGGCTGGCGCTGGGCAGAGGGAAGTTCTTGGTGAACTCGTGAACTTCGGCCTCAATCTTGGCTAGTTTGGCGTCGTCGCGCTGGGCCGTGATGGCTTCGTCAATCCAGTTGGCAATTTGCTCCATTTCGGCTTCTTTCATGCCGCGGGTGGTCAGGGCCGGTGTGCCCAGGCGGATACCGCTCGGGTCGAATGGCGAACGCGGATCATACGGCACAGTGTTCTTGTTAACGGTGATGCCGGCTTTGCCGAGGGCTTTTTCGGCCTCGGCGCCGCTCAACTGCTTGTTTGTTAGGTCGATCAGCAGCAAATGGTTATCGGTACCACCGGTGACCAGTTGGTAGCCTTTGGCGTTGAGCTGTTTAGCCAAGGTCTTGGCATTCTTGACGATTTGTTGGCCGTAGGCTTTGAACTCCGGCGTGGCTGCCTCGCGCAGCGCAACGGCAATAGCCGCGGTCTGGTGGTTGTGAGGACCGCCTTGCAGGCCGGGGATGATTGCCCGGTCAATCAGCGTCGGCAGGTTTTCGCGCGTACGCTCGGCTTTTTTGAGAGGGTTGGATGGCTTACCGTTGCACAGGATGATGGCGCCACGCGGCCCGCGCAGTGTCTTATGCGTGGTCGTCATAGTAACGTCGGCAACACCGACCGGCGACGGGTGCTCGCCGGCTATGATCAAACCGGTAATATGCGACGTGTCGGCAATCAGCCAGGCATTAGAAAGATCAGCGATTTCGCGTAGTTTCTGCCAGTCAAAGATCCGCGGATAGGCGGTTGCACCGACGAAGATCAATTTGGGCTTTTCGGCCTCGACTTGGGCGGCCATGGCTTCGTAGTCCAGATAACCGTCCTTGCCCGTTTTGTACTGTACCGAATTGTAGTAGGTGCCCGAGAAGTTGACTTTTAGCCCGTGAGTCATATGGCCGCCAAAGTACAGCGCCATGCCCATGATTGTGTCACCCGGATCGACCAGTGCAAAATATATTGCCTGGTTGGCTGGAGAGCCTGAGTACGGCTGGACGTTGGCGTGATCGACGCCAAACAGCGCTTTGGCCCGGTCGCGGGCTAAGTTCTCGACCTTGTCGACGACTTCGCAGCCGCCGTAGTAGCGCATGCCCGGGTAGCCTTCCGAGTATTTATCGGTCAAGCGTGAGCCTAGCGCGTTTAAGACCTCCGGCGAGGTGTGGTTCTCGCTGGGGATCATTTCCAAGCCCTGGGATTGTCTGTTTGTTTCCGCTTCGATGAGAGCTCTGATTTCTTCATCAATCATGGTAGTTATTGTACCAGGTTGTTTTGGATGATCTGTAAGAATTCGCTGCGTGTCGAGGCGTTGGCTTTGAAGGAGCCTTTTAGGCAGGATGTCGTCGTCTGCGCGCCGGGTTTTTCGACGCCGCGCATTTCCATGCAGAGGTGCCGGGCCGTCAGCACCACACCGATACCCTTAGGCTGAAGCTTGTCGGCCAGGAATTCGGCCACTTGCGTCGTTAGCCGCTCTTGAGTTTGTAAACGGCGGCTGAAATGGTCCAGGGTGCGAGCCAGCTTAGACAGGCCAACGATTTTGGCCTTGGGTATGTAGGCGATTGACCCATAGCCGAAGAACGGTAATAAATGATGCTCGCACAGGCTGTAGAACGCAATGTTGGTTTGCACGACCATCTCGTCGTAGCCTTCATTTTCAAAAACGGTCAGCTCAAACGGCCGGGTCTCGAAAAACTCTTTGATAAATTTTTGGTAACGCGCCGGCGTGGCTTGCAGACCCTCGCGGGCCGGATCTTTATCCATGTGTTGTAAAAGCTTAGCAATCAACTCACTTGGGTCTTCCACGCCGCCTCCCTACTTCTGGTACTTATATTCTATAACAATTCCAGCCTAGTGTCTTGCTGAGTTAATCAAACAAGTCGTTTGGGCGTTATAACATATATGTTATATGATCGGACTTAACAATGTACCGTCCACGCTACTTGCAGCCAAAACGTCATATATGATATCATGGCGGAACGCATGGCCACGACCAATCAGAAGATCGGGCAACTAATTGCTCAAGTACGGCAAGAAAAAGGTCTCACACAGGCCGAGTTTGCCCGGCGGCTTAATACCTCTCAATCAGCTGTCAACCGCATGGAGCATGGCCGCCAGAACCTCAGTCTGGAAACACTAGGCCGTATCAGCGACACGCTCAATAAGCAGCTGCTCAGCCTAAACCGCGGCGGCATCAACCTGCACATTGAGGGCGGCCACGAGTTAAAGGGTAAAATCGACCTGAAAACCAGTAAAAACGCCGCTGTTGCCCTGCTCTGCGCCAGCCTGCTCAATCACGGCGTGACACGTTTCAAGGCTTTCCCGCGGATTGAAGAAGTTTACCGAATTATCGAAGTGCTGGAGAGCATCGGTGTGCAGGTCAAATGGCTGCCCGGCAATGATCTGGAAATCCGACGGCCGGCCAAGTTGAAACTCGACAACCTGAACGCCGCGGCCGCCCGCAAAACACGCAGCGTGTTAATGCTGATCGGGCCGCTGCTGCACGAGCACAAGGAGTTCAAAATCCCCTATGCCGGCGGCTGCAAGCTCGGCACCAGGACTGTGCAGCCTCATTTGTTCGCGCTGGAAGAGTTCGGCGTCAGCATTGTCGCGACCGGTGGCTATTATCACATCAAAGTTAACCCTAAGCCGGCCGGCGAAATCGTCCTCTACGAATCCGGTAACACCGTGACCAACAATGTCCTGATGGCAGCGGCCGGCGCGGCCGACAAGACCGTCGTCCAGGCGGCCAGCGGTGACTATATGGTGCAGGATTTGTCCCACTTCCTGCGCCGGCTCGGCGTACAGGTTGACGGCATTGGCACTTCGTTCCTGACGATCCAAGGCGTCAAGCATATCAAGAAAAACGTGACATTCGCGCCCAGCGAAGACCCGATTGAAGCCATGTTTTTCATCTCAGCGGCCGTCACGACCAATTCCAAGATCACCATCTGCCGCGTACCCTACAAATGGATCGGTCTCGAACTCCTGAAGCTCAAGAAAATGGGTGTCAAGTTTCGTATGAGCCAACCCTACAAGGCTGCCAACGGTACGACTGACCTGGCCGACATAACCATCGAGAAACATGAACCCGGCGATTTGAAGGCTTTGCCCGAAAAACTCCACCCCAACCTCTTCCCCGGCCTCAACCCTGATAACCTGCCTTACTTCGTGCCAATTGCCGCCGTTTGCCACGGCCGCACCCTGATCCATGACTGGATGTACGAAAACCGCGCCCCATATTACACCGAAATGACTAAGCTTGGTGCCTCGGTCGAGCTGGCCGACCCGCACCGCATTTACGTCACCGGCCCGACTCGGTTCACGGCGGCCGACGTAGTTTGCCCGCCGGCCCTCCGACCAGCTAGCCTGCTGCTGATCGGCATGCTGGCCGCGCGTGGCAATTCCATTTTGCGCAACGTCTACACCATCAACCGCGGCTACGAGGATTTGGCCGAACGCCTAAACAGCCTCGGTGCCCACATCAACGTAATGCACGAGATTTAAGCACTAGTTGTGCTATAATCACCTCTGTTGCAGCAAGCGGGTGTGGTGAAATGGCTCTCATGCTAGCCTTCCAAGCTGGAGTTGCGAGTTCGATCCTCGCCACCCGCACCACAGCATAGGCCCCGGTAGCTCAGCTGGATAGAGCAGAGGACTTCTAAGCCTAAGGTCGCAGGTTCGAATCCTGCCCGGGGTACCAATTTATAGAATCAGGGTCAATTTGTGCTTGTTCGTTCAGTTGTTTAAAGGCTTCATAACAGTTAATGAGCTTATAAGACAACTTCTGGTCAAACATTTCAACGTTATAAACCAGCCCTTTTAAGATTTGCTGCTGTTGAAGCGGGTTGGCTGTATTAAACAG
>Ga0302325_10015562_pt1 | contig 16164 bp, 25 predicted proteins | sample Palsa_T0_2_FD_201948 | JGI IMG/M metagenome (GOLD analysis project Ga0302325, IMG submission 201948) | Peat permafrost microbial communities from Stordalen Mire near Abisko, Sweden - Palsa_T0_2 | ecosystem: Environmental > Terrestrial > Soil > Palsa > Peat permafrost | place: Sweden: Abisko... | reverse complement strand
CAAAAAACTTGCCAGGGCGATACAGAGCGCAGCATTGAATACATCCAGCTCTCGCTCCTCGAATGCCGTAATTCAAACTGCAGCACAGGTTCGGAAGCCGAAACTCGGTGAGCCGTCTCATCCAAATACTAGCTCCTATAAAAAGAAAGCAAAACCACTGGCCAGGAACGCGGGCCCTTATCATTCGGAGCCACCTGCAAATCAACGCGAGGAGACTGTTCCTAATTCAAAGCCGATCAAAGAGACTGACCAAGACACGCACGAGCAGCTCTCCACAACCCACAATGCCCGTAAACGGTCGCGTCACAGTCTTGAAGCTACAAAGGACATCCAGAATTACAGGAGTGTCACCCACGACACCAGTAGGCAGACCCCCGACTCTAAGGAGCTCGAAAATCCGATGAAACGCCATTTCGCACCCCTTGGCTTCCCTCTTCAGTCAGCTTCCCAGGAAATGGATCTCACCGTACTTCCTGACTCTGATGCACCACCTTCTTCACAGCCCTCCTTTGAAGGATATTTTAATAGCGTAAACGACAATATGGAAGATGACGATGTATTCAGCAATCCTGAGTCTCGGCAGGAACCTCACAGCTCTCAGAAAGAAGCATGTTGTCTCTCGCATGTTGTCTAACAGTAGTCTGATGCTAAAGTGATTGAAGGGATAGCGGAGCTGGCTTCGACTGAGACTCGTATTAGTTCGAGCTGCGGCTTGCGGTGTGATGTGATTGACCTCAAGTTGGATCACGCAAACAGCACTAGACAATACCAAACTCCGACGCTCTACATCAACAAGAACGTGAGGTGGGAGATTCCCTCAGAAACTATTCCACAGGATCCACAGAACACAGCAGAATGGGAGAACGCCGGACAAAGTAAGATACCTTGGAGAATTGCTAACTATGTAGACATAGCGAACCGCGCTGCGCGATTGGTTTCAGATTATATTACTCACCGGAGGTAGACCTTTATCTTATTCTAAATGGCAGGAATCGTGCAGGTTTGTTTGATCGCGTCCGGAAAAGAGTCGCCGACCATAAACGCAATCTCGATATTAGAGACAAATCACTTCTTGAGAAACTTGGAAAGGTCTCCAGTCAATGTGAATCTTTGATTGCAGAGGTTAAGACGGGAAGCGTCTGAAACACTGCCCTTTTTATTTTCGATTTTCTTTTCGTCTTCTCATCATGTATATATCCTTTCACAGGTTAAAATTTGCTAGTTTTTTCTGTCATTTCTTGTATTCTCAGTATCTAATCCTTACGAAACGCCTATGTCCCTTTTGCCCGTTCCAGATGAAATCCCTAATCCATATCTTCTTGCTCAGTGCGTTGATATTCTTTTTCAAAGTCCACAAAAAAGTCATTCGTCGACAAAGGCCGTAGTTCAGTTGTTGCCTGGAGCTTTCTTTCATCCAAATCTTTCCCATGCGATCTCAAGTATTCCCGCAATGGGACCATAGCCGCATTTCTGCACATCTCCTTGATGTCTGAGCCAGAAAACCCCTCAGTCGCGGTTATTAAACGGTCTAATGAGAAATTGGGAGCGAGAGAGGCCTTTTTGAGAAGGATTTCGAAAATCTTCCGGCGTTGACCAGCAGAGGGTAGATTGACGGCGTACCGCTTGGGAAGACGGCGAAGAACGGCAGGATCAAGGGAGTTTGGAAGATTTGTGGCCCCCAGAACAACTATACGTGTGTTTTCCTCCGTTGTAAGTCCATCCCATCGTGTCATGAAACCAGCTTTCATATTTCCGGTAACCTGACGTCATTGACAAACTTCATGGGTTGTACCTCATGATCGGAGGAAGTGCGTTCGCGAAGAAAACTATCTATCTCATCAATGAAGATGATAGAAGGCTGTAATTTGTGAGCGAGAGAGAAGACTGCATCCACTAGTCGTTCACTTTCTCCGAACCACTTTTGCGATAAGGTGCTCATGTGAATATTAATGAAAGTAGCGCCTCTGAAGAACAAACGTTAGCGGCCTAAATAGTTGACGTACGATTCTGCAGCCATCGCTTTTGCGAGCATAGTCTTACCACACCCAGGCGGTCCATAAAGTAATACACCCCGAGGTGCCGTTAATAAACCCCTATCATAAGGCAGACCTTGATGGACAATACGAAGCAGATCGGAATAGATCTGGGTATACCAGCGGATATATCACGGTCTCCTTCACGCTTGAAATGATATCTTCTAGACCTCCAATATCTATTCTCGTTAGCTTTGTAGGATACATCATAATACCGTCAAATTTGACATTAATCTCATCGGGGGTAATCACTTCGGACATTATGACAGCCTCGTGCTCCGTGATATCCTTTAGCCGAACATTTGCATCTTTTAAAGACCTCTGCAGACGCTGTATAGTCCTTGCAGAGTGTTTCTTTGCTGCGTCGTTCCTTGACTTTAGAGGATCGAGAGTTTCGAAGAGCCATGAAGCGGCGTAGTAGAGGGCCACAGGCGTTGCGACTAAGGAGAAGAGATTGAAAGCCAGACGCCGGAGATCGGCTGTGTCCGTAGTCATCTACTCTGAATGCTTTTATCGAAGCAGAAACAATATGAGTGAGGTTCTGCAGCACGCACTGTCGATTCTCAATTGAGTTCGGCCTCTTCGCAGCTGACTAGAATTCTTAGCTTCACGAGTTCTCGGCTCAAGGGACGAAAAAACCCGGTATTGTCCGTAAACCCGTTGTTGAGGCCGCGAAATTGCCGGTCCAGTGGAGTATGCGTGATTTAGTGCTAACGGTCTAAACAAGATAATAATACTACTAAGAATCTAGACATCAACCCTCCGCATCTGACGATTTCAGCTTCTTGCTATCTCTAAATCTTTTCTATATCATTGATCTTCTTCACTCTATGGTGAAGTACCGGTCAGGCAAAAAATAGTTGCTTTTCAAGTTGTAAATAAATTTGGTGTCCATCTGAGCGTTCATCGCAATTACTGGAAGAGATGCTTCATGCTGAAGCGCGAGATTACCTCCCTTTACCAATTTTTGGTGATGCACAATGAATTCGCAGACGTTGGCTGACTTGAAGTGTTGAATAATCAGACCTAAATCCTCGTAACAGAATCCGGACTTTCCTACTACTAATGTGTGGCATCCACTGAAACCTCTCACATCCCCTGCAGCTGCACGTTGATTAGCATGGAAGTCTGGCGGCCGACTGCTTTGATAAAGACCCCTCCCACTGCGAGCAGTGTAGAGGTACAATACTTCGGAAGCGGTTGATTCATGAGTCGTTGTTCCGGTCTTCCACGTCGGATGAAGGAATGCGCCTGCCACTCCGGCACGGAACGGGATTGGCGGGTCCATTGCCTCATGATGTGACCGAAATGGGATAAATACCGTCGCAAAAGGGGTTGCTAGGTATTTCTCCCTTTTCGGTCTCTACATAACGGGATTGGGCCGGATGTCGGCGAGACGGCGTTCAAGTGCGCACTGCTATAGTCTCGATTATATTCTTGGGAATATATTTATATTTGGAGACTCGTGCACTGCAGACCGAAGCTCGATGGCAGTTGACTGTCTTAAACTTTTCGGAGAACTTTGTTGCTTAGAGTGGTTTAAGGATTTTATTTTTTTTGGTTTTAATGCCCTTTGTTCTCACAGATTGCAGTTTATATAGGGCCTTCTAATACTATAGTATCAACCGTCGGCCCGGCCCCTTTGTCTATCCTTTCGTTAATAAACCTTGGAAACACCTGTAGCTGCGTGATGCCCATCATATGATCCTCCCGAACGCGGCAGCCGATCTTCAAGCTACACAGACCGGATAGAACAGTCCAAAGGCTTCATTATGGTGGCTCTAGTTCCTTCATTTATCGTACAAAACTGTTCAACTAATCATAACCTGTGACCCAAGGGAGAAACCTCCCTTCCCCCCGCCGATCTCGCCGCCCAGAAAGAGGTAGTTATAAATCAATCTCTCCAGGAGGAGATATATAAGCTTAACAATAAGCAACTTCAAAATCGGTATCACTGTGGCGAGTATTCCCCGAACTTCTCCAGCGGGTATATTGCTTTGAAATACACCGCTTTTTCCCAAGCGCTTGAGACAGCGAGCATGAGTTTCCTCCACATAACTCACGTCGCATCCTTCCCGCACAGTAAATGAAAGACGAAAACCTTATTATAAATGAGGAAGAGGAGATTCACAGACTTCACTCAGCGCCTTTACATAGCGTCCGCGCGTTCCAAGTTACATCTCAGGCTGAACAAAACCTTCCCTGTTCGAACCCCGTATAGATTCTGACGATCTGATGCGGTCTAGTTTCATCGCCAATTGGCCGAATTTCTCCACCTAGACGACGCGTGCTGCCTGCCGATACCTCAGCAAGGGGGAGTCGATATAGTCAGCCTGAACACAATATCTTCCTGAGAATGCAATTAGCTGATCCCCTGTCATCGCATCGCACCGGAGATCGAAGTCCTGTTATGTATAGATCGCCAGATGAGTCAGAAGTAATCACCACGGAGGGAAAAGATGTACCGACCATAGAGGGGCAAGATATCAACGAGAGGGACGACCGTACAAAGGATGTAAGTCCTGTTGAAGAGCAAACCAGGATACCGGATTTGAAGAATGAGCATGACAGGAAATAGCATCTAATATATGGATCTATAAGATGGCAGTCATTGCGCTCCAAGACTGACGAATAGGGTGAAAGTGACGACCGGCGACCACGGGCGTTTGCATGCACTCAACCAGATCTTTGAGGATGGAAAACAACGCAACACATAGCACAAATCGAGATCTTTCATACCCAACAAAATCTGGGGCAATAAGTCGAAGGAAGATATGACATTGATAATACTACCTTCACCATAGTTGCAAGATGAGCCATTGATACCCGGTAAGCAGTAGCGTATATGATGCTGCTGCTTGCGCAAATATATGCGTAACTTCAAACCTACAACTCTCCCGGGAGTCGAAGGGCCTCATGAACTTTGTTCCTTGATAACCTTGGGCGCCTTCCTCATAGCATCTGGATTATCTTCAAATACCTCCTCCACCGGTACACCATCGCTAGGCAGTCCATCTTTACTGGGATTGTCTGATTTTCCGAAAATGTTCTCGGTAGCGATATCCTCCTCCGTCTGATGTGGCATTCGATCTGGAGGTGTTTCGGGATTCGAAGGCGGGGGCTGCGATGCTATGTAGTCGCTGATGGGTTGTTGTGAGGAAGTTGGCTTATTGGCATAGTGACGACGAATAGAGGGGACGGGACGGATCAATTGACGTGATGGTGAAGGGGATAATACATTGAGTCGAAACAGCGCCCGGGAACTTGATCGAAGCATTGTCGAATGTTGACGATGACGTCGATCAGATCATCAACTTCTAGTTTCGCGACATATATGTGCTCATACAAAGCCACAAAATCGTCTAAATTCACAACGTTGAATTTGGCTTTGAAAGAGGTCAATAAGGCGCTTCAAGCACGGAGTTAGTATCTACTGGGCGGAATAGTGGATATAGTCTGGATATGTCTGGGATTTATGGCATAACGGAGTTTGGTGTTGGAGTTTTGTGTACAATTCACCATTTCTCATCGCATGAATTATAGTCTATTCCTCGCGATCTCGGACCATACGTATTAATGTTTCAACAGCCATCCACCATCCAAAACAACAATATGTCCATTCAAGTATTCTCCCCCCCTACTTGCCAAATATAATATCGTACTTCCCATATCCAACTCATTCCCTAACCGCCCCGCAGGAACATCCTTCCCCTCAACATACTCATCTCCGAGATGACTCTTCTGTCGATGATCGCTCTCCTCCTTGGACGTCATCTCCGAAGGAAAATACCCTGGCGAAATCCCATTCACTCGAATCCCCGTGTCAACAAACTCGGCACTCATCAGATTTACAAGATGTGTTGCAGCGCCTTTAGATGCGTTATAGGCGAAATGATTTTGCGAGTCTTTTGTGATGCCCGACATGCTAGCTATGTTTACGACACTTGGTTTGAAGTTTTTGGCGTTCTGGAGGAGGGGGAGGAAAGCTACTGTGACAAAGTAAACTGCTGCGACGTTGGTTTCAAAGACGTTGTGCCAGCCGGAAAAGTCCTCGTTGTTCCACAGAGTTTCTTTCAATTTGGATGCTGCTAGTTAGTTCTGAGGTCATCGGGGAGAAATTACCATCTGTATGGGTAGGAGATGCTTTTGGACCAGCGACACCTGCGGCGTTGACTATAGATTAATACAACCTTACAAAAGAGAGTACTTAAAAGGTTGATATATTTCTCTTTCTTACTGACCTCGTTGACAAGCTGCTCAATTGACTCTTTGCTAGTCACATCGGCTTGTATCCTAGGATGAGAATGAAAATCATCGGGTAGAATACGGGATAATATTGCCTTTCTCTCCTGGATGATCTTCGGAATAATGTTTCGCAGCATTCTCAACAGCATGCTCTCTTCGAGATGCAATATACACTATCTCATTAATCAAACACATCACCGGAGTATAACTTTTGCTCCATTAGCAGCGAGGGCTATTATTAGTTAGCGAATGTGCAAAATGAGATACTCTGAGCACACACTATAACACAGGTCAGCTAATTCCATATATCTGACGTGGGGAATCATACTCAATCCAATCCCGGTTCCACCACCTGAAGTCAGCGATTGCTTTCGGGAAAGTATACCAGTGACCACAGCTACCAAGCCCTCCACGTTGAATAGTTTACTTATAAGAAGTTCGTCGTTTGTTGCCATGTTTGTCAAAATTTTGGCTACGTGAGTTGGCGCACACTGCCTGTTAAATTTTGTGGAAAATAGCGATGACGTCGGGGCCAGGTCATGTGACTATACGGCCGCGAATTGCAATCCCGACCGAGCCCGTCTTCATTTGGAACCCTCGAACGTAAGCACGAATTTTGAAGATCTTCAAATCGACGACCCAATTCGCACGGAGAAGCAACGATGTTCCGTCCAGTCATACGTCCAGCCATTGCCGTACGTCCACTGCGCTCTGCGCTCCATCACATCTCTCCCCCTTTGCCACTCCTATCCCTCCGTCTCAACTCGCTCGACACGCCCTCGTCCCGGTCCTACACATCCGCAGCTCCACCGAACGACGACGAACGCCTATCATGGGACGAATTCCTCCGTCTACGCAAGCAACGACGAATAACAGGTATCCTGGCATCGATTCCCGCGTCCGCAGCAGGCGTGTATGGCGGCCTGAGTTACTTTGGTTCCGGAGAGATTGATCCAATGCAGACGATCCTGGGATTTGATCCGTTTTTGATGAATGCGGCTTTTGTGCTTGGGTGTGGGGTTTTTGGGTGGCTGGTTGGGCCGACGATAGGCAGGGCGGCGTGGCATTTACTTCATCGGAAACAGACTCATTTGATTAGTTTGGTAAGGATCCTGGGCGTTTTGGTGGGGATTGGGCAGCGCTGACGGGTGTAGAAGGAGGGACAGTTTTATAAACATATCGAGAAGAATAGGGCTGATCCGTCGTTTCAGTCGTATAGTAACCCTGTGCCGGATTATTATGGTATTTCCTGTGGATGAGGCCGCTGACTGTATTAGGAGAGAAAATTGGAAGTTTGAAGGTATCGTTGTAATAAGAGAATAATGTGATGCTAATGGGTAGGATTATCGACGGTGGCTAAAAGATCAGAAGGTACTTCTTGTAATCAGAGGCTCCAGCTAATTCGTCAGGCATACAGAAAGAAGGCGCAGACGTTTTTGTAAAGTGATATCAATGACATCTTCTCTCACAATTGGCGATTGTAGGTTACAAGGTAGACTATGCCATCCGACTCGAGGTTCATAGTCCCAAATGAGATAGTATTGTAGAATACTCTCACAAATTTTCTGCCGCTTAGTATCCTTTGGAAAGTGTCCAGAGCTATGGTATAACTGCTCAGCAATCTTGTCGCAATTCGTCGTGACCGACACGTGGAATTGCTTGTTCGCTTCCAATCCCGAAAACAAACCACCACATTTCTGGATATGTTTACGATCGCCTATACAATCCCAGTCCATCCTTTCTATACTCCGAAAGTGACTTGATATCTCCGTTTGCGCTCCCAGCGAATCACTCTCCAACGTAGGGCTGGTCGGGCTTATTTTACCGACCGATAGCAGACCGTATTTTACCGATTTAGGACGGTCATATTTGACCGTCAGATAAAATGGGTAATTGTCTTAACCGGTTAAATAACTTCCATATGACTCTGGTGAGTGAAATATGGGTGGTTTATTCTGGCGGAATATTACTTCATATAATTACCTGTTGCCAGGATGCAAATAGAAACAAATACATACATATGTAAAATCCCAACCTCATCAAGGAATCCTCTCCAAAAAAGACGGTAATATTACTGCTTTATTTTACCGCGGTCGGTAAAATTAATTTACGACGTTGAGAACCCACCCCTACTCCAACGTGCCTTATTTTAAGCTCTTTCTTTCGGAGTCACTCCCGTTCCTATCACGTGCAATAGCCGATCGAGTCACCAATTTTTCCACCCTTCGCCACACTCAATCCGCCTTGACAAAAAACACAACAGTCTCCTCGTCATAGTCTTGTTAAAATGCATCAACCGATGTTCCCTGCGAATGGCTCGCTTATGGTTAATGGCACCCCAGACGGCAAGCCCAAAGCCTTCAGCGACGACACCAAAATAATAGGCTACGATCCAGTCATCATGCCCGCCCTCATCCAAGCCGAACTCCCTGTTGTACCTCCCTTCCTCACGTCTAGTGGTAACACGTTGCTGAATTGTAGTCTGCAGAGAGCGAGGAGTTGGTTATTCGGGCCCGCTTGGAGGCAGCCAAAGTCCTCCGTCGACACGACGATCGATTACTGGTGATTGTTGGGCCCTGTTCGCTGCATGATCCGAAAAGTGCACTCGAGTATGCGAAAAAATTACATGACGAAGCGATTGTACCGTACAAGGACGATTTACTTATTATTATGAGGGCGTACTTGGAGAAACCGAGGACGACCGTTGGGTGGAAGGGGTTGATTAATGATCCTGATATTGATGGGTCTTTTCAGATTAATAAGGGGTTGAGAACTGCACGGGGGTTGTACAGAGAACTTCTCCAATTAGGAGTGCCTGTTGGTAATTCCTTTCCTTTCCCCAAAAAGAACAAAGGTGACTTTTTAGGGAGTGAGATGCTGGATACGATTTCTCCGCAGTATCTCGGAGATTTGGTCAGTTGGGGAGCAATTGGAGCGAGAACGACTGAGTCACAGTTACACAGAGAATTGGCCAGTGGATTGTCCTTCCCAGTAGGTTTCAAGAACGGCACGGATGGGTCTTTGGGAATTGCCATTGATGCGATCAAGGCCGCGTCCCATGGCCATCATTTCCTCTCCATCACAAAACAAGGAGTCGTAGCCATCGTCTCCACCGCCGGCAACGATTGTACTCACGTTATTCTGAGGTCCCATCCCCCCTCTCCCATCCCCCCTCTCCCATTTCCATCCTGCTATCTGCGATCCCACTTCCTTCGTGTTAAGTGGACAACGGACTAATTGTTAGAGGTGGCTCATCCGGTCCTAACTACTCCCCCGAACACATCGCCGAAGTAAAAGCCGCCCTCCGAAAAGCCAAACTCCCCGAAACCATCATGGTCGACTGTTCCCACGGCAACTCATCCAAGAACCACCGCAACCAGCCCAAAGTCGCCGACTCGATTGCGCAGCAATTAATCGATGGAGAGGACTCGATTACGGGGGTCATGCTCGAGAGTCATTTACACGAGGGGCGACAGGAAGTCCCTGCTGAGGGAAAGGCGGGCTTGAAATATGGGGTTAGTATTACAGATGCTTGTATCGGGTGGGAGGATACGAAGACTGTTCTTGAGACGTTGGCAAATGTATGGATCGACTCCCCCCTCCTTGAGAATGTGAATGTGGTTAATGGTAGGCCGTTAGGAAACGTCGTGAACGGGTTAAAAATGGAACGAACGGGTCTTCTTAGAGAGGGTTTTGGAGAAAAGAAGCATGTTAAAAAAGACAGAAAAAAAAGTTGAGAGGGCATCTTGAAAAGTATATCATTACAAGAATATGACAACAGTATTAATCTATTCACTCATTGTACGCCATATTCCCTATAAGTACACAGCACCCCGGGCTTTCCTATATCCAAACTGCCAACTCCCTTGCCTTAATCCTCTTCCATCTCATCCCCTTCGACCTCCTTATGAAACTCCACCAACCGTATCTTCGATCCATCATTAGGATTCATCACCGCGATATTCGCCCTCACAAGACATCGCACAACAACATCATCCTCTAATACATCCACCCAAGGCGACTGTCCCCCCGGTGTTACGAGTCTGTTCAGTAATTCCTACGAATCAACACGTATCCACAAGGTAAGCGATACCTCCACGAGCGTTATCATCCTTGTAGCGAGATGCTTTTCAGAGGCCTCGTCATCGTCTCGCCGTCGCTTTTTCTTGGGAAGAGTTTCTGGGTCGCCGGGAACGGCGCCTTTTTCCTCGGCGTGGAGGATAGGGGACAAATGTTCTTTGATGAATTGCTGGAGACCCTGAGTGAGGATTCTTTTGGATGTTGTCAACGCGGTCTTTTGATGTGAGAGTTCACTCACATTAGCTCAACGTCCCATATAGAAAGGAGGGATACTTGAGGTACTGGGATGCGGATTGTTGAGATTGTGTGCGTAGGGAGGCTAATCGTTCTTTCAAAGCATCCTTAATCTCCCGATTTTCCTCCAAAAATAATTTCTCCCTGGCATGATTAGTTATTTGTGGTTTAGGGAGGTACTCCGATATCCGTTCCTTCAGTTCTGCGATGCCGTCTCGTACCATGCGTAGAGTTTCGGACGTTTGGTCATTGACTTCTTCGACGTTTTGACGCGTCAGTAGCGCGTTCAGAGGACTTTCACTGCTTGGTATTTGACTCACGATATGTAGCAAGTAATTCTGCGCTTTCGTCATTGCCTGGACTTTCAACAACTGCGTTGCCAAATCATGTAGTCCCTACAATCAACCTCTTCAGGCACACGCTATACCTTTGCATCAGGACTTAAATTTAATGGCGGTTGTTTCTCTTCTTCATCCTGTATTGTCTTCCGTAACTACCATCAACACCGTTTGCCAGAATGCATGTAATCCGGTCGAGGGAGGTACATCTTCCAGGACCCGTTTCTGGGATGTTATTTTCGCCTGAGCATCGTTGATGGCTCTCTCCAAGCGAGTCTCATATGCTCTTTCGACACTGGCCACAAGAGGCACCTCGTTGACTTCATATTCCCCCGAATACGTTGCATAAGTCCATTTCCTACACTTCCCAGCCAGTGAATATGCCAATTCATTCGGAACGGCTCCATCGACGTCCATCCTCGCGGGTAGAGGTTTGTTTGTGAGTGTGTTGGAGCGTGCAGGGTCGGATGGCCAATCAGCTGTGGAGGTTTATGAGATTGGCTTTGTGCGGTAGTCGGATGACGAGATACAGCTTAAATTATTACATACATGTACTGTACCGGGAAAGGACGGAATGGGGATATAAACTGCATGTGAGAGGTGAGATAGGAATTACAACGTTGGAGAGAAGTATTAATGCAACTGCATCATTTGTCAGTATTTTGGGAAGTTAACCCGGAAGGCGGGGGAGCGTTCCGTGGAGAAGTCTTAAAAACGGTGCTAGAGTACGTTTGCCTCGAGAGGGGAAGCTGGAAGTGCAAATATTTTACACGAGTTCGTAACTTAACTGAATTTAAAATACGGGAATGCACACAATAATGAATGAGGTCGCTTGCGTGCCAGGGTCGCGGTATTTGCACCGAATTGTTGGGGAGTCGGCAGGGTATCGAATCCCCCGGCGGTGATCTCCGAAAGTCCTGTGAGTCAGTTTGTAAATCTCAAAATTTTCAACGTCAAAATTTTCAAGTCCACTTCCATTCTGGTAGAGATACCTTCTTTTACCGTATATGGACCACCGTGGAGGGTGATGATGATGGTGAACTGAAAGCGGTGTATGTGTAGAAAGCGGCTTTCCCGCCCAATCGGATGAAGCCGAGATCTTCCGCGTCGCTGTTCCGACTCCACAGCCGGAAGAGCAGATGCCCCGAGAAATGAGCAGTCAATGCACAGCTGACAGGGAACACAGCTCCGAAATTGAAGCTTCCCGACGGCCCTTTCCGAGGCAGCAGGAGCGTGCAGACGGAATATTTACAAGAGAATAATTGAATAAAGTTTTGAATTTACAAGTCCTTCACATGACGATCCTCGTAGATAAGCCGCACACAGTCCCCCAAAATTGACTACCGCTGCGGTTTAGCTCGCCTCTTACCCTCCACAACGAGACTCCCTTCCCTTCCCTGCCCCCACTCTGCTCGCAGACTTGATTATCTGCCTCAATTGTCGTATCTCTGCTTCCGACGCTCTTCTGCTGCACGACCCTCTGCTCACAGTAATTGTCAGCCGTTAGGTCAACTTGCACAACATGGTTCAGGCCAGGCGAGAGTCTGACACGGCTCCCCATCGATCCCTCCAGAACCTGCGCAGTGAGAGCAATGTCTTGGGCGGAATATCAAAATTGCTTGGTATATCCATCTTTGGGAGCCACTGACACTTGGCTAGTTGCGAATCGTAGCGAGATTGCAACCCGTATCTTCCGAACAGCTCATGAACTGTCCATGTACCCCTTCCCTTCGTCCGATGCTCACAGCTCTCTAGGACTACGGTCGCTGTTTTCTCGTATGAGGATCGCATGAGTATTCACAGACAAAAAGCTGACGAGGCTTTTCTTATCGGCGCCAGAGGCCAATTCACCCCCGTCGGTGCATACGTATGTCCCCGAGGCTGTTGTGTTAACCTTGTAGCTCGCGCAAGATGAAATCATCAAGATTGCCAAGGCTCACGGCGTCTCTATGATCCATCCCGGGTACGGCTTCCTCTCAGAGAATGCAACGTTCGCCAAAAAGGTCGAGGACGCGGGACTGATCTTCATTGGACCCAGACCTGAAGTCATCGACTCACTCGGTGATAAGACCAAAGCTCGGACGATCGGTATCTTACAATACTGTGGACAATGCTGATCTCCTAGCTATGCAAAACAACGTTCCTGTAGTACCTGGTACACCAGGTCCGGTAGCGGATCCCAATGAGGCCGATGCATTTGTGGAAAAATATGGCTTTCCAGTCATCATCAAGGTATCCCTTTCCTTATCATGGCTCAAGTGTAGGCGGCAATGGGAGGTGGAGGACGAGGTATGCGGGTAGTCCGTGACAAAGAAAGTTTCAGGGACAATTTTGCTCGTGCCGTCTCGGAAGCCAAATCTGCATTCGGTGACGGAACAGTCTTCATCGAACGTTTCCTCGACAAACCAAAGCACATTGAAGTCCAAATCCTGGCCGATTCGATGGGAAATGTCGTACATCTTTTTGAACGAGATTGCAGTGTGCAACGTCGTCATCAAAAGGTCGTCGAGATTGCGCCGGCAAAGGATCTCGATCCAAAACTCCGAGATGCAATCCTCCGAGATGCAGTTACTCTTGCCAAAGCAGTCAATTATCGCAACGCCGGAACCGCTGAGTTCCTTGTCGACAACCAGGGAAGACACTACTTCATCGAAATCAATCCTCGTATTCAAGTCGAACACACCATCACCGAGGAAATCACTGGAATCGACATTGTGGCTGCACAAATTCAGATAGCTGCTGGGGCGTCCCTTGCCGAGCTCGGTTTGACACAAGAAAGGATCCAATATCGCGGATTCGCAATTCAATGTCGTATCACCACCGAAGACCCCATGCAAGGATTCCAACCTGACACTGGAAAGATTGAAGTATACCGATCCGCGGGTGGTAATGGTGTTCGTTTGGACGGTGGTAATGGCTTCGCTGGCTCAATTATTACTCCCCATTACGATTCTATGCTCGTTAAATGTACTTGCACTGGTGCGACGTATGAGATTGCTAGGCGCAAGATGCTTCGTGCGCTTGTCGAGTTCAGGATCCGGGGTGTCAAAACTAACATTCCTTTCCTTCTCCGATTGTTGACGCATGATACATTTGTTCAGGGTATTTGCTGGACTACATTCATCGACGACACTCCGGAGTTGTTCAGCTTATATACGGGTCAAAACCGAGCTCAGAAGGTACTCGGATACCTCGGCGACCTCATCGTCAACGGAAGCAGCATCAAAGGACAAATCGTATGACCCTGAATCTCACAACTAATGAATAGGGGGAACCTCTGTTAAAGAAGGAATTGCTATTGCCTTCCTTGATTGATCCTGCCAGCCCCGGAAAGAACATCGACGTCTCCGTTCCTTGCACCAAAGGCTGGCGTAACATTCTCCTCAAAGAGGGCCCTGAGGGCTTCGCCAGAGCAGTCCGCGCCAACAAAGGCTGTCTCATCATGGATACCACCTGGCGAGATGCTCACCAAAGTTTGCTCGCAACTCGAGTTCGTACCATCGATCTTGTCAACATTGCTCCTCAAACCAGCTATGCTCTTTCCAACGCTTACAGTCTCGAAATGTGGGGTGGTGCGACGTTCGATGTCGCCATGCGATTCCTCTATGAAGATCCATGGGACCGACTCCGCAAACTACGAGAATTAGTCCCTAATATTCCGTTCCAGATGTTGTTGCGTGGAGCGAATGGAGTTGCCTACTCTTCTCTTCCCGATAATGCCATCTACCATTTCTGTCAACAGGCAAAGGAGAATGGAGTTGATGTTTTCCGGGTATTTGATGCATTGAACGATCTTGAAAATATCATGGTTGGAATTGAGGCTGTCAAGAAAGCTGGCGGTGTTTGTGAGGGAACTATTTGCTACAGTGGTGACATGTTGAACCCTGGGAAGAAGTATAACTTGCAATACTATCTTGATTTGGTGGATAAGATTGTAGCTGCGGGGATCCATGTTCTTGGAATCAAGGATATGGCAGGTGTCATGAAACCTGCGGCAGCGACCTTGTTGATTGGGTCGATTAGGAAAAAGTACCCTGACTTACCTATCCATGTGCACACACACGATTCCGCCGGAACCGGTGTTGCATCTATGGTTGCATGCGCAGTTGCTGGCGCTGATGCTATCGATGTCTGCTCAGACAGTATGTTCTCCTACATCCTGCACTAATGTCTAGGTATGTCGGGAATGACATCTCAACCCAGTATCGGCTCATTTTTGGCTTCATTGGAGGGCACAGGCTTGGACACAGGATTGAACGTCGACCACGTCAGAGCACTTGATGAGTATTGGGCTCAAATGCGATTGTTGTACTCGTGCTTTGAGGCCGATCTCAAAGGTCCTGATTCCGAGGTCTACGTCCATGAAATCCCTGGTGGACAGCTCACCAATCTTAAATTCCAAGCCACACAACTTGGTCTGGGAACGCAATGGCTCGGTATGATTTCCGCTTTTTTCAAGCTGATGTATAGAAACGAAGAAGGCGTATGTACAAGCCAATAGACTTCTTGGGGATATTGTTAAAGTTACTCCTACTTCCAAAGTAGTAGGCGACTTGGCTCAATTCCTCGTAACGAACAAACTTGATTTTGACTCTGTAATGCCACCCAAGAGAATCACACTGATTATAGGTAACGGAGAAAGCAGAAGATCTTGACTTCCCTGCATCAGTATTGGATTTCTTCGAGGGTCTTATGGGTCAGCCATACGGAGGTTTCCCGGAACCTCTGCGAACGAAGGTGATTTTTCATCTCTTGTGCCAACGCTAACATCAGGTCCTCCGTGGACGTCGTCAAAAGTTGACTGAACGACCTGGAAAATCATTGAAGCCTTTCGATCTGAAGAAGATTCGACTTGATCTTGAGCAGAAATTCGGATCCGCCGACGAAACCGATGTGGCTAGTTATACTCAATATCCCAAGGTTTACGAAGAGTATCGTCAAGTAGTTGAGAAATACGGTGATCTCAGTATTCTTCCTACTCGATATTTCTTGAGCAAACCCGAGATTGGCGAGGAATTCAACATCGAGTTGGAGAAGGGCAAGGTATAGCACAACAACGGGATTGGATTGACAAATAGGTCTTGATTATCAAGTTGCTTGCTGTTGGACCGGTATCCGAGAAGACTGGTCAACGAGAAGTATTCTTCGAGATGAACGGAGAGGTCCGTTCGATCCCTATTGACGATAAGCAAGCTGGTATGTCCAAAGTTGAAACACTGGCTAATATGTAGCTA
>Ga0302325_10015561_pt1 | contig 16165 bp, 15 predicted proteins | sample Palsa_T0_2_FD_201948 | JGI IMG/M metagenome (GOLD analysis project Ga0302325, IMG submission 201948) | Peat permafrost microbial communities from Stordalen Mire near Abisko, Sweden - Palsa_T0_2 | ecosystem: Environmental > Terrestrial > Soil > Palsa > Peat permafrost | place: Sweden: Abisko... | reverse complement strand
GAGGCGCGAGATGAAGACGAGTGGAACGATGGCGGTCGATTGGGAACAGCGAATCGATTTCGATAAATTGCGCAAGGACCGTTTAAACAATGTGAAGCACGCACTGGCGAAGTCGGAGATGGGCGCGCTGTTGTGTTTTGACATGAACAATGTGCGCTACATCACGGCGACCAACATCGGCAGTTGGGCGCAGGACAAGATGAGCCGCTTCACGCTGCTGCCGCAAAAGGATGAGCCCATCCTCTGGGATTTCGGTTCGGCTGCCAAGCACCACCAACTGCATTGCCCTTGGCTCGGTGAGCGCTCGCGCGCGGGAATTCCGCTGCTGCGCGGCGCGATGTCGCCGGAAATGGGACGCGCCGAGGACGTGGCGAAGAAGATTCGCGTGGAACTGGAGATGCGCGGCTTGCTCAACGAGCCGCTGGGCGTCGACATCGTCGAGCCGCCGATCCTGTTCGCGCTGCAGAAAGAGGGGATCAAAGTCGTCGACGGCCAGCAACTGATGTCCGACGTGCGCGTGATCAAGACCGCGGAAGAGATCGACCTGCTGAACATGTCCGCGATGATGGTCGACGCCGCCTACCACGAGTTGTACATGGCGATGAAGCCAGGCATGAGCGAGAACCAGGCCGTGGGGCTCGTGAACAAGGTGCTCTACGACATGGGTTCAGAGTACGTCGAAGCGGTCAATGCCATTTCCGGCGAACGCTGCAATCCGCACCCGCACATCTTTTCCGACCGCGTGTTTCGCCCGGGCGATCCGGCGTATTACGACATTCTCCATTCCTACATGGGCTACCGGACCTGCTACTACCGGACCTTTGCCGTCGGTTACGCTTCGCGGGCGCTGATCGACGCGTATAAGCGCTGCCGCGATTATCTGGATGCCGCGATCGAGCTGGTTCGGCCGGGCCGCACGACCGGGGAGATTGCCGCGGTCTGGCCGAAGGCGCAAGAGTTTGGCTTCCCGGATGAGGAGGCTAGCTTCGCGCTGCAGTACGGCCACGGGATCGGCCTGGCCATTTGGGAAAAGCCAGTGATCAGCCGCATGGTTTCGCTCGAGCATCCGCACGAGATCAAGCCGGGCATGGTCTTTGCGCTCGAGACGTTCTGGCCTTCGACGGACGGCTGGAGCGCAGCGCGTATCGAAGAAGAGATCGTCGTCACGCCCACGGGCCACGAGGTCATCACCAAGTTCCCCGCGGAGAAACTCATGGTGGCGGGGGCGCACTACGTGACCGTCGAGGGGCCGTTGCCGACCGAACGTGAACACGAGGCGCCGCCGAGCGAGGGCGTACTGGAAATGATCGCAGCCAGCGCCAGAGAAGAAGGCCGGGGACTGACGCCAGCCGTGAAGAACGGTAAGAATGGCAAGAATGGGAAGAATGGCAAAAACGGCAAGGAAGCCAAGAGAGAAAAAGCAGGAGTGAGGCGCTGACGGCAGCTTCCTAAGCCTCTCGCAAAAACACATGGCCATCAGCGTCATCATGCCCGCTCTTGAGATGGCTCAGGAGACCGGCAAAGTTCTGAACTGGCGTAAAAAAGAAGGCGAGCGCGTCACGAAGGGCGAGGCGCTGCTCGAAATCGAAACCGACAAGGCTGTCGTCGAAATCGAAGCGACAGGCGATGGCATTCTCGCCGGCGTCAAGGCCCAAGCAGGATCGGTGGTGCCGGTGGGACAGACCATCGCTTGGCTCGTTCAACCGGGCGAGGAACCTCCCAAGGAAACCGCCGGCCCTGCAAGCGCCCGGACGGGAGGCAGCGCAGCGGCAGCTCAGGCAGCTTCCGCAGCCTCTGCGAGCACCCCGGCAGTTTCTCGCGGCGAGGTGCAGGTCTCCCCGAAAGCGCGTCGTCTTGCCAAAGAGCTTGGCGTGGACTTGAGCCGCGTACGCGGGTCGGGCGCGGGCGGCGAGATCCTTACGGCGGATATCGAAGCGGCTGCCAAAGGCGGAACCAAGCCTGCCGCCGCAGCGGCTCCCGCGGCGGCCACGGTTCCCGCAGGGGGCACGAAGATCGAGACTCCCGGCGTGATCGGCCGATTGATGGCCGAGCGGACCACACAAAGCTGGACGACCGCCCCGCATTTCTTCGTGACGCGCGCGGTGGAGGCCAGCGGTATGGTGGCTCTCCGCGAAAAACTCGCGCCGGCCATCGAGAAATCACACGGAGTAAAAGTCACGCACACCGACCTCATGGTGGCGCTGGTGGCGCGTGCGTTGGCGAAGCACCCGCGCATCAATTGCAGTTGGACTCCCGAAGGCATTCGGCTGAATGGAGACGTCAACATCGGCATCGCCATGGCGGTCGAAGACGGCGTCGTCACAGCCGTGGTTCCGAAGGCCAGCGTCACGGGCCTGGCGGAGATTGCTGTGCAGCGCCGCGACCTCACCGAACGGGCCAGGGCCAACCGTTTGCGCCCGGCGGACATCTCCGGCGCCACCTTCACGATCAGCAACCTGGGCATGTATCAGGTGGATTCTTTCACGGCGATTATTGTTCCGCCGCAGGCCGCCATCCTGGCGGTCGGGGCCATCGCGGACCGGGTCGTGGCGATCGACGGCAACATCGGCGTACGGCCGATGATCTCGGTCACGCTTTCGTGCGACCACCGCGTGGCGGACGGCGCGCGTGGCGCGGCGTTTCTGAAAGACCTCGCGGAAGCTATCCGCGAGCCCGAAAAATTCCTGAGCTGAGCGAGCTTTCCCGCGCGATCGCGCGGGAACTCGCCCGGCGCCGTTTCCTCAGCGATCGGCGGCTACTGCCGCTTGCGGACTGTTGCCATTGGGTGGCATCCTCCCTCAACAGTGAAAGAAACAGGCTACTCGGAGAAGCCGCGCATAAATCGAAAGAGCAGGGTTCCTAGCAAAAGGCGAGTCATCGGATATGCGGCCGGTGCGATTCTAGCGTCACTGATATTCGTCGGTTGGTTACAATTATCCTTCGTCCAGTACGCAACCCCGACCAGCTTCAGATTTAGACTTTCCTTCGCCTTGTTCTTCTGGCTTACAGACGGCTTCGCGCTAACGCTGTTCCTGATGATCGCTCCTTGGAGTCTTGCGGTTTCGGCATACCGCAAACTTCGATGGTTCGGCGGAATTTATTTTCCAGTACTTGGGGCGGTCATCATTTTCACCTTCGGCTGCGTGACCGCATCGATCTCGCCGAAGCCTTTCTTCGTTGACGACCAGACATTTCTGGCAGGCGCGGTGATGGCGGCGGAGCGCCAAGGACTCTGTTTCTTGCTTGCTGGCATCGCATTTGGAGCGTCCTACTGGTTCTTCGGTGAGCGACATATTCCCAGTCGGGAAAAATAAGATTTGGCCCAGCGCCCCGTCAACCGTTGTCGATACAGAGCCGCGTCCCGTGAAGTCGCCTTCCCGGAATCTGGCCCAGTACCGTTGATTTGGCTCGCTTGGTTTTTGCCCTTGCGGTTTGTATAATCCGCGCCGCCTCGATGCGAAAGCCGACACGATGAAGCGCAGCACCAGCCGGATTCTCACCACGCACGTAGGCAGCCTGGCCCGGCCCGCGCGTCTTCTGGAGCTCGCCCGAGCGCGGCAGGAAGACGACGAGGTCGACGCACGGGCCTATGACGAATGCCTCCAGAGTTCCGTCGCCGAGGTTGTCAGGAGACAGGTCGAAGCGGGGATCGACATCGTCGATGATGGCGAATTCGGCAAGTCCACGAGTTGGTCGCTTTACCCACTGCGGCGCCTGAGCGGCTTCGAGTTGCGGCCCGTGCCACCCGGCGACAGCCCTTTTGCGCGTGGCGCGGACCGCGAGCGCTTCCAGGAATTTTACGACGAGCTCGAAGGCAGAAATGAACGCGCCTGGTCGAACGTAACCACGTACGATGTAGTCTGCGTCGGCCCCATCCGCTACACCGGCCTTCCGGAGCTCGAGCGCGACATTGCCAACCTCAAATCGGCGCTCGAAGGCGTGCCGGTCGAGGAGGCGTTCCTGCCCGTGGCCGCCCCGTCCAGCACGATCCCAGACCGCAAGAACGAATACTACGCGAGCGATGAGGAGCTGCTTGCGGCTTTGGCCGAAGCGATGCGGACCGAGTACCGGAGCATCGTGGACGCTGGCTTTCTCCTGCAAATCGACGATGCCCGCGCCGCGGTGACGTACGACCGGATGGTCCCGCCGGCGAGCTTCGAGGACTATTATCGATGGGTGAACCGGCACGTTGACGTGTTAAACTACGCCCTAGAGGGTATCCCGGAGGAGCGCGTACGGTACCACGTTTGCTGGGGTAGTTGGCCCGGACCGCACACCACCGACGTGCCGCTCAGGAAGATCGTCGATCTCATTCTGAAGGTCCGGGCGGGCGCGTACCTGATTGAGGCTGCGAATCCGCGCCACGAGCACGAGTGGCGCGTCTGGCAGGACGTCAAGCTGCCGGAGGGTAAAGTGTTGGCGCCGGGCGTGGTCAGCCACGGCACCAACGTGGTCGAGCATCCCGAGTTGGTAGCCGAACGCATCCTGAGATTCGCGGGCACGGTCGGGCGGGAGAACGTGATTGCCAGCACCGATTGCGGCTTTGCCCAGGAGCAGTTCAATCGGCGCGTTCATCCCTCGATCATCTGGGCGAAATTAGAGGCCATGGCCGAAGGGGCCAGGATCGCCACGAAAGAACTTTGGGGGCGTCCGGCAGAATCTTCCGCCTTCGCATCCGGCCAATAAGCGGTCTAATCCTAAGGAGGACTCAAGATGGCATACGTTTTCCACGAAGATAAGCTGCCGAAGTTGATCTCGGAGGTTCCCGGCCGCGTGCGCACCTTCTTTGTCAATCAGGAACTGGCGAACACCGACGATGTGCTGGCTGGCGTGATGCATTACGACGAACGAGGTCACTCGCCCTACCATTACCATGAGAATTGCGAGCATTTTTATTTCATCATCGATGGGAACGCGAGCGTCACCACGGCTCACGGCACCAGGGCCCTCAAACCCGGCGATCTGGTGTTCATACCGGCGGAAGCCAGGCACAGCCTGAAGTCGGTCGGCGGGCCGCTGTTTTATTTCGAATTGCAAGCGCCAAACCGTTTCAAGACGCAAATCTTGGCGGGGGGAGACGCCGCAGACCTGATCTGGAACCGCGTGGAAGGCGGAGTTTGGGTGCAGAGCTAGGCCTGGCGTAGAGGCGCAGACGAGCGGATAAAGGAGCCCATCCATGACCGAAAGCGAAACGATCTATATCGACACGAATCAGTTGCCACGGGTGAAAACACCCCAAGGTGAAGTGACCGAGATCCTGAACGAGCATCTCGCCGGCGCCAAGAATGTGCATGGGTCGCTGCGCTGGTTGAAGTCGGGAGAGAAATTCACAGCCGAGCCCCTCAACAAGCATCAGCTTCTGTATTTCATGGAAGGGGACGGCACCATTCGCCTGGAGAACAAGGATTATCAAGTCGGCAAAGGCGCAGGCGTTTACCTCGGTCCCTCGGAGACAGCGAGCATCGAAGCGAAGACGGGATCGACGGTGAAGCTGTTTCACTTGACGGTTCCCAACAAGCTTCCCAACACGCCCAAGCCTTCCAACACGCCCAAGTAGCTTCGGGTGCGGCGGATCGGCGCCGCGAGGGTAATCGCAAGGCGCCGCAGACGTTTCGAATGCGTGCCGGCGGGAGGGTGCGAGATGCGCGTTTGCAAAGTGGTTGCGCTCCTGGCCGTGTTTGCGGCGCCGCTGCTGATTTCGAGTCGCGCCCCGGCGCAGAAGCCGGCCGCGCCGGCAATGGCGTCGGCCACGGGCGCGCCTAACCCGCAACTGAATCCGCAGTTGCTCGACGATCTGGTTTACGCCAATCGCTTCCTGGCCGATCAGGGCGTGCTCGACGGTTTTGGCCACGTCAGCGTGCGCGAGGACAGCAACCCGGCCCGCTTCCTGATGTCGCGCAGCCTGGCGCCCGCCTTGGTAACCCGCAAGGACATCCTGGAATACGACCTGAACGGCGAGGCGATCGACGCGGAGGGACGCGCGTTGTTCGCCGAACGCTTTATCCATGCGGCGATCTACCGCGCGCGCCCGGACGTAAAGGCCATCGTGCATAGCCACTCGGCCGCGGTCATACCCTTCGGCGTGACCGGCATCGGCTTGCGCCCGATCTTTCACATGAGCGCATTTCTCGGCGGGGGCACGCCGATCTTTGACATTCACGATGTCGCGGGCGATACCAACATGTTGGTCAACGACAACAAGCTGGGCGACGCGCTCGCCCAGGTGCTCGGGAACCATGCCGTCGTGCTCATGCGCGGCCACGGCTCGGTGGACGCCGGCGGCTCGATTCCAGAGGTGGTGTTTTTCGCGTACTACGCGGACGTCAACGCGCGGCTCCAGGCCCAGGCCACCGCTCTCGGAGCAACTAAATTTCTCACGCCGGGCGAGGCGGAAAAATCGGCGAAGAATCTAACCGGGCAATATGGCCGGGCTTGGGACCTGTGGAAGGAAAAAGTCGGCAAGATCGACTGAAGCGTCAAACTGGTCGCGCGTCAAAACGCGCGGCCCTTTGCCCGGGCCTCTAGATCTGTCTAAAATGGAGTGCTGTCAGGAAGGAAGGTTCCATAGGCCATGCCGATCTACGAATACATCTGCGAGGATTGCGGCAGCAGTTACGAACGCATCGTGCTTTCGCAGGCGCAGGCGGTCTCCTGCCCGAAGTGCGCGAGCAGCCGGCGCACGTTGCAACTCTCGGTCTTTAGCGCGCAGACCAAATCGAACGGAGCCGGTGCCTCCGCGAGCGACGCCGGAGGTTCCACCGGTGGTTCTTGCGCATGCGGAGCCGGTGGCTGCGGCCGGCACTAGAGAAACCTCATGCCTCCGATGGGTACACTTCGCAGCGCTCTTCGCCGGACATCGGTCGCGCTCTGGCAATGGTTGCGCGGAGCCGCGGGCGATCAGGCATATGAGAGCTATCTTCACCACGCCAAGAAGTTCTCCGGCGCGCCGCTGACGGCCAAGGAGTTTTACCAGGACCAACTGCAGCGCAAGTACACGCGGCCTAACCGCTGTTGCTGAGTGGCATCGCCTTCGCCTGGCCGAGCGATCCGAACCACCCCTACAGAGACAATCGCCACGCCTCTCGGGCATTGCGCCCGGAAGCATTTGATCTTGCGCACCGCTGAGAAGAAACGCTGCCTCTGGGCGCCTGCCTCCGGAGCAGATGATAAGATTCCATCGGAGGTACCGCTATGGCGGGCGCGCGACGCATCGGCATTTTGACGGGGGGAGGCGATGTCCCCGGGCTGAATTCGGTCATCAAGAGCGTGGTCTATCAGACCACGGGCATGGGCTACGAGGTGTTGGGGATTCGCCGCGGCTGGGAAGGCCTGACGCACCTCGATCGCCAGTTGGATTTCGATCCCGAGTACATTCGCCCGCTCGACCGCATCAATACGCGTGGGATTGATCGCACCGGCGGCACCACGTTGCACACTTCGCGGACAAATCCCGTTCGGGTCAAACGCTCGTCGTTGCCCAAGCACCTTTCTCCGGAAACGCTGCGACCGCTCGAAGTCTCAAGCGGCGTGTACGACCTTACGCCGGTGGTCCTCGACAACATCGCGTACCTGGGCGTCGATTGCTTGATTGTCATCGGCGGCGACGACACGCTGAGCTTTGCAAAAACGCTCGACACTAAAGGCGTGCGCGTGATCGGCATCCCCAAGACCATGGACAACGACGTCCAGGGGACGGAATACTGCATCGGCTTCTCGACCGCCGTCACGCGCGCCAAGGAGCTGGTCACACGGCAGCGGACCACGTTGGGCTCGCACGAACGCATTGGCGTGTTCCGCATTTTTGGCCGCGACGCTGGTTTTACGGCGCTGTACACCGCGTTCGTCACCTCGAGCCGCTGCGTGATTCCGGAGGTCGAGTTCGATCTCGAGCGCGTTATCGAACTTCTGGTCGAGGACAAGCGCAATAATCCCAGCCGCTATTCTTTTCTGATTGCTTCGGAAGGCGCGGTGTGGCAGGGACAGGCTCTTTCCGAGTATGGAGAGGCGGACGCCTATGGTCACAAGAAGAAAGCCGATATCGGGCACGCGCTGAGCGAAGAGATTCACCGCCGCACGGGCGAAGACACGATGGTCAGCGACTTGACGTATGATTTGCGCAGCGGGGAGGCGGATGCTCTCGACCAGCTCGTGGCCATGACCTTTGCGAACGTCGCCATCGATTTGATCCGCGATGGAATTTTCGGGCGACTGGTCGGGGTGCAAGGAGGGAAGTACACGCACGCCCCTCTGCCCGATCCCAAGCTCGGCCCGCGAACCGTCGACGTAGCGACGATGTACAACCTCCCGCGCTATCGCCCGCACTATTCAGGCAAGCTGGGCGCGCCGCTATTTCTCACGGTGGTCGGCTCGTAGCACCGGCATCCCGGGTTCGGTGCTCTTTTCTTCTTCTGGCCACCGGCGCGTAGAGCAAGAGGCTGCTCATGCGGTCCACAATGCGTTTGGCGCGTTCATAGTTTTCCGGTTCATAAGTCCGGCTGGTAATACGGTTGACCGTGCGCGAGAATGGGTTACCGAATTTGGTGCGAGCACTCCTGCGGGGCAAGGCTTCCTGCCTAGGGGCGGCACGAGGCGGTATGGGACACGACGAGGAAGAGCCGAAGCTGTTTACGCTGACGGAAGCGGAGCGCACGCGGCGGGAAATCGAGCCGGTGCTCATCGAGGCCATGGAGACCCGGCGCAAGCTTCTGCCGCTGGACGAGGAACTCGGAACGCTTTCGGCCCGCATTCAGACCATGGGAGGCATCGTGGTGCCGTATGAACAGACGGCGCGCATGCGATTCGACCGCGATCGCCTGGCGGAGTCCCTCAACACGTACCTCGAGAAGATCCAGTCCACTGGATGCGTCGTGAAAGATCTCGACACTGGCTTGCTCGATTTCCCCTCGATCGTGAACAATGAGGAAGTTTATCTTTGCTGGCGGCTCGGCGAGGAGCGGATCCGCTTTTATCACCGGCAAGATGAGGGTTTCGCCGGACGTAAGCCCATCGAGCCAGGAGACACCGGGCCGAGCAATCCCATCCAGTAGTCTCTATACGCCATCAGCTGACAGGAAAGCCGCGCGCAGCCCATCCCGATTTCCGCGACGCGAAAGGAACCCGTGAACGAAGATAGCCCCAACCGCCTGGCAAATTCCACCAGCCCCTATCTGCATTCCGCAGCGCACCAGCCCGTGGCTTGGCACGAATGGGGCGATGAGGCGTTCGCGCGGGCGCGCGCGGAAGACAAGCCCATACTTCTGGACATCGGCGCGGTCTGGTGCCATTGGTGCCACGTCATCGATCGCGAAAGTTATGACGATTTGCGCTTGGCCGAGCTGATCAATCGGCTCTACATTCCCGTCAAAGTGGATCGCGACGAGCGCCCCGACGTCGATGCGCGCTACCAAACCGCCGTCGGCGCCATGTCCGGCACGGGCGGCTGGCCGCTCACAGTTTTTCTGCTCCCGGACGGCCGGCCGTTTTACGGCGGCACGTACTTCCCTCCGGAAGATGCCATGGGCCGGCCGAGCTTCCGCCGCGTTCTCGAGAGTGCCGCGGAGGCCTATCGCTCGCGCCGCGCCGAGGTCGAGCAGGCTGCTGGGGCTCTCGTCGGCACCGTAGCGCAAGCGGAGCTTTTCGCCGGGGCGCATAGCGACTGGGACATACGGCTGGTCGATGCGCAGGTCGAATCCGCCCTGCAACGATTTGACCCGCACTACGGCGGATTCGGCAAAGGACCGAAATTCCCGCACTCGTCGGCGCTCGAGCTGATTCTGGAGCGTTATCAGGCGACTCGCGAGCCGCGCTTGCTGCTCGTCGCGCAGACCACGCTCGACAAAATGGCGCAGGGCGGCGTTTACGACCAACTCGGCGGCGGCTTTCACCGGTACTCGGTGGACGAGCGCTGGCTGGTGCCGCACTTCGAGAAAATGTCCTACGACAATTCCGAACTGCTCAAGAATTACCTCCATGCCAACCAAGTTTCGCCGCGCCCGCTCTATCGCGAGACGGCCGAGGGCATCATCGACTGGGTCAATCGCGTGCTCTCGGATCGCGAGCGCGGCGGCTTCTACGCCAGCCAGGATGCCGACATTAATTTCGAGGACGACGGCGACTACTTCACCTGGACCCTCGACGAAGTTCGCGCCGTACTCCCGGCCGAACAGGCGCGCGTCGCCGAGCTCTACTACGACGTCGGCCCCGTTGGCGAGATGCACCACAACCCGGCAAAGAACGTGCTCTGGGTCGCGCTTGAGCCTGCGGCCATTGCCAGCGCTTTGGGAATGCGACCCGCCGACGTATCGCGAATCCTGCAGAGCGCACGCGCACAATTGCTGGCCGCGCGCGAAAAGCGTCCAACGCCGTTCGTCGACACCACGCTGTACACGAGCTGGAATGCCATGTTTGTCTCCGCGTACCTCGAAGCGGCGAGCGCCCTGGATGACGACCGCGGCCGCGACTGCGGTTCTTTCGCCTTGCGCACCCTCGACCGCTTTCTCGGCGAAGGATGGGACGACCGTAGCGGCTTCACGCACCGGCTGGGCGGCGCGCGTCTCCCCGGGACGCTGGACGATCAGGCCTTCATGGCCTCGGCGCTGCTGGACGGCTTTGAAGCCACGCTCGACCGGCGCTATTTCGACGCCGCCGAGCGCGCCGCTCGCCTGTTCATCGAGAAATACGGCGATCGCGATGGCGGTGGCTTTTTCGACCGCGCCGCCGATGCCGCGCCCATGGGCGGGCTCGACGTTCGCCGCAAGCCGTTGCAGGATTCGCCCACGCCCGGCGGAAACCCAGTCGCAGCGATGGTGCTGGCTCGCCTGTTCGCCTATACCGGCGAGAAACTTTACCAAGACCGGTGCCAGGCAACCCTCGAGGCCTTTGCCGGCGTCGTGACCCAGTACGGGCTCTTCGCCGCGACGTACGGTCTGGCGACCGTACTCTTCGCGCGTCATCCGCTGCAGGTGCTGGTGACGGGCGCGACTGGCGACGAGACAGCGCTTCGGCTTGATCGCGCCGCCAGATCGTTCTATCGGTTTGGCAAAGCCGTGCTTCGCGTCACGCCCGGCTTAGCTGCCGGCAGTACGTTGCCGCCGGCGCTCAGGCAGACCGTGCCGCATCTTCAGGCTGAAGTGGCTCAGGCATTCGTTTGTGCCGGCGGGACCTGCTATCCGCCGCTTCAGGAACCCGAAAAGCTGCTGGAGCTGCTCGAAAAAATCGGCAGCGAAGCAAGCACCACGGCCCGATAAACAGGACGCCCGCGGGTCCGCGAATGCTACGATGTAGTATTCAACGAACGAGGTGAAACCCCTTGTACGCCCGCGACCTTGGTTGGTACCGCCTACTGATTTTGCTACCTCTGGTCTCTCTGATTCTGCTCTCGCAATATTATTGGCTCGTCCGCGTCTGGCGCGTGGCGCTTCACATCAAGCGTCCAGCTTTGCGGAACGTCTTCCGCGGCGCTTGCCTCCTGGCCTTTGCGGTCGTCGCCCTGATTTTCGCGATCAATCTCAGCGTGGATGGGAACCGAATGCACTGGCGTGTGTCGGCTTTCACGGCGCTAGCCGGGTTGTGGCTCACGAGCGCGCTATTCGCCTACCTCGCGGTGAAACTGGTCGCGGCCATCGCCTGGGCCGTCCGCGCGCCGCGCCTTCTTCTGGCCTGGCTGCAGCCCCGGCAGCAGACCCGGTCGGAGGAAATCGAGCTGCCAGAAGCGTCCGCAGGTGCACCCTTAAATCTGGCGCGGCGGCAATTTGTTCAGACGGTCTCGGCCGTCGCAGGCGCGCTCCCATTTGCCACGGCGGCCTACGGATTTGCGTTCGAGCGGCTGCATTACCAGGTGCGCCAGGTGGACTTGCCGGTGAGCGGCCTTCCGCCGGCTCTCGAAGGTATGCGCATCGCGCAGTTGAGCGATATCCACATCGGCAGCTACATGTCCGCTCCCGAAGTTCGCCGCGCCGTGGGCATGGCCAACGATCTGCGCCCGGAGCTAACCGTGGTGACCGGCGACTTCCTCACGGCGCCGGGCGACCCGCTCGAAGAATGTATCGACGAGCTGTCGCGGCTGAGCGCTCCCCTGGGCGTTTGGGGCTGCAACGGCAATCACGAAGTTTACGCGGACGTAGAGGCGCTCACGGCCGAGCTTTTCCAGCAGCGTGGAATGCGCCTGTTGCGGCAGGAAAATGTCCAGCTCGCCCGGCACGGTCAGCCCTTTAACTTGATTGGCGTAGACTACCAGCGCGAGCGCCCCGTCCGCAGCCGTCGGCCGATGCTTGGCGCGATTGAGCCGTTGGTTCGGCGGGACATGCCCAACATCCTGCTCTCGCACAATCCAAATTCCTTTCCGCGCGCCGCCCAGCTTGGCATCGAGGTCTCGCTGGCTGGGCACACGCACGGTGGCCAGGTACGTGTGGAAATTCTCGACCATCGCTTTAGCCCGGCCGAGTTTCTGACGCCCTACATGGCGGGTTTGTACCAGCGGCCGCTCGGCGCCTGGGCTGGGCTCGATGATCACTCCGTGTGGAATCATGCGCCCAGCAGCGCGCGCGCCGCGATCTACGTCAATCGCGGTCTTGGCACGATTGGCGCGCCGATCAGACTCGGCGTGCCGCCCGAGATCACGCTGCTCACATTGCGCCGCGCGTAACAATTCCACAGCGAACCGCCCCGAAGTCGGGGCAGGGCGCCGCCGACGTTGCGGCGCTCATCGCGCGATGCCATAATGCCCCAGTCACATGGGATTTTCGCTCGCCAAGTTGCGAGCGCGGGGGAAGCGATGTCGATACGAGATGCGTGGCTGGAGAAACGGTTGGCTGCTGCCGGAACAAATGGCAACCGCAACGTGAGCCAGATGCACCTGGCGCGGCAGGGCGTCATCAGCGAAGAGATGCAGTACGTCGCCCAGCGCGAGAAGCTCGAGCCGGAGCTGGTTCGCAGCGAAATCGCGCGCGGCCGTGCCATCATCCCCGCCAATATCAATCATCGTTCGCTCGAGCCCATGGGCATCGGCATAGCCTTTCGCTGCAAGATCAACGCGAACATCGGCAACTCGGCAGTCACCTCGGAGGTTTCGCAGGAGCTCGAGAAGCTCCACCGCGCCGTACACTACGGCTCGGATACAGCGATGGACCTCTCCACCGGCGGCGACATCCCCGCCATTCGCAAAGCCATCATCGAGGCTTCTCCCGTGCCGGTAGGCACCGTGCCGGTCTACGAAGCCATCTCGCGCGTGAAGCGCGCCGAGGACATCACGCCCGAGCTAATGCTCGAGGTGATCGAGGAGCAAGCCGAACAGGGCGTCGATTACATGACCATCCACGCCGGCGTGCTGCGAGAATTTCTGCCCATGGTCCGCAATCGCATTACCGGCATCGTCAGCCGCGGCGGGTCGCTGATGGCGGTGTGGATGGCCGCCCATCACAAGGAGAACTTTCTCTACGAGCGTTTCGACGACATTTGCAAAATTTTCAAGAAATACGACGTCAGCTTCTCCCTCGGCGACGGCTTGCGCCCCGGCTCGATTGCCGACGCCAGCGACGACGCCCAGTTCGGCGAACTCAAAGTGCTCGGCGAGCTGACCAAAAAGGCCTGGGAGCATGATGTGCAAGTGATGATCGAAGGGCCCGGCCACATTCCCATGGATCAGATCGAGCTGCAGGTGAAGAAAGAGATGGAACTGTGCCACGAGGCGCCGTTCTATACGCTGGGGCCGCTGGTTATCGACATCGCTCCCGGATACGATCACATCACCAGCGCCATCGGCGCAGCCATGATCGGCTGGTACGGCGCGTCCATGCTCTGCTACGTCACGCCGAAGGAGCACCTTGGATTGCCCAACGCCGAGGACGTCAAGCAGGGCGTAATGGCCTACAAGATCGCCGCACACGCCGCCGACGTTGCGCGTCACCGGCCGGGCGCCCGCGACCGCGATGACGCGCTCTCCTACGCGCGTTTCCTATTCGATTGGAACAAGCAGTTCGAGCTCTCACTCGATCCGGAAACGGCGCGCGCTATGCACGACGAAACCTTGCCGGACGATTTCTACAAGGAAGCGAAGTTCTGCTCGATGTGCGGGCCGAAGTTCTGCTCGATGAATATTACGCAGATGGCGGAAGCCATCGGCGGCATGGATCAGGCCGAACGCGAGCAGCGTTTCGTGCAACTTCTCGCCAAAGTAGAGAAGTAGACATCCGCGCATAACCTTCTTCGCAGAAGGCGCATCTGTTCCGGGCGTAGACGCCGTGTCGTCGAAGCGGGAATCGTAAAGCGGAGAATCCGCGAACAACACTACCGGGGGAAATTATGGCAATCAGTCAGGCATTACTCGGCGAGTTTGACCTCGAAATGGCCAACTCGCGCAAGAGTATCGAGCGCGTCCCCGACGAAAAGTTCGACTGGAAGCCCCATTCGAAGTCGTCGACTATGGGCGCGCTGGCTGCCCACATCGCCGTAATTCCGGTCTGGACAAAGATGACCCTCGAAACGGACCAATTCGACATGAATCCCCCTGGCGGCCAGCCGGTACAGCAGCCAAAGCTCAAATCTCGCGCCGAAATTCTGGCGTTTTTCGATAAGGGTGTCCCCGAAGCGCGCGCAGCCATTGCGGCCGCCAGCGACGAAACGATGATGCAGACCTGGGCGCTCCTCAATGGCGGCAAGCCGATCTTCAGCATGCGGCGCGTTGCTGTTCTTCGCGGCATGATCATGAACCATATGATTCATCATCGCGCGCAACTCGGCGTCTACCTGCGCCTCAACGATATTCCCGTGCCCGCGATCTACGGGCCCTCCGCCGACGAAACCGGGATGTAGCCGGTTTCTACTAGGGGCAAAGCGCTGCGCTGTGCGCCGTAGCCTTCGCCGCAAGGAATGGCCGAAGCCACACAACACGAGCATCTCCGCGAAGAGTTCAACCGCTGGGCCGAAGCCGGGCGCGGCGAGGGCATGGAGCAGGATCACCTGCCCATCGTCCTCCCCGTGCTGGACCGCATGCATTTGCAACCCGACGACAACGTGCTCGACCTTGGCTGCGGTGCAGGCTGGCTCTCCAACCTGCTGGCCGAGCAAGTTCCCGAAGGCCGCGTCGTTGGCATCGACGTTTCCGACGAGATGATCCGCCACGCCCGCCGCAGGAATGCCAGCCTCGAAAACGTGTTGTCCGTCGTCGGCGAGGCGGAACAAATCCCTTGGGACGCCGGCTTCTTCACGCACGCGATTTCCGTCGAGTCCGCTTACTACTGGCCCGATCCCGCGCGGGCGGCGGCAGAACTCTTTCGCGTTCTGCGCGAAGGTGGGTCGGCCTGGATCGTGATGAATTACTACCGCGACAATCCGCACTCGCATCAGTGGGGCGACATTCTCACGGTGCCCGCGCACTTGCTATCCGCTGAACAATGGGCCGCGCTGCTCCGCGACGCGGGCTTCGCCGGCGTCGTGCACGAACAGATACCGGACCCCACGCCTGCGCCGGAGATTTACTCGGGCCGCTGGTTCCGCGACGCCGCGCAGCTGCGCGCCTTCCGAGAGGCGGGCGCGCTGCTGGTCCATGGCGCCAAACCCCAACCGTAGCGTAGCCTGAATTTTGTCCTGGAAATTTGCTGCACTTGCTCTTCACCGGGGCCGCAGTCCCCACGCCAGCCCGGCACCCAGCGAGTTGTTATCCCGAACCCGGTCGCCAGCTCTTGGCGAACGGTGGTGAGGGATCTGCTTTTGTCTCTGCTGTCGCCCGGGCTTTTTCCGGCGGCCCCAAGAGTTCCCGGTGCTGGCGCAGCAGGAAATGGTCGGTCATGCCCGCGATGTAGTCGCAGACCACGCGATGCAACGGCTCCCTCTCGGCCTGCTCGACGTATTGCACGGGCATGGCTTCTGGTTGGAGCATGAAGTGTTGGAACAGCCGTTCGAGCGCTCCCACGGAGCGCTCGCGTTCCTCGACGATCGCCGGATTGTTGTACAGACGTCTGTGCAAAAATTCTTTCAGCGACGCGTTGAGCTCCGCCGCGGCGGGGCTAAGGCTCGCCACGCGCACTTTGAGCCGCCGAATGTCTTCCAGATCACGCGCGCCGCTGGCTAACACCAGGGTTCGCGTGTTCTCGATCAGGTCGGTTGCCAGCCGGTCGAGAATGCGCTTGATCGTTTCGTTGATTTTGAGCTTGGTGGGGCCGAGCGGATG
>Ga0302325_10015560_pt1 | contig 16165 bp, 11 predicted proteins | sample Palsa_T0_2_FD_201948 | JGI IMG/M metagenome (GOLD analysis project Ga0302325, IMG submission 201948) | Peat permafrost microbial communities from Stordalen Mire near Abisko, Sweden - Palsa_T0_2 | ecosystem: Environmental > Terrestrial > Soil > Palsa > Peat permafrost | place: Sweden: Abisko... | reverse complement strand
ACGGTGCTCTTGATGTACGGCGTGGTCGCCGGGCTGCTCGGGCCCGCACCCATCCCGTGGCTGCTCATCGTCTCGGTCGCCGTCGGTTTTTCAATGGTCGTCGGCGTCGTGTTCGGGACCTACCCGGCGACGCGCGCGGCCAAGCTCGATCCGATCGAAGCGCTGCGCTCGTGATCGGGATGTTCTTCTCCGAAGCCTACGGCGTCTTGGCGGGCAACAAAACCCGCACGTTCTTGACGATCCTCGGGCTCATCATCGGCGTCGCGGCGGTCATCGCGATTCAAATTCTCGGAAGCGGGATGTCGGGCGCGGTCTCGGGCGTCCTGGGCAGCCTCAACGACCACAGCTTCTACCTGTTCCCGAGTCAGCGGCAGGGCGACTTCACGAAAGCCGCGCTCGATTACCGCGACCTCGAGAAAACGAAGCAGCTTTTTCCGAACATCGCCAGCGCGATCCCGGCCGGCGGCGTGGCCTTGATCGTCAGCAGCGGTCACGAGCATCCGCGCCTGCGCGTATCGGCCGACTCCGACGTACGCTTCGCGACGGTCCCGCTCATTTACGGACGGGGTCTTTCCTCCGACGAGGTCGCGTCTTCGGCGCACGTTTGCACCCTGACGAATAAAGCGTGGCAGCGGCTCTTTCCGAGCGGAACGGATGCCGTCGGGCAGAGTTTACGCATCGGCGATCACCGCTACGTGATCGTCGGCATCGAAGACAAACCGACCCAGGGCTTGATCCCCGTGAACTTCGGCGGTGATATCTCGATCCCGTACACCACCTACGAGAGCGAGTTCTTGCACGCGCGCTCGCTCTTCGCGGCGCGATTTCTCGTCGCGGACGCGAGCAAGATCTCAGAGACCGAAATCGACGTGATCAAATACTTCAAAGCCCAAAAGCAAGGCCGGGCCGACTACCAGACCTTCGACCGCAAATCGTTCTCGGGCTCGGTCGACTCGATCTTCACGGTGCTCACGATCGTCGTCGCCTTGATCGGCGCCGTTTCGCTGGTCGTCGCCGGTATCGGGATCATGAACATCATGCTCGTCTCGGTCACGGAGCGGACGCGCGAGATCGGCGTGCGCAAAGCGATCGGCGCGACCAGCTTCCAAGTTCTGGCGCAGTTCTTCATCGAAGCGCTCTTGCTCTCGATCGTCGGCTGCGGCATCGGCTTGTGTATCGGACTGCTGGCGGGTTGGGCGATCGATACCTTCGCGCTGGTGAAGATCTCGGGGTACGTGGCGCCCGTCCCGTGGCTGCAGTCGGTCGCGATCGCGGTCGGCTTCGCGACGATCGTGACGCTCGTCTTCGGAACGTACCCTGCCTATCGCGCGGCCAGGCTCGATCCGATCGAAGCGCTGCGCTATGAGTAAGGCGATCGCGCTGCGCGACGTGACCAAGACGTACGCGATGGGCGACCTCGAAGTGCACGCGCTGCGCGGAGTCAGTTTCGACGTGCAGGCCGGCGAGTACGTCGCGATCATGGGGCCGTCGGGTTCCGGCAAGTCGACGCTGATGAACCTCATCGGCTGCCTCGACCGGCCGACTACCGGAATGTATCTGCTCGACGGCATCGACGTCGGAACGCTCGACGATAACGCGCTCGCCGCAATCCGTCTGCGGAAGTTGGGCTTCGTCTTTCAGGGCTTCAATTTACTCTCGCGCACCGACGCGTTGAAAAACGTGGGGCTGCCGCTTTTCTACGCCGGGTTCCGGCCCAAAGAGCGGGACGCCGCGGCGGCCGCGCGGCTCGCCGAGGTGGGTTTGGCCGATCGGGCCGGCCACAGGCCGAACGAACTCTCGGGCGGCCAGCAACAGCGCGTCGCGATCGCCCGCGCCCTCGTCAACGACCCGGCCGTCCTGCTCGCCGATGAGCCGACCGGAAACCTCGACTCCCAGACGAGCGAAGAGATCATGAGCCTCTTCGCCGCGCTGAACGCCGGCGGCCGGACGATCATCATGGTCACCCACGATCCCGAAGTCGCCCGCCACGCCAAGCGTGTGATCCGCGTCCGCGACGGTTTGATCGTTTCCGACGGTCCTGCCCTAGGAAGCACGGGAGCGATCGCCTGAAAATGGGAATTCCCTCGATGCCGGGGAACCGCCCTGAGACTTTTTAGAGTTTATCGAGTACGTAGGGCGGCATTCTTTCAAAGCGCCACCCAGGAGACTGATTGAGACTCTGATGCAAAACCTTCGCATTCTACCGACCCTCATGATCGGGCTCGTCGGAGCGACGATCGGCAGCTTCGCGATGATGCTCTACGCGAGCACCCATTTCGCAGGCGTGGCCGGCCCCGGCAATACGCCGCCCGCGCTCAGCGCGGCACCGCTCGTCTCGGGCACGAGCGATCAAGACCGGATCGTCAGCGCCGTCAAGCGCGTCTCGCCGTCCGTCGTCGCGATCAACGTGAACGTCAACGGGCAGCAGTACATCCCCGTCGACCCGTTCCAGCAATTCTTCGGCGGCGGCGCCCAGGGCAATCCGGGCCAGCTGCGCCGCTACCACGCACGCGCCAGCGGTTCCGGCTTCGTCTTTGCGAAGGACGGTTTGATCGTCACCAACGCGCACGTCGTGCGTCCGCCGAGCGGCGGCAACGTCAGCAAAATCGAAGTCGTGTTCCCCAACGGCGACCGCTTGCCGGCACACTTGTTCGCGATGAACATCGGCGTCGATTTGGCGCTGCTCAAAGTCGACGGCTACGCAAAGCTGCCGCCGCCGGTCGAGATCGCGGACTCGAGCAAACTGCAAGCCGGACAGTGGGCGATCGCGATCGGACAGCCGTTCGAGCTCAAGCAGTCCGTCACGGTCGGAGTCGTTTCGGGTTTCAATCGCGACGAACCGATTGAGAACGAGAACGGGTCGGTTCAGGAGTTCAAAGGTCTGATGCAGACCTCGGCTCCGATCAATCCGGGCAACTCCGGCGGACCGCTGATCGACGTCGAAGGACGCCTGATCGGAGTCAACCAGTCGACCGCCAACCCGCAGGCCGGCGCCCAGGGCATCGGCTTCGCGATCCCGGCCAACGAAGTCCGCGAGCAACTCGCGCTTCTCGAGAAGAACCCGGGCACGCACCAAGGCACGAACATGGGCTACATCGGGGCGGCCTTGCAGACGGTCACTCCCGACATCGGCGTCCAGCTGCAGTATCAGGGCAAGGGCGTCGCCGTCCAGCAAGTCATCCAAGGCGGCCCGGCCGACGCGGCCGGTCTCCAGCCCGGCGACGTGATCCAGAAAGTGAACGGCAAGGACGTCACGACCAACGACGACGTCGTCTCCACGATCAAAGGCACGAAGCCCGGTTCGACGATCAGCTTCCAGATCTGGAGCGCCGGCGTGAAGAAGCTCGTCTCGGTCAAAGTGACGGAGCGGCCCGCCGACGCAGCCGTGGCTCCCCAGCAAGAGCCCCAAGACCCGCAGCAACAGCCCTAACCGGCTACCAGGCACGAGGACGACGCCCGGCGCTTCGGCGGCCGGGCGTCTCATTTTGGGGCCCGGGGCCGAAACCCGGAAAGGTCCGGAGGGTATCTAAAGAAGAGCAATTGCCCCGCGCCGGGCTTGATATTGTGGCGCACATTCTCGGTCGTGGATAAGCGGCAAGGCGAAGCTCGGAAGCAATTCCGGGGCCGCGAGGGCGAGAGCCCCGCGTGCAGATGGTCCACCCGATCGTAAACGGAGAGAGAGTTTTATGGCTAAAGTGGTCGGCATCGACCTTGGCACGACCAATTCGGTCGTCGCCGTGATGGAAGGGCAAACGCCCACCGTCATTCCCAATTCCGAAGGCAGCCGGACGACCCCGTCGATCGTCGCTTTCACCAAGACCGGCGAACGGCTCGTGGGGCAACTCGCGAAGCGTCAGGCCGTCACCAACCCCGACCGCACGATCAAGTCGATCAAGCGGCATATGGGCACGGATTTCACGGTCAAGATCGACGGCAAGGACTACACGCCGCAAGAAATTTCGGCGATGATCTTGCAAAAGCTCGTCAACGACGCATCGACGTATCTCGGCGAGCGCGTCACGCGCGCCGTCATTACGGTTCCCGCGTACTTCAACGACGCGCAGCGCCAGGCGACCAAAGACGCCGGCCGCATTGCGGGTCTCGACGTCTTGCGCATCATCAACGAGCCGACCGCGGCCGCGCTCGCCTACGGCCTCGAAAAGAAGGGCAACGAGACGATTCTCGTGTGGGACCTCGGCGGCGGAACGTTCGACGTTTCGATTCTCGAAGTCGGCGACGGCGTTTTCGAAGTGAAGTCGACCAACGGCGACACGCAGTTGGGCGGCGACGACTACGATCAGCGCGTGGTCGACTGGCTCGTGGCCGAATTCCGCAAGGATCAGGGTCTCGACCTCAGCGGCGACAAGCAGGCGATGCAACGCCTCACCGAAGCGGCTGAAAAAGCCAAGATCGAGCTTTCGACGCTGACCCAGACGACGATCAACTTGCCCTTCATCACGGCCGATCAGGGCGTCGCGAAGCACCTCGACGTCACGCTCACGCGCGCCGATTTCGAGCGTCTCACCGCCGATCTCACCGATCGCATGGTGGGTCCGTTCCGCGCGGCCCTCGCCGACGCGAAGATCGACATCTCGAAAATCGACGAAGTGGTCATGGTCGGCGGATCGACGCGCATGCCGCTGTGCCAGGAACTCGTCAAGAAGCTCACCGGTAAGGATCAGCTCAACCAGTCGGTCAACCCCGACGAAGTCGTGGCCATCGGCGCCGCGATTCAAGCCGGCGTCCTGGCGGGCGAAGTCCGCGACGTCGTTCTGCTCGACGTAACCCCGCTGTCGCTCGGTCTCGAGACCCTCGGCGGCGTCTACACGAAGCTGATCGACCGCAATACGACGATCCCGACCAAGAAGTCGCAGATCTTCACGACTGCCGAAGACGGCCAGACCTCGGTCGACATCCACATCTTCCAGGGCGAGCGCGAAATGGCGCGGGACAACAAGAGTCTCGGTCAGTTCAGACTCGAGGGCATTCCCGCGGCTCCGCGCGGCGTGCCGCAGATCGAAGTTGCCTTCAACATCGATGCCAACGGCATCGTGAACGTCGGCGCCAAAGATCTCGGAACCGGCAAAGAGCAGCAGATCACGATCACCGCTTCGACCAACCTCTCCAAGGAAGAAGTCGAGCGGATGGTGCGTGAAGCGGAAGCTTCGGCCACCGAAGACACGCGCCGCAAAGAAGAGGCGGAAGTTCGTAACCGCGCTTCGAGCCTGATCTACGCGACCGACAAATCGCTCAAGGAAATCGGCGACAAGCTCGAGGGCGACACCAAGACCGAAGTCGAGAGTGCGCTCGAAGATCTGCGTAAGATCAGCGAGAACGGCACGGCCTCCGAAGTCAAAGCCGCGACCGAAAAGCTCGAGCAAGCATCGTACAAGATGGCCGAGGCGCTCTATCAGAAGACCGCCGCCACGAACGGCGCTTCTGCCGGAGCCGAAGGCGCGGCAGCCGGAAACGGCGCCGCGAGCGGCAACGGCAACGGTGCGACCGACGGTGCGGCTGCGCCCGACGACGTCATCGACGCCGAGTTCAAAGAAGCGAAGTAAAGTGCCGCACGGCGTGCTCCCGACGGCGTCGTCACGACGTCCGAGGGAGCGCGCCGTCGCCACGTGAGGAAGAGCATGGAAACCGACGCCCAAGAAGCGGTGCTCGCCGAAGCGGCCGGCGAGAACGAACTCGCCGCCGAACTCGCCGAAGCCAAAGCGCTCGCCGAAGACCGCTACAAAGAACTCCAATACGCGCGAGCTGAAATCGAAAACGTGCGCAAGCGCGCCGAACGGATCGCCGCGGACCGCCTTTCGGCCGGCCGCCGCGCGCTGCTCGGCAAATTCTTGCCGGTGCTCGACAACCTGCAACGCGCGCTCAGTTTCGAAGATTCAGCCGGCGCGCGCGGCGGATTGCAAGCGACGCTGAAAGGTTTCGAAGCGCTGCTCGCAAGCGAAGGCGTGAAACCGGTCGACGTGGTCGGCAAAGCCTTCGATCCGCGCATCGCCGAATCGATTCAAAGCCGCGAGGTCGAAGACGGGGACGACGACGTCGTGCTCGAGGAACTGCAGCGCGGCTACGTCCTCGGCGAAGATTTGCTGCGTCCGGCGCAAGTCGTCGTGAGCAGACGCGACCATGATGAAACGGACGCTTGAAGTACAAGGATTATTACCAGGTCCTCGGCGTTGCCAAAGACGCGCCGGCTAAAGACATCAAGTCGGCGTATCGCAAGCTCGCGCGTAAGCTCCATCCCGACGCGAACCCGGACGATCCCAAGGGCGCGGAAGAGAAGTTCAAGGAGCTGCAAGAGGCCTACGAGGTGCTCAGCGACGCCGATAAGCGGCGCAAATACGACGCGCTCGGGAGCAACTGGCAGCAGGCCGCGCAGCAAGCCGAAACGCAGCGGCGCTACCGCTCGGCGCAACAGGAAGACGTCTTCAGTTCGTTCGGCGGCGACGACCCGCGCAGCGCGAGCGGTTTTTCCGACTTCTTCGACGCGTTCTTCTCGGGAATCGGTCAGCAGCAGCCACAGGCGCGAGCGACCGGCTCGTCGCGCTTCGCGCGGCGCGGCGGGGACCTCGAGACGACGATCGAGCTGAGTCTACGCGACGCATTTCAGGGCGGCACGAAACAAGTCAATCTGCAGATCGAGGACACGTGTCCGCGCTGCGGCGGGACGGGCGTTCTCGACGGCGCAATTTGTCCCGTCTGTCATGGAACCGGCCGCGTGATCACCAATCGCAAGCTCGACGTCACCATTCCCAAAGGCGTCCGGCCCGGCCAACGCATTCGTCTTTCGGGCCAAGGCTCGAGCGGAACCGGCGGCGGCCCGAGCGGCGACCTGTACTTGATCGCGCAGTTCGACGAGCGCGATAAGTTCGAGCGCAAAGGCGACGATCTCTACGTCGATTTGCCGGTCGGCATCTACGAGCTCGCGCTCGGGGGTGAGGTCCGCGTTCCGACGATGTCCGGCGATGTGACGATGACCATTCCGCAGGGCACGCAGAGCAACAAGCTGCTGCGCCTCGGCGGAAAGGGCATGCCCAAACCGCGCGGCACGGGGAACGGGGATCAATACGTCCGGCTCGTCGGCATGCTCCCGTCGAATCTCAGCGACGAGGAGCTCGAGCTTTTCCGCGAACTGTCGGCGCTCCGCAACGGAAAAGCCTAGCATACCGGCCGGCGAGATGAAGCAGCCGCGCTTCGCCTCGTCCTACCCGGCGAACGCGCTGCTGGTCATCCTGAGTATCTCGCCGGGCCTTTTGAACGGCGCGGCGCTCAACTACGTCTTTCCCTCGATCGCGCGCGAGTTCGGCGCCGCGCCGGCCTCCGTTTTTTGGCTCCCGACGCTCGGCGATGCCGCGATCGCCTTCGGCGGAATCGTCGCGGCGGAGCTCGCCCGGCACGTTGAGGCGAAGCGGCTCTATCTCGCGACCCTGATGGTGGCGATCCTTTCATGCGTTCTCGCCACCTTTGCGTTCGACGTTCCCATGCTGATTCTCACGCAGACGATCCGCGGCATGGTCGCGGGCTTCATGCTCGTCATCGCACTTGGTCCGCTGATCGCCGGGTTCGGCCAAGCGAAGCTCCCCATGACGACGGCCATCGCGATCGCCGCGCTCTTCGGCGTTGCCTCGCTCGGACCGATCGCCGGCGCGTTCGCCGACTCGATTCCGTCCGGCTGGCGCTACATGTTCGCCGTTGAAATGTTGCTCGGGCTCTGCGCTTTGTGGCTGGCCTACAACACCCTCGGGGAACGGCCGCCGCAGCGTAGCTCAAACTACGTCGACTGGCCGGCGATCGTGCTCGCGATTGCGACCACAATCTTGAACTTCTGCGGCATTGCAGCGTTCATGCAGCACCGCTGGTACGATCCGGCGGTCTGGGTGCCGCTGACGCTCGGCAACGCCGGCCTGATCGCGCTCTTCGTCATCGAGGCGCGCTCGCCGGATCCACTCTTGCCGGTCAAGGAACTGCGCCGCGCGTATCCGCTGATCGGTGCATTCGCCTGCGTGTTCGCCAGCGGAGCCTACGCGGCGGCGCAGCGCGGCATCGCCTTCTTCTTGACCTTCATCCAGGCTCGCGATCAACTGACCGTCGCGGCGGTTCTCTCCTTCGCAGTCATCGGCGCGCTCGCGGCGGCGCCGATCTACGCCCGCGTCGTCGCCACGCGCTGGGGCGCCTCGATGGCACTCGCCGGCTTGATCTTGCTCGGGATCGGCTCCTTCGCCGGCACGACGTTCGGAGCCGATCGCCCGTTGTTCGCGACGGTTGCCGTCGTCCTTATCCTCGCGCTCGGCGCCGGACTCACGATCACGCCGGGCCTGCTCACGATGGCGCTCGGCGTGCAAGGCCACTTCGTCGGCCGCGCGATCGCGCTGCTCGCGCTGCTCCGCACCGAAGCGAGCTATCTCACCGGCCCGCTCGCAACGATCTTTGCCTCTTCGCGCGGCTATCACTACTTGGAAGCGATCTGCCTGCACTGCTCCTTCTACGATTTGGACCTGCAAAGCATCCAGCACATCGTCATGGGCGGCACGTTGGGTGTTTCACCGAAGGGGCTTCCAAATGAGGTGCTCGACGCGTACCTCTACGGTATCCACGAAGGCTTCGCGGCGCTCGCCCTCTTGACCGGGCTCGCCATCGTAATCGTCGTCCTGATCTTTTGGCGCAGCGGCGTGCACCTCGTCGCGCCACGAATCAGCTGCTTCTTCTCCGACGGCGTCGCCCTCGAATCACCACCGCTCTTTTCGGGTGCGGAATGATGCGCGCCGCTCTCGAGCCCAGAGCCGGCGCGCGGCAACCGCGCCTGACCGGCAGAGGTCTGGAGGAGAGATGTTAGGCGGACCCCCGACCCATATGATGTGGTCGAACATGTACGGCCCCGAGAAACCGCGCCCGAAGCGCCCGGTCGACTGGCGCCGCGTCGGCGCTTTCTTTCTGCCCTATTGGAAGGAAGAAACGTTCGTGATGCTCGGGATCCTGATCGGCTCGGTGCTGGGCATCGCGCCGGCCCTTTTTACCCGGGATTTGATCGACCGGTCGCTCGCGCAGCACGATATTCACGGGCTGTGGATCGATGTGGGCGGCATGGTCTTCGCGGCCTTCGTGGCCAGCGCCATCGGGGTGTATCAAGGCTACCTGAACTCGGTGGTCGGCGAGGGGATCATGCGCGACATCCGCACGAGCCTGGTCGATCACCTCCACCGGATGCCGATCTCGTTCTTTACCGGGACGAAAACCGGCGAGATCATGAATCGCGTCTCGAGCGACGTCGACAACATCGACAACGTCGTCACCGGAACGCTGGTCTCGGTCGTGACCAACTTCGCAACCATCGCGACGACGATCGTGACCATGCTGTTCCTCGACTGGCGCCTTTCGCTGATCGCGCTTGCCGTCGTGCCGCTGATGGTCGCACCGCTAGGATTCGTGGGCCGGCGCATGTACGCGGTCCGCAAGCTCACGCGCGAAAAACGCGACCAGATCGAAAGCCTCACGCAAGAGACGCTCTCGCTCTCGGGCATCACCCTCATCAAGTCGTTCGTCCGCGAAAAGTTCGAGAACCAGCGTTTCTTCGACGTCAGCACGGCCTTGATGAAGCTGGAAGTGCAGTTGGCGATGGTCGGACGCTGGTTCATCGCCGCCATCGCCGCCATGGTGACGATCGGACCCGCCATCGTTTGGCTGAGCGGCGGGTACTTGGCAATCTACGGCGGTCTCACCGTCGGCACGATCGTCGCCTTCGTCGCACTGCTGGGACGGCTCTACGGTCCGGCATCGACGCTGGCCGGAACGCAGGTGCAAATCGTGAGCGCGCTGGCCGTTTTCGAACGCATTTTCGAGTACCTCGACATGAAACCGGAAGGCGAGACGACGGTCACGCCCCCGCGCATGCTCGACGAGATTCGCGGCGACTTGCGTTTCGACGACGTGCACTTCTCGTACACGCCGGAGCGCGTTGCGCTCGACGGAGTCACCTTTCACGTCGAGCCGGGACAAGTCGCCGCGTTCGTCGGTCATTCGGGAGCCGGGAAGACGACGATCACGCAACTCGTGCCGCGCTTCTACGATCCGCAGTCCGGCAGCGTGCGCATCGACGGCGACGACATCCGCGAGTTCGACGTGCAGTCGCTGCGCAGCCACATCGGGATCGTGACGCAGGAGACGTATCTTTTCCACGACACCATCGCCGCCAATTTGCGCTACGGTCTCACCAGCGCGACGCAGGCTCAGCTCGAAAGCGCTGCGCGCGCGGCGAACATCCACGACTTCATCGCGAGCTTGCCCGACGGCTACCAGACGGTCGTCGGCGAGCGCGGCCACAAACTTTCCGGCGGCGAGCGCCAACGCTTGGCGATCGCCCGCGTGCTGCTCAAGGATCCGAAGATCTTAATCCTGGATGAAGCGACAAGTGCTCTCGACTCCGAGAACGAAGCCCTGATCCAGGCCGCCTTCGTTCCGCTGATGGCGGGCCGGACGAGTCTCGTCATCGCCCACCGGCTCTCCACGATTCTCTCCGCCGATGTGATCTTCGTAGTCGAAGGAGGAAGGATCGTCGAAAGCGGAACGCACGCAGCGCTGCTCGCCCGGAGTGGAACCTACGCTCGCTTGTACCTGACGCAGTTCAGAAATACCGGCGACGATGCATCAACTCTCGATCAAAGGGAACCGACCACCGCTTTGTAAGGTCACGTCAGGGAGATATCTCGGGTGCCCAAGTCCGTCCCCGTAACGCTGACGAAAATTCTCACTCCGCGGCCTTCGACGGCCGTGGCACGGCCGCGCCTTGAAGACCACGCGCAAGCGCTCTGCGACTTCGCGCTGACGACCTTGACCGGCGGCGCCGGTTTCGGGAAGACGACGATCCTGCGCGTGTGGGCCGAGAGTTGCCGGGCCGACGCCGCTTGGGTCACGCTCGACGAAGCCGATTGCGACGTCCGTTCCTTCGCAGCGTATTTGGACGCCGCGTTCCGCCAAGCGATCCCCGAATTCGGTCGCTCCGTCCTCGACCTTCTCAGCGAAGGTCGCGTCGAAGCTGAAGCCTTCGCGCGCGCCTTCGCCAACGAGCTGTTGACGGCCAGCGAAGAGCGCGAACGCGACATCGTGCTCTTCCTCGACGACTTTCACACGGTGCAGATGCATCAAGGCGTACGCGAGACGGTAGCCGGCTTGCTGCGCACGCTGCCGCCGCGCGCGCACATCGCGATCGCCAGCCGCTTTCCACTCGAGTTCTCGCCGATCGTAAAACTGCGCGCTGCCGGGCGTACGAACGACTTCACCCAAAACGATCTGCGCTTCACGCAGAGCGAGGCGGCCGAGTTGCTCGCCAGCGACCTGAGCGAACGGACGCCGCTCGAGCGCGACGTGCTCGAAGCGCTCGTACGCCGCGCCGACGGCTGGGCGATGGCCTTGCGCCTGTCGTTGCAAGCGGCGCCGGGTTTGCGCGGCGCGGCGCCCGCGGACGGCGATTCCGAACACTCGCTCTTCGCATACCTCGCCGACGAAGTTCTGCGCGCGCAGCCGTCCGAGATTCGCAGCCTTCTGCTGGCGTGCGCGGTTCCCAAGACGCTGGACGTGCGCACGCTCGAACAAGTCGTTCGCGTCGACGACGGCGCCGGCGCACTCGATCTCTTGCTCTCGCGCAACCTCTATCTCGAGTCGATGGGGACGCGTTCGTACCGCTTCCACTATCTCTTCCGCGAGTTTCTGCTCAAGACGCTGCGCAGCGAGGATCCCGAGCGGCTGCGCGTCCTCAAAGTCCGCTATGCGCGGCTCCTGGAAGAGAGCGGCGATCTGACCGGGGCCGTGACGCAGTACATGGAAGCCGGCGATTTCGCATCGGCGGCGGATCACGTCGGAGACGCGCTGATCGCGCTCAAGTATGGCGACAACGTCGACCGCATCGCCACGATCCTCTCGAACCTTCCCGACGCCCTCAAACGCGAGCGTCCCTTCCTGTTCCAACTCGAGGCCACGGTGCGCCGGCGCCGGCGCGACTTCTTGGGTGCGGCCGACGCCTACGAGCGCGCCGCCCGTTACGCGCTCGAACTGCAAGACTTCGCGACCGCGTGCGCCTGCACGATCGAGCGCGGCAGCCTGGCCGGCGACTTGCGCGCCGGCGGGCACGGACGTTTCGAAGAGAGCATCGACCTCTTTGCGAAAGCGCTGCGCTACGCCGAGCGCTGCGGCGCGAAGCGTGACATGTACCTCAAGTCGGCCTCGGTCGCGATGGGACTCGCGCTCGCCGCGCAGTTCGACTACGAGGCGGCGCGTCCGTACCTCGCTACGGCGGAAAACTTGCAGCGAGCCGCGGCCACCCAGCGCTCCGACGTGATGATCACGATCGCCACGATCGACGGCTGGCAGGGCGAATGGCACCGCGTGCTCGAGCATGCCGAGCTCGCCGAAGATTTGCTGCGTTCGAGCGAGGGAGCCGATTACCTGATCGGCCGCGCGCTGAAGACGCAAGCCAAGGCGCACGTTTTTCTGTGCATCGATCCGGCTCGCGCGCTTGCGATCGCCGAAGCCGCAGTCGAATGGGAACGTTCGTATAACGAGTTCGACGATCTGCCCGACGCGTACGTCGTCCTGGCGCGAGCGAGTCTCGCTCAAGCGGTCCCGGCGGTCGACCGGGCCCACGAAGCGCTGGATGAAGCGACGCGGCTCATCCAGCGCTGGCCGAACAACACGACGCGTTTCGAAGTCCACGCCTGCCGTTTCGAGATTTACATTCTGACCAACCGGCTTTCCGACGCGCGCCGCGAGCTGGCCGCGGCTCGCACGTTCGCGCAGACGAACGGCGACGCGCACGAACAGGCGCTGGTCGTCTTCTACGAAGGCCTCTTCGCTTCGGTTTCGGGCGAGTTGAGCGAAGCGGCTGAACGCTACGGCGAAGCCTTTGCGAAGTTCGAACCGCTGCACGACCGCTATTTCGCCCAGCTCGCCCAGATCGCGGCGTGCGGCGTGCGCGCGCGCCTCGGCACCCTCGAGCCGCAGCAGCTGCGCGAGATGCTCGAACGCCTCGAGCGCTCGGGTTCGCCGCTCGCCTTACGCTCCGCACCGCGCTCGGCCTCGCTTGCGCTTGCGTGGGCGCTGCGTCACGGCGTCGAACCGGATGCGGCCACGGCGCTGCTCGGCGATGCCGCACGTCAGGCCGGCGACGACGAACTCGTCGCTTTGGCGCTCGACGAAAATGCGACGAACGAAGCCCGCGTCCGTGCGATCGCAGCGATCGCGCGCGAGGGCCGGCTCGAGCGCCGTCCCACGCTCGTTCGTTTGGGCCGCAACAAACGTTCGGCCGTGGCCGCCGCCGCGGCGACCGCGCTCGAGGTGTTTCCACGCGCCGACGCCGCAACGCTCTCCATCTATCTCGTCGGACCGCTGCGAGTCGTCGTCGGCGACGAGACGATCGACGAACGCGATGCCCGCTGGTCGCGCCGCAAAGCTGTCGAGATGTTGCGCGCGCTGGCGCTTGCCGACGGTCCGCTTCCGAAGACGATGCTCCTCTCGGACCTGTGGCCCGAAAGCAGCGCGGCCGCGGCCGAGACGAGCTTGCGCGTCACGCTGCACGCCTTGCGGCGCGCGCTCGAACCCTCGGTCGAAGGCTCCGGCCACTACGTCGTGTACGATGGGACGACCCTCGCCTTGCGCAAAGAATTGGTGTCTTTCGTCGACGCTCTCGAGGCCCAAGCGGCGTTCAGGCGCGCAGTTTTCGCGCGGGCGCGCGACGCGACGCGCGAAGCCGGAGCGCTGCTGGACCGGACGATCGATCTGCTCGCCGCGGTTCCCGCCGAAGACGTCGTACCCGCGTGGCTCGCGCCGCACGTGCGAACCTGGCGCAACACGCTGGCCGCCTCGCTGCGCGCGAGCGCGCAACTCAAGTTGAAGAACGGCACGGTGCCGGCGGCGCGCGCGCTCGTCGAACGCGCGCTGCTCGTGGACCCGCTCGACGAAGACACGGTGACCCTGGCGCTCGACGTCGCTTTGGCGGCGGGCGATTTGGAGCGAGCCAAGAGCGTCTTCCTGAACTATAAGACCCGGCTCGCGAGCGAGCTTTCCACGACTCCCGGTCCGGCCGTCCTCGAGCGCTACGGAAACGTCCTCAAGGCTCGCGCCGAGAACCGCACGACGGAGCTGACCGGACGGGAGCTCGAGATCTTAACTTTGATCGGACGGGGCCGAAGCAACAAACAGATAGCCGGAGAGTTGAACCTGAGCACGTGGACCATCAACGGCCACGTTGCTCGCATCCTACGCAAGATGCGCGTCGACTCACGCGCCGCGGCGGTCGCAGCGGCAGGCGGACTGCTCGACACGTGAGAAAGCAAGCAACCCCGATGAGACCTGCGTACGGGATTCTCGCATCGATCTTTTTGGCGTTGGCGCTCGGCGGCTGCGGCGGCTCGGCTGCGCCCGCCTCTCCGGTCGCGCCACTCGCTCCCAGTGAAGGGCAGGCGGCTCGAGATCGTGCTTTCGACGCGGGCCAGGACATCGGTTCGAATTCGTTCGTGCACATCTTGGTCAAAGCCGAAGCACCCGGTTCCCTTTCAAAGCCGCTCGAAGACGGTCGCTCGATCACGCTCGTTGCATCCGCAACGGATTCGAAAGGTGCGCCGCTTTCGCTGAGCGGCGCCCGCATCACTTGGTCGATCCCGAACCACGGTACGATCGACCCGTCGCAGAGCGGTCAGACGGCCGTCTATACCGCACCGCTGATAGGCAACGGCGGCGTCGTCGAAACCGTCACGGTCAAGTTCGCCGGTCAGTCGCAAACCTATTCGGCGAGTGCGACGATCGAATATCAGCGCGGCTAAGGCTCCGGTCTGAGTTCCGGACTTCGAGTCGAGGGTCTCGTTCGGCGTTTCGGTAAGACCGTCGCCGTCCGCGGCCTGAGCTTCTCGCTCGGACCGGGCGAGGTTCTCGGTCTGCTCGGCCCAAACGGGGCCGGAAAAACGACGACCTTCATGTGCCTGTGCGGACTGCTCCGGCCCGACGAGGGCACGATCGAGTTCGATGGTGCGCGGCTCAATTCGAACCGCGGACGCACCATCTCGCTCATTCCCGAGACGCCCGACGTGTATCTCATGCTGACGGTGTGGGAACACCTGGCCTTCGTGGCGCGCAGCGTGAACCTCGCGCCGGGCTGGGAGCGGCGCGCCGAAGAGTTACTCGAGCGCCTCGACATCGCGGCGCATCGCGACAAACTGGGCCAAGCGCTCTCGAAGGGCATGCGTCAAAAAACGTTGATCGCGGCGACGATCTTGGCGGGCGCACCGGTCGTGTTGCTCGACGAACCGATGATCGGTCTCGATCCGAAAGGCCAGCGCGAGCTGCGCGAACTGATCTTCTCGCTGCGCGACGGCGGCACGTCGGTCGTGATGAGCACGCACTTGATCGAGTCGGCCGAGGCGATGTGCGACCGGCTGGTGATCATGAAGGCCGGCACCGCGATTGCGAGCGGCGCCGTTCGCGAACTGCGCGAGCGCGCTCCCACCGGCCGTTCGCTGGAAGACGTCTTCCTCGAGATCACGGCGTAGTGTCAAGGCCGGTCCGCTCCGTGCGCGCGCTCGCCTATCTCGACTCTCGCTACGTCTTCAATCAGCTGAACCGGATCGTTCGCTCGCCGGGCCGGCTCGCGCTCTGGGTCCCGTACATCGCCGTGCTCGCAACCTTGAGCTTCAACCGGATTACGACGGCTCACGCGGCGCCGCCGGGCCTCCCCTCAGCGGCGCATCCGCTGGGTACCGCCGCGGCCGGAGCTTTTCTCGCGATGTTCGGCGTAACGATCGCCGTCGCCGCGGCCGGGCGGGTGACCGCCTTTCGTTCGACGGCGGAAGCGTTGCTGTTCGTCAACGCCGGCGTCGCGCCGCTAAGCCTCGCGGTTTGGCTGCAGCTTCGCAAACTCTTTGCGACCGGCTCGCGCTGGCTCGGCTCGATCCTTTTCAGTTTTCTCTTGATCGTACCGCGCGACGCCGGCCCGCAGCAGCTCGCGCGGGGATTCGTCGCGGCGCTGGCGGTCGCGGCGGCAATCATGACGGCCGAACTTCCCGCCTTTCTGATATCTCGCAAGCCGTGGGGGAAATTCGTCGCGCCGCTGGGCTGGGCGCTCGCGGCCGCGGGCGGCGTCTACGCGGCGATCGGGTTCGCAGCAAGCGTCGGCGAG
>Ga0302325_10015558_pt1 | contig 16166 bp, 25 predicted proteins | sample Palsa_T0_2_FD_201948 | JGI IMG/M metagenome (GOLD analysis project Ga0302325, IMG submission 201948) | Peat permafrost microbial communities from Stordalen Mire near Abisko, Sweden - Palsa_T0_2 | ecosystem: Environmental > Terrestrial > Soil > Palsa > Peat permafrost | place: Sweden: Abisko... | reverse complement strand
ATCGATCCCTGGATGATTGGCGACGATTGGAAGGATTGCCTCTTGGTAGAGCTGCGATCGCCGCTCAAATTTTCCAACCTGCTAGCGGTCGGCGAAAATTTAGTATCCGGATCCGACCGACAAATGCGGGACGCGGTCATTGCGGATTATCCGGCGAATTCGCTGTTGGCCTGATTACATCGCGCCTGCCCGAGGTTCTGTCGCGGCGTGGCTCCCTCGTCGACGAAGGAGCTGCTTGTCATGAAGGGCGCGAGATCCTTTACCGCTGTACCTTTTTGCCGCTGTCTTCAGGCGGCACAGACATCGATCACGTCCTCGCAGCAGCAAGTTACAAATTTTCCGAACTGCCACAGCCTTCTGTTAGTTGACGAATTGGTGCGGACGGGGGGAACCGAACCCCCACTCCCATTGGGAAGCAGATTTTAAGTTTGTCTAGGGCGTTTTCACGCACCCTCATCAGACATCACAAACTCTAGTTGTTCTCTCACTTTTTTGCGATTATCGTCTTCACTGCATTTCACGCAATTTCCCGGCATGTCATCCAAAATCTAGGGACAGGCTAGGGATAACCGCAGGAAACAGAGTGGTGAAGCGCATGACGACCGGCTGGATCACTGTCGCTCCGGGCATTCGCTGTCGAGAGCATCCGACGCGCAAACACGGCATCCGCCCCGATCGATATTTCACCCTTCGGTTCTCGATCAACGGCCGGCAAGTCGAGGAAGCTTTGGGATGGGCATCGGACGGCTGGTCATTAAAGCGCGCGCAGGAACAGCTCGGCGTGTTGCGAACCGCTCAGCGCACCGGCGAAGGACCGGCTAGCCTCCGCGAGCGAGCCCAAACAAAGCGCCGGGCCGAACGCGACCAGGCCGCGGAAGAAGCCGCGCGCGAGCGGCGCGAGAAGACAGTGGCGGACTTGTGGGAACGCTACGGCAAGGAAGTGATTGCGGTCGCCAACAAGCCCCGCACCGCCGCCGAGAAGATCAGAATGTGGGAACGCTGCGTTAACCCGGCGATCGGCGCGCTCAAGATCAAGGACGTCACCCAAGAGGATGCGGGAGCGATCGTGCGCTCGCCGCTACGTCTAGACGCCGGCGGTCTTATCGTTAGCGGTAAGGGCGAGGCAGGCAATCTCTACCGGTTGTTACACCACATTTTCCACAAGGCGCTGATCTGGGGGTTACGACCTAGAGAACTTGGCAACCCTCTCGACAATATCGATCAGCCGAGGGTCGCAAGGCGCGAACGGCTGCTGACGGCCGGCGAGATCGGTGCGTTGGTGAAGGCCCTCGACGATGCGGCTGTGAGGGGCGCTGAGACACCGCAGGCGATCGCCGCGATCAAGGCCGCGATATTGACCGGCGCGCGGATCAGCGAGCTTCTGAATTTGAAGTGGGAACACATCCGCCGCGACGAGATGGAGCTCCACCTTGTCGACACGAAAACCGGATTCTCGCGCCGCCCCCTGTCGGCGCAGGCGCTGGCGACGCTCGACGGCGTGGAACAGATGCCCGGCGCGCCGTTCGTGTTCCGCGCCATCCGAGGCGGCCCAAGGCCGTTGGCTTACAACACTGTCGAGAAGGTGTTCCGCCGCATCGCCGCCGAGGCCGGCGTGAAGTGCACGATGCACACAATTCGCCATTGGTTTGCGACGATGACAGCCAACTCCGTCAACAACCCGCGTGTCGGGATGCAGCTCACCGGGCATAAGTCGCACCAAGCCTACATGGCATATATCCACGGCGACAAAGATCAGGCGCGCGCTCTCGCCGATCAGTTGGCGACGCTGGCCGTCGGGCTCGGGCAGGCCGGATCGAACGTCACCACCATCGCGAAGCGCCGAGGTTCGGCTCGATAGCCCGGCCGGCGCCTCGGATGGCACCGAAGGCCCCCCTCGCCCGACGGCGCACCGCGTCACAGATCCGTCGTGAATCTGCTCGCGCGCTTGCCGGATTTATTGCGCAGCCAGCCGTCGCCGGTGCGACGCCGCTAATTCGCGAGTGCCTGTCTCGAGATCACGAGTGGGTCGCGATCGAAGATTTGATCGGCTTTAGCCGGCCCAAGCGGCGGCGGCGTCTCAGGGCGGATGTAGCTGAGATCATCGCCTTAGCTCTGTGCGTCGGGAACGCGGTCGAGGAAGCTCGAGGCTTAGCGAAAGCGATCGATCGAATTTCGAGGGGAAAGCTCGAGGCCGCCGATGATCTGCCGCCTGACGTCCGGGTGTTTTGGAAACCAGTACCGGGAGACGATGCGACCCAGCTTGAGCTTAAGGTGCTCGCCAAGACATTAAGCGCCGGGGCGCAAGAAAAACGGCGCGAACTCGAGCTTGATCGCGGAGGCAGACCCGCACTCATCGCCTTCGATGCGATCACGCTGCTATTAGCGGGCGCTTTTGAGCGGGCGACCGGCTATCCGGCGCGGGTGACGCGCGTACCCGGCGCAGCGGAATACGCCGGCGCCTTTGTTGAGTTGGTCGAGGTCGTGCTGGCCATCATTAATTGCGCCCCCGCGCCTGCTTTTGACCAGCCGGTGTCGTCATACTCTCGAGGGCGAAAGATTGAACGTCTGACTCGAAATTGAGCCCGCGGAGGTTTTGTGGATTAGACCTGCGCATGGGCGTGTATTAGATGAGAGCCCATTAAGCCGACCTCACCGGCCAAATGGAGCCTCAAAAATGGACGATATCGTTATCGATAAAATCGTCGCTGAGCTAGAGCGGAACCTGCCGCCAATTGTGCGCGGAACCCTGATCGACGATCTGACCGGCGGTTCTATTCACTGGCCAACAATCCAAAACAGGCGATCGAAGGGCGAGATTCCGGAAGAGTGTTTTATTCGAAGCGGGCCGACGGTTCTCATCGTCACAAGGCCGTTTCTCAAATGGTTCAAGTCTACGCTTAGGCCGACCCGGGAAGGCGCTCGTCGCTATACCCCACGCTCTGTCGAGCGCCGGATCGCGCGCCGAGCGGCGGAGCGAGAAGCCCGCACGTCGTGATCTGTCAGCCGCCTCGTTTCCCCCGCGCACGATAGATGCACCCCCCCGCAACAAGGGGTTTGCGATGCCATGCAAAGCGATAGGTCCGCCGCCTAAACGGCGAAGGACGCGCTCGGCAAAAGCGCGCCCTTCGTATTGTGTCAGCCTCGTGCCCGCACTTTATAGCGGACTTCACCGCGGCCGTACAGGGGCCGCGCGATGACCGTGACGCCGTTGCGCCCGGGGGACCCGCCGCGCCCGTTGCCTTCGAACACCGACGTAGAACAACAGCTCCTTGGGACGATTTTCTGTGACAACGCCGCATACCGAATGGTCTCGGCTTTTCTCCGACCCGAGCACTTCGACAGTGCGGTTCACGCCCGCATCTATGAGGCGATCGGCAAGCTGGCCGAGAGCGGGCGCCCGGCTAATCCAGTCACCCTGAAAAATCTATTTGAGCGCGACAGTGGCCTCATTGAGGTCGGAGGCGCTCGATATCTCGTGCATCTGGCCACGTCGGCGGTCACGACCCTCAACAGTTATGATTATGGGCGTCGCCTTGTCGACCTCGCGCAACGCCGCGCGCTTATCCGCGTCGCCCTGGATGTGATCGAGGACGCGCACGATTTCACTCCCGACGACGATGCCGCGGCGCAGATCGAGCGTGCCAAGGAACAACTATCGAAAATCAGATCGGTGGCAGATGCCGACCGCGAGTTCGATCTTGCGTTGCTTTCGGCCGCGAATGGTTGGAGCGAGAAGTGCCGGAGCCGGTGTTCTTGCTCGGGAAGGTCATCAGCACAACGAGCCGGCTTTTGATCATAGGCCCGACCGGAGCGGGCAAGACGAACTTCGGGATGGCTGCGGCGACCGCGACCGCTGACGGCGGGGATTTCCTGCATTGGCGGGGTTCCGGCCGGCCGCAGCGCGTTTTGTATATCGACGGCGAAATGTCCCGCCGGCTGATGAAGTCGCGCAACGAGGACGCGATGCGCCGACGCGGCTCGACGCCGTTAACACTTTTCATCCTCAACCGCGAGGACTTCCCGGACCTCCCGCCGCTCAACACGCCCAGCGGGCAAGGTTTCATTGACCGTTTGATCGAGCGTCTAGGCGGCATTGATTGCGTGTTCTTCGACAACGTTCAGAGTTTGTTGACCGGCGACATGAAAGAGCCCGAGTCGTGGGCGCCGGTGCTCGATTGGGTTCGCAATCTTACCAAACGGCAGATCGGGCAGGTTTGGTTTCACCACACAGGACACGCCGAAGATCACGGCTACGGTGACAAGACGAGGGAATGGCAATTCGACGCCGTGATCATGCTCGAGGCCATTGAACGGCCCGACGCCGACCTCGCGTTCAACTTGCGGTTCACAAAGGCTCGCGAGCGCACTCCAGCCAACCGCAGTGATTTCGAGGCCGCCGATATCGTCCTTTCGAATGATCAATGGTCGTCGACGCTTGGTGCCACGCCAAGAAAAGGGGCAGCCCGCGATGTCGCACTTGACCTGCTTCGCGACACGCTCGCTCGGCAGGGCGAGATCCCACCCTCAAATTCACACATCCCGCCGGACACGCCCTGCGTGACGGAAGAGCTTTGGCGCCAGACTTGTTATGCCGGATGCATTACCGACGGCGACGACGAGGCGAAGCGCAAAGCCTTTTATCGAGCGGCAAAGGCGCTCCTTAGCGCCGGCTCGATAGGAAAATGGCAATCGACTGGTATGGGTGATCCGATGAGCGAAATCTTTAATCGCAGTTTCAAAGCCTTGCGCGGTTTTGGGACAACAAATGGGACATGTCCCGGACATGTCCCGCTGACCTACCGGACATCTGACGGGACAACCCGGGCCTATAGGGCCCGGTTGTCCTGTCGTCCCGTAGGTGTCCCGGCGAACTGTCCACGGTTTTGAAAAAAGGAGGGTGGGAAAATGATGAAACTCGATCTTAGTGCGACCCGAAGCCCGCCGATCGGATTGGTCTTGCTGATCGATGATCAGCGGTACGAGCTGGTCACTACCGAGCCGTACCAGCGGGCGGATGGCGAGTGGACCTCCGTCCTCATCTGGCGATCGGCATGCGTTGATTGCGGCGCCCCATTCACATTCACAACCTCGAAGGCGGTGCCGCGCTGGCTCAACCGACGCTGCGAGCTTCATAAAAAACCGGGGAACAAAGTCAAGCATGCGAGCCGCGCGTCGGCGGAGGCGGCCGTACCATGATCAACGTCGACGACCCGCGTCTTAGGGATCCCGAATACTGGATCGAAACGCACCGCCTGCTGCGGCAGATCCGCGATGGCTGCGCGCGCATTCAGGCCGGCGAAATGGGCTCGTCGGTCGACTTCGACCTCGCCGGCCTCGACAAGACCATCGACAACACCGCGCGGCTTGTGCTCGAGCTCGATGACGACGACGACCGGATGCTCAGGCAATGACGCGCAGCCGCAAACCCGCTGTGCCGACTATGCGCGCCGGCGCAGCCGTCCGCACAATCACCACGGCATCGATCGTGACCGTCCGGCCGATGCAAAGCGAACTCGATGTCGCCAGTGGTGAGCGTGCAGCGTTGTATGCAACCGGGCGCTGGCGACGGTTGCGCATCATGCAGCTGTCTCGATATCCGCTGTGCCAACTTTGCGAAGCGCAAGGCATCACCGTGGCTGCGTCCGTGGCCGATCATCGGTTAGGTCACGGCCGCGTTCCCGGTTACGGCAGCGCTGGCGGTGATTGGCGATCTCGGTTCTGGGATCTCGCGCTGCTGCAATCCCTTTGTGCCACCTGCCACAACGAGAAGTCCGCCCGCGAACTCGCCGACCATCGTCGAGCCGGCGGGAGTGGTGCATGACCGTGGATAGGGGTGCCATCCTGTTCGATTCATTCGAAATTTTACTGCATGCCCTCCCTCTTTTGAGGGCGACCAGTGACATTAAGGGCCGACTGAAAATGACGACGATGCTGAGCACTGACGAAACTCCGACGAGGCGCAGGCGCGCGGCGATCGCGGAGCTATTGACGGCGGATCCGGCGCGCTCCGACCGCGCTACCGCGAAGCTGGCGGGCTGCGACCACAAGACCGTCGGAAGCGTGCGCCGAGAGATGGCGGCTGGCCGGCCCGGAAATCGCGTCGAGGACGCCGGTCGAAAGCCGCCCGGTCGTCGGGTCGTAAGGCGCGTGGGGAAAAAACCCTCAACTTCCCCACTAGCCGACGAGGGTGAATGGCCAGCGCCGCCGACGCACCTGTCGCCGGACGCGGCGGCGATTTGGCGCGAGACGGTCGGGCTGCTCGAGGCTCGCGGCACGTTGAACCGCGAGGATGCGATGACGCTCGAAACCTATTGCATGGCCGTGATCCGGCAACGGCGGCTCACGGTGGAGCTCGAGGCGCATCCACTCGTCGTCGATGGCAAGCTCTCCCCGCTGCTCCGCGTCGCCGAGGCGACCGCAGCGACCGTCAAGAACCTCGGCCACGTTCTCGGCCTTAACCCCGTCGCGCGGCAGCGGATGCCGGGCGGCGGCGGCACCCGTCAGCCCGACCCGAGCAGCAAATGGCGCGGAATTCTCCGATGAAACCCTTCGCCGACCCTCCGGCTTTGTTTCCGGTCACAGGGCCGGTGCACGGCCCGATCGACATGATCCCGGCGACGCGCGACCTGACCGGGCGCGGCGCTGCGGCGTGGGAGATCATGTCGCGGCTGCCGATCACCGAGGGCGAGCACGCCGGCAAGCTGATCGGCGAGAACTCGCCGCCGTGGCAGGAAAAATTGACGAGGTTGATCTTCGGTCACGTCGACGCGGAGGGGTATCGCTTGCTCCGCGAGATCTTCGTGAACATGAGCAAGAAAAACGGCAAAACGGCGTTTGCCGCAGCGCTGGCGCTAACGAAGCTGCTGCTCGACGAGGAACAGCGCGAGCAGGTCGTGTTGATCGCCGCGACCCGCGAGCAGGCGCGGATTTGCTTCAACGCGGCAGCGGCAATCGTGCGCGCCGATGCCGAGCTTGGCGATAGGTTCCAGATCACCGAGCATCGATCGACAATCGCGTACCCGGCAACCAGCTCCCGCGTGACTGCCGTCGCCGCTGAATTGGCCGCGACTGTTGGTTTCAACCCGAGCCTAGCGATTGTCGACGAACTGCACTTGCTCGGGGGAACGCCGCGAGGCCATAAGCTGGTCAACCAAGCGCGCACGGCCGCCGTAGGGCGCCGACAACCGCTGCTGTTGAGCATTTCGACCGCGCCGCTCGACCGTGCGGAGGGCATCTTCGGGTCGACGTTATCGAAGGCGCGCCGCGTCATCGCCGGCGACGAGATCGATCCGAGATTTTTTGGGTGGCTGTGCGCGATCCCGCCCGGGCTTGATCCCGAGCTCCCCGAGAACTGGTTTTGGAGCAACCCGAGCCTCGGCTACACGGTATCGCTCGAGGCGTTGCGGGCCGGCCTCGAGCGACCCGACGGCGCTCCGCGATTTCCGATCGCAGAATTTGAACATCAGCCCCGAGGAAAGCGCTGGCGTCGATCGCTGGCTTTCGCTTGCCGAATGGGACACCGCCGCCGACGCCAGTCTGACGCTCGAGGCGCTGATCGCAGAATGCCGGTACGTCTACATCGGTGTTGATGCCGGCGGCCTGGACGATCTGAGCGCGATCGGCGTTCTGGGCAAGACGGCCGACGGTCGCTACCTGTTCTGGTCGCATCAATGGATTTCTCGCCGCGGCTACGAAAAACGCAAGTCCGTTAACCCTTACGACGACTGGATCGCGGCCGGCGAGCTCACCCTCTTCGAAGGCGGCGGCGGTGATATCGCGGGCTTCGTCGAGGTCGTCGAGCTGGTCGCCGGCGCGGGAAAGCTCAGCCTGATCGGAATCGATGCCTATGGCGCAACCGAGCTCGCCGAGGCGTTCCTGCCGTTCGGCGTCGACGTCGAAGCCTGCCCGCAAGGCTGGCGCCTCACGCCGGCGTTGTCATGGGTCGAGCGGCGATTGGCCGACGGTGTGTTTCGGCACAATGGAAGCGGCTTGCTCCGGTGGAACGTCGGCAACGCCGTCGTGACCCGGAACGGCAACGCGGTGTCGATCAGCAAGGCCACGGTCGTCGGCGCCGGCAAGATCGATGGCGTCGCCGCGTTGCTCAACGGCACGACCGCACTGCTAGCGCGGGCAGCGGCCGACGTGCCCAGCGTGTACGAGAGCCGCGGCTTGATCGTTTTGGACCACACCAAGCCGGCCGGCACGTGATGCGCGACACCGCGATCGTGCGCGACGACGGCACTGTCGCATTGGTGTCCGAGATGCCTCGGGCCGAGATTGTCGACTATCTGCGCAACGGCTTCGTGCCCCGCGAGGGGAGCACCAAGACACGCGAGGATCTGATCGAGCGGCTTCTCGTCGAGCTCGTCATCCGCGCGATCGACGCAGGCGGGTAATGTCGACCGTCGGCGACCTCGCGAAAGTTCTCGATCAGCTCGGTGCGGCCGAAGCCGCGGAGATCGAGCGCCACCTGCGGGCGCCGGCGGTCAACGCGCTGCGACTTTGGCGCCGCGACGAGGCGTTCCGGCGTGCAGCGAGACGCCTCTTCCCGGATGTCGACGACGCAGCGGGACCGCTTGACGAGGCACTGGCGCGCTACGCCACAACCGGCTGGTTGCGCGATCAGCACCTCAACAAGCTGCCGAACGACGCCAACGAACGTCGCGCGCTGCTATTCGCAATTCTCAGGGAAAGCGATGGAGTAGTGATCGGTCGCAAACAGATCAGCAACGTGCTCGCCGGTCGAAGAAAACGCTGAGTGGAAATAAATCGTACGAAAAATTTCCCGAGCTTTCGATTAGAAGCCGTCATCAGGTCAAAGGAGATGCAGTCGTGGATTTGTGTCACGTCATCCAATTTACCCGAACGGTCGCTCCGTACATGGCCGGAGAACAGGCCGGATTTCCGGCGGCGCAGGCGGATCATTATATCAAACATGGCTATGCGACGTTGGTGCGGGCCGACGTGCCGATCGTCGCGCCCGAGGTCCAGGCGAATGACGCTAGGCGCAGGATTGACGAGTTGCGAGCGCTCCTTGGCGCCGCCGAGACCGAGCACGCGGCTGCGGCGGCTGCCGCGAAGCGCACGCGGGCCGCTTCGTAATGGCCTCGGCGATCGTCGATAGGATTTTGCGCATGGTGCGGCCGGCAGCGACGAACGGCAACGGCGTCCACGGAGCGCCCTCGAGCGCAGAGGAAATCACGGCGGCGCTCGCGGAGTTGGTCGCCGAACGCGACGCCGCACATGCGCTAAGCGGCGATCTTCTCGACCAGCACGAGTCGCTGCTGTTGGTAGCCGGGTCTGACGCCGAGCTCGCCGAGCTCACGCTGCGCATCGACGCTGCGCAGCTCGTTGTCCAGCGATGCGATGCTGCTCAACCCCGGCTTACAGCAATGCTCTTCGCTGCTCACGACGCTTCTCGAGCGGCCATGCTCCAGGAACTGAGGTCGACCTACCAAGCCACGGTTGTCCTATTCGCGGAAGCCGGAAGGCTCGCGCACCGGCATCGGTCCTTGTTGGTCCAAATCAACGATACGGCGCAGTCGCTCGGCTTTCGAAATGAGGCTGAGCTGCTCATGCCGCTGCCTAATGCGCAGATCATGGTCAGCGCCTCGTCGGTGACCCAATTCGAAAGCGACACGACGTTTCTAGGCTAAGGGGGAAGCCGATGCAGAAGCCACGCGCCGGCGAAATGGTTCGCCGTTTCTCGCCCGAGGCGGAGACTTCGGTGCTCGGGTCGAAAAGGCAAGTGAAGGCCGTGATCTCGACCGAAACCTTGGGTCGTGACGGCCTGATCGTCAAAACCGACGGGATTGATCTGAGTAATTTCAGGAAAAACCCGATCGCATTATTTGCCCATGACGACACGATCCCAATCGCGCAGGCGATTGATATTCGGGCCGAGGGCGACACGCTCACCGCGTTGGTTCAATTTCCGCCGGAGTCGGCGAGCGCCAAATCAACCGAGATCTATAATCTGATTTCGGCGGGCATTTTGCGCGGCGTCTCGATTGGTTTCGACCCGCTCGAGGTCACAGATCTCGACCCCAAGAATCCGTGGACTGGTAATAAGCGCATCGATGCTTGCGAGTTACAGGAATTTTCATTCTGTTCTGTGGCCGCTCTTCCCGATGCTTTGGTGAGTCAAGTTCGCAGCCGCCGGGGCGGCCGCGGGAAGCCGCGCGGCCTGACCGCCAAGCATCAGAGGATGGCCGACCTCTACAAGCAGGAGATCGCCGCGCGGAAACCGAAACCCTCGACGAAGCGAGCTCGGCCGCCGTCTCGATCACGGCTTGCGACGCACCGGTTGCGGGCGCTGCGCTACCAAGGCGAGCTTCGACTCCGGTGACCATCCTCGGCGTGCACGCCATATCGGCCGGCCGCGCGATCGTCTGGGCCGATTCGGAGCTCTATTACCGAGGTCTGCCGACCGGCGAGTGCGAAAAGATCGTGGTCAACCGATACTTGGGTCTCGTTGGGGTCGGTTCTGGCCGAGATGTAGCCCTACGGCTGGTCGATGAGCATGTTTCGGCGGCAAATAGCCTCGATTTGCTTCTGGAACGGCTCCCAGCGGTGCTTCGCCGGGTTCCTTGGCGATTCCCGGGCGGCGAGAGGATGAACGCGGACTATGTCGTCTGCGCCTTCGATCACCGGGTCAGGCGCGTTGTAGCCTTCGCTTATTCGAGCGCCGACGGGTTCTCGCCGCGCGCAGTGCGGGGCTTCGTCGTACCCGATACCCGCGGCGGACCCTACGCCGAAACAGCCGACGACTGCATCAGCGTGGCGCAGGATCAGCTTTCGGCAATGCAGCGCCAAATGCCGGCGGCGACTGGCGGCGTTCTGACGATGGCGACGATCACTGCCGACGGGGTTGATAAGCGCGCGATCTTCGATTTCCGCCGCGCCTGCATGTTGAGGGCGGCCTGACATGGCACAGGGCAGCGGCGGCTTCGCCGTCAGCATCAGCGCGACGGACGCGATCACGCCGACTTTGGCGAAAATCGGCAAAGAGCTCACAGCCTTTCAGGGCCAGCTCAAAAAGATTGGTCAGAGCGAGGCCATCCCGACCTCCCCACATCGCGGCATGTCGGGCTATCTCGAAACGATCGGGCGTGGAGTCCCAGCGGCGTCTCGGGAACTGCGCGCTTTTGGTGACGAGCTCAAGGATCTGGGCCGCACCGCGACGACCGTGTTATCGCCGCTTGGCCGGCTTGCGGGCGTCGGCGGCTTCGGTGCCGGGCTCGGCGTCGCTGCCGTCACCGCCGGCCTCGCCGATTTGGTCGAAAAAACAGCAGGCGCCGGCGCGAGTTTGGGTAGGCTTTCCGCCAGAATCGCGGTGCCCCTCGGGCCGTTGCAAAGCCTCGAAAAAGCGATGCGCCTGAGCGGCGGCAGCGCCGAGAGCATGGATGCCGGGCTCGGCAATCTCGGCACCAAGCTCCACGGCGCCGCTTGGGGCCAGGACGGCGAGGCGATCGGCTTTTTCAAGCAGTTCAACGTCGCAATAAAGAACGCTGACGGGAGTGTTCGCAGCGCCCAAAAAGTCCTTCCCGAGCTTGCAGAGGCTATTTCGAAGATTGCAGATCCTTACGCGAAAGCAAAATTCGCTCAGGAAGCCTTCGGCGATGCTTGGGCTGATTTCTTGCCTTTATTTGCCCAGGGCAAGGAGAGCTTGGACGAGTTTCAGAAACAGGCCGACAAGTTCAACGTTGCGATCGGCGAGGACGGAGTGAAAGCCTCGACCGCGTTCAAGCTGGCGCAGACCCAAGCCATGATCGCAGTCGAGGGCCTTGGTACGGAGATCGGGTTAGCGGTTCTGCCGGTGCTAAGGGACGCGGCGACGGAAATGGCAAAGTGGACCGTCGAGAACAGGAAATGGATCGCTGACGACATCGGCGGCGCGGTCAAGAGCTTTAGCGACTACATCCGCACGATCGATTGGAAGGCGACCGGGGTCGAGCTCAAGACGATCGGCGACGCCTTCGTGTCGATCGCGCAGGCGGTGAAGGCCGTCAACGACGCGTTTACCGGCGATGGAATGAAGTCCTTCATCGACATGACGAAAAACCCCGGCGAATTTCTGCTTCCGGGCCAGTCGACCATCGATAAGAACATGGACCGGTACCGCGGCGGCAACAAGGCGTCAGACGAGCCCTTTTCGTGGTGGAACCCGGGCAGCTGGTTTGCCGGCAATAAGCCGAAGACGACGATGCCGGCAACGCCGTCGGGCGGCTGGTTTCCGAACGCCGCCCCATCATCACCTGCGGGCACTCCGGGGCCTGCGGGCAGCAGCAGCGGCCCTTCGATCTGGAAGCGCATCGGTAACGCCCTTAACCCGATCTCGCCGGCGGCCGCGGCGCCCATGCCCGGGTTCGCCGCCGGTTCCAACGAGGCGGTGCTTCGCAGCGCGATCAAAGCGGCCGGCGGCAACGAGATGGCTCAGGCCGGATTGCTGTCGAATTTCGACTACGAGTCCGGCGGCCTCAACCCGCGTGCGCATAATGCGAGCGGTGCGACAGGCGTCGCACAGTGGATCGGCTCCCGCTTTCGCGATCTTCAAGCGCTGGGCGATCCTTACGACATTCACACACAGGCGAAGCTGCTCTACCAAGAGCTGACGGGCAAATATAAGGGCGTGCTCGAGCGCATGAACAACGCGGGGTCGCCGCCGCAATCAGCTGAACTTGGGCTGCGCGGTTACGAGGGGATCAACGAGCAGAATTCCGAGCTCGCCGGCGCGCCCTGGCCCAAGATGCTCGCCACGCATATCGCCAAAGCTGGACAATACTTCTCGCGCGGGGGCGCAGCAGCTCCGGCCGCGGCGGTGACGCCAGCGGTGCCGGGAGCCGGCGGCGCTCGGTCGCCCTTCCCACCACAAGTGAAATACAATTCGAAGGGCAACCCCTATGAATTGAACATGACGGCGCAGGAAAAAGCCAACGTCGCCGCGAGCATGGCGACGATCAAAGGGAGCACAAAAGCCAACCCGTGGTATGGGGCCGAGGGCGCGGCGATCCTCAGCGGCGCGGGTGCGCGAGCAAACGACGACAACCCGGCGACGGGCGGCGGTGCCGGACAGCGCTCATCGGCCGATGACGACACCGGAGACACGTCGCATAGGGTTCAAATTGACATAAATAATGCGCCGGCGGGCACGCGGGCGAAGGTGGCCGAGGCGCAAGGGCCGGCAGAAATTCGGCTGCGCACGGGGTATGCGATGGCGGGGTTTGTCTGAGATGGCGGCCCGCCGTCCGATCGCGCTCTCGGGCTCGCTCGGCTCGCAGCTTCGCCGTCATGCGCGCCGAACCCTCGGCGACGCGGCGACGATTGACGAGAAATCGGGACGATTGCGTCAGCAGGCGCTCGGCGTGCTAGCCGTTGCGATGGCGCTGGACCTGCAATCAAACCAGTTGCGCCGTCAAGTCCGGCGGGTGCTCGCGGTGGCGACGGCGATCGACGGTGGCAGCCGCCGCGAGGTTGCCGCGGCGTTCGGCATCAGTACCTCAAGCCTGCATCGCTGGATCTTCGCGTTCAATCGTGGCGGCGTCGACGGGTTGCTCGACAACAGCCACCGGCCGCCGCTGCCCTCTCCGTCGCACGTTCAACCCGGAACGTCGCATCAGGCGCCCGGCGCCCGCGAAATGGCGCGGCGCGCGGGCTGACGGCGACCTCGCCGAAACTCAACTTTCTCGGTCGACGCGGCTATAGCAGTAGAGTCTGCCCTTATGTTGCTGGAGCAGAAGGGTCCAATCGTGGCCACATTCGCCTTTGATATTGATCCTCAGCGCAGCCCGCCGGCCAACGTTTCGCGGATTTACAGTCATGTCCGTGCCGTCGTGAGGCGAGGGCGCTTCGTCGGCATCTGGGCTGCGCTCTGAAGCGACCGAGATGATGTGGTTATCAGCACGGTCGCACAGGGGGCAGACCAGGGCGTTGCTGTCATCCCAGTCCGTTCCGCTGGCGACTATAAGCTGCTGTCTCATAGCTTATCCATTCGCGCGTTTAGCCGCCGGTAATTATCCCGTGCCGATCGGAGGGCCGGGGAATTCGATAAAGAGCGGGAAGCGCTGCAAGGGCGCCGAAACCACTTGGTCGCCGGGGATCGGACGCTCGGGCACTTGAATAAGTTCGTCGATGTGTCGCAAGAGCTGTTCGACAATTTCCTCGCCGTCCATAAGATTTCTCTCCCGTAGTGTCACTCGGAGCGTCGCCCAGCCGACGCCAATCGACGGGCGACCCTCCGAGCCCGACGCGGGCCGAGGGTGTTCTGGGGACAACCCGCGTCAGGCGCTCAACCTAGCGCGAAGAATTTACCGACCGATTAAGCCGGCCTAGCTTGCAAGGTCAGAGGGCAGGCGGAAGCTCGGCATTTTTTTGAAAGATGCGGAGCACTAATTCGACCCACCACAGACACGAAAGCTCCGCCAATATTTCAGGCGTTGCACTGTCGATAGCTTTGCCTCGGTGCGTTTTTGGTACTGGGGTGATCGTGGTCTTGCCGCGGCGTTCCTCAATAAAGTCGTGAAGCTCAAGGGGACTTCTTCGGGCTGCGGGCATGGGCAGCACCTTGCCGCGGTGCGCGCCGAACGTAACGCCCCACCCCACGATCGGCCGCTTTGCCGACGCATCCAGAGTGTGATCCTGCGCGATGCGCGCCTTCGAAAGGTATTTTAGCAGCTCGTCGTTCGCAATCGCGGTCGTGACGCTTTTATAATAGTCAGGCGGAAAATATCCAACGTCTTCCAAACACCGTAGGATTTCAGAAAGTGCATAGAGGCTACTTAAGTAATTCGCATACAAATATTCCCGAACCTGATTTGAGGTAAAAGGGACAATCTTGACGATCGGGGGATCATTAGGGAAAAGCGCGTCTTTCGCCTTGTGTAGCATAACATCTTCGGCTGACCTTGGCGCGTGCAGGAGCGCGTCACAAGTAAACCGTAGGCGCCGGCAGGCGTCAGCCAGGCGCATCAGGTCGCTTTCCCAGTTTTGATTTCGACTCATGCTCTAGAAATGGGCGCGCGCTTGCTCGAAAACACCCGCCGCGGCGGGGACTGGCAAGCTGGTTCGTGTCGGGGATCGTCGAGATCGGCCGCGAGCTCGTCGCCGCCGTCAAAGCCAGGGTCGGGCATCGACTGCGGAGTCTAGTCGAGCGGCTCATCGCCTTCGCCGTGAAGAAACTCAACCTTAAAATGAAGAGTAGCGAATAGCTTGAAATCCTCTGCCAATTTATAAATGTCGAGCGCTTCTTGATGCAGTCGCTCCGGCGTGAAATCGCGATCAGACAAGCTCTTGAACTGCGAGTGTGTAGTTCGCGGTATTTTGCCGCCTTTGGCATTTACAAAAAATGGCGAGATGGAATTCTCTGCGGCTCCTTTACGCCAGAAAGAATGGGCCACGAGGTTGCGGATGAAATAGGCATCGTCCATGCGGACTATCAATGCTTCGAATTCGGTTTTGCGGACATCTGTCGGGCCGCGCCAGCGAAGCGCGATCAGGCCACGCAATCGATCAATCCGCGCCCTGTAATTCAGCTCCCAAAGAACGGTCAGCGCTTGCATGTATGGCAGGCCGAGGATGGTCATCAGCGTTCGAAATACGTGCGATTCCAGCCGCGCCCAAGTTGCGGTCACCTCGCCGATCCCGCGATAATGATCGGGAGTAATCCCGGGTGGGGGCCATGCTGTCGCTCTCGGCGGGTGAAGCAAAATAATAGCGGATTGGATCCAAGCGCGTGCGATCGAGCGCTGCGGCGAGCTGCTGAAACAAATAACGCCGTCGAAAGGCGGCCGGCCGCCAGAAACTAGGGGCGGCGACAGCCCTAGTTTATCGGCAGAAACGGCGAGTGAGGTCTTCGATCGCATTGATAGCCGCAATGCCGCAGCCCGCGCAGCCAAGATGAGCCCACGCCAAATGAAAACGGCGCTGCGCGTGGCGAACGTGCCGAAGGCCGAATTCGAGCGGATGACACACGTGTGCCGCGCCTTAGGGACACATTAGGGACAATCGCGCCAAGCGCCGCTGGTTTTAAAATCTTGCCTTCGATCATATCCCATAAACTATTGAAACATTTGGTGCGGACGGGGGGAATCGAACCCCCACTCCCATTGGGAAGCAGATTTTAAGTCTGCTGCGTCTGCCGTTTCGCCACGTCCGCGTAGCGCACAGTG
>Ga0302325_10015556_pt1 | contig 16169 bp, 10 predicted proteins | sample Palsa_T0_2_FD_201948 | JGI IMG/M metagenome (GOLD analysis project Ga0302325, IMG submission 201948) | Peat permafrost microbial communities from Stordalen Mire near Abisko, Sweden - Palsa_T0_2 | ecosystem: Environmental > Terrestrial > Soil > Palsa > Peat permafrost | place: Sweden: Abisko... | reverse complement strand
ACGTTCACCTGGTCAGGACCGATGATGCAATTGCGCGGTGAGTCTCCGAAACCGGTAGAGCCGTCCGCGGAAATTACGGCAGGGTAGCTTCCGCCTACGGCGACCGGTACATAGGCAGCGGGATTGACCCAATTTGCCAGTTTGGTGGCCAGGTTGCCAGACTGCAAGGCGTTGCCGCAACCAAAGCCGGGAGCGAAATCGGCCGTAACCAGTTGCGGCGTAGTCAGAGCGTAGACCGTTCCTGCGTCCGAATCCTGAATGGTAATCGGCGAACCCGATTGCGCCACGATTACACTGTCGACCTCCCAGCCTCCCAGCGCATATCCCACGGCATCATGGCGGTTGGCCTCGAAAGGCAGAGCATAACTCAAGCTGGTGGTAAAACGATTGCGACGATCGAAGTCGGAAAGACCACGCGACGCCGCTCCACTCAGCTGATCATTGGTGCGGGTAAGAAATGCCACGCTGGCAGTGGACACGTCGTCGATCGACTTGGCCCAAGTGTAGTTGCTGTGCAGATACAGTCCCTTGGAGAAGCGGTGCGAAACCGTGGCCTGCAAGCCGTCGTAGTGGGAATCGGAATCGGGGTAGAACGCCTCAAAGTCATCGGGAACGATCCCGACAAAAGGCGCTCGTGCCGCCGCGTTGGCGGCGGTGTTTTGAGTGATCGGGTAGGTGGTCCCGCCTAGCCCCGTTACGGTGATGGGCTGGGACGCGCTCGCCAAGGCAGGCTGGTCGGGATCGGAGGTCGAGCGCAGACGCGTGCCTTTGGTGCCTACATATCCGAGTTCAAGAACCCAGTTTCCAGCCAACTGATGCTGGATGGTAAAGTTCCACTGCTGTGTGGTGCCCGCGACCCAGTGCAGCGGAGTGGCAGGTGCGAAGAAATCGGCTGCCGTGCCAGGCCCGAAAGACGGGGCCCCGTTGGTCGCAGGCTGCCCGGCCGGTGCCCCCGAGAACCCCGTAATAAAGGCAGGCGTCGGCACGAAAGCAGCGGCAGGAGCCGAACCGAGAGGGGGCAGTGTAGACCCGGCGTACAGGTTGGCCAGACTCGCATACGAGCCGCCAGGAAACGCCAAAGGATAAAATGGAGGTGCGAACGCAAGGTTATCGACAGCCCCAATATCCTCGCGCACACTGTAGATACCGTAGCCGCCGCGAATCACCGTGTTATGTTTCCCGCCGAAGTCATAGGCAAAACCGATGCGCGGTTCGGGCACGGTGGCATATTCATTATCGAGGGCAGCGCTGTTCAGCGTACCGGTGAAACCCGCAATACCGAGCTTATTCACACATTTTGGGAACACATAGGGATTGCCCGTCGGGTAATTAGCGTCCGGGGGAAGCGTATTGCCCAAGTGGCACAGACTGTCGGACGCTGCGCCATTCCACTCCATCCGCAGCCCGAGGTTCAGGTTCAGAGTTGATGAAACGCGATAGTTGTCCTGCGCGAACAGAGCATACGCCGGAATGTGGTAGTCGTGATTGAACGCTCCGCTTCCTCCTTCACCAATGATCGGCTCGCCCAATAGAAAATTCTGGAACGGACTGAGCGTCCCGTCGGCCCCCGGCAAGAAGAGCAGCAGGGGATTGTCCAGCACAGGCAGATCGCGGCGATCGGTAGTGCGGTCGGCTTCGCCGCCGAAGCGCAAAGAGTGGTGCCCACGCGTCCAGCTGACCGTATCGAGCCACACGAAGGAATCCGCTAACGCGGACTGCGGCTGGTTGGGAAAGGGTCCAATTTGAAAGCCCGGCAATTCAAATCTGTACATGTCCGGCTGCCCATAGCCGTCGGTAATGCCCAGTGCGGCCGGAGAGGTCCCGGGGACTGGGACGTTCAACAACGCATCGCTGATCACATTCACGCCGAAGCGAAACTCATTGATCAAGTTACTATTGAAAGAATGGGTTTCCGCGATGCTCCCGAATCGTCCCCGCAACGGAATGTCGAGGGGGAAATTCAGGTTGGTATCGATTGCAGGGTAGCCCGTCTGAACCTGCAGATTATCCGCACCGAAAGGTTGGTAGACCTCTGAGTCTGACCAGAAGAAGCGCTCCGTAATACGGTCCTTGCCCCCGTTGAAATCCTTGTCCCAATTGGCCGTGAACTGATCGTCGCGATAGCGTCCCGGAGAACTGATGGTAAGGGAACCAGTGCCCCCAGGCGTGCCGCTGACGCTGGGAATCAGCCAGCCGCCACCATTACCTGGACCGAACTGATTGCCCTGGGCAGTGAGCAAATTGAAGGCCACAGGATCGAGTCCGCAGTCGGCCGCGCCCGTGGCATAGGGAGGCAGTCCGGTTGGGAAAAACGTGCTGACTAGATTCGCGCAGCTTCGGACCATCGGCAGCACCGGCAGGGGAGCACCACTGATATAGGTTCCCAGGGAGTCGCCGCTGCGCTGGCGCGTGCCCTCATAATTCACATAGAAGTATCCCAGCTTTGCCGTCTTGCCAACCGGGCCGCCGAGATCGCCACCGAAAATGTTCTGCTTGAGATCAAAGGGCCCCAAGAAGTAGTCGCCGGCATCCAGTTTCGAGTTGCGGAAATACTCCCAAAGATCGCCGTGGAAGTTGGAGGTACCGCTTTTCAGGATGGCGTTGATGTTGCCGCCGCCGTTACGCCCCTGACTCGCGTCATATAGGCTGGTGCTCACCTTGAACTCCTGAATGTCGTCGGGATTGGGGACGGGAGTATACGTAAGTTCCCCGAACGAGTAATCGGAGGCCGAAACTCCCTCGATCAGATAGTTGTTGTTGTCTTCTCTTCCGCCGTTGACGTCGATACGCACATCGCCGCGTCCTAGCGCGGCGGCATTGTTCAAGCTGGCGGTGGCGCCCGCCGACAGATCGAGCAACTGCTGGAAATTGCGGGTAGCCAGTGGGAGATCGGCGATCGTCTGTGCGCCGACTGATTGGCCCGTGGTGGCATCCGTGGTATTGACCTGCTCCACCTGCGATTGAACTTCGACAACTTCTTTCACCGTGCTCACTTTGACAACCGCAGTCATGCGCGTGGTTTCCGTAATGCGCACCACTACCGCGGGAAACTTGGTGTCGGGGAAACCCGTGGCGGTCACATCTACGGTGTAGCTGCCTACGGGCAACAGTGTGGCCGTGAACAACCCGGATGTGTCGGTCGTCAGTTGCCGTAATACCTCGCCCGTGGCCTCACTCCTAATGCTCACTTTGGCATTGGCGATTACGGCTCCCGTTGCGTCTTGAACCACGCCACCGATGGCGCCCGTAGCTCCGCCTTGCGCGAACATCACTCCGGCGAAAACCGCCATGAAAAGACTCGATGCAATCATCTTCCGAACTAAACTCATCTTGTCCTCCAATGGGACGATCGTCCGTTGCTCGCTTGCCCGCCGAACGGCGGGACAAGGGCGAGAGCAAAGGTTGGCAAAAAAGATAACAGCGGATATAGCACGATTCCTCGTCCGTATTCAAGAAATATGAGGGTCGGCAGGAGGCACAGGTTGAATGGGCCCGATTGAAATTCGCGATGAGCCTTGTGATGTAGATCACTGCTGCTGCGGCGGTTGTTCCGATCGGCTAGTCTTCCACCGCCTGCGCTGTCATCTCCGAGGGTTCGCCGCCGGCCGCGGCCTGGGCGACGATCAAGCGCCGCGCTTCCACTCGAATCTTCGGCAAATGCAGGGCGAACCAGCCCGCCCCAAGCAAACAGGCCAACCCGCCAATCGCTACCGTGCGGGGCGCACCTAAATGATCGGCCAATACGCCGCCCAGCAGCGCACCAATGGGAGCCATGCCCATGAACATCATCGAGTAGACGGCCATCACCCGCCCCCGCAGCGCGTCCGGCACCATCACCTGAATCAGAGTGTTCGAGCAAGCCATTTGCAGCATCATGGTGTAACCCACCGGCAGCAGCAGAAGCACTGAAATCCAGAAGGTGTGCGAGAGCGCGAACACGGCGAGACTGGCTCCAAAGCCGGCGCAGCACCACGCCACCCACCGCCCCAAGCCTTTCACGCCTTGGCGGAACGCCAGGGTCAGCGCGCCCAGCAGGGCTCCCACGCCGGTAGCACCCATCAGGATGCCCAACCCCCGCGCCCCGCCGTGCAGAACCTGGTCGGCGAAAATCGGCATCAGCACCACATAAGGCATGCCCACCAGGCTCACCAACCCCAGCAGCAACAACAGCGCCCGGATCGGGGCGGTGCGGTCGACGAAGCGGAATCCCTCCATCATGTGCTCGAACGGCGACGCCATCGCCGCACGGGCCGGGCTGTGAACCTTCATCAACAGCAGACCAATGATCACCGCGACATAGCTGACCGCGTTGGCAAAGAAACACCAGCCTTCGCCAATCTTCGCCACCAGAATTCCGGCAATTGCCGGACCAATCACACGCGCGCCATTGAACATGGAGGAATTCAGCGCGATCGCGTTCATCAAGTCGTCCTTGCCGACCATCTCCACCAGAAACGACTGCCGTCCGGGAATGTCGAACGCATTTACCACGCCCAGCAAACTCGCCAGCACAAATACATGCCAGACCTGAACCTTGTGGAACAGCGTCAGCGCCGCCAGAATGAAGGCCAACAGCATCGACGCGACTTGCGTGGAGATCACGATCTGGCGGCGGTTGAGGCGATCGGCCGCGATTCCGCCGAGCGGCGCAAACAGAAACACGGGGATCTGGCTGGCGAATCCTACCGATCCCAGCAGCAAACCCGAACCGGTCAGCCGGTACACCAGCCACGACTGCGCCACGCTCTGCATCCACGTGCCGATCAGGGAAATCAGTTGTCCGCTGAAGAAGAGTTGGAAGTTGCGGTGTCGGAGCGCCCGCCCCGCCACCTGCCAGCGCGATCCGGAGGCCGTTTCCGCACCGCTCACCGCCGCGCTTTCCTGGATTGGGATTCTCGATTCAGGCACTGTCGTTTCTTTGGATGATGTCAGTCGCTGTTCTGATTACTATAACTTGCATGTTCTCCGCACACGCCGGCAAGGCCGGTTTTCCACAGACGGACGTAACTTGTGCCAGGCTCGATCCGAAGCAACGCGAAACCCGCTTTCCCGCCACTCAATTCCCTGCTTTACAGGCGCACCAAGTTTTGTCTTCCCAGACCGGGCCGGACTGCGCTACAGTGGCACTTGCAGTTGCGCCTTCCCCGGCGATTCCCTAAGGAAGTGACACGGCCATGACTGCTCGTTCGGTTGGTGTTGAACGCCGCATTGGACAACGCTTCGCTTTTAATCTTCCCGTCTCCCTGCTTGACGTTGCGACTGGCGCCGAAGGGCTCGGCTTCACGCAGGATCTCAGTTCCCGCGGAGCTTTTCTCTTCACCGACATGGCGTTCCGCGAAGGGGCAGAAATCGAGCTCACGTTAAAGATGCCCTCCGAGATCACTCTCGGCGAAAACATGCGCGTCCGTTGCCGGGGCCGCGTTTTGCGCGTCGTCAAGCCCGTGGACACTGGCTGGAAGCCCGCCGCCTCGGCCGGAACCGAAACCAGACTTGCCGAGGCCAAGTCGGCCGAGACCAAAATCGGCGTGGCCGTCTGCTTGAAGGGCTACGAATACCTTCCCGATACGGAAGACAGTTCCGCCGACTTTCGGCGCATTTCGGCCTTGCACAGCCCCAGCGAGACTGAGCGTCCCGCCACGCCTTCGCCCGGCAATCCGCGCGCCGCGGCCCACTAACCCCAGCCTACGCCGGAAAATCCCGTTCTAGGTCTGGCGACTAGAGACTTTAGTTCTCCACGTACTTCTCAGTGCTGTTCAATCTTCCCGGCTTGGCTTAGAATGTTGCTCAAGACTGCGGATTCGCTTGGGAGTATTCCTGCTGTGCGGCGCCTCACACTGAGTTTCATGATCTTCGAGATGGCTGCGCTTGCGTCTCGGCGCGAGTCGCGCACACACATGCTCTCGACTAGTTACCTGGGTCACTTGGCGAAGACCGCTTTCTCTTTCTAACATGCAAACACCGAGAGAAATCAGCGAGAACCGCGCCATGCATGGGATCGCCGTCGCCCTCTTGACCGAGGACCAGGAACATTTATCTGAGTTGCAGGACCGCGTGGAGGCTACGCGCCTGGCCCGGGTCGTATTCACGAACGTCGGCTTTCCCACTGGACCCACCGACTCCATCTTGCGTCAGATTCAGGATCTAAGCGCCGAGGTGGTCGTCGTTGATATCTCTGCCGGGAATCCTCAGGCCGCCATCAAAGCCATCGAACTCATTCAAGCCAACACGCTGCAGCTCGCGATTTTCGCCAACGGCACCCTGCAGCAACCCACCACCATCGTCGCCAGCATGCGCGCCGGAGCCGGGGAATATCTGGATGACAGTGCCGGCACGGAGGCTTTGCTCGAAGCCCTGACGCGTTTTAGTTCCAACCGAACCCGAACTCGCGGCGGCGTCGGAAAAGCCCGTATTTTTACCTTCCTCAGCGCCAAAGGAGGCTCAGGCGCCACCACCGCCGCCGTCAACACCGCCGTCGCTCTGCAGCAAAGCCACGGCAGCGTGGTTTTGGTGGACTTTGCGCCCGTCGGCCACGCCCAACTCCATCTCAACGTGCGGCCCAGTTTCGGAGTCCCCGACGCGCTGCAGAACCTGCACCGGCTCGACGTTTCGCTGCTCGATGGCCTGATGACGACGGCGAAAGACGGCTTGCATCTTCTCGCCGGCCCGCAGCAACCTTATCCGTCCCTGCCTACGCCGGCGGAATTGGCCCGCCTGTTCGACCTGCTGGTCAATCACTATCGCTACGTGGTCGTCGATGCTTCCAGCCGCCTTGATGCCACGACTCGCCTGCTCTCGGACCTTTCGAACGCGGTGCTCATGGTGGCTCAAACCGACGTGGTCTCGCTGTGGAGCAGCGGGCGCATCCATGCCTTCCTCGAAGAAGGCACCGGCCGCAACCGGCTGCGCATGGTTCTGAATCGCTACAAGAAAATTCCCGGCTTCACCGACGAAGATGTCGAAAATGCCACGCGCTGCAAGGTGTTGTGGAAAGTTCCCAACGCGTTTCAGGCAGTCTCGCCCGCCATCGATCACGGTACGCCAGTGGTTCTACAGGAAGGTCAGGAAGTGAGCCGCTCGTTCCGCGCCCTGGCTGCGGCGTTGGCCGAAGCCGCTTCCACTCCCGAAGGCGGACTCGATCTGGTCTATGCGCAAGAAAAGGCCGCCGTCAAACAGAAGTCTCCCAGCCGCTTGGTCATCACTCCCGTCCGCGCCGGCCATTCCAGCTAGTACCGAGCTGCGAGTACCGAGAACCGAGAGAAAACCGCGGTCGCCCACACAGATTGCCGATCGCGAGAATTCCCAGATTTTGCGCGGTAGCCGCGACTCGCTACTGATTTCACGGCAACTGGATACGCACCAGGTTGGGCTCGCGCTCGGCCCATCCAGCGAAACTAGCCTTGACGCCTTGGGCTTCGAGCGTGACCTTGCCGTCCGTCTGGGAAACTCTTGGGGCAGCCAAGCCAGTGACGATCAATTTCCGCACTCCGTTGAAGAGTGGATGAGCACCCGCAGCTTCGGTCAATCCCGATCGTCCCAATACTTCGATCGCGCCGCTGCCATTACCGAGCTTGAGCCAGCGGGTGTGCAGAACTTCCTTGTCGCCGAGGATCACCACATTCAACGGGTCGAAAGCCTGCGGCTGCAGTGGCTCCTTGCCGGCGACGATTTCGAGACGCACTCCCGCAGCGGCGAGAAACTCCTGCTTGCGACGGCTGAGGCTGGCTGCGAAGTCGGCGACGTCGCGCTGGGCGCGCGCCCCCGCCTCCTGGGTTTCCCCGGCAGTGAAGTCGCAACCTGCCCGATCGGAGACTTGCCGCAAACGGCCAGCGAGCAGTTCGTCCAAGGAAACCGGTCGGTCGCCTTCCAGCCGCGACTTCCACGTGGAATCCAGGCGGTCGAGCAAAAGAGCCAAAGCCTGCCCACTGGCGTAGGCACGCTGGCGCACCTGTGCCTGGGCAGGAGGAAAATCCTCGGCGGTGAGCGCAGCCGGCTTGCCGATGGATTTGAACTCATACTGTGCCAGGCCTTCGCGTAATTCCACGCCCCGTTCATAGGCCGCGTCAGTGGCGGCGAGACCGGCGAAACGTTTGCTGCGAAGGGTCAGAGCGGTCGCGGCCCAGCAGCTTGCATCTTTCTGGTTAGTTACTCCTCTCTAGGGCCCGAACCAAGGCAATGCTCTCCAGTCGCCTCTCAGCCAGGAGTTCGGCGTTGTCCACCGGATAGGTGAACAAATCCATCTCGTTGCCACCCCAGTCGGGATAGTGCCGGCCTTGTAAAACGTGGAAAGTTTCGTGGACCAGCAGCGACGCGAGTTCATCCACCGAGGATGCCTTGCCGGAAATATCCGCAGTGGCGGTGGGCACGCCGTTGACCATTGTGCCCGTGTTGGCGCGCACGGTTTCATGCTGGCCGGGATACACATAAATATTCTGCTGTCCCGCAACCGGGCGGAACCCATCGGGAGGGGAGGGATGGTTAAGAAGATAGGTGCTGGCCCCGTCGAAAAGCTCGACCGGCGTCGTCCCGGGCTCGAATCCCGGCCAAAGGTCTTGCGCGGCAACGCGGCGGAAGGCCCGGAGAACCTCGGTTGGATCAGCCCGCGTCGACGGCTGCGCGGCGAGGGTCAGAGCCGATGCCAGAACCGCCAGCAATAGCCCGATGCGGCCTTGGCTCTGCGTGGTTGAGTCTCGGTTTCGCGAACTCGTCACTCGGGCCACTAGTTCCTCGCTCGCGAAGCCTCTGCTGGAAACATCTTGAACTCTACCTCGCTCGGGTGCGTCGTGACTTTCTTATCCGCGTCGGTGGCGCTTTCGGTGAGCGTCCCTTTCAACACGTAATACGCTTCGTCTGCGGGATTTTTCCCCGTGCCTCGTTCCACGGTTCCCCTGAATTCGAACCACACCCCGTGCAGCGTTTCGGTGGTAAAGGTCAGCTTGTTGCCATCGACCTTTCCGCTACGGAAGTATTGATCGAGAAACGATCCTTTGTCGTTTTCTCCATCCCCATAGCGCGAGACGAATCCGGTCACTCGGCCTTCTTCTTCCACCGTGATTTGGACGAACTCTCCCTCTTGTAGGAAGCTGTACATCCCGGAATATTCCCGGCCGGGCTTCGCCTCGTGCGCCGGGGACGGCGGCTCGGCCGCTTTTGGAGCGGTTGCCTTCGGTTCCTGCGCAGCCGATGAAACGAACGCAGCAGCCGCGAGAGCCACAACCACGAAAACGGCGCGCAACTTCTTCATGGGAATCCTTCTGCCGGCCTCAATCGTACTACCTTCCCAAGCGAGTTACCGAGCTGCGAGTACGGAGTACCAAGACAACCCACATTTACGGCAACAGATTGCCGGTAGACACAGACGGACTTTTTTGGTACCCGGCCCTGAACCCGGCAGAACTCGATTCCGGCATGGAGGTCGGTTTGCATCTAAGATAGAACGATGCGCGAATCGGCGGGCCCACGGCTGGAAGAATTAGAAGAAATGGAACTGCCGTTGGCGGAACTGCGTCTGCTGGTTGAGCCCGAACCTCGATCTCGCGTCTTCGTCCAGAACCTTCGCGGCCTCTTCCAGCGTCCCAAACTTGACTTGCTGAACCTTAAGTCCGCTCCCGCCGCTTTCTGGCCTGACGTTTTCGTGCACCGCAGACTTCCCTGGAATGGCTTACTGGACTCCGTCGCCGTTCACGTTCTCGCGCTCACCATGATCTGGCTGGGATCGCGCTTTCTCGGCCTGGAACCTCGGGCCAAGTCTCAGCCTGCGTTCACCCACGCCGACATCGTCTTCTACACGCCCGCGGAATACCTGCCGCCGCTCGACACGCGGCGCTCGGATTCCACCCCCGCCCGCGAGGCCGATCCCGAATTCTCGACTCAGCCCATTATTTCGCTGCCTCCAGAGGCCGACAACCGCTCACAAACCATCGTCACACCGCCCAATGTCCAGTTGCGGCATGACGTCCCTTTGCCGAACGTCGTCGCCTGGTCGGGGACGCCGCAGATTCCGATCGGCCCCGCCCCAGCCGTTCCAGCGTCGGAGATCTCGCGCCTGGCGCCGCAGATGGAACGCTCCGTCATCGCGCCCCCACCCGACGTGCACTCGCCAACGCAGAAAGCCTTGCAGGCTCCGGAGCCGTCTGTCATCGCTCCGCCGCCCGCCGTGGAAGCCGGCTCTACGCGCCCCTTGGGCGACCTCAACATCGGACATACTTCAGTGATTGCGCCCGCTCCGCAGCTTTCGCTCAGCGAACAGCGCGCGGTCCCGGGGCGAAGTTCCGCTGCTTTAAGTCCACGTTCGCCCCAGGTCATTGCGCCGCCGCCCTCGCTGGCCGCATCCGGGCGCTCCCGCTCCGGCGGAGGCATGATTGCGCTCAACCTCCACCCCGCCGTGGGCGCGCCGCCTGATCCGCCTGCGGGCAATCGCCGGGGCACCTTCGCCGCCACACCCGGGGGCCATCGAGGAGGCTCAGGAGCGCCCGGCGCAATCGCTGGGAACGGGAAAGAGAATGCAAGCGGATCTGGAAAAGAAGACCGCGGCGATCTTCCCTCGGGACTGTACGTTGGCAAAGCCTCGAACGCTCCCTCGCCGGTTGCAGGTGATCCCGCCCCAAAGAATGCGCCATCCAACACCGTAAATCCGAACCTGATTGCCGGCGTGCGCCCGCCGCGCCTGTCGGCGCGCATGCAACCGGAAGGCGAGAGCAAACTCTCCGAGGAAGAGCGCGCCGTCTTCGGCAGCCGCAAGTTCTACTCGTTCAGCCTGAACATGCCCAATTTGAACTCGAACGGAGGCAGTTGGATCGTCCGCTTCGCCGCGCTCAAGCCGGATGCGGGCTCTGGACATCCATCCGCGGGGGACCCTTCGACTGAAGATCTGTCTGCGCCCGCGGCCACGCGCAAAGTTGATCCAGCTTATCCGCAGGAACTGATGCGGCAGAACGTGGGCGGCACCGTCATCCTTTATGCCGTCATCCACACCGACGGCACGGTGGGCAACGTGCGCGTGCTGCGCAGCGTCGAGGAGCATATCGATCGGTTTGCCAGCGATGCCATCGCCAAATGGCAGTTCCAACCTGCCGCGAAAAACGGCGCCCTGGTGGACGTGGAAGCGACGTTCTCGATTCCATTCCGTCCGGCACGTGTGGGATCTAACTTCTGAAGGTGGTTCTTAGGCCCTAATGCGTTAGGCTGCCGTGTTTTGCAGGCACCAGTGCGAGTTTTGCATATTGTGAAACGCGGCGAACATCCAAACCAAGGGGCCCAATTTGATTTGCAAGGGAAAGCAATGAAAAAACGCAAACTCGAAAAAGCAATCTGGAAGTGTCTGCAATCGGCCTCGGCTGTATGGGAATGAGCTTTTCTTACACGCCGCTTCCGGACAGGAAAGAAATGATCTCTCTTCTCCATGCGGCACTAGACCGTGGCATCACCTTCTTCGATACTGCGGAAGTCTACGGCCCGTTCACCAACGAAGAACTCCTGGGCGAAGCTCTCGCTCCCTTCCGTGAGCAAGTCGTGATTGCCACCAAGTTCGGCTTCAGGCTTGATCCGAACACCGGCAAGCAGGCCGGACTGGATAGTCGGCCAGAGCACATCAAGAAAGTCGCCGAGGCCTCGCTCAAGCGCCTCAAGACCGATGTCATCGATTTGTTCTATCAGCACCGCGTTGACCCGAACGTGCCGATCGAGGACGTTGCGGGAGCTATAAGAGAGCTCATTCAGCAAGGCAAGGTGAAGCACTTCGGACTCTCGGAAGCAGGGGTGCAGACGATCCGCCGCGCGCACAAAGTTCAGCCCGTGACTGCACTGCAGAGCGAATACTCGCTGTGGTGGCGGGAACCTGAAGCGGAACTGATACCGACGCTGGAGGAACTTGGGATCGGGTTCGTTCCATTCAGCCCTCTGGGCAAAGGCTTCTCACTGGCAAGATCGGCGAAGATACGAAGTTTGACAAAGGCGATTTCCGCAACCTCGTCCCTCGCTTTACTCCGGAGAACCGGAAAGCGAATCAGACGATGGTGGATCTGGTCGGCAGATTTGCGCAACAGAAAAAGGTGACACCTGCGCAGGTCGCGCTCGCTTGGCTGCTTGCGCAGAAACCCTGGATGGTGCCGATCCCGGGCACGACCAAGTTGCATCGGCTCGAAGAAAACATCGGAGCCCTTAACGTCCAACTTTCGCCCGACGATCTCCGCGAACTGGAGATCGCAACCTTAAAGATCTCGGTGCAAGGTGCTCGGTACCCTGAAGAACTGCAAAAACTGGTGGGCCGCTAACTGCAAAACTGCGAACCGCAAAACAACCATGATTGCCCGAGTTAGAACTGGCGGGGGATGGCCCAGCCTTGCCGCGCCAAAGCTGTGCTCTGGGCCACGAGATCTGGGTCCCAGATGTGGCGCTGCCTGGTCTTTTTCGCCGGCGTCAGCTACGGGCGGGCGTTAAGCCGTAGCGGCTTTCTTGTTTTCGAGCGCGGCATAGATTGCGGGGTCGGTGCAGACTTCGTAGTAGCTGCGGTTGGTCCAGCCCCGGACCGAGAAATCCTCGACCTTGATTCGCGGCACGCGGCTCTGGCGCACTACGATTCTGCGAAAGATGTCGCGATCGACCGGCACGGTGGCGCTGAACAGTTTGTATTCCCCTTTATCGGAGGCCGCGATCGAAGGCGGCAGCTTTGCCGCCAGGGGCACGAGGGAAATCTCCTGCTCCAGCTTGCGGAATGCCGCTTCATTCATGCGAATGCCGCCCAGGTTGTAGCTGACGATGGAGTCTTCGGGACTCTCCGCCTCATCTTTCATGGGCTCGGCGTCCGCCGCCTCGAACACAAAGACGTGGAACGGCCCGGCCTGCGATTCCATTACCCTGCGGGCGCGCTTGTTGCAGGAAGAAAGGCGGTCGCTCTCGTTCAGCGCTTCGGAGATCATGATCTGATGCTCGCCATCCATCAAGTACAGCGGTGCCGCCTCCTGCAGGGTGATGCCCACGCCCAACTCCAGACCCGGCATGCCCGAGCGCTGCATCAGCGTGTTGTAGCCGCGCACGATCTCGATGATCTCGCGGGCCAGCACGCAGGCCCGGCTCACCGCGAGTTCGGGCTCGCCTGTACGCTCGAGGATCGCCAGGATGATGGCATCGCCCTCGAGAAAAACTTTCTGCGCCCCGTATTTGCCGATCAGCTTGTTGACCGGATCATAAAAATTCAGGCTGAAGTAAGAGGCGGGATTCAATCCCTTTTCCATCAATGTGCGGGTGAGCCGCGTGGAGTCGCGCACGTCGGCCTTGAGCACCACATGCCGCAGGACGCGTTCTTCTTCCGGCTGCTGTTCCTCAGGCAGAAGAAATTCGTAGAGCGTGCCATTGATGTGGGAAAGCTGGCGCAGTTTGTCGGTGCTCACCAGGTTCACCGAGTCGAGGGTCGCATTCAAAGTCTCCAGCCGCCGCAGATCGCGGTGATACTGAGAAAAATCCTGCAGGAAGCGCGCCGCCAGCTTGGCCCGCTCCGTTCCCCGGCAGCCCGCGACCTTGCCCACAGCGGCATAAAGACTGCTGGGCGAGAGCTTGCCATGCTCCTGAATCATCCGCTCCACACGGTCGCATTCGGGACGCGAGATCAGGGCATTCTTCAATTGCTGCGGATTGATTCGCGGGGCGTACTCGCCGAGCAGCGGCACCGCGTGGTAGGAAGCGATCACGCACTCTATCACCTGTTCGTCTTCGAGCAGGCGCACCCACGTGGCCAGGCGATTTTTCTGGGCTACGCCTTCCATCGTGGAATCATCGGGCGTGCCGGTGCCCACCAGAGCCTGAGCGTTCCCCGGGGCGCACAGCCAGGCATCGATCATCTCGGCGGTGGTCTCTTCCCCGAACAGCGAACGTATAAAGCCCGACACGATGTCTTGCATGCGTGGATAGCGGTCGGGATCGCGATCCCAGTTACCCAGCATCACGTAATGTTCCGCGCACAGGTAGTCGTCGCGGCCATCCTCGGAAAATGCCAGACGGTTCAGGAATAGGCCGTAGCTGGCGAGGCCGGCGCTGCCCGGTTCGCCAATCTTTTTTTCGCCAACTCGGGCTTCGCTGGCCTTGTCTTCTCCGGTCTTGGTTCCGCCGGTCTTCGTTTCTTCAGTCTTTGCTTCTCCAAACAATGACCGGCGCATGCGGGCCAGCGTTTCTTTCTCGATCTCGCGCAGGGTTTCGAACAGATCCTGCCCGGTCTTGCGCAAAATGATCTTCTTGCGCACCTGGAAGGCGGCCACGCGCTCGCGATACTCCACTGCTTTACCCTGCTGCCGTATGCCTTCGTAACTCTTGAGCAGAACGCGGCAGCGCTCAAGCATTTGCGCGAACTGGTGGTGCATCTCCGCGCGGAGAAACTTGGTCACGGCCAGGCGCGCCAGCAGGTCGACGGAAATGTTTTCTTCTTTTTTGGCGCGATTCAGCGCCGCCAGGAGCAATTCGGCCAACAGCAGTTTCCAGTCAGACTTTTCCGCAGGGTGGCGAGTGGACTTGGCGGCAGTGTTTCTCATCCACGACGGTGCCTGGTTTTGCTGCGGAGCCTCGGCTGCGAGCATTCCTTCCAACTCGCCATGGCGCACGATCAACCGCGCCACTTGCGCCCGCGCCGCCTCCACGAAGCGCGGACTAAGGGCCACGTCGTGCCGCAGGTTGTCGACTCCGACCGCAAGCCCTTCGAGCGCAAGCGACGGGGCAGCCGCAATCATCTCCGGCAGAGCCTGTCGGTCGGGCTCCTTGCCCAGACGAATGATGGGAAGTCGAGGCATCGTGAATAGCTCAGAATTTCTGGAAGCTACTGATTACACATGTACATATCGAGGCTAGCACGCGTCTCGCAGCGGCTAAAGTTACGGAGGTTACGGGGAGTATGGGGCGAAGCATATGGTTCTTGTTGTTGGCCCTAGTTTTGGTTTGTCTCAAGATGCTTTGTCTCAAGATTGACTCTGCTCCCGTCTCCAAGTAGGCTTCCCGTCGCAGGGTGTGGGGTCGGACTGCAATCCATGAGGAAGATAATGTGGGGCTCAATTTTGTGCGTATCGCTGGCTTGCGCCTGCGCCTTCTATATTTTCTCGGCGATGAGGAAGCCCGCAGTCTGGGGATCTCAAATATCCGCATACGAGAAGGCAGACCGGGTGAATCCGCCGAAAGCCGGGGTTATCGTGTTTACCGGAAGTTCAAGCATTCGCTTCTGGGACACACTGGCAAACGACATGAAGCCCCTCGAGGTCATCAACCGTGGGTTTGGTGGTTCGCAGATCGCTCAGGTCAACCAATATGCATCCCGAATCGTCCTTCCCTATCAGCCCCGAGCTGTGGTGCTCTATGCCGGGGACAACGACCTTTCCTGGCCCGCGTCGAAGAGTCCAGAACAGGTATTTGCGGACTTTAGGCAATTTGTGGAGATCATACACACGCAACTGCCCGAAACCTGGATCTACTACATATCGATCAAGCCTTCGATCCGGCGGTGGAGTAATTGGGGTAAGTGCCAAAAAACCAATGGTTTGATTGCGGACTACATTCGCACCCAACCGCGAGTCCAGTTCATTGACGTTGATCGAGCCATGCTCGACGCGCAGGGTAAGCCCCGTAAAGAACTGTTCCGATGGGATGGTCTGCATATGAACGCCGAGGGCTACGCGGTCTGGACCTCGATCATTAAGCCTGTACTCCTAAACCGTTTCGCCGGTGGCTGAGTCCCGCGACCGCGGGATTAATTCTTCGAGCTTCAACCAGCGCGAAAGTCGCGCACGTCTTCTCCGGGCCTAAACACGGACGCGGGGGAAATCTCACGCGCCTCCGCCATTTTTCGGTTGACCTCGGCGAAGTCCGCCTTCACCCAGCCCACGCTGGAGATTTCAATCTCTCCGTCCTTCGCGATCCAGAACACGGTGGGGACGTTGGTTAAGCCGTAGGCGTTCGACACGGGATAGGTCTCCGTATCGTCGAGCAGCACGGGAAAGGTCACGCCAAACTCTTTGGTGAACGCGGCGTTCTCCTTTGGGCCGTTCTGCGAGACACCGATGATCCTGGCACCCTGGTGCCCATACGCCCGCTCCAGCCGCTCCAGAAACGGAAACGCATACTGGCACACGGGACAGGACACCTTGAAGAACGCGAGCACTACGGGCCCCCGTGCCAGTTCCTCACCTAGCACGAAGCTC